>VFSW01013690.1_pt1 | contig 11261 bp, 14 predicted proteins | sample 5358111 | NCBI WGS metagenome assembly VFSW01 (sample SAMN11554181, study PRJNA540505) | mine drainage metagenome | isolation source: sediment from site ElyBrook_90M | place: USA: Ely Copper Mine, Vershire, VT | collected 2017 | reverse complement strand
ACGGTGGCCGACATCAAATCGGAATCCCCGGCCGGCTTCCGTCGGAATCCACACCGGGATAGCGCACGATTAAATCTGGCCGGCCCGGACATGCGGAAAGCTTATATCAAACTATTCGTCGACAAAGTCGTCGTTAGCAAGACCGAAATCCACCTCAGCGGGCCACGTGGCGTGCTCGCAAAAGCCGCATTGGAAACTCTCCCAAACACACCGGGAGAAGTTACTCCTTTTGTTCGGAAGTGGCGTCCCGTAGGGGATTCGAACCCCTGTCGCCGCCGTGAAAGGGCAGTGTCCTGGGCCTCTAGACGAACGGGACGAGGCTTGGGCGGCTTAGACGAGACTGAAATTTAATTCAAGCCACCCTGGCCGAATAGTTTCCGGGCGGCGTCGCGCTTGCCGGTACGGCAGGCATCCGAGCAATACTTCACCTCGGCCCAATTTTTCGCCCATTTGCGTCGCCAGGCAAATGGTCGGCCACAGGCAACACATATCTTCTGCGGTAACACGGCCTTCTTCACTTTGCCGGCACCAGCGCCGTGCTCAATGCTCCCGTCTGCGGGTTCAGCAGCAGCACCCTGTCCCCTGTCGTCCCCGTCACCCAAATCGCCAACATCCCCCCTGCCCCGGCAATCCCAGCCACATGCTCGCCCGCCGCCAGCGTCCCCACCGGCAAAACCGGCAAGGATTCGCCCGGAATCACATTGCTTACCGGTGCCATCATCGACGTTACCGCTGGTTTGGCATAAATGCGTTTAATGACCACGCCGATCACCAGCGCCGTGCCCAGCACGATCAGCACCCCCAGTATGCCCACCAGCGCCTTCAAGCCGCGCATATCGTCGTGTTTCTGTGCCTGACCACTCATCGCCTGTTCCCATCACAGTACGGGCCGAACCGGCTGATTCCGGACAACGGCTCGACATGTTCCTCGGCCGTAGCATCGGCACCATCTCACGCTCACGCGTCAAGGGGTTGATTTTGGAAGGCGCCGTCACCCGCAACGGTCTCATCACCACCGATGTCTCCGAATCGGTCCAAGCCGACGCCATCTATACCCTCACCATCCCCGACGCCACGCCGGCCATTCCCATCGGCGAGAGCATCCCCTTCCCCATACTATATGAGGATAAGTACCTGCTGGTGCTCAATAAACCCGCCGGCCTGGTGGTCCACCCCGCCCCCGGTAACCCTGACGGCACCCTGGTCAACGCCCTGGTCGCCCATTGCGGCGATAGCCTTACCGGTATCGGTGGCGAGCGCCGCCCCGGTATTGTGCACCGGCTTGATAAAGATACCTCGGGTGTGATGGTGGTGGCCAAAACCGAACCCGTCCACACCGCCCTCTCCGCCGCCTTCGCCGCCCGCGACATCGAGCGGCTTTATAAAGCCGTCTGCTGGGGCCTGCCCAACCCGGCCTCCGGCACCATAGAAGGCGACATCGGGCGCGACCCGCGCGAGCGCAAACGCATGGCCGTGGTGACCCGCAACGGCAAGGCAGCACTAACAAATTATGCCCTCATCAGGGCATTTGGAGCCGCCGCAGCACTGATTTCATGCCAATTAGCCACCGGGCGCACCCATCAAATACGGGTGCATCTGGCGCATATCGGCCATCCGCTGATCGGTGACCCGGTCTATCTCAAACGCCGGCCAGCCGCCGCCAAAGGGCTGAATGAGCCTGCCCGCAGCTTGGCGCTGGACTTCCCACGCCAAGCCTTACACGCAGAAACCCTAGGTTTTTCCCACCCCATCACCCGGCAGACCCTAAGGTTTGAATCCCCGCCTCCGGCTGACTTTCAGCATCTCGTGGAAGTGATCGAAACAGGACTTTAATAGTCCTTTTTTCGTTGACGGCTTGGGCCGCCTCTGAGTATGATTCGTTCGACGACAAAGTATCGGAATAAAGCAGCGTTATTATTACTTTAGGGTTACTGCCTTTTAAGGGGTCTCCCGTCTTCGTGATGGTGCTGTTCGAATTATATCCGGTAGTCTTTAAATGCAAAATTTTTCCGCACCGCAAACACTGGGTAGTCTGGTGAGCGGGTCGGAAGTAACAAGGAGATTCCACCCAATGGCCTCCACAATGTCCGCCATGGCACCCGACGTCAGTCTGACGCGCTACATGCAGCAAATCCGTAAGTTTCCCATGCTATCGCATGAGGACGAAGAACGCCTTGCCCGCGCTTGGCGCGACAACGGTGACAATAAAGCCGCCCACACGCTGGTGAACGCCCATTTGCGGCTGGTCGCCAAAATCGCCATGGGCTATCGTGGCTATGGCCTGCCGGTCGGGGAGCTGATCTCTGAAGGCAACGTGGGCATGATGCAGGCGGTAAAACGCTTCGACCCAGACCGCGGCTTCCGCCTCTCCACCTACGCTATGTGGTGGATCCGCGCCGCCATCCAGGAATATATTCTGCATTCCTGGTCGCTGGTGAAAATGGGCACCACCGCCGCTCAAAAAAAATTGTTCTTCAACCTGCGTCGCCTGAAAGGCCAAATGCAGGCCATTGAAGATGGTGATTTGAAGCCCGAGCATGTTGCCCGCATCGCGCACCTCCTCGATGTGCCGGAGCAAGACGTGGTGAATATGAACCGCCGCCTCTCCTCGCCTGACAACTCGCTCAACGCCCCGATCAAAATGGACGGCGAAGGCGAGTGGCAGGATTGGCTGGTCGATGACAGTGAGTCCCAGGAAACCGAGCTGGCTGACCGTGAAGAGCTCACCGGCCGCAAGGCTCTGCTCAACACTGCGCTCAAAACCCTCTCAGACCGCGAACGCCACATTCTCATCGAACGCCGTCTGAAAGATAACCCCACGACCCTCGAAGACCTCTCACAGCAGTACAACATCTCGCGCGAACGTGTGCGCCAGATCGAAGTGCGCGGCTTCGAGAAACTGCAAAAATCCATGAAAGCCCAGGTCGCCGAACAACGCCTGGCCGTACAAGCCGTTCACGCCCGGATGGCATAATTATTGAGACGAGGTAAGGTCAGGGGCTACCCCCTCGGCCTTCCTCACCTCAAGGTCTCACCATATCGAAGCGCGAATCGGGCTTGATTTCAGCGTAGGCCGAGGGACCACCGGCCCGCAGGATGATGCTTGCATTAAACGTGTCGAAAACGCCGTCTTTCAGCAGATATTTTGCAATATGCACGGCGATGACTTCAGCCAGTACAAGCTTGGACTTTGTAAGTTCACCGGCGTGGGTCTTAAGAGGGATGATATCCGTAACCTTACATTCAAAATGCACCGGGCTTTCCGCGACACGCGGTGGCGCAACAAGCTTGGATGCAATGGGTGTGAGACCGCTGATCGAAAATTCGTCAGTGCCGTAGGGTACGGCAGCACAGGTTTGGTTCATCTGCTCACCGAGAGCGCGGGTCGTGAGATTCCAAACCAACTCGCCAGTTTCTTCAACGTTGCGCAGGCTATCCTTGAAACCGACGCTGGAAAAACCAACGATCGGCGGGATATAATTAAAGGCATTGAAAAAACTATAGGGCGCTAAATTAACCGACCCATTTTTACCCTTGGTGGAAACCCAACCGATCGGGCGCGGACCGATAATGGCATTGAACGGATCGTGCGGCAGGCCATGGCCCTTGGCGGGTTCGTAATAATACACATCCTCGGCAGTCATGCAGTCCCCTGATTTATCAAATTATAACGGTACGGCTTCGATAATGACATTGGCATACGCGTAAGGATATTCATCCGTCAGCGACAAAAATATCTGCGGCGCATAATTTTGCGGCGTCATAAACTGTAGCCTCGCCAAGGCGCCATTATGCAATGACAACGTCGGCTGGCCGGAGGCTAAATTGACCACCCGTAAATCAGCAAAAAATACCGACCGGCGAAAGCCAGTTCCCAGCGCTTTGGCGCAAGCCTCCTTGGCAGCAAAGCGCTTGGCATAGGTTGCGGCACGGTTCATCGGCCGTCGCTCCGCTTTGGCGCGTTCTTCCGGCGTAAATAATCGCTCGGTAAAACGGCTGCCAAAACGCTCCAGGGATTTTTCAATCCGGCGGATGTCGCAAATATCCGAGCCCAGCCCAATGATCATGCGTCATACATCATGACTTGCCGCGCTCCACCTGCGCAATGCCAGCCGCCCCACGCAAGCCGGCAATCACCTGCCCGAGATGGCGCACATCACGCACCTCAACATCCACCAGTACCTCGAAAAAATCCTGCTGACGATGGACAATTTTCAAATTCGCAATAGCCCCTTCTTGCTTGGCAACCGCATTGGTCAAATTCGCCAAAGCCGAGGGACTGTTGCTGGCAATCACGCTGATCCGTCCGACAAATCCAGCGGCGCCCGGCTTTACGCCTGGGCGGCTGAGATTGTCCAAATCCCAGTCAACATCAATAAACCGTTCCGGTGTAGCCGCGAATGTCTCCAGCGTGGCACAATCTTTCGTATGCACCGTGACACCTTTACCGGTGGCCACGATACCGACAATTTTGTCACCTGGCAGCGGATGACAGCAACCGGCATAATGCACGTCCATTCCCGCCACCAAGCCGGTGAGCGCCATGCCTGTGTTATTCTTAGGCACAGAATGCCGCGGTGAGCGGGCGGTGAGCGCATTGCCCATGAAACCTGGTAACATGCGCGGCGCCCGCGCTTCACGCAGCTGCGGGTAGGCGGCATACACCACGTCCTTCGGCCCCAACGCTCCCGTCGCCACCGCCACATATAAATCATCCAGCGACACCTGCTTCAGCAACTTCAGTGTCGGCTCCAGCACTTTTTCGGAACCATCCACACCCTCCTGACGGAACGCCTTGGCCAGCGCTGACTTGCCGGAATCCCGGTGCTGCTCGCGCATCTGCTGGGTCAAAAACCGGCGGATGCGCGCCCGCGCCTTACCGGTGATCACAAACCGCTCCCATGCCGGTGAGGGCGTGCCGCCACGCGCGGTGAGAATTTCTACCTGGTCACCATTCTGCAATTCATAACGCAACGGCATCAACCGCCCATTAATCCGCGCCCCCACACAGGTATCGCCAATCTGGCTATGCACGGCGTATGCAAAATCAACCGAGGTGGCACCGCGCGGCAACTGGATCAACTGGCCTTTTGGCGTGAAACAAAAAACCTGATCCTGGTAAAGCTCGAGCTTGGTATTCTCCAAAAAATCATCCGGCGCTGCGGAGTTTTCCAAAATTTCCAGCAAGTCCTGCACCCAGCGGAACTGCTTCACATCCGACTGGCTGGCATCCGCCTGCTTATAAAGCCAATGCGCCGCCACGCCGTTTTCCGCGATCATCTGCATCTCAGGCGTACGAATTTGCAGTTCAATCTTCTGGTTGCGCGGATGCCGCAATGTCACCCCCGTATGCAGTGACTGATAGCCATTGGCCTTAGGCGTGGAAATATAATCCTTGAACCGCCCAGCAATCACCGGAAACGCCGCATGAATGGCACCGAGCGCCATATAACAAGCCTCGCGCGTCGGCACGATGATTCGGAACGCCATGATGTCGGAAAGCTGCTCAAACGCTACATTGCGGCGCTGCATTTTTTCCCATATCGAATAAGGTGATTTCTCGCGGCCCGCGACCTCGACCACCGCAACGTCGGCTTCCTTGCAGACCCGTAAAATCTCGTGGCTGACTTCCTCGATTACATCGGCCCCCTGGCCGCGCAAAAAATTCAACCGCGCCTGGATGGTATCAAACGCTTCGGAATCCAACTCCGCAAACGAGCGGGTCTGGAGTTCGGTTTTAACCGATTCCATGCCGATGCGCTCAGCCAGCGGCGCGTAAATCTCCATCGTCTCACGCGCAATCCGCTGGCGCCGCTCGGGCTTGGCCACATTGCCGATGGTGCGCATATTATGTAGCCGGTCCGCAAGCTTAACGATAAGCACCCTGATGTCCTTGCTCATCGCCAGAACAAGTTTACGGAAATTCTCCGCCTGCTTGGTCCGGTCGGACTGCAATTCAAGCCGGGTGAGCTTCGTTACGCCATCCACCAGCCCGGCCACTTCAGAGCCAAAGCGTTTTTGCACCGAAGCAAGGGTGACCGAAGTATCCTCGATCACATCATGCAGCAGCGCCGTGATGATAGATGATGAATCCAGCCGGTAGCCGGCCAGAATGGTTGCAACAGCCAGCGGGTGGGTAATATAGGGCTCGCCGTTATCGCGCTTTTGCGCTGCATGGGCGTCGAACGCGATTCCATAGGCGGCATCAATAACAGCCGGGTCCGCTTTATTATCATAGGAAGAAATACGGGACAGCAGGGGTCCCAGTTCAGGGTGCATCAACGGTGTGGGCACCCCACCCGCCGGTAACCCCTCCGGGGCGCGAACCAGTATCTCTGGTTTCATGCGCCCTCCCTAATTAACGTCGGGTTTTGCCGCCGAGTTCAGCTTCAATGGCCGCCTGAATATCTTCCGGCGTCATTTCCTCAGATTCAGCCGCCAACGCAGCCGCTTCCTCCTCGGCAGAAACATCCTGCAACCCAAAAATATTCTGGTCGGTCGGAATAAGGTCCAAAACTTCCTCATCGACCGGTTCTGGTTCTGGCACGCGCGAAAGGGATTTCACCAAATCCTGCTCCAAATCGCCCAGGTTCAGGGTTTCTTCAGCGATCTCACGCAGAGCCACCACAGGGTTCTTGTCGTTGTCGCGATCGATGGTCAACAACTCGCCACGGCTGATATTGCGGGCCCGTTGGGCCCCCAGCAGCACCAGTTCAAACCGGTTCGGCACTTTTAAAACGCAATCTTCAACGGTGACGCGGGCCATCCGAGGCTACTCCCAAACAAATACAATCCAAATTTTCAGATACAGTGCGCCGGAGCCGAATGCAAGGTTTTAGCCGTCAGACCAGGGTTGTATGCGCTGCGCCGGCAAATCGACCAGCAACGAGGTCACCGAGCGGCGGAACGCCGGATGTATCCAGCCCGGTGCCACGTCCAGGATCGGCCTCAGCACAAAAGCCCGCAAATGCGCCCGGGGATGAGGTAAAATAGGGGTCGGCAGCGCCCGTATCGTGCCATTCAGGTCGATAATATCGATATCAAGTGTCCGGGGCGCATCTCTCACGCTCCGGGTCCGGCCATAGCGGTTTTCAATATCCTGCAACACCGCCAGCAACGCAGCCGGCGTCATCTCGCCCTCCAACCGCACCACACCGTTGCAATAATCTGGCTGGTCAGACGGCGGAATCGCAGCCGTGCGATACCAGGCCGAGACCGCCTTGAAGGTCAGATTTGGAATATCTCTCAACGCCCCAACAGCCTGCTCGCATGTCTGCAAAGCCGTTAGGCCACCAGGCCCTGGAAGATTGGCACCAATCGCAATCAGGATCATGCTGAAAAAAATATCATATATTAAAAGTCTTTCCCTTGACGTCCGAATTACTTATTAACACTTAATACTTCGGAAAAAATTCAATCCTCTGGGTAATTTTTTAGATAAAAGCATCTCAACGGAGCATTTTATACATGCAATTTGTTCAACAAGAAAGAACCGCACTGTTTATTGACGGTGCAAATCTTTATGCTGCAACCAGAAGTTTGGGCTTTGATATCGATTACCGCAGGTTGCTGGATTTTTTTAGTTCGAAAACAACGCTGGTCCGCGCCTATTATTATTCCGCATTGCTCGAAACTGAAGAATATTCTCCTCTTAAACCATTAACAGACTGGTTGGCATATAATGGCTTCACACTTGTAACCAAGCCCGCCAAGGAATTTACCGATGCCCAAGGCCGGCGTCGCATCAAAGGCAATATGGATATCGAACTCGCCATCGACATGCTGGAACTGGCACCGCGGCTCGACCATGCGGTTTTATTCTCCGGTGATTCCGACTTCCGTCGGCTAGTGGAAGCCGTGCAACGACGTGGGGTGCGGGTATCCGTGATCTCATCCATCAAAACCAATCCCCCGATGATCGCCGACGAACTTCGCAGGCAGGCAGACCAGTATATCGAACTTGCCGACATCGCACCCGGCTTTACCCGCAAAGCCAGTGAGGGGCGGCCGCGTGGCCTGGAGCGGGATTATGACGACGAATGAAGCCCCTCACCCCACAGCGCAACTGCCCGCTCTGCCCAAGGCTGGTTGAATATCGGCAAACCAACCGTACCACGCAACCAACATGGCATAACGCACCTGTCCCAAGTTTTGGCGACATATCAGCCGCGTTGCTTGTCATCGGCTTGGCCCCTGGCGTCAAAGGTGCCAACCGCACCGGGCGGCCTTTCACCGGCGATTATGCCGGGCAACTATTATATACCACATTACTGAAATTCGGCTTCGCGACTGGCAATTATGCCGAACATCCCAAAGACGGCTTGCATCTGCTAAATTGCCGGATCACCAATGCTGTACGCTGTGTCCCACCGCAAAATCTACCAACGCCGCTGGAGAATAAAACCTGTAATCAATTCCTCAGCGCGGAAATCACGGCCATGAAAAATCTGAAGGCCATTTTAACGCTGGGCACCGTCGCCCATACAATGTGCTTAAGGGCTCTCAACATCAAAGCCAGCGCCTTCAAGTTTTCCCACGGCGCGTTTTACACCCCGCGTGAGGGTTTGATCCTGGCGAACAGCTACCACGTCTCACGCTACAACACGAGCACGAAGCGGTTGAGCACCGAAATGTTCGAAACCGTCGTCGAGAAACTTGTCGGGCAGCTCAACAACGCCTGACTTCAGGAATAGCGCTCCTCCGTCCACGGGTCAGCATTATTATTATACCCGCGCGTTTCCCAGAACCCCGGCTCGTCAGCCACCACAAACTCCAGCCGCTTCACCCATTTGGCCGATTTCCACAAATAGAACTTCGGGATCATCACCCGCAGCGGGCCACCATGCTCGCGCGAAATCGGCGCATCATTCCACGTATGCACCAGCAAACAATCATCTTGCGCAAACTGCTCCAGCCGAACATTGGTGGTATAATCATCATAGGAATGAAAAATAATATGTCGGCAATCGGCGCGCGGCTGCACCAAAGTCAGCAATGCCTCAGCCGAAACCCCGCGCCATTTGTTATCGTAGCGCGACCAGGTGGTAACGCAATGCATGTCCGAAACACGCTCCGACTGCGGCAGCCCCATCAAATCCGCCCATGCGAGGGTTATCGGATGCTCAACCGCACCATCGAGTGTCAGCGTATAACTGGTCGTCGGAATCTGCGGCTGAATCCCCAAATCCAATACCGGCCAATCTTTCACCAAATGCTGCCCCGGCGGCAGGCGCTGCTCATGCGACGCTGCCTCACCCGTCAGCCCACGCCCCTGGGTCGCCCATTCCTGCTTTTTTCCAATCAGCTTGTCTTTAATTTTGCCGAAAATAGTCGGTTCGTCAGTCATGTTTATGCCCCCGATGAATCGGATCAATCCACTCTACCGCTTGCGGCTTTTCAATCGGCTGGATATCGAGATTCACCACCACCGCTTCATTATCTGAGCGCACCAGCACACACTCCAACCTCTCATCCGGTGAGGCGTTAATCTCCTGATGCGGCACAAACGGCGGCACGAAAATAAAATCTCCGGCTTCGGCCTCCGCCACATATTGCAGCCGCTCACCCCAGCGCATCCGCGCCTTGCCACGGATCACAAAAATCACGCTCTCCAACGCGCCATGATGATGCGCGCCGGTTTTGGCATCGGGGTCAATCGTTACGGTGCCCGCCCAGATCTTCTGTGCGCCCACCCGCGCCGCATTGATCGCCGCCGCCCGGCTCATGCCAGGTGTCTGGGCGGTGTTGGAATCCAAGGTTCCGGCTTTAATCACCTGCACGCCGTTATGTTTCCAATGGTCATGTCCGGCCATATCAGCTTCCTTTATTTATTACGCAGCAATCTCGCTTTATCACGCTGCCAGTCACGCGCGGCCACCGCATGGCGTTTATCATGCTTCTGCCGCCCTTCGGCGATCCCCAAAGTCACCTTCGCCAGCCCGCGCGGGTTGAAATGAATATCCAGCGGCACCACCGTCGCGCCATCGCGCTTGATCGCCCCAAACAACTGGTTCAACTCACGGCTCTTCACCAGCAATTTACGCGCCCCCCGCACATCAAAGCGCGACAGCACGCCGCCTTGATATTCCGGAATATAGGCATTGAATAAATACAACTCCCCCTCGCGCTCACCGGCCCAGGCTTCGGTCAGCGTGGCACGGCCCAGCCGCAGAGACTTCACCTCAACACCCTTCAGCACAATGCCGGCTTCAATGGTCGAGAGAATTTTATAGTCAAACCGGGCTTTACGATTTTGCGAGGCAATACCGTGCGAAATATAGCCCGATTTACTCTTCGATGGGGTCTCCTTGGCCGTCAATTCAGCAACCCAACTTCCACCATGGCGGCCCGCACCTTCTCAGCGGTCGCCTGCGCAATCGGCGCCATCGGCAACCGGCAGGTATTGCTGCCAAACCCCAACAATGAGGCCGCGTACTTCACCGGCCCCGGGTTCGATTCCACAAACATCGCATCATGCAACGGCACCAGCCGCGCCTGAATCGCCATCGCGGCCTTCACATCGCCTTGTTGCCAGGCGGCGTGCATCTGCGCACACAACGCCGGCGCCACATTGGCGGTGACGGAAATACAGCCATGGCCACCGGAGGCTAAATACGCAATCGCCGTATGGTCCTCACCTGAAAGCTGCGCAAAATCCTCACCACAGGCGCGGGTGGTATGCAGCGGGCGCGTCAAATTCGCCGTGGCATCCTTCACCCCCACAATGTTTTTATGCATGGCCAGCCGCGCCATCGTCTCAACACTCATATCAATCACCGAGCGCCCCGGAATATTGTAAATAATAATCGGAATATCGGCTTCATCGGCAATCGCGCTATAATGGCGGAACAAACCTTCCTGTGTCGGCTTGTTGTAATAAGGCGTCACCACCAGCACCGCAGCGGCGCCAGCTTTTTTGGCGTGCTTCGCCAGCCCAATCGCCTCGGCGGTTGAATTCGACCCCGCCCCGGCAATCACCGGCACCCGGCCCGCCGCCGCCTCAATCGCCAGTTCCACCACGCGCTTGTGCTCATCATGCGTCAGCGTGGGCGACTCGCCCGTGGTGCCCACCGGCACAATGCCGTGCGTACCCTGGGCGATCTGCCAGTTGATAAAACGAACGAACGTCTCCTCATCGATGCTGCCATCTTCGCGCATCGGAGTGACCAGGGCGACCATTGAACCGTGAAACATGAATAACTCCTATCCTCCAGAAGTATTCTCTCAAGGGGTGGCCTGCAAGCCGGGGGATGCTAGAACAT
>VFSW01013689.1_pt1 | contig 11262 bp, 10 predicted proteins | sample 5358111 | NCBI WGS metagenome assembly VFSW01 (sample SAMN11554181, study PRJNA540505) | mine drainage metagenome | isolation source: sediment from site ElyBrook_90M | place: USA: Ely Copper Mine, Vershire, VT | collected 2017 | reverse complement strand
TTCCCGGCCATTCAAGGGCACCCAAACCGGATGCCGTTCGAAGGAGTGTTGACGCAGGTCGACGTGCCCAGCGATCGCGCGCCGAGTGGATCACGCGGACACCGCGTGACCCTGAGCCGAACTGCAGCGGAGGCAGCATTGCCGTCGCTGCTTGGGATGGCGGTAGATTTTCGGCCAGATTGGGACGGCCATGACGCGCGCAGCAAATGCGGAATTCTAACCTCTGCCGATATTGTCGGTCATCGGTTGACGGTGGGCGGATATCTGTATGCACGCGATTTTCCGGAGGTCGAAGCGAAACTGCACGACCTGGCCGCAGGAAGTATGGGCATGTCCTACGAACTGGCCGATGCGCATGTCGAAGATATGCGCGCTTCCATCTGGAAGCTGAATCGCGTGACGTTTACAGGAGCTGCCATTCTGCTGCGGGATAAAGCAGCGTACCGGCAGACGTCGTTTCGCCTGAAACCGCACAGAATGCGTCGCCATGGAGTCTCCCTGGCAGCGTATTCAGGGGCGGCTTAAGCCGAGAGACCGTCGAAAACCAACATTCCGAACGCAAGCCACTGCAGACAGCTGCCTTCCAGTGCAAGTTCGGCACCTACAGAAAAAGGAGCAATCAGTATGGAGCAGGGAGCAGAACGTTCTGTTGAAACATTGGCATTGATGCTGGATCGACTTGCGGGCGCGGCGAGCCTGTTGGAACAGACAGTGAGCCGTCTGGAGGAACAGCACCTCACCATGTCGGGGCAGGTACAGAAGATTGTCGCGACCGTTGAGCAGGCGCCGAGTCCGATGCAGGCGGGTAGCGAGCGCATCTACGAATTGGAACGCAAGCTGCACGAAGCGGTGATGCAGATCGCGGAATTGCGGGCCCAGGGTACTGCTTCCGTTCCGACAGGACGCAAGACCGTGACCGCGGCGACGATTTCTCTGCTGGCCAAGCAGGGAATTTCCTCGCTTGAGTCGATCGAAGCAGGCTCGCTAGATGCAGCCCTGGTTGGACTCAGCATTGAGCAGCGGATTGCGGTGAAATCGCAGTTGTTGCGCGCGGGGGTGTTGAACTAAGCCAGGTTTCCGAATGCGGGAATCACAACTGTGAACATGGTACTTCAGTCGTCCACTGTGTGATTTACACAGCGTACGTGCGCAAGGCTTTTGCAGACTTTCAATCTCAGCTAATGCAACCACGGCCGAAGGGCCAGTGAAAGGACAGAATGAACGCCAATTTTCATGACATCCACGCCGCCGCAGATTACATCGGGCCAGGTGCGATCGAAGTCCCAATTTATCAGACAGAAATTACCGATATGGTCCGTCGGCGGGGCCTTTTTGGACAACGCATCAAACAGGTACCGGCGACGGGACACCCATCGCGCTATTTTGAGCAAACTGGAATTCCAGAGCCTACTGCCGCTACTGGCTTTGTCGATCCTCGAAACATCTCAGCGCCGGTGGTAACTCCTGCGCGGGTGGAACGGGCAGTTCCGTTGAAGGCTCTGGTAGCTCAGATCAACTACAACCTGTTCGATGTTGAATTGGGAAATCAGCAGAGCCAATTTGCTTACTTGCAGGCGAAGGACCTGGCAGACACCATCGAAGGCGTGATGCATATTCATGACCTTGCATTGTGGAACGGCAACGACACTTCGCTGAGCAGCCCGACGACAGTGCAGTATTTTGGTGCGGCGGGTCAGATTGCAGCGAGTGGCAACACTACGACGATTACCACGACCGAATTGATTGTGGACAATCTGAAGTCGACGATTGCGCAGATGGTTGCAAACAGCAACTATGCGGTTCGTCCAACAGCGATTTATGCCAATCCGGTTCTTTTGGATCTGGTTGATCGAGAGATGAAGACGGAGTTCAATGTGGTGTTGGACACGAAGGAGATCAATGGCGGATTCAGGGTGAAAACTTTGATTACGCAGGCAGGGGAATTGCCGCTGATTCCGGATTGGTCTCTGAGTTACACGGGTACACCCGGTTCGGGAAGTGCGCTGTTGCCGGCATATATCGTGACCGAAGATCTGATCGAATACCACTGGTTGAGCGATCCGAATCCGCGCGTGTTTCAACTCGGCGTTCCGGGCTCACTGGCTTCACAGTATGTAGTTGTGAAGTTTGGTGCGCCGGTGGTCAAGATGGCCACTGCGGGTGCTCACTTCCAAGTGATCGTGCAGAGATAACACGAGCAAGCGGTCGGATTGTGCTTGGTCGATACCTGACTGGCCCTCATGCGGGGCCAGTATTTTTCCTGCAAGCGGTCGCGAATGGCGGTCCGCTTGAAATGCTTCCGGAGGACATCTTATGGGATACTTGCTGCCAACCGACTATGCGACTTATGGTCTTGCGGCGGATACAACGGACGACTGGATTACGATGGCTTCGGCATTGATTGATTCCTATTGCCATCGAACCAGTCTGAATCCGACGCAGTATGAAGAACGGTTGCGCATGACTGCCGGAGCGCAAACAGTGCGACTGAGCTACTTGCCCCTGGTTGCTGTTGCGCCGAACTCATCGCCTTTGGTCTCAATCCAAGCGCGCTACATCCGGCCTCGCCGAGGAGAGATGATCGAGCCTGCGTATGAGCAAATCGCATGGATCTTCGGTTTGCCTGGCAGCTGGAGCACGTTGAACATTGCCGATGTGGATTGCGTGCCCAACACGGGTGAGCTTACGTTTCCTATGAACATCCTGGGCCTACCTTATAACGAAGTCGATGTCGTGTATACCGCCGGTCTAGCCACGATCCCATATACCGTACAAGTGGCATGTGCGCAGATTGTAAAAAATGCGCAGACGACTCCTGGGCTAAACGTGAGGTCCAGCAAGATCGACACCATGCAAATGGAATACTTTTCCAATTCTCTAATTGACCCACAAGTGGCGGCAATGCTGCAGCCGTATGTGGCGACGATGTTGGGGTGAGCGATGAGCGTCGATCAAAGTGTACGAAGTGCTTCGGCAGCCCCGCAGCGAGCAGCTGACGCCCTGCTGCGTTGTTTGGGTGGCAGCGTAGTGCTGTTACGGTTGCCAACAAACGCTGTGAGTGGCTCGGACGCGGAACAGTTGGGAGCGGGGACTCCTTCCTACGAGGACATACCATTATCTCCTGCTGTTTTCCGCCGCCTCCGACCGAAGATGCGCGACGGCAAAGCCAACCAATATGAATTGCTTATATCGGCCGCTTCGGTTCACGTGCAACTTGGACTGATGGAATTGGGATCGACGGATCAGCTATTCGCCATGGCCACGGGCGTATTTGTCGATGGTGAACTCATGTTGATTGAGGCGGCCGCCGAAGCCGAAGCTTTTGGCTGTCCCTACTTATATCGGCTTATCCTAGCCGCGCCGCAAAATCAGACATTGTAAGAGGAGAAAGTGTCATGCAAAATGCACAAAATACTTTCTACATTACATTGCGCAATCGCCTTGTAGCGTTGAATCCGAACCGAACGATCTATCTGCGCGGCGTTACGAGGCCCGGCATTCTGGTCGAAAGCAATGAATTGGTAGTTCCTCAACCGCCCTCGGATGTGTTTGTACTGCGATGGACTGGGCTCCACAATGACCCATATCTGTCTGACGTCCTGCTCCAAATGGAATGTGAAGTCGCGTATATGACCGAAGGGACACCTGGAAATCTCGGTATGGATCGGGGAGCGATGGTAACGGAGATGGATGCTGAATTGATGTCAATGCTGCAACCAAATATTGCGCAAAAAATGAATTACTCTCCCTCGCCGGCCGTCCCGATGGAATCTCAGATCTTCTGGTCCGAGGCTACCTTTCAATCTTTGAAAGTAGAGCGCGATCGTCTGTCCCGTATTGCTACGGTGTCGGTGTTTAGTTATGAAGAGCCGGGGGAGCAATGAGCACAAGTGTAATCGTTCCACTACCACTGACGCCACCGATTGTGCGCAGGATTCGCGCCTATTTTGCCCCGGTGGATCGAACTGCGGGTGCACCAACGATTTTTGATCCCGCGCAAAATGGGAGCTTCAATCTGGATTCTCCGCCGAGTCCGTGGCTAGATCTTGGGTGGTTGGATACATTCCAACGGAAGACGGAGTCAAAGGTAACTCCATTGCGAAGCGGCGCGCCGGGGCTCCCGCTCTCCCAGGTACGAACCGAAATTGATTCGATTCTCTCCGTTAATTTTGTTAGTTGGGGAAAATTGCAGATGGCGGTGACAGTGGGCTCTGAACAGATGAATCTGTTGGCAACCCTTGCGAATGCATCAGCCAACGGTTCAGGAGGATCTGCCGGGAGCGCAATGCCACTGAGCGCCGGAAGCACAGCAACCTTTCTCACTCTAGCTTCGAATCAGCTGGCTAGCTTCTCTGCCGGGCAAATGGTTGTCGTCGACGTTGATTATTCAGGGCAGACGGGTTATGTCGGTAGCGGAATTAGCGCCGCGTATGTCAGCTCTCCCGGGGCGGTCAATTCTGACGTGAACTATATCCGCAGAGTAAGTTTCAATGTGGCTCGCATTCTTTCCGTAACTTCAACTGGGCTGCAACTTGTGCAGCCGTTGATTGCCGGAGTGCCGATCGCGGGAATGTCTGTGCAGCCTATTATGGGCTTTGTCGATCGCGAAGGGAGCAATTTCTTTCAGGAGTGGTCTGGATTGTTTGTCATTCCGGGGGAACAAGGAGACAGAATCCTGTTTCATTATCCGAGATTGCAAGTCTCTGCGGGTGCAGGCGAAGCTGTGAAGCTACTTACCGCTCCGCTGGTCAAAGTTGACACTCTAGCACGAGTAGGTCAAGTGGCTCAGTTTCGAGGCTTGCCCGTCACCGACGCGAACGACGGCGCGCAAGTCGTTTGTTTTCGCAGCTATATTCCAGCGCCAGCAACGAACCTATGGTGACCTGGCCGAGTCTAGAGAATCTTAGCCAAAATAGACAAGGAGATGCTGGATGAAAGTCACGATCGACAATCAAGACGGCAACGGTCCCATCGACTACTCGCCGGCGCTCTGCGCCGATCAAGGATCAGAAAAAGCCGTAACGATTACAAGAGCCCTGAATCAACCAACCCTGGCACGCCTTCGCCTTGATTGCGCAAGCAGTGGCCTTGGGGTGCCGGCGGCGAATGCATTTGTAGTGATCACGGCAGACAACGGAACGTTTCTATTTACGGGATATCTTCCTTCTGCCGCAGAGCCGATTTTCGCAGGATACGGTTCCGCGGGCCCTCATTACAGGCTCGTAGCCAACGCGCTCAGTGAAGATTGGCTACTGAATCGCGACGCAGTGCCTCAAACAACTCCGCTGCTCGGGCAGACCGCAGGCGAGATGGTCGGGATCCTCACCAATCGAGTGAATCCTTCGCTAGTCCAGATGAATGGACTCGAGGATGTTGGAACTATCGGATTTTTCGAGCCGATGCCCAATTTGCCGTGGTCGGAGAATGTGGCTGCGCTCGCCAATCAGGCGCGTGCGTCATATCGAGTGCTCAACGGCCAATTAACATTGGCCCCGGTGGGTTCAACCGTGCATGCCTTGGACGATACAATCGGCACGCTTGACTTTTCCGCACCGAGCACGACCGAGGCCAAGCAAGTAGTCAATGACGTGACGATTACAGGTCTAAGTGAGCCGCTGCAATATGTGACTGAATTGTTCGAAGGTGATGGAGCTACAGTTCTTTTTCAATTGCAGCGGGAGCCATATAAAGTCGTCCGGCCACTTTTGCTGAATGAAGAGTTCTCGGCTTCGGCATTGAATACTTCCATCTGGAATGTGGATGATTCGGGAGGCTACCTGAAAGTTGGGGGAGGCGGACTGGCATTGGGCGGAGGCGCAGGGACAGACGGTACGACCACTGTGACGGCAATCGACCCCGTAGAGATGGGAGGAGAGGTTGTCATTGAGGCAGGCTTCGTCCAATTAAGCAACGGAAGTGATGGCGTTCTCTGCGGTCTGTACTCAGGTGCCGTAGGTATTGCCAATTGCATGGCGGGCTATCGAGTGCGGACAAGTGGATCCAATACAATACTTGTTCCGTTGGTGGAAGGGAACGAGGTTGGGACTGTTTTCACTCTCCAAACGGGCCACAGCTACATTCTTCGTATTCACGTGCACAGCAGCGAACTGCAACGGATGTTGAATAGCTACTTTTCATACGGAAGCAGCGGTCCCGCAGTGTACGGTGGCGGCACGGTCCAGTCTCCACTGCAGTTATTATTCGAGCTGCAGGATATGGCATTACTGCCGTACATCAACATTGGCTCTACAATTTTGTACGACGGAGCGATTTCGACTTCACCCGCGATAGCTTCCTTTGCCTGCATCAACAGTTTGAATCTGCAAGGCAACATAGGATACTTTAAGGTGACGCAACCAGGGACGATGTGGGTTGTGAGCACACCATCTTCAGGAACTCCCTTCACTCGCAGAATTGGCGCCAACACCCAGGGCGCGGATTGTAATGTTTTGAGGAGCGGGTCTCTTCATTTCTACAAACTTGCAATTCCGCAGCCCGGTGAAATGCTGGCCGTCACATATCGAGTGGCAGCGCTATCAGTGGCGCGATTTGCGAATAACGCGGTTCCTCAGCCCGGCGGTACGGGTACTCCTGCAGTGTCTCAATGGGTCGGACATGTCCTTCATCCGCCGGCTCGAAGCTCGGTTGATTGTGAAAGTGCTTGTCAGGCGCTACTGAATTTTTCGTCGAACCCGGCGGCTGCGTGGAGGGGATCCTATCGTTATCGCAATCTGCAAAATCAATCGGACATCTGGCCAGGAGATGCGCTGAACTTCAACTCCCCGGCAGCAGGACTGAATGTAAGCGTCATCGCGCGTCAAGTGACCATCGAGTCGACGAGCAGCTCGCCGGAAGTACTTAATTATGTCGTGGGCTTTGCCAATGACTGGGCCGAAACCATCGCGATGAAGCTGTCGAGCGCTATCTCTCCTGACGTGTATTTACCGCAGCAACCAGAGACCACAGCGGGGAACGATCTGGCAAGCCTGAATGCACTTGAAGTATCTTCGATCAGCACCACGTCGATCACTGTCAACGCGGGTATTACTCCTCCCAACGGCGGCGGCTTTGAGGTGCGGAGCCAAGATTACACCTTTGGACCAACGGGCGGTGAAGGGCTCGTCCTACGAAGCCCAGTGCCCAACTTTTCGATTACGCGCTCGGCGGATGAAGAGCAATTCTATATTCGGATGTATGACGGATCTACGCCGCCGCTGTACTCGCGACTCTCCAGCGCCATTTTCACCAATGTGCCTAGTTCTTAAATGGCGAATCGAGCCAGCGAAGGATGGAATCAGATGGATGAGTTTGAGGTGACTGTGTTGTCAGATCTGGCAGCGCTAAAAAGTCAAATGGCTTCACTTATAGGATTAGGGCAACCGGGAAGGCTGACGATGTTGGAACAGAGGATGGAGCAGCATGAAGTTTACTTGCAGAGAATGAAAGGTTGGGTAGCAGCCTTTTTTGTGGCTCTAACTTTGGCTCATATTGCTGTCGATTATTTCAAACACTAGGTTGAGCGCGAAGGCGATCGCGGCTGGATTGCAATTTCGCAATACAGCGGTCGGCTTTGAACCATATGTGACCCGGTAAATGTTACGCTGGATTGTGAGAGGGCACGAGAAACGGGATTACTTCCGCCAGATTACTGACCACGGCATGACGAGGAGCATCGGCGCACCCAGTCGGCTCTGTTACTTCGAGGAGTATAAGGTTCACGATACCTGCCGAGGCCCCCGCATGAATATCTGATCATCGCTCAACGACTAGAATCTACCGCTTCAGATCAATTTTGTGATCGGTCGATGCTTTCAGGATCATTCCGGGTTGTGGCTTGCGGTCTTCGCATTCCTTGCGATAGGGTCCCACTCCATAGTCCGGGTGGTGAGGGCAAAAATAGTACCCATCAATTCGAATGTTCGCACGGAGAAATTCTTCGTTCATCCATTTCATCAGAGAGTGGAAGTCGGACTCAGAATATAGTTGCCGTGCGATTCCAGACTGATTCGTAATGATTATCAGTTTGTAGCCATGAGCCTGGGCATACCTGCAGAGATCGAAAATGCCAGAGGTGAACACTATCTGCTCCGGCTTATACAGATAGCCGATTTCGTGGTTGACAACTCCATCCCGATCGAGAAACAAGGCTGATCGTAAGTCGGTCATAATGTGCCGTATCTATCTGCTAGCCAAGCATGGCTCACTTGTGCGTGAAATATATCTTCTCCACAAGCAAGCAAAATACGTGCTCAAGGGCCAAGTGGGCTTCCTGGATCTTCATGGTGAGATCCGAGGGCATGCGTAAGCAAAAATCGCACAACTCCACCATCTCGCCGCCTCGTGCGCCGGTCAGCCCGACGGTTACAATTCCAGATGAATGCGCCAACTCCAAAGCTCGCAAGATATTCGGGGAATTTCCGGAGGTAGATATTGCCAGGAAGATGTCACCTGGAAGTCCCAGGGCTTCTATCTGGCGGGCAAAGGTGCATTCGTATCCATAATCATTCCCGACGGCAGTCAAAATTGAAGAGTCCGTCGTCAGCGCGATGGCGCGAAGCGCTGGACGATCTTTGACAAGTCTGCTGACGAATTCTGCAACGAGATGCTGAGCATCAGCAGCACTTCCGCCGTTGCCTGCAACCATGAGCTTATGGCCGGCCTTGAGTGATTTCGCAGTTTCTTGCGCCGCGCCCACGAGGATTGCATGCAAATCGGAATCCTTCGCTACACTCGTCAGCACTTCAACCGTCTGCCGTAGCTGATCTGCCACAATATCCTGCATGTGTTTCAACCTTCCTGTCGATTCCGGAATGCTTTCCAATCTCTCTTTCAGTCTAAATGCTTTACTGTGCAGGGCGATCATTTCCCGCTGTCGTCTCCATGTCGCTTCGGAAACTGAATTGTGTGGCAATTTTGTTCAAGGGGAGTGCTATTGCACTTGAACTGTCAAGCTGACGCTCTTATTCAGTCCACCTGCCGCTGCTGAAACCGTAACCGTGTACACTCCCGGCGGAGTTGTAGAATTCACGGGCAAAGGAGTCGGAGTGCCAGTCCCGAGCAATCCACCGCCATTTCCACATGCGGCTATGCTTCCGATCAGACCTACCAGAACAATCATGAGTAGTAACCGACGGGTTGCTGCTTGCAGGGTAGACCATCTGCTGCGGACTCCGGTGAGGGTTGCGATGAGGATGGCTAAACCGATGGGCCACGGAAGCCAGCCCAGCATGCTTGCGCGGTGCACTCGTGATGCGTTGCCGACTCCCGTTGCGACCGCGACCTGGATATTCGACGGAATATTGAGGGAAACATTCAAGGGCGATATCGTGCAAGTTGAATTTGGCGGGAGATTGGCACAGCTGATGGCAGCCGTTCCAGTCGAACCATTGACCGGCGTAAGTTCCAACGAGTAACTGGCGGCATTGCCGCTGCTGACCGTTTGGCTGGTTGGGCTGGTAGGCGCCAGCTGAAAGCCGATTCCCGTGCCGGTCAACTGCGCGGTGATCGGTGCGCTATCTGTGCTGCTTACGGTGACTGCCCCACTCTGACTTCCGGCGGCTGCGGGTGAAAATACCACCGAGACTGTGCACGTTATCTTTGCTCCCAAGCTTGTTCCGCAATTATTTGTTTCCCCAAATGGCCCGCTCACCGCAATCGAGACCCCCGTCAACGTCCCCGTACTTCCATTGCTTAATACAAGAGGGTGCGCGGCGGATGACACCTGAAGGCCCACCACTCCGAAGTCCAAGGTTCCCGGTACCATGGTGATGTTCGGCAGATATCCGATTCCCGTAAGCGTGACTTGTTGTGTGCGATTCGAATCCACCTCGGTAATCGTTCCGCTCTCCGCTCCGCCTGCATGAGGCTCGAACTCAACCTGGATTGCGCATGATCCGCCCGCCGCCAGCGTTGCTCCGCAAGTCTTCGTCAACATGAAATCCGCATTGCTGGACTGTATCTGGATTCCAGACAAGGTGGACTGAGTGTTATTGCTGAGCATGATCGTCTGCGGGCCGCTGGTGGTGGCGATAATTTGACCGCCAAAGTCGAGCGACAGGGGAGTGAGGCTATCGCCTGTCGGAACAACTCCGGATGCAGTGAGCGGAACAATTTGGGATCGGATTGAATCGGTGACGTAAATTTGTCCTGGGGTAGATCCAATGGCGGGAGGTTGAAACGTAACGGTGATGGTACAGGCCGATTGTGCCGCGAGCGTGCTTCCACAATTATTGCTTTCTCCGAATCCGGTGCCGACCGCGTGGATGCTCAGTTGCGTCAAGACTGCGCCACCGGAATTCGTCAGCGTTACCGTCTGTGTCGGCGCACTTTGCCCGACCTGCGTCGCAGGAAAAGTCAGCGATGTTGGCGACAACGTGTCCGTCGGCGGTGCCGTTCCAGTTCCGGATAACGAAACGATCTGACTCCCCACGCTGTCTGTTATCTTGACGCTCCCGGTTTCTATACCTGTAGCGTGCGGACTGTACTGCACGGTCATGGTGCACGCGGACTGAGCGTTCAACGAGGCGACGCATCCATTGATCACCTGAAAATCTCCAGTCGTCAGCACTTGAATGCCGGTCAATGGAACTCCTCCGTTGTTCGTCAATGTGATGGTCTGGGGAGCGCTGATCGTATCTTCCGTTGTTGCAGGAAAGACCAAAGAGGTGGGTGATACCGTATCCGTTGCTGGATTCTCTCCATTGCCGCTCAAACCAATCGATTCCGTTCCCTGGGTACTCACCACTGTCAGCGTTCCGCTGGCTGGCCCTGCCACGGTTGGCTGAAACACAATGGCAAGTGTGCATCCGCTGTTGGACGCCAGGGTAGAGGCGCAGGTGTTGGTCTGAATGGCAAACGGTCCGGTCACGCTTTCCGATGTGAGTGCGATGGCTGCGGTACTGGTATTCGAAATTGTCACTTCCTGCGCAGTGGAGACGGTGGCCACCTGCAGATCACCGAAATTCACGCTGTTCGGTAGAAGGACAATCGCGGCCTGCGTGGTTCCAGTTCCACTCAGACTCACACTCTCCTCGCCGCCCGCAATGTTGCCGGGCACGGTCAATATTCCAGTTCGTGTTCCGGAGGTTGCGGGGTCGAACGTCACCGATATTTGACAGATCCCATTCGCTGCGATCGCGTTGCTGCAATTGTCAGTTTCGAGAAAGTCTCCAGTGATCGAGATGTTGCTCACCGTTAGACTTGTGGTTCCCGTGTTGGTGACCGTGACGGTTTGTGGACTGCTTATGGTTTGCAATGGCTGCC
>VFSW01013688.1_pt1 | contig 11263 bp, 12 predicted proteins | sample 5358111 | NCBI WGS metagenome assembly VFSW01 (sample SAMN11554181, study PRJNA540505) | mine drainage metagenome | isolation source: sediment from site ElyBrook_90M | place: USA: Ely Copper Mine, Vershire, VT | collected 2017 | reverse complement strand
AGGATAACCGTCGAGATGACGGCGGTGGTGGGCAGTCTGTCGAGTGGTCTTTCGACATGAACGGCCAGACCATACAAATGGGTGGACGCGATATGTACTTCTTTGCGAAGGAAGCGGGTAAGTGGTGGGCGGTAGCTGATCAGTTCTCGGCGTACCCAGCCTGATAAGACGACTGTCGGGCCTAGGGAGAATCTTGCCCCAAAGCTGCCGGTCGTGACGGGCAGGAATGGGTCGAGTCCTGCCGGCGCGCGCGATTAAAGTCGTCCAAATTTCTATCCGTACCAATGTCCGTTCTTGCATGCACTGCGGACCAAATAACTCGAAACGCCAACGTCTTCATTGGCTGAGAAACGGTCAGTGCTCGACCCCTATGCGGAAAGCCGCAACCGGCCGTTTCCAGTGGGGGATCTGCGAGACTGTGGAGCGGGGGTGCCATCGGGCACGATCAGCGCACTACGGGACTTAGCAGCGTGGTAGCGATTGCACTCAGTGCGGCGGCAAAACTGAGCATCTTCAAACTGGTACAAATGCCCGCCGCGCACGCAGCGACGTCCTGGCGGCCGGGCAGGCGATGCAGTACAAAAAGCAGAAGGATATTCTCGATGTAGTCGAATCCGGCGGCAGCAATGGCCATGACCTGTACGACGCCGGCGCTCCTAAGCGCAGCCGGGCGCACTTCGGCAGCGAGATCACCCAGCAGAAAGAACAATGTGCCGTATACCAGCGGGAAAATCATGTCGGCCAGCAGCATGCGCCGGAACGAACGGATGCCGTCACGACCGTAAAGCTGCAGGATGCGGTAGAGAGTGTTGGGGCTATAGCCCGGACGCACGTCGACCTGCAGTTCGCCAAGTGCACGGCGGCGTAGTGCCAATACACCGCCTGGAAGAAACCAGAACCCGCCGAGAAATGCGAGCGCGATAATGCCGAGCAGTTCAGCCAGCAGCGGTTCGTTGATTGCCATCACAGACCTTTCTGATTAAAGCTCCTTAATGCGTGTACCAGGCACACTCAAGACGAAGCTCGCGCCAAACGCCTGCGCTGGCGTCAGGGCACCAACGCGAGGCTCTTGCAGCTGCAGTTCCACGGCACGTACTGCGGCGGCAGCCGCAGCCTGATAGCCTTCGCCGGTTTCCAGCAGGGCGGCCTCGCGCTCGCCTACGGCGTTTCCTGCCTCCGCCCACACGCGCGAACGCAGCGACGTGATTGTCGTGGTCTGTAAGCCGGGCACGGGGGTGTTCGATGTGCGCGTAGCCTGCCGGACCATAAGTCTGCCGAGCGACGGCCCCGCGAGACGCATCAGCACGGCGGCAGCGCGCGACAGCGGGATTCCCGCGACGATGTTGGGGATGCCGGTGGAGCGTTGTGCGGCCACCAGTTCGGCCAGGGGCGCGGCGGCAAACCGCATCCTGGGTACGTCGGCACTCGGTGCGCGCCAGCTGGAGAAGGCCAGCGCACGTTGGCGCAGGCGTCCCTGATAGATTTCGCGGCCACCGGCGGCGATTGCCGCCGCTGTGCTCAGCCGTGCGCCGCGGCTGCGTGCGCTGGTTTGTGTGGCGAGTGAAAGGCGCAGCCAGGTGGCATCCGGCAGGCGCAGTGCCAACTGGGCGGCCAGGCAATCTGCGAACGCAACACCGTAACCCACGCCCGGAATGACCGCGATACCCGCGCTGCGGGCCAATGCGTCGCAGCCCAACGCTGCGCGGAAGTCCGCAATCTCGCCATTAATGTCCAGATACGAACAACCCACGTCGAGGCAAGCCGCGCGCATCGGTTGCCCCGTCAAATGGTATGGGCCTGCGGCATGGAGTACAGCGCTGACGCGGGACAGCGCCGTTCGCAGCGCTTCGCCATGATCAAGTGGCAGCGGCAAAGCGCTCAAACCCGTGGCCCGTCCCAGTGCCGCAAGCTGTGCGCTGTCACGTCCGGCCAGCACCGGGCGATGACCGCGCCGCAAGGCTTCGTCGAGAATCAAGCGGCCGGTGATCCCGTAGGCACCGTAGAGCATCCAATTGGATCTTGCAGAGGTGGTCATCGTGTGCCGCGGCGCGCGGCTAGCCGGGCGCTCAGCGTGCGCAAAACCAGGCGGTGGACAGCCTCAAGCTGACTGATCGCCGGACCGGCGATTTCGTTGAAATAGCGCTGGCGTGCGAACTGGCCGAGCAAACCCAGTACGGCGGTCAGCAGAAGTTGCTGATCCTCCTTCGCATCAAGCGCGCCCTGAATGATACCGACGTCCAGCAGTGCGCGCAGATGGGCGATGATCGACCGACGCTGCAGCGTGGCTGGCAATTGCGGCCAAAAGCGGCGTAGGTTTTCCTGGAAAAACAACGCTGCCTGCACATCCTCATCGAAGAAACGCAGATAGGCGCCGAGCGTGGCGCGCAGTTGGTCTGAAAACGGACTCTCATTCACTTCCGGCAAGGATGCGCGGAACCGGCGGAAGATACGCTCGAACAAATACAGACCCAGCGCCTCCTTGCCGGAAAAATGCCGGAATAGGGCCGGATTGGTGAGGCCGGAGGCGGCGGCGATATCTCGTACGCTGGTGCCTTCAATGCCCTGGCTAGTGAACAGCGCCAGCGCCGCCGCGACTATGGCGCCCTTGCCAGGCGCATCGTCGGGATCGGTATAGGTGTGATGTTCGACCCTCTCTTTCATGTTAGCGACGTTAGCATTTGCTAACTTCCCTGTCAAGATACTTGTTCAAGTGCGGGCAGCGGCCCCATGACGGGGAGAGCATTCCCGATCCGCTGCCCTCAGCAGCTTCTGCCTTGGCCCTATTAAACAGCTGCATCGGGTCGGACGAGATCTTGCTACGCGCAGCAGTGCTGCCTGGCCAACGTTAGGTTCAGTTATTCATGGGGGTTTTCAGCACGGCCGCTGAGCAGCAGGTTTTTGCCACGCAGTTGCACAATACGAACACGCACCCTACGATGTAATCGCGATGTTGAAGCGCAAGGAGGTGGCCAGCAGCCCGTTGCGGAAATAGAAGCGGTGCCCCAGCGAGTTGGACAGCGGTGTATCCAGAACCAGCTTGCGACAGCCCAGATCAAGCGCTTCCTGCATGAGTCGTGACATCAGCCGTCCACCATAACCGCAACCCCGCACGGTCTCATCGGTCACCAGATCATCTACGTAGAGGTGGCGACCGTACACCAGGTTTTCCTGCACCCGAAAACCCGCCAAGGCAATTACCCGCGGACCATCGAATAGGGCCAGTAAACGATAACCGTCAGCCACTTGGCGGCGCCAGCGTACAACGAACTCGTCTTCGGAGCTCAGGTGTGGTCGCAACTGCGCCATGATCGCGTAGCAGTGGCGGACACCGTTCTCGTCATCGATGTATCGCGGGGTGTTCATTGATCCGTTTATCGTGAAACTCACGGTGCGGAATGTTCCGATTGTATCGGTGGGGCGAATTGTAACGCGCCGGCAATCCGGTTCCAGGCGTTAATTGCACCCACCGCGGCGGTCAGAAAGGCAATTTCTGTCTCGGCGAACTGCGCCTGCAGTTCGGCGTAAGCCGTTTCCGAGACGCTTTGCACGGCCATCACCGTCAGCGCTTCCGTCCACCCCAACGCGGCACGTTCCCGTGCGGAGAACACACCCGCCTCGTTCCATGCGGAAACCAGGTCGAGCTTGACGGCGGAGACCCCGAGTCGGCGCGCCACATTGAGGTGGTACTGGACGCAGAACGCGCAGCGATTGATCTGCGAGGCGCGTAGTTTGATCAATTCAGTCAGCGGCTTGTCGAGGCCCGAGTCGTCTACGGCTTGCCCAAGGGCTCGCAGCGCGGCAGTCACGGCGGGCGCAATGCGATCGAAGCCATTCCGGCCCATGCGGGGGCGGTGGTCAAAAGGTGTCATCATGGTCCTTTCCAGGTCGATACTGTAATATATGAGTTCTGACATTATATTCGAGATCTGACAATATGGAAAAGAGCGTACACAAATCCACCGTGCCCATCGTCGGCGAGGGCAAGCGGGGTGAGCAAGGCCACATTGGCTATCTGCTACGACAGGCGAATGCCGCCCATCGCCTGCGCATGGAGCGTGCGCTGGCGGAACTCGGCGTCACGCTGCCGCAGTTCTCAGTGTTAACCATGCTCGCGGCCTATCCTGGTGCATCCGGTGCGGATCTGGCGCGTCTGTCATTACTGACGCCGCAAACGATGAGCGTTATCGTGGCGAACCTAGAGCGCGCCGGTACTGTCTCGCGCCGTCCCCACGCGGTGCATGGGCGTATTCAACACATCGAAGTCACCAAGGGCGGCCGGCGATTACTGGCCAAGTGCCGCACAAGGGTCAAAGCAGTGGAAGAAGAGCTGCTGGCCGGAGTCTGTCGGGCCGATGAACGAGTGATCAGGCGCTGGCTTGTCAATGCGGCGTTGCACAACAGTGCCGGCTGAGGGCTGCCGAGTGCCTGCTCTGGAGTAGTGAATTTTCCATCCACTTCTGACTGAGAAGCTGCATTGACCAGCGTTCGCTTTGGCCTAGGAAGCAACTGTTGGGCGTACAATCGACAGGTTGTCGGCCTATCCCACCATTCGAAACCTGTCGACAATGTGATCAGCACCGCCACTTCGAGTGCCTGCTTCCAGAAAAGATGAGTTGGTACCATCGGCCCGGCGGCAGTCCGGGACGTTGGATGTTTAAAATCAGAGCATTGACGCATGTTAGCAAATATGCTAACATGCGTTTTAGACATGGCCTATTCCGTTGAATACTTTCATGCCCGAGTGCAGGCCGCGATTGAGGCTTGGCCTGTGGATGTGGTCGCCGACTACGCAAGAATGGTCGCACTCCTTATCGAGCACGGCCCGAACTTGCGCTTACCCCATTCACGCGCCTTGGGTCGTGGGTTGTTTGAGCTGCGCCCACGCGGCAAATCGGGCATAGGAAGAGCGCTCTACTGCTTTCTTGCTGGACAACGCGTGGTGGTACTGCACGCTTTCATCAAGAAGTCGCAGCAGACACCAGAGCCAGAACTCAAGATTGCGCGTAACCGAATGAAGGAGATACGAAATGCCTCAACTTAAATACAACCCCGTACCGCACAGTCAAAGCGCTTTTCTTGAAAAGGCATCGAAGCGCCCTGGTTTCCGTAAAGCCTATGATGCCCTGGAAGCCGAGTATGCCCTCGCACACGAAATGCTGTCCGCACGCACGCGCGCCGGTCTGACCCAAGAAGCTGTCGCTGACCGTATGGGCACCACCAAGAGCGCCGTCTCGCGACTGGAAGGTGCTCACAAACATGCCCCGTCCGTGGCCTCACTCAAGAAATACGCGGACGCGGTGGGCTGTACGCTTAAAATTGCCTTGGTACCGCGGCGAGTGGAACGATCCGCCACCCGAACTCGCGTGCGAGGGGGTGCGCCAAAAACAGTCCGCCGCGCAACCTGAACATTGAGCGTCCTCCCCGGAGGAGAGCGGTCGGCTTGTCTGGGTCGCAGCTTACCTCCGTCCAGAAATAATCAGCCAGAGTGGTAGCCATGAAGACTTGCTACTCGGCCTGAACGGTCGTCCCCAGTTGACGAATCGATAGACTAGTCTCGACCGCTACCGGTGGGCCACACTGTTTCCGTATCACGCTATTCAACGTCAGGATTACTACGGAAACCAGCCGTTAGTCTAATTGCGGACGGCGCGAACGTTGTGTCCTCGTATTGATGCATGTGCCTAATGACCCAAGAGGCGCAACTAGTGAGCCAGGGGGTAGTGAGGTGGCATCGCGTTATTTTCCATTGGAACAGAGAGATGCTAACGTTTATTGCTAGGCTCGAGTAGAACGCGAATTGCTTGAATGTTCATTGACTGCGCGAAGGTGAGATAACAGCTGGATGGCCATGAGTAAGAAGAGGACGCCCATGACTTTCTCTAATCAATCGGGACTGGTCAGTTAATGACTACGGTCGGCGATCAGATCCAGAGCGCTAATGAGGTGATCTGTCGGAATATTGAATCGCTTGCTGACCAGCGGGCCTTACTCTCACAGAATGTCCTATCGCAACTCCGGAACCTAGTCGAGGGAGTTGCGGTCCGTCTACGCGCGGGCTCAGCCGACGCTGAATTCAACTACGGCGCGGTAGAACCGGGGCTCGCCTTTGTCAGGAGCAAGGCAACGCTCAACTTCCTTGGAAGGTTTCACAAGCTGATCCAAAAAAGCGCCTCCCACTACACCCTGGACGGGGACGCATCCGAGCGGTTGATGCTCAAGTACTACGAGTACCTCCATCGTATCCGCAGTTTGCTCCGAGATAAGTGTGGAATCTCGGTACTGGCGAACCTCGAGGCCTTCCCGGTCGATCTCGACCCGTCGCTACGGGAGTACCACGAGAAGATCGCCGCAAGGATTCAGACAGCCCGTTCCACTCCGCCAGACAGCAGCAGCGTCCGTGCTCGGTACTACATCCACAAGACGCGCCCGTTCTTCGTTGGCGGGCGCATCTACTACGAGGTCACCTTCTACCGCGCCGTCAATAAGGTGAGCAAGTTCGACCGCATCATCGCATTCACCGACATCGACATGACTGACAAGTACGCGGCCATGTTGATCCTCCGACGTGACTCGATCGCAGTGCTCGACCAGACGATGCCAATAACAATCGTCCACGGGTGGCAGGTCTCGATACGCCCGTGCGAGTTCAGCAACTTCGCAAAGCTCCTTGGTCTTTCCATAGATGTTCATACTAAGTCAGCAGAGTATCGCTACCTGATGCGCATACTGACGGCGGGCTCGGGCAGCTTGCTCGACCTGATTGACATGCCCGACGACAAGTACGCGACGGTAAGGGCGCGAGGTACGGCTGGCGTCACCAAACCGCAGATCTTCCTAGTGCTGGATGAGGCGCGCCGTGTAGTGAGGTCAGCTGCTCCGGGTCACAACGTCTTCCGATATCTCATGCTGCGGATGCACAACCAGATCCTGAAGCTGCAGCATAGCCGTGATGGCTGTGGTCCTCTCTCTGGGATGAATCTTCAATATGGCTGCATCCCCTTTAACACCATGCCGTTCTGCACATCGCTGCCGGGGCACAACCCCAGGTACTGGGATCTCGCCGAGAGCCTTGATGTGACCGGGCGGAATCGCGAGCTGCTTGCTCGATGCGTGAAGAACAACGTGGAGCGTCACGGAATTCTCTACACGCCCGTGGGCGACCTCGAAGAATTCGGCGACGTCAATGGATTGATCTCCAATTTCAACAACACGCTCTACTACAAGCATACGGAGCGTCGGCTCGTACTCGACAAGGAGCACGTCTTTATCTGCGGGTATGAGAACGACACTGTCTCCATCATCAAGAAGCTTCAGGCGTATGCATCGTCCGGGATCTCCGGCTACACACAAGCCGTCGAGCGTTGGCTCGATGAAACACCTCGCGGCATCGACGACGTGGCGAAGGCGGATGCGCTCAAGCAGTTGTTCAGCCAGTCGCGCGTTGCACTGATCTACGGGGCGGCTGGCACTGGCAAGTCAACGATGGTGGACCACATCGCGCACTACTTCAACGATAAGGAGAAGCTCTTCCTTGCGCACACCAACCCAGCGATCGACAACCTCAAACGCAAGGTAACCGCGCAGAACTCAGTATTCCGGACGATCAGCAGTCAGATCTACAGGAGTACCGCCGATCCGGTGTATGACCTCCTCATCATTGACGAGTGCAGCACCGTGAGCAATGCAGACCTGATCAAGGTGGTGGATAAGACCTCCTTTAGGCTGCTCGTACTCGTCGGCGACGTCTACCAGATCGAGTCGATCCAGTTCGGCAACTGGTTCGGAATCATTCGCTCATTCATCCCCAGCACGTCGGTTTTTGAGCTGACGACGCCCTTCAGAACCAAGAACGGCTCACTCTTGTGTTTCTGGAACAAAGTTCGAGCCGTTGATGACGACCTCGCTGAGGTAATGGCCCGCAACGGCTACTCGACCGTGCTCGACAGGACACTGTTCGAGGCCAAAGAACAGGATGAGATCATCCTGTGTCTGAATTATGATGGTCTTTATGGCATCAACAACATCAACCGATTTCTGCAAAGCAGTAACCCGGCTGCGGCGACCACCTGGCGCGAGTCCACGTACAAGGTCGGTGACCCTGTCCTTTTCTACGAGACTGAGCGGTTCCGACCGGTGATCTATAACAACTTGAAGGGCCGGATCGTCGGCATCAACTACGTCCCTGGTCAGATCCAGTTCGACGTCGAGCTCGATCGACCGCTCAGCGAGTTCGATGTCGTCGGTGATGAGCTCGAATGGAAGGGCGGATCGACTGTGGGATTCTCCGTCTACGACTACGATGCCAGCGATGAGGACGACGACTCACTAAACACAACCGTACCATTCCAGGTGGCCTACGCCGTGTCGATTCACAAGGCGCAGGGCCTCGAATACAACTCCGTCAAGATCGTAGTCACCGATGCCAATGAAGAAGACATCACACACAGTATCTTCTACACAGCTATAACTCGGGCACGTGAGCATCTGCGGATCTTCTGGACGCCCGAGACGCAGCAGGGTGTTCTGAAGAGCCTCGTTCGCAGCTCCAACCCAAAGGACGTCGCTCTTCTGACAAACCGTCGTGGTGTTACGCCGGTCAGCGGATGAGTTACAGGGACATCTGTTTCCTAGGGGATAAAGCGCTCGTAAATTCTCGCCGTTTAGCGCAGGCGCTGAAGGTCCGCCTCCGGGGTTGGAGCTGTCGTTGCGGCACCGCAAAACGACAGGCTCCTCTGGGACGATAGCGGATATTGTCAGCATTCTGGTTGAACGGCCGCATTGGCCGAGGACCCGTCGCTGAATAGTGTGCGCCCACCCGTCAGCGATAGCCGAAAAGCGCATTGGCTCCTTTTCCTACGTAAGCAAGCTGTGCTGTAATCCTGCTGTAATTGTGTTGCACCCCGGTATGCCATGATACATTTCGATACATAGCAAAGTTATTTAAGTTATTTAGGATCATGCACTTAGGTGTATGGAAGCATACGATAATGCATCGTTGAGCGATCTTTGGCGATTCGTAATCAGGTGGTCGCTGGTTTGCTCCCAGTACTGCCCACCAATCAATCAACTATCTATCTCTCGATCGCTTATGGTTGAAATTGTAGACTAGCCGCCCAATCGGGCAGGTTGTGTAACTATTGAGGGCGCGTGCCACCCATGCTGACAAGATGAAGCGGGGCGGCATCCTCCGCTTGCACCGGGTTAGCTGCCAAATCGTGCCCACTTGATTTGTATGTATACTGTACATATAATTTGTAGGTGCGCTTCCAATTCGACCCTAGAAAAGCCGCCAGCAACTTGAAGAAACACGAGGTGTCCTTCGCGGATGCAGAAGGCGTGTTTTACGACACCTTCGCGATCCACCAAATGGATCCCGACTCAGCAGATGAGGAACGGTTTATCGCCGTCGGTATGGGTAGCGCGGGGATAGTCCTGGTTGTTATCTATACGCTTCGTGGCGAGGAAATCCGGCTTATATCGGCTCGCCGCGCTACGCGAAACGAGGTGAAAAAGTATGAGAGCTGAATACGATTTTTCAAAAGGAAAACGAGGTGCGCTGGTACCCCCGAAGGGAAAGACGCGCATCACAATTTACATTGATGATTCAGTGCTTAATGAGTTTCGTGCCAGAGCGGAGCGGGTGGGCGCTGGATATCAGACAATGATGAATGAGGCGCTGAAGGCATTCTTGAAAAAAAACGAGAAGCCAGTCACCGCTGCCGTATTGCGCCAAATTATCCGAGAAGAGCTTCCACAGGCATCGCGGCCAGCACGTCGTTTAACCGGACGCGTAAAGGCAGCGCGCCGGTAAGTTCTGCCAGACCACATGCCTGCAATCCAAGAGCAGAAGACAATCATTTCACTAGCAGATTTCGCTCGCAGCGAGTGGTTTTCGGACCTCAATAAATCAAGTTTTTGGCTCCGTAGTTATACGTGCCTTAACGTCGGCAAGGACGAATCTGCGGAAAAATTCCGAAGCGCACTTCGACAGGTTGAATACCATCTTCCGGTGACGATCACATATCGATGGATAAAGGAGATGGAGTTTGACAAATTGCGACATACTCTGACTTCTACCGAAAGTGGGACGACTGAAGTCAATATACATAATTACAAGATTAAGCTGCCGCCAAGCCTGTATGTTTTTGTTGCAACCCCGTGCTCAATCGATGGAGAAAAACCTGATTTTGAAAAGATTCTAAGAACATACAATGTAATCACAAGCCTTCTTAGGGCATACGCGGGCCACAATCTTCTTCGTGAAAAAGTGTTTGATAGGCAAGTTATGGCCCACGATGGATCCGCGCCGCATGGGGATCGGTATACGATTATGAATCTTCCCCAGAGAGGCGACGGCCCGTTCTTTATGGATTTTGTGTGGGAGGAGGCAAAGGCGGCGATCAACGCCCTCAAAGCTGTGGACAAAGATACGCAGCAGCGCGTGGAGTTGGCGCTCGAATACTTATCAAAGGGTTTAGAACAGGACCGTGGTTTTCTAGAATACTGGATCGCGTGTGAGATCCTATGCAAAGGCAAGCGGGCGCCAGAAATGCGGCGGCGCTTGCAAAAATATTATATGTTACCAGATAGAAAGGATGTTGACCGCATTTTTGGCCTAAAAACTCTGGAAACTTGGCGCCACAACCTGCTTCATCGTGGCATCTATCCTAAGTTTAAGCCGGACGTAGCACGCTATATGCAAATGATGTTTTTAGATTTATTGAGAAGTGAATTAAATCTTGAGGGGCCAGGGTTCATGCTGGGTTTTCTGAGATCCCCAGATTATGATCTGACTGAGTTAGGTGTTGAAGGCGCGGCGCAATCCAATGCGTAGTTGCTCGAAAGTGTCGTCAAAATGGGTTGACGCAACCACTTGCAAACACTGTGATCAGGAGTCCGATGACAAGCACCGGCCAGACTGTCCGTGGCGACTTCCAAATCACGCCGCTACCGGCGTTTGAAACAGCCCGTGACAGTGTGACATTCGGGCGAACTGATAATGATGGCAGTCACCATTAAAAGTATCGAGCGAGTGGAAGTCGCCCGCGATGTTGAGCTGGCGATTGAGTGACCTCTAATCTGTGCTGCAATCCTGCTGCACTCATGCTGCACTTCGGTACATCTGGCCGCAGCCGTGCTGCACAGTGAAGTCATGTCAGATCATGTAGTTAGACGCACAGGGGCGCACGCCAATGTATAAAACAAGCCCTCATAATGCTGAGGTCGGTGGTTCGAGTCCACCCATAGCCACCAGTATATCAAT
>VFSW01013687.1_pt1 | contig 11264 bp, 4 predicted proteins | sample 5358111 | NCBI WGS metagenome assembly VFSW01 (sample SAMN11554181, study PRJNA540505) | mine drainage metagenome | isolation source: sediment from site ElyBrook_90M | place: USA: Ely Copper Mine, Vershire, VT | collected 2017 | reverse complement strand
CGCATCGGAGCCAAGCACCTCTACGCCGCAGGAATGCTTCTGTCGGGAATCGCGATGATGCTGATGATGCAATTGAGCATCCTCACTCCCATCGGCGTCGCCACATCCGGATTCACCATGGGACTCGCAACTGGCCTCTTTTGGGCCAACCGTGGCTTTCTAGCCCTCACTGCAACTGAAGACAGCAACCGGAATTACTACTACGGCGTTGAAAACTTCGTCGCCACTCTGGCTGCTGTCGTGGTTCCGGCTTCAATCGGATGGTTCATCAGCGGGACCACCCTATACGGCTGGCTGGGAGGGATTCCCAATCGCGCGTACCACATCATTGCGATGGTGGTTTTTGGCCTCACGATTCTTGCTGCTGGCATCCTTGAACGAGGCACCTTCCGAAATCCAACCCACACTCGCTTCGTTTATTTCCGCTTTCATCGACTATGGTGGCGGATGCTTCAACTTGCTCTGCTCAAAGGTTTGGCCCAGGGATACATCGTTACCGCGCCGGCCATGCTCATTATGCTGCTCGTTGGTCAGGAAGGAACTCTCGGAGCTACCCAGGCTATCGGCGGTGTGTTCACGGCTTGCCTCATGTACACCGTTGGCCGCGTGGCAGCCCCCAAACACCGCATCTTTGTTTTCTCCGCAGGCCTGCTGCTTTTCTTTCTCGGAGCAGTCACCAATACATTGCTCTTCAATGCTGTCGGTGTGCTCATCTTCATCGCATGTCTCTTGCTGGCCAAACCTCTCCTGGATCTCGCCTACTACCCGATTCAGTTGCAGGTCATCGATGCAGTCTCGCGGCTCGAGCAGCGCAGCGAGTACGCCTACATTTTCAATCACGAATTCGGACTCTTCACGGGGCGCTGCTTGGGTTGCGGATTATTCCTCGGCATCGCTTACGGCTGGTCCGGCAATGCCGCTCTCAAGTACGCCTTACCTGTAATTGCTCTTTTGCAGTTGTTGTCCATCCGGGTAGCTGGCCAGATCTTTCGCGGTCTCGCCGTAGCGGGCACCACCTCCACCCCCGCAAGCTTTACCCGTCTCCCTTCGGAGGCATTAAAACAATGATTATTAGGAGGCAAGATATGATTCCCAGAGGTTCCAAGGCGCAAACGTACTGGCGAGTGGCTGGCTGGCTGTTAGTTGTTCTCAGTCTGTGGGTCGGAATCCCCGCCCTGGGCCAGTCGAGCAGAGGCACACTAATCGGTACCGTGACGGATGCGAACGGCGCACTCATCCCCGGTGCCGCGCTGAGTCTAAAGGAAACAAACACAGGCAGCAGCTATACCTCAAAAGCGACTGCGAACGGCCTATTCAGCTTCAATGAACTCCCTCCCGGAACCTATGCGCTCACAGTGACTGCGCCAGGATTCCAGTCCTATATGCAGAGCGGCATCGCCGTAGACGTAGGCAGCACATCCACCGTGAACGCAGCATTGAAGGTGGGTTCGGAGTCCGCGACAGTCAGCGTGAATAGCGATGCATCCCATCTGGAAACTGAATCTCCTGAAGTCGGCTTCACGATGACGCCGCAGGTACTGGATGCGCTTCCGCTCCCATTTGGCGGTGAGATTCGTAATCCGCTTGATTTTGCAGCTCTCGCGCCCGGATTCGCAGGCACCATGAGCAACAACCCCTCCTCGCCACCCTCTGGAAACTTCAAGCTTAGTGGCGGACAACAGGGCGGTGAGGACATCCTGCTCGACGGTGCCACCACTGAGCTCGCTTCAGCCAACATGCAAGTCACCTATGGTTTCAGCGTCGAAGCGGTCTCCGAATTCAAGGTCATGACCAACACGTTTGACGCTGAGTTCGGAAGCGCCAGTGGCGGAGTGGTCAATCTCGCCTCCAAACAGGGAAAGAACGCCTTTCACGGCTCGGCTTACGATCTGCTCAAGAACCGCGTCCTGGACGCAAACAGTTGGCTCAACGACTACCAAAATGCCGTCTTCGGAGCAAACTCAGCGACCAAGCCCCTCGACACCCAGAACGACTTCGGCGCAAGCGTCGGAGGTCCGGTGCGCGTTCCGTGGCTTTACAACGGCAGAGACAAGACGTTCTTCTTCTTCAATTACGAGGGCTTCCGGCAGGTCAATGGCGGCAAATCTCTGCTATCAGCACCCACCCAGGCAATGCTCAGCGGCGACTTCTCGTCCCTTCTGACCCCCTTGACCGTCAATGGACAGAACTTCCAAGCCCACATTCTCTACGACTACACCACTTGCACCGGCGCCAACCAGGGACAGCCCTGCCAGGCGTATCCGGACAACAAAATCACTGAAGCTCCGGATCCGGTCTTTGCAGCCGCACAGAAAGTGATGCCCGTCGCACCCTCCAGCGCGACCAGCCCCTATTTCAACATCGCCGTCAACAGTGCCGCTCACGAGCAGGCAGATGAGTGGTCCATACGCATGGATCAAAACATCAACGCCCGCAACAAAATCTCGGGCAGCTACTTCACCGGCAACATGCCTTACGTCAGCACCTCCTCACTGGGCTCGCTCTACACTGGTGGCAATATCCAAGGCAATAAATATGTGCGTCTGGGCTATGACTTTCTCATTACGCCCACCATGCTTAACCACTTCAACGCTGGATACACGCGCCGCCATCGTCTCGAAACCTCCGGAGAAGGCGGACTTGGTGGCAACTGGGCCAGCAAGTTCGGCTTAAAGGGCGTAGGCGATGAGGTCTTTCCGCGCTTCAGCTACAACTATCCCGGTAATGGCATCAACAGCCCCAGCGATGGCCAAAGCGTCTTCGACGACAACGTCTTTCAATATGATGACGCGGTCTCGTGGCAGAAGGGTCGTCATAGTTTCAAGTTCGGCGGCGAATTCCGCGCCGGGCAGTTCAACCTCGGCATATTGACCGGCAGCGCCGGCCAGTTCAACTTTACCCAGGGCCCCACCAGCAGTCCCGTCGATACAAACTCCGGCTTTGGCTTCGCCAGCTTCTATCTTGGGGCAGCGTCAAATGCGTATATCGACATCCCGCAAACGAACGGATTCCGCGTCAAGTATCTTGCCTTCTTCGGGAGTGACGACTGGAAGCTCAACAACAAACTTACCCTCAATCTGGGCCTCCGTTACGATATGCCAATCCCGGTGACCGAGCAGAAAAACCGCATGTCTTATGTGAACCCGACCCTGCCAAACCCCGGAGCGGGCGGCCTTCCCGGCGCTTATGTGTTCGAAGGAAGCGGTGCGGGACGCCTCGGCGGCAGCTCTCCCCAGTCGATCTTTAAAAGGGCACTCGGCCCTCGGCTCGGCGTCGCCTATCAAGTTGATCCCAACACTGTCATCCGTGCCGGCTACGGCATTTACTTCTCCACCCAACGCATTGGAGGCTTTGCCGAAAACGATAGCCAGGGCTTCTTCTCCAGCTACACGTATCCCACGGCTGCCAGCCTCCAGGCCCCGGCCGTTGTGCTGTCGCAGATCACTGCCTATCCCGGCAAGCTACCGCCATTCATTGACCCCACAGTCATGAACGGGAATGGCAACGCCCTCTTCCTCGAGTCGAAGGTTGACAGACCCGGAACCATTCAAAACTGGACTCTCGATATTCAGCGCCAGCTACCCTTGCAGACGATCGTGGATGTTGCCTACGTGGGCGCGCATGGCGATCACTTGCAGGCATTCCTGCACGATCCTAACCAGGGCCTTCCCAACAACATGGCGCGCGGTGCGTGCTTACAGGTCGACATTACCGACCAAGCCACAAGTCCAGCTTGCGCTGGGCAGGCCCCGGTCGCGGCCCCCTTTGGGACCTTTACGGGGACGGTCTCTCAGGCTTTGCGTCCCTACCCGCAGTACGGAACCGTCACGGTCGATTCAGCGACCATGGATGATCCGTTTGGGGACTACACCTACCATGCTCTTCAGGTTCAGGCAACAAAGCGACTCAGCGGCGGGTTGACCGTATTAGCCAACTACAGCTGGTCAAAGAACATCACCAATGCCGACTCGGAATATCCAAGCGAGGCCGGCTGGGAAGGGAACGGCAATGCCGGCGCTCTGAACACCTACAATCTCAAGGTCGAAAAGGCTCTCAGCTCCTTTGACATTCCGCAGCGCGTCGTGCTGGCCTGGACTTATGATCTGCCCTTCGGCAAGGGCAAGAAGTTCGCCAATCAGGGCGGGCCCGTTAACGTACTGGCTGGCGGATGGAAGATTGCCGCCGTACAGAAGTATCAAAGCGGTACCCCACTCAGCGTATCCACATCCGGTTGGACCTCGGGAATCTTCGCGGGCCCGGAAGGCGCAACCGGCAATTCACACGGGCGTCCCAACATCGTTTCCGGACAGAAGGTCGGTGCACTTCACGGCAAATATGTATGGGGCCAGAGCCGGCTCCTCAACCAGGCAGCCTTTACGCCGGCACCCGACTTCACCTTTGGCGACGCGCCCAAGGCTCTTGGCATCCGCGAACTCTTTAACAAGAGCGAGGACTTCAACGTTACCAAGGCCATCCCCATGTTCACTGAACGGGTCCATACCGACTTCCGTGTGGAGTTCTTCGACATCTTCAACCGGCACCAATTCACCGGCTTTGACATGTCAGTGAGTTGTAGCGCCTCGCCGACCCAAACGTGTGATCCGCTGGTCAACACCAATTCAAACTTCGGAAATGCCGGGGGCCTTGCCTATGGACCGAGAAACATCCAGGGCTCCCTGCGGATCGAATTCTGACGCGAGCACGTTAACCTGCCCGGTTACGGCCGAGCTCCGAAAACAACCCGACACTCCCGGACCGCTTCAGTGAGGCCCGGGAGTGTTCCACATTTACGCACTGCATAATCTGGATCGCAGGACGATCGTCTTTAGAAAACTCCGAGCAGGATCGCGTAATGGAATTCAGTGACCTGAAAATGCACTACTATCAATCCATGTTTCACGGCCGTCGGAGGCGTTCTCTGGTTTTTTCCGCACTGATCTCGATTGCATCTGTTCTCTCGTTCGCCGGCAACGCTCAGGTTCTAAGTCCACAAATCCAGGACCAGGTTCAGGAACACTTTCTCGCCGCTCAGCAGGCACAGCAACAGGACCGGCTGGATGATGCAGTGCGTGAATATCTAGCTGTAGTGAAGCTTGCTCCTGGATTACCGGAAGCCTACGTCAATCTTGGGCTCGTCTATTATGCTCAGTCCAAGTTCGACGATTCCGCACAGGCGCTGTCGACAGCAGCCAAACTGAAGCCCGGCATGCGTGGTGTAAGCCTGTGGCTGGGTATCGATGAAGTTCGCCTCAATCATCCGGCACAGGCAGTCCCGCTCTTGCGTGCGGCAGTCCGACAAGACCCACAGGAAAAGCAGGCCGAGAGCTGGCTGGGAACAGCGCTCTGGAACGTAGGACAGGTGGATGCGGCCCTGTTTCAATTGCGAAAAGCCGCTGCGCTGTTTCCAGATGATCCTGATCTGCTCTTCTCCCTCGGTGAAGCATACGGCAAAGCTGCTAAACAGCAATCGGAGCAGCTACTGGAAGACTCCGCTGGAACCGCCATCTCCGATCGAATCTATGCGAGCACCTATGCCGCTGACCGCGATTGGACCAAGGCAGAGGGCCATCTGCGGCGCGCCATTCAGCGAGATCCGAAGTCGGTCGATGCGCACCTTGATCTTGCCGAGGTCTTTCTCAATCAAGCTCAACTGCCGGCCGCGCTGGAACAGCTTGATCAGGCAGCCGAGCTGGCTCCAAGGTCGGCAACCGTGCTGGCAACAAACGGCGAGTTGCTGATTCTCTCCGGGCAACTGCCAGACGGACTTTCCAATCTCAAACAGGCTGTCAAGTTTGACGAAAGCGAAGCTCTCGACGCGCTGGGACTTCCCGTCGACGGCCGCATCTATGCCAGCGAGAGAAGCGCCGACCTTCTAGCCCTTTGTGATACAGGTGAAAAGAAGCTGGAGGCAATGCAACCATCAAGCGTTACAAGTGAGGTTGCACTGGCGGGAATATACGCATTATCGGGAGATGATGCTTCCGCTGCGCGGGTCTACCAGCAGCTCACCCCTGCTCCGCAAATCGCGAAACCAAATGAGAGTGCTTTCGCGCGAGCGAACGATGCAATGCATCGGCACAGCTATGACGCGGCTGAGGCAGATCTCCTTCGCTGGTTGGCACTTCACCCCGCCGATCTCTCCGCACGCTATGAGCTGGTCGTTGTGCGTCGTCAAGTAGCAATGTTGCAGATTGCTCGTTTGCTTGCAGTCGCACCGGATTCCTACCACGTGCACCAGTTGATGGGCCAACTCTATGTCGATCGCGAGGAGGACGAAAAGGCGCTGGCAGAATACCTTGCCGTGGCCGCAGCCCGTCCGAATCTTCCCGACGTGCACTTTTGGCTCGGGCACCTCTACTGGAAACATGGCGATGCTGATCATGCATTGGCTGAATTGACGCGCCAGTTGGAAATCGATCCGGGACATCCCGAGGCCAATGGCGAACTCGGCGCAGTTCTTATCGCGAAAGATCGCACAGCAGAGGCCATTCCGAATCTCGAGATGGCGATTCGCAGTAAGCCAGATTTATGGCCCGCATACCGGGAACTCGGGCACGCCTACGCAACGCAGAAGAACTACGCCCGGGCGGAAGAGGTGCTGAAGCGAGATCTAGCGCATGATCCTGACGGCGGTGCGCACTATCAGCTTGCGCAGGTGATGCGTGCTGAGGGCAAGACTGCCGAAGCCGCAAAGCTCTTTGCCCAGGTGCGCGCCATCAAGACCGAGCGATCTGCAGTCGCATCCACCGACGATCATCCAGATGACGGGGCAAAGCAATGAGCCGAACTCGGATCATCGCATTTGCCTTCCTGTTCCTCACTTCTGCCGACTTACTCGCCGCGCAGAAGGGGGCGCTCGACGATGCGGTGAAACTGATTCGAGAAGGGCATTTCGATCAGGCTCTGCCCAGGTTGGAAGAGGCGCATCGACTCGCCCCCAGGGATGCCACGATTGAGAATCTGCTCGGCATCACAGAGACACAGCTCAACCACCCAGACAAGGCTGCAAACCACTATCGCGCCGCAATTCAACTCGATCCCGCGCAGCCTTCGCCGCATCGAAACCTTGGATTCAATCTGCTCAATGCAAAACAATATGGTCCAGCGGAGTTGGAGTTGCGCAAAGCCTCACGCATGGATCCCAACGATCCTTTTGCCCACTATTATTTGTTTCTGCTTGCACTTGCAATGGACCATGATGCCGATGCGATCGAGCAGGCCTCGCATGCGGAGAAGTTGATCGAAAACGATCCGGACGCTGGAGTTGGCTTGATTGAAGCCGAAATCCGCCTCGGTCGTGTGGATGTTGCCTCTAGCCGCATCAAGAGCATGGAAACAAGCAACCAGCTCACCCCAGTGCGGGAGTACGCGATCGCTGTGCTTCTAAGCCAGCACGCCTTCTATGGGCAGGCGGTCGGTTGTTTCCAACGGATCGCTTCGGTGGATCCCTCATGGGAGAGCCGCTACAACCTCGCGATGGCATTGCTCTACGATGGACAATTCGCGGAGGCTTCCAAGCTTCTGTCCGCTCTTCACAACGAGCAACCGTCCAATGCAGACGCACTGATGTTCCTCGGTTCAGCATTCGAAATGCAAGAGAAGATGCCCGAGGCCTTGGAGGCCTATCGCGCTGCCGCGGTGGCCGATCCCGCCAACCCGGATCGCACGCTGGACTACACGCGTCTACTTATGGACTTGGACCGCGATGATGAGGCGATCGACTTCATCCAGTCTGGAATCACTGACACCGCCTCAACGTCACCGAACATATTAAGGTTGGGTGCACTTGAGATGATCAAGGGCGACTACGCTGCCGCGCGCGAAGCATTCAACTCGGCGCTTGCTGACGATCCTGAACTCGATGCGGCGTATGTCGGCCTGGCACAAACCTACGCGCGTCAGAGCAACGACGCAGAGGGCATTAAAGTTCTTGAAGCAGCGCGCGCCAAAAGGCCGGGCCGTTATCTTCTCGAATATTACTTTGGACTCTTGGCGAGCCGCCTGGGGCGCGAGGAAGAAGCTATCGTTGCACTTGAACGTGCGGCGCAGTTGGAGCCCAAGTCTCCCGATCCGTTGTTTGAGCTAGGCAAGCTCTACGGATCAAAACAGGATTGGGCGGACGCACGAAAAACGTTCGAGCATGTCGTCGCGCTGAATCTTCAGTTCGCACCGGCCCATTACCAGTTGAGCCAGGTCTACGCGCATTTAGGGCTTCACGCAGAGTCACAGCGCGAAGCGGAGGAAACCAGGAATCTGGTGAACACACAGCGCGAGGATGTTCTCCGTAAACAGCGCGAGCGGGCGGGAAGTTTCCAACCGCAGATTGCACCGACACTTGCGCCGTAACCGCATCGATCGATCCGCCTGCTTCCATGAGGCATTCAGTCTGCGAGCAATAAGCGACACGAGGAATTAGCAAATATGGTCTTTCACGCAAAACTGCGCCGCCGCGAGTTTCTCGCCATTTCGGCACTCACTGCAGCGGCGACTGTGCTGCCGGAACCCGTGCACGCGACTCAATCCTCCGAAGCCGATCAGATCTCTCTTGAGGTGACCGGCGATGCCCAACATGGATACGGAGTCGCAATCCTTCATCGCGGCCGTGTCATCGCACGGCATCATCGGGGCGGGGAATTGTTCGCAGTCTTCCAAAACGACGAAAGGAGTCTCGAAGATCGGGTCGACGATTGGAAAGCAACATCATGGAAGGGCGACGGAAGGCGGGTTCATCTTTACGGGGAGATGCAACTTGCAAATCTCCGCACAACTGTCTTTGTCGAGGTCTACTACGAAATCGTATCGACCGAGGTGATAAAGAAGACGATTCAGTTGCGTCAGGCTGACATGTTCGCGCTGTTTTACCAGGTAACGAATCGTCTGGATCCCGAATCGACTCCTGCAAGACTTTGGAGTTTCGACCATGCAGATTGCAAAGGCGGCGCGCTGCATGAGTATTTCCCAGCAGCCGGCTTCCGCACACAAAGTGGAGTGACGGTAGGCCTTCTCACCGATTCCGGATATCGCAATCAATGGAGCCGAATCATCCGGCGTGATGGAACTCCCGTGAAGCCCGCGCCAACCAGCATTCCAGACCTGAACCTCTACTACCTTTCAACCGCTGCGGATCGGGCAGCACACGGTTCGTACATTCAGCAGACATTCGGAGAGACCACCTTGCAAATGTCCGGAGCGGATTCGCGTACCCGCATCGATCTTGGCGCTCCGTCACGATGGAAGAGAAGCGGCGGGATCGAAGTTGAACAACAAGGCGATATCGCCAAAATATCCCCCGTCGCAATGAAAGATTTCGTTCTCATTCCATTCCCGGCATCGGGCGGCCAAGTCTATTCCGTGTCTCTCAAGTATCGCTCCGCGGTTCCCATAACTATCCATGCCTGGGACGTGGACGACGAATTTCACAAGCTTGGCGATCTCACGTTGTTCAATGACACAGTACCTGCGTCTCCATCTGCATTGATCGAATACCGCTCTTCCTTTGTTGTGCCATCTCTGCAAGGTACGGGCGCCGCAATTGCTTTGTCCCTGCCCGATTTTCTCGCGGAGGCGGACCTCCGGTCTTCGCATGGCGGACCGCCGTCCTTCGAAATACAGGATCTGAAGGTTTCCCGCATTGCGACTCGAAGCGAGCCATACCATCGCTTGGAGATGGGCAATACGCAAGCGAAGTCCGCTTTCATCTTCGTCAGTGAGTCAGTACCCGACACCCTGAGCGGTTATCGCCTCGCAAGCCAGCTTCACCTCGCCGACGGTTTGGGTTTCAAAGGAGGCGAGACGGAAAAAGTGATGAATGCGGACGTCAGGCTTCTGAGTTGTATTGCCGACCAGGAAGGCCTGCGTCCCATGTTGGCGCCCCGTATCTGGTATTCCGCTGCAGGCGAGATGTACCTGCGCGATAGCTTTTACGCTCTCAACGGCATTCACGATCGCACGCTGAACGAGAAGGTCTTTGCCGTTTGGGCGGACAACCAGGGAGATGACGGAGCGATCAACACCCTGGTTGAGCCGAATATTGCCAACCTGGAACGCAAATCCAACGACTCAACGCCACTCTGGTTGATGTGGGCGCTCCTCAACCGGCGGCGATTCTGTACCCAGCTTCCTATGGATAAAGTGCGGCGAGCGGCGGAATACTGTCTCGCAGCTTACGATCCGAAGCGCGAAGCAGTTTGCACGGCCAAATTTGTCATGGGGCAGCTCGATGTAATCCAGTATCCCGAGGGTACAAGTATCCTGTGCGAAAACCAGGGAATGCTTGCTGTGTTGTTGAGAGTGATCCGTGAGCTGAAGATTCCAGAACTGAGCGCAACGATTTCTGAGAATTACATTGCAAAAGCAGAGGACGGCTATCGCAGTTACTACGACGCGAAGCTTGGATTTCTTTGCCCGTCGCGGAATATACGCGATGCTGTTGGATTCGCCGATATCTTTCCTGAATTCCTATCGCTCTGGCTTTTCAACCGGAAGTTGCTGACCGATGAAATGATTGTCAGTCACCTCAATCGCATCCCAGTCATGTTGCCGCGCAATAATTGCCCATTCCCTGAAGAGGGTGGATCAGTCAGGCCGATCTTCATCGGCCTCCCGCAAGGAGGGAAAGACTGGAGCTACTTCAACGAAAAGTGGCATCCGATGGTCAGCGACTCCTATGCGGCCGGGTATGCAAGCAAAGCTGCTGACGGGGTGTACTACAACGGCGGAAGTTGGATGAGGATCGAAATCTGCGGGTATGTCACCGGGAAGCTGCATGGATGGGAAAAGGCGGAACGCGCCATTGCGAACAGGCTATGGGCTGAACTCCACCTAGACGGAGATTATCCGACCAGTCAGGAATATTTGCCTACCGATGAGAAAAACCGATTCTTTGGATATCACCGCGTCTTTGCATGGAACGCATTTGTGCTTCAAGCCTTGGAAACGGTAGAACTTCGCAGCCAACAAATGGATCCAACTTATTTGGAACCGGTGCCGATTGCTTGAACCTGCAATCAACTTGATCCTGCTGCCACATGTTGAATGCATGCGGGCTGAAATGCCTCGTCAGGACAGGAGAATCCACCACGTGTGAGAATTTCGAAAGCACTATGATGCTGATGGGTGCGAGCTTGGCTGAAGCAGCAGAAGCGTCGACATGGTTCGGAGATTAAGAAACGCGATGGGATCTCATCGAGAATGGGACGTGTAGCACATGGCCGAAAAGTCGCTATCTCGGACAGGTGACACTTGGCCAACCGTTGACATCAAGC
>VFSW01013686.1_pt1 | contig 11264 bp, 11 predicted proteins | sample 5358111 | NCBI WGS metagenome assembly VFSW01 (sample SAMN11554181, study PRJNA540505) | mine drainage metagenome | isolation source: sediment from site ElyBrook_90M | place: USA: Ely Copper Mine, Vershire, VT | collected 2017 | reverse complement strand
ACATTTCCGTCAGCACCGACAGCCATCACCTCACCCAGATTCCCTTCGAGCGCGTGCGCAACGCGTTGGAAGCGGGAGAGCAGCTTCGTCTCTATTGCAGTGTCTCGGTTTGCACGGAGGACCTGAACAGCCCCCAGCACGCGGAACTGGTCGAACGGCTCGCGCAAATCATCGCCAAGGATAAGATCAGCACGGTGGTGACCTTTCCGGTGGGCCGCGGCGCCGGGCTGCTGCACATCGGGCAGTTTCAGATGACGGATGAGCGTCCTGGGGGGGCTTGCTCCGGCGCGCACACCCCCGTCGTTTTTCCCGACGGCCGGGTGGTCGCCTGCATCGGGCCGGTGACCGACCTCCGCGGCGCGCACCCGCTGCTGCTAGGCAACTTGCGCGAACAGCCGCTCGAGGAAATTCTCTCCGTCGCCGAGATCAACGCCGTCTTGCACGTGATCCGTGTCTGGGGTCCCGGCCACCTTTGCCAGATCCTCGAAGAACGCGGCTTCGGCGACAAGCTTCCCCGCCACTACGTAAGGGACAGCATCTGCAGCCTCTGCCATGCGGTCATGGCGAACCCGGATTTGCGGGAGGCATTGGCCGGCCTCGCGCAGGATCTGCCGTTGCTGCGCAAAACCGCCTACGCCAGGCAATTCTATTTCGGCGAGACGGCCATGCTGGAGGCTCTTGCCGGAAAGGGTTTGCTCGACGGCGCGGCTTGACGGTCACTTTCAGGGAAGCGGCCTTTCGGCGAAGCTACGCACAACTTCAACTCCTCGTGTTGACAGCGTCCGCCGGAAGGAGTACGAGTTACGCAGAGCATGTCGCGCCGTGTAAACAGTGGCGTCGCCTGTGTTGCGGGTATTCGAGGGGGAGGCATTGGTGGCGTCCGAAGGCAGGAGCATCAAGGTCGGGAAGGGCAAGCGGTTGCCTCTGGCGGGCACGTGGACTTGTGCCAAGTTCGACATGCAGCAGGTTGACTCGTGGAGCGGGCGCAGGGCAGTTCTCCTAGCGTGGACGAATGCGCGCGGGGGAAGGCGCGGCCGAGGGCTGATGCGACGTGGGAGCTACTCGGGCCTATATGCGGCGAAATCTCCGACGCCCGGCACGGGAAACGGCAGCGCGTCCGGCTCGAGCTTCGGAGTGATTGGTTCGGGCGGCCCGCCGCCGGCGCCAGCCTCCGGTGAGGGCGCTCCAACAGGCGCTGAGGGAACGTGGTAGCGGGTTTCGGACAGGCTGAAGGAGGCTGCTGAAGGCCGGTTCCGCACACTCTGCATTATCGATTCTCGATCAAAAAAGCGAACGCACCTCAAATGCCGTAACTCTTTGCTGTTGACAGGCATGCAGGTCGAAGAGCAAGATTGAACCAGGGGGTTTCCCATGAAATCCGCAGTCATTTTGAGCGCTCTGGTCCTGGCGGGGTTGGGCGCGGCAAGCGCGCTGGCGCAGTCCGTCATCTCGGCCCAGTCTGGCATGATCAACTACACCGAGGGGCAGGTCCTCCTGAACGACCTCGACATCCAGGTCACATCCACCCGGTTTCCCCAAGTGCGGGTGCAGGACGTGCTTACCACAAAGGAGGGAAGGGCCGAGGTTCTATTGAATCCCGGGACTTTCCTGCGCGTCGGTGAGAACAGCTCGACCCGCCTGGCTTCGAGCTCGCTCACGCGCCCGAGCGTCGAGCTCCTTTCGGGCTCGGTGGTCCTGGAGGTGGCGGCCGAGAGCAAGGACCAGTTGGTAACCCTGACATGGAAGGATGTGGTGCTTTCGCTGGCGAAGCACGGCGTCTTTCGGCTGGACACCGACCCCGCGGGCCTGCGGGTGTTCGATGGCGAGGTTTCGGTGACGTCGGCTGGCCATCAGGTCAGGGTGGGGAAGGGGAAGATGCTGCCCTTCGATGGCACATGGGCATTAGCCAAGTTCGACGCCGAGCAGACCGATTCTCTGGACCGCTGGAGCGGGCGCCGGGCGAGTTACGTCGGGATGGCGAACCCTTCCGCTGTCGGGATGCCCGGCGGCTACAGGAACTACGATGTCGGGATGTTTTCCAGCGCGGAATGCGGGGGGAGCGGTTACTGGGGCTTGAACTCGTTTTACGGGATGATGACCTACATTCCGTGCAGTGGCATTTACAACAGCTACTACGGCTATCGCTTTTACAGCCCGCGGACCGTAGGTGTTTTGTATTACGTGCCCCGGCAGCCGACCACCTCGTCTTTCATGGGCGGCGGTGGTGGGCCGTCCGACGCGACGAACGCGGCCACGGCCGCGGGAACATCCGGGACGATTGCGGCGGGCAGCCCCGCCTCAACGACTTCGAGCGGCGCGTCGAGCGCCCCTATTTCCAGGGGCAGCGGCAACGCCGGTGGACAGAGGCGGTAGGGTCAGCGGGCGGTCTTCAAGTGCCGCTCGAAGAAGGCGGCTACCGATTCCAGCATGTGCTGCTTGGCCGGGCCCGTGACGCCGTGGGTTTTCTGGGGGTAGATCACCATCTCGAAGGGTTTGCCGGCGCGCTCCAGGGCGTCCGCCATCTGCAGGGTGTTCTGGAAGAGCACGTTGTCGTCCTCCAGATTGTGGATGATCAGCAGCTTGGCTTTGAGGTTCCCGGCGTCGTTGACGGGTGAACTGCGGCGGTAAGCATCCGCGTTGTCCGAGGGCAGGCCCAAGTACCTCTCGGTGTAAATAGTGTCGTAATTCCTCCAGTCGGCGACCGGCGCTCCCGCCACGCCGGCGCGGAACAAGTCCGGCGCATTCAGCAGCGAATAGAGGGTCATGTAGCCGCCGTAGCTCCACCCGTAAATCCCCATGCGGCCGGCATCCACGAAGCCCATGGAGACCAGGCGGCGCACACCGGCTTGCTGATCCTCCAACTCCCTGGCGCCGAATCCGCGGTAGAGCGCCGACTCCCAGAGGTGGCCGCGGCCGCTGGAGCCCCGGTTGTCTAGCTCCCAGATGACGAAACCGCGGTGCGCCAGGGCCTGCTCGATGGTGAGTCCGGCCCAGCGGTTGCGAACCTGCTGCGCGTGCGGGCCGCCGTAGACGAAAACCACGGCCGGGTACTTGACCCCGGCACGGAAGCCGGCGGGGCGGATCAGGCGGGCGTAGAGAACGGTCTGGTCGTCCGCGCGGACTTCCACGATCTCCGTGGGTCGAATGTCGTATTCCTCGATCGGCCGGCGGTCGGCTTCGACGAAAGTGGCCCACTGGGAGCCGTCGGCTTTGAAGAGCTTCCGGGCGGGCGGCGATGTAAGGTTGGAGTAAGTGTCCAGATAGTATTCGCAACGAGGGGCCATGGAGATGGCGTGCGTGCCGGGAGCTTGCGTGACGCGGCTGCGGCCGCTGCCGTCGAGTTTCACCCGGTACAGATGCCGCTCCAAAGGACTGCCTTCGGTGGAAACGAAATAGACCGTTGACGCAGCTTCGTCGACGCCGGCCAGTTCGGTAACCTCCCACTCTCCCGCGGTAAGCCGGGCCATCTGGCGTCCGTCCAGGGAATACCGGTAGAGGTGCCGGAATCCGTCGCGCTCGCTGGACCAAAGGAACTCCGCCCCTTTGCCGAGGAACTCGAGGATGTCGGCGACGTTGACCCAATAGCGGTCCTCTTCGCGGAGTACCAGACGGCTCGCGCCCGTGGCAGTGATGGCGTGCAGCAGGTCGAGGCGGTTCTGGACGCGATTCAGCCGTTGGACGAAGAGGCCGCTGCTATCGGGGACCCAGCGCACCCGCGCGATCAGCGCATCGCGAGTTTCGCCGAGGTCCATCCACTTTGTCTCGCCGCCGGTGGCGGAGACGACGCCCAGACGGACATCGGCATTGGGATCGCCGGCCTTGGGATACCGCTGCGGTTCATAGACGGGGTGCAGCGGCAGGAGGTCGGCGTGCGGATAGAGCGGCTCGCGGCTCACGTCGAATTGCAGATAGGCGATCTGCCTGGAATCGGGCGACCACCAGTGCGCGGTGGGGAGGTCGAGTTCCTCGGGATAGACCCAATCGAGGCGGGCGTTCCATAGGGTGGTGGAGCCATCGCGGGTCAGTCTGGTGACTTGCTTGGAAGAAATATCGAGGACGTACAGATCGTTGGCGCTGCGATAGGAGACACGGAGGCCGTCGGGGGAGAGCTTGGGATCGGCCTCGACCTCGGATGTGGCAGTGAGCTGAGACCAACTGTCCTCGCCGAATCGGAACCGGAACAAGTCCCCACCCGCGCTGAGGAGCAGCGCGCTGCCATCCTGCGCCCACTGGATTTCCTGCTCCACGCCGCCGCGGTTCTGCCAGTCGAAGGTCGCCGATTTAGGCGTTGCCGTGGCGATGGATTCGAGGGTCGCCAGCGAGACTAAGAGCCTGCGGGTCCGGGAGGGGACGTCGTAGAGGTAGACGTTGCGGTCCTGCTCATAGGCGAAGCGGCGGCCGTCGGCCGCCCAGATAGCCTGGCCGGGGACGCCCGCGCGCTGCCCTCCGGCGATCGCCTGGATGGTGACAGGCTTCTTCTGGGCATGCGCCGGGTGGAACCAGAGCAGCGCCAGCAGCAGGACGAGCAGATTGCGAGACATCGCATAGTGATTGTACATTGGGCTTGGCCGGCGACGGGAGTTTGTAAGAAAGTCCCGCAGGCGGCGACTACCTCAATTGTGGGCGAAGCTGAGACCAACCCGGCGCCACAATCCAGTCAGGATGGCCTGTACCAGGAAGCGGCGGAGACCTATGGCGCGGCACTCCACCGGCTCGCGCGGGCTTATGAGGCCGACGCGGACATCCGGCGCGACCTCTTGCAGGAGATCCACATCGCCTTGTGGCGCAGCTTCGCGGGTTTCGATGCGCGCTGTTCCCTGCGCACGTGGGTCTACCGGGTGGCCCACAATGCGGCAACGTCCCACGTCATCCGGCAGCGCCGGATGAACTCGCGGACTCTGGTGAGTCTGGAGGAAGTGGATGCGGCACCCGCAAAGAACGAGAGCGAACGCGCCGCGGATCAACGGAAAGCTCTGGAGCGGCTGTTGAGCTTGGTCCAGCGGCTCAAGCCGCTCGATCGCCAGGTCATCCTTGCGTACCTGGAGGGAATGGACGCGGCCTCGATCGCAGAGATCACCGGGATTTCACCGGGAAACGTTGCGACCAAGATTCACCGTATTAAGAACATCCTGGCACGCCAGTTTCATGAAGGAGGGCAACATGCCGAATGAAGCTCCCCTGAACGACATTAAAAAGCTCTGGCACGAGCAGGGAGAGGAGCCAGTCAAAATGTCTCTGGATGAGATTCGCAGGAAAGCGCAACAACACAGACGGAAGATCCTTCGCAGAAACAGCAGGGAGTACGTCGCGGCTGCGTTCGTAGTGGCCATTTTCGGGTACTACATCGGGCATTTCCACGAGTGGTTTATGCGGATCGGGTCGGGTCTGGTGATTGCCGGCGCCGTGTACGTGGTGTTCCAACTGCACAGGAGAGGTTCGGCCGCGAGTGCGCCGGCGGACCTGGGTCTGACCACCGGGCTGGACTTTTATCGCAAGCAATTGGAGAGGCAACACGCCCTCCTTAGCAGCGTTTGGCGGTGGTACTTGGGGCCTTTTATTCCGGGCCTGGCAGTCATTACACTGGGGGCCGCAATCACCAACTCGGCCCGTTCGCCATACGCCTGGATGTTTGCGGGTTCGTATGCGGCGGTTGTCGCCATCTTTTTCTTCCTGATCGCGAGATTGAACCAACGGGGTGCAGACAGGCTGCAACGGCAAATCGACGAACTGGATGCCGCGGAGAAGGTCTTACCATGATCCGGGACGTGCCGCTTCTTCTGTGGCATTCTGAAAGTCTATGAAGATCACGTTTTGGGGCGCCGCGAAGACGGTGACCGGCTCAATGCACGAGGTTGGCGTCAACGGCAAACGCTACCTTCTAGACTGCGGCATGTATCAGGGACGGCGCGCGGAAGCCTTCGCGCGAAACACGCAGCTTCCTTTCGCACCGTCTTCGATCGACGGGGTCATCCTCTCGCACGCGCATATCGACCACAGCGGAAACCTGCCGACGCTCGTGAAGAAGGGCTACGGCGTACCCGTCTACACTGCGCCGGCGACAGCGGATCTGTGCGGCGCGATGCTGCTCGATTCGGCCTACTTGCAAGAGAAGGACGCGGCCTATCTGACGAAGCGTCACCTGCGGCGGAAAACCCTCGATGCCGGGTTCGAGAACGGCGTGGTCGAGCCGTTGTACACGGTCGTGGACGCCGAGCAGGCCGTCAAACTGTTCGAGCCGGTGGATCTGCACACGCCGAAGGTTCTGGACCCGACGTTCAGTTATGAGGCTTACGATGCGGGGCACATCCTGGGGTCCAGCACGCTGGTGCTCAATGCCGAGGAAGATGGCAGAAAGATCCGGCTGGCGTTTTCGGGGGATGTGGGACGTCCCAACCAGTCCATCATCAAGGATCCCGATGCCATGCCCGCCGTGGATTATCTGATCATGGAGAGTACTTACGGGGACCGCCTGCACAAGGATCTGACGGCGGTTGCGGACAAGCTGGCCGAGATTGTGAACCGCACCTGCCAGCGCGGCGGCAAGATCATCGTTCCGGCGTTCGCGGTGGGCCGGACGCAGCAACTTGTGCTTCTACTCCACGAGCTATTCGATCAGCAGCGGATCCCCCGCATACCCATTTTCGTCGACAGTCCGCTGGCGATCGAAGTGACCAAGATTTTCCGCCAGCATACCGAGTGCTTCGACGACGAGACTCGCGAGTTTCTCGAGAAAGGCGAGGACCCGTTCGGGTTCAGTTCCCTGCGTTACGTGCCGGAGGCGAGCGCTTCCAAGGCGCTGAACGATCTGCGTGGCCCCTTCATCATCATTTCAGCTTCGGGCATGTGTGAAGGGGGACGCATCCTGCATCACCTGAAGAACAATATCGAGGACCCGCGCAATACGGTGTTGGTCACGGGCTTCATGGCGGAGCACACGCTGGGCCGGAAGCTGATCGACAAACTGCCCGAGGTGCCCATCTTCGGCGAGCTGCTACGGCTGCGGGCGGAGGTGGCTAAGCTGAACGAGTTGAGCGGCCATGCCGACCAGCATGAGCTCCTCGCGTGGGTCAAGCCCATGGCCAAGGAGTTGAAGAAGATCTTCATAGTGCATGGCGAGCCTGCACAGTCGGCGGCCCTGGCGGTCGTGATCAAGCAGCAATTCGGCGTGGAGTGCGTGATCCCGGAGCGCGGCGACACGGTGGAGTTGAGCTAACCGGCAAGCGATGCCGCGTCGATCACGAAACGGTATTTGACGTCGGACCGAATGGTGCGCTCGTACGCCTCGTTGATCTTCTGGATCGGAATCAGCTCGATATCCGAAGTGATGCCGTGCTCGACGCAATAGTCAAGCATCTCCTGCGTTTCCGCGATGCCGCCGATCATCGAGCCCGACAGCGACTTGCGTCCCGCGATCAGGGAAAACGCCCCCACGGGCAGAGGCTCGGGCGGCAATCCAACCAGCGTGAGATGACCGTCACGCTTCAGGAGCGAGAGCAGGATGTTCACGTCGTGCGGGGCGGAGACCGTGTCGAGGATGAAGTCGAAGCTGCCGGTGTGCGCCCGCACCGCCTTCTCGTCCTTGGACAGGACGACCTCGTGGGCGCCAAGACGCAGCGCATCCTCTCTCTTACCGAGCGAAGTGGTGAACTGGACCACATGGGCGCCGAACGAATGCGCAAATTTCAGCGCCATGTGGCCGAGCCCGCCGAGGCCGAAGACGCCCACCTTCTGCCCGGGGCCCACTTTCCAGTGGCGTAGTGGTGAATAGGTGGTAATGCCGGCACAGAGCAGGGGAGCCGTGGCGGCGAGGTCGAGCTTCGGCGAAATCCGCAAAGCGTACGCTTCGTCCACGAGGATGCTGTTGGAGTAGCCGCCGAAGGTAAACCCGCCAGTCTGCTTATCAGGTGCGCCGTAGGTCCAAACCGGGCCACTGTGGCAGAAGTGCTCCTGCCCCGATGTGCACTCCGCGCAAGTGCGGCAGGAGTCGACGAAGACCCCCACCCCGGCCAGGTCGCCCACGGCGAACTTCTTCGCCGCCGAGCCGGTTCGCGTGACGCGCCCCACGATCTCATGTCCGGGGACCAGTGGGTACACGGATGGGCCCCAATCGCTGTTCACCTGGTGAATATCCGAGTGACAGACACCGCAGTACCGAATCTCGAGGACCACGTCATGAGGCCCCGGGTCGCGGCGTTCAAACGCGAAGGGCGCAAGCGCCCCTTTGGCCTTCATGGCCGCATAGCCGTGCGAGTGGATCATAGGGCTGCTCCTGATTCTGGACAAGACGGGAGTCCTGTCCTACGTGACACATCCCATTCTGGCGCAATACCTGGCAACGGTGCAGAGCCGCCTGGCATGAAGGTCGAGTACCCCGACAACCCGGTAGGCATCGATGTCGCGCGCCCAAGATCTCGCAGGTTGAGCCCAGGAGCATGATGCGGACGCCGTCGCTGTATTCGCCGCGCCCGACGTTGGTACGCTCGCGGTTAAGAGCCCTACGCATCGTGGTCTTGAGAGAGGTGATGTCGTAGGAGAACGCAAACCTCTGTTCTTCGGCAGCCAGCCGGCCGTTGGCGAAGATGCGCGCTGGTCGATTGGACTCGCGCCGAAGGACCTGTCCATGAAGCCCGCCAGCAGGTCGCGGGTTCAAGGGTAGCGACGCCGCCTTAGAAGGGGTTGCAAAGGCTGAGGTCGAAGCCGCCAAGCCTGCCTGAGCAATTCTTCCGCAAGACCTTCGCTGCCACTACAGTCAACCGCCACCAGCAGGCCGCATAGCGGCGGGTTGCATGGAGCGCCGTTCAGAATGTGAAGTTCAGCTCGGGCCCACCGGTCAAGATCCGACCGCGTACGAAAGAACTGCCGAGGTCGATCAAATATAGCCGCGACGTGCCGCCAAACCGGTAGTGCCCGCTCCGACCGAGCGCGAAACTTCCATTCACAAGAGCATAACCTCCGGTACCACTGATCCCAGTAATGTATTGAGGCATTTCGTGACCCACTTTGTGGTTCATATACGCAGCGCCTCCCCCCAGCGAGAACGTCCAACGTCCGTGACGAGGGCCAAGGAAGAGGCGGCCGCCAATCGGTACGAGAAACAAATGGTCAGCAGCATTGTCGACATCGCGACAACACACCGAGGATCCCACGGGGCGAGGAACCCAGTCCATGCCAACGTCAATCTGAAAAAGACGATGCACGCGCAGGCCGTAGGCCACAACGACTCCAGGCCGGTTGCGGAGGTAGTACGAGTTCCAACCGAGCCGAAATTCGCCAAGGAAGCCAGCGGTCAGCGTATGCCGGGGGATGTCCTGCGCCAACATGCAAGAGCACAACAGCACACTGGCCAAAACAATCTTCATTCGACATGGTCCTTTCCACACACAGTATTCTACCTACTACTGCTGGAGCGCGGACACCGTGGCGCACGCCGTGTTGATTCTGGGTAAGACGGACGAGGCGGACACCGGCCTGAAGCTCGCCGCCGCGATCCGGCCAGCCTTCCACAAGCAGTTCTGAGATCCGGCGACTGGCACGTACGCCGGCGGATCGCAGACAGCCGACTTGGTGCCGCTCTATCTGAACATAGTGCCCGACACTCTGAGGGGCGTGGCGCTGCCCGACCTGACGAGCGGCATCATTTACACGCACGATACGAACATGTCCAAGGGGATTGTGGGGACCAGGTATAGGGTGCCGCCGCTGACGCGTTCCGGCCGCTCCGACCTGGCGTACGAACTGGCGACTCAGACGACATATCCGAGCTGGGGCTACATATTGTCGAAGGGTGCGACCGCACTCTGGGAGCTGTGGCAATACAAAACCGGCGCCTCGATGAACTCCCACAACCATCCCGGCAGCGTGGGGGCATGATTCTACAGCGCGCTGGCCGGGATCAACCCCGATCCCGTGGCGCCCGGCTATCGGCGGATTCGATTCGAGCCGCAGGTGATGCGGAACTTGCATTGGGCTTCCGGATCTTTGGATGCGGTGCGGGGAGCGGTGGCCTCTTCGTGGACGCGCAATGGGGACACGTTGCGGCTGGAGGTGAGTATTCCCGTCGGCAGCGAGGCCGAGGTTTACGTGCCCAAACTCGGGCGGTCATCGATTGTGTTCGAGGCCGGGTCTGGACGCTACGTCTTCGAAGCGCAGTAAGCGCTACGTGAGCTGCGACGTGCAGTGCGCGCAACGTACCGCCGGGATCGGGATCGCCGACAGGCAGTACGGGCAGTCCTTTGTCGTGGGCGCCGGAGCGGGCTGACGGTTCAGTTTGTTCACCTGCTTGATCAGCAGGAAGATGGCGAAGGCCACGATCAGGAAGTCCAGAATCGTGTTCAGGAACAGACCGTAGTTGATGGTCGCGGCGCCGGCCTTCTTGGCGTCGGCAAGCGTCGCGAAGGCCTGCCCAGACAGGTTGATGAACAGGCTTGAGAAGTCGACGTTGCCGAGCAACAATCCGATGGGCGGCATCAGGATGTCGCTGACGAAAGAGGTGATGATTTTGCCGAACGCGGCGCCGATAATGATGCCCACGGCCATGTCCAGCACGTTGCCCCGCATTGCGAATTCTTTGAATTCTTTTAGCATAGTGGGTCCATTTTATATCAACTGAGACAAGGGCCGGCCTTCGAGTTTCGCGATGGCCTCCCGGATACTGTCCGGGACTGGGAGGGGCCGGCCGTCCTGGTATTCCAGGAATACGAGCACGGTGCTTGAATCGGCGACCACCTCATTCTGCTTGAGGCTGATCACGGCGTGTTCCATGCGGAAGCTGCTGTTGCCGATCTTGGAAACGCGGGCGCCTATCTGCACGGTGTCGGGGAAGGTCACCGGGTGAAGGTAGTTGCAGCTCAGGGCGGCGAGGATGGGTCCCTTGCCCACGGCGCCGATCATCTGCCACATTCCTACCTGCTCCAGGTACACGACGCGGGCGGTCTCGCACCACTTGAGGTAGACGGTGTTGTTGACGTGGGCGAAGATATCCTGGTCGCCCCACTCCACAACCACACTAACCACGACAGGGTAATCACGGAGCAGTTCGTGCGGATGCTCCAGGCGCATGGGATGGATCGGCGGCATCACCTTTCAGAAGTAACACAGTCCGGCTCGGGCGACTGGTAGGGGGGCTGTTGCCGGGCGCCCCCAATTCCATCCGCGAAATGCGGGACCTGTGGCTACCGCCAGCTTGTGCATGAATGCCGCCACAAATGGTAGACGCCGCCAACGGCCGCGCTAGGTTTCGGCCGCGGGGACGTCCTTGCGCACGG
>VFSW01013685.1_pt1 | contig 11264 bp, 20 predicted proteins | sample 5358111 | NCBI WGS metagenome assembly VFSW01 (sample SAMN11554181, study PRJNA540505) | mine drainage metagenome | isolation source: sediment from site ElyBrook_90M | place: USA: Ely Copper Mine, Vershire, VT | collected 2017 | reverse complement strand
GCCAGCGTCGAAATCTGGATCAAGCGCCACGTGATCGGCGAAGAAGCCTACCTCGCCGCCCGCAGCAAGCATCGCAGGAAGCTCGAAAAGTCCAAAGAGACCGCATTACGCTTCTGGGATGCCGGAGAGCGTCGCGTCGGCGTCATCGCCAATGTCAGTTCCTTCAGCCAAGCCACCGTCGCAAAGCTGCTCCAAAGAGAACGCAGCCGCAAGATTCACACCCCGCGCAGGAAGCGCAAGGCAGTGCCCGCAACGGGCAGAACGGAGGCATCATCTTCGCGTGAGCGAAACTAACCCGTCGCCCTTTCCATTCGTCCTAACCGAAGCGCGGAACCTCGTCTTGGGTGACATCATCTGGCATCTGGGCTGCACGCTCGAGGTGATCGGCGTTAGCCTCAGCCCAATGGGGTCGCGCTGCACAATCCGATTCTACTCGCCCATCCCGATCAGTGATTTACCCCACGCCTAAAGGCGGGGGCTTCTGAAGTCTTTGGGGTCGCGCAACCGCGTTCCCCTCGTCCAAGGGCAAACCCTGCCCCAAGCTCAGAATAAAAAACGCGAATCTTACCGTGAGTGGGCCAAAGATCACGCGCTTTGCCCGGAGTGCTACAAGGCGAAAAAAAGCACGGAGCCACCAAAATTTGCCGTGCGGTTAACGGAGGGCGGGCCGGAGATCTACTGCTACAGCAATAGTTTTGGCATCAAAGATCAACTCAATGCGCGAGGATGGAAATTCCAGGAGTACAGCCATCCGAACGATGGATTTCTGGGATTGTCTATCGCTATGACGGGCCGGGGCACAATCAGGCCCCCGAGTATGGGGTGGGGCCTGGTTCGATCAAGCACGGAATTATTTCAAGCCGAACTCGAGTGGATGATTGAGAGAGGTTGGGGAATCACGCATGTGCAAAGCGGGGTTTCGAGCATCCTGCAATCCGTACTTGAGGGACGAGAGGATTTGCTCAATCCACAGCTACCCATCTCGTATGAGTAAGCAAGGAGAAAACACCATGAACGCATACAAATTATCCGAGATCGAACTCGCCAAAACCGACCGTGGCATCATGAGCGGTGGCATCACAGACGAGCAGTACGACGCCATCGAAGATTCTGGATTCAGCCACGAGGTCAACCGGCGGCGGCACATGGAGAACCCAGGTATCGTTGGCTCGAGAATTATGGATGAACTCGGGTTCAACCCCTGGAATCCCGTTCTCGCGACCGCAAGTCCTCGCCAAGCCGCGACCGACACCGCAATAGCGACTGTCATGCTCGAAGCCCTCGGGGCGGGCGTGTGTAAGCTCTCTCGCTCCGGCGAGACAGTGATTTTCACAGAGCCCGTCCGTGGGCGACACGATCTGTCAGGCGACACCTGGGCGGCCCTGCGTCAAATCGCCGCGAGTCCTCTGGCTGCACGCTACGAGGAGGTGGCGGCATGACCGACATTGCCCGTTCATACGCAGCGAACCAAATTCTCGGGATGATTCGCACCGAGCAAAACATTCAGCGCACTCAGACACTCAAATACGCCAAAATCACACCCCTGGTCGCCGTTTACATCATTGACCACACGGATTTTTTAAGCGAACCGATCACAATCAAATATTTCCAAGCGCCCAGGGGCCATGAAATCCACATCGGTTTGTACGAGAAAACCTACACCCGCAGCAATGGCGGGTACAACGCGGAGGACATGGAGGCAGGCGGCCCAGAGTTTGGCGCGTACCACGACCATCTCACAGAGACGACGACAATTAGAGAGTGGTTAGATCGTCAGGGCGAGTTCGATCTCGAGTTCCTGGTCGGCGCGTACATGAACTACCAATGGGGCAACCAAGCAGTTCAACCCTACGCGTCAAATTAGCCCCCTAGATTGGTCACGGCTCAAGGGTGCAAAAACTTGCACCCTTGACTGTTTTTCTGCTAGGATGCACCCATGAACAGGATCAGTGAAGCTAACATCGAACCCGCCTTCATCAGCTCAAAAGAGGCCCAAGCCCGTATCGGCTGCGGGCGTGACACGTTGCTCGATCTCTGCAAAGGCGCTCCCGAGAACGGATTCCCAGCCCGCAGACTGGTCGATAGCCCGAGCGGAAAAAGGTACGTGAATAAGGCGGCCCTTGAAGCGTGGTTGCTTCAAGGGCAAGCCAACTAACCACATCGGTAATTCAACATGACTGAAACACGACCCCTCATGCTCGATCTGTTCGCTGGAACCGGAGGCGCAAGCCGCGCATTCCGAGAAGCGGACTGGGAGGTTGTGCGGGTCGAGCTTGATACGCAACACGAGGCAGAGGTTCATGCTGACCTGACCTCGTGGGTCTGGAAAGGCCGTCAGCCGCGCTTGGTGTGGGCTTCCCCGCCTTGCACGGAGTTCTCACGCGAATCCATGCCGTGGTCGCGCCGGGGCATTACGCCGTCTCTCGAGTTGGTTGAAGCCGCCGAGCGGATCATCCGCCAGGTGCAGCCCGAGTTCTGGGTGATCGAGAACGTGCGCGGCGCGAGTCCGTACCTCACCCCTCGATTTGGCTCACCCCTGACCTACGGCCCGGTGTTCCTTTGGGGAAACTTCCCGCCATTTCGGGCGCGGGTGAAACCGTGGAAGGAGAAGCTGTCCAGCACCAAACGCGTCCAGCGTGCAGCCATTCCGTACCCGATCAGCCGGGGTTTGCTCGAAGCCATCGAATCACAACTGTTCAACGCGGCATAAGCAATCAAAAATCACGTTCTGGACGGTGTTGGAGGTATCAAATGTGCAGACAATACCGAGATTATGTGCGCCTTTGCGCGCGCACTGGCCGCGGCGGAACGCACGTGGCGATCCCAGACGAGTGGGTGAGCGGTTGTATAGGCTCGAGGTCGTCAAATCGTGATTCCAGCCGCCCTGTCCGCGCACCCGTTTGTTCTTAGCGCGGGGCATCAGCGGTACAGAAGCCTCGCGCCGACAACACCCCAGGACTGGCGACCGCACCGTCTCGCTCGTACCATCCTCGGCGCGAACCACGAACGATTTCTTGGGGCCGAAAGCTAAAAGACAACGGATGGAGAACTGCCCGTCGCGGGCAATCAGCACGTGATCACCCGGCTCGGCGGCCACTGAAGAGACAAAGGCAATATCGCCCAACCGCAGGTATGGGGCCATCGAACCATCGGAGACCCGAATACCAGTTCACCGCGCGACTCGGCGGTGCGGAGGCGTGATGACAGACCAGTCGCCAGCCAGCGATTCAGTGCTGGTCAAGGTGTCTGGGTAAATCGGCACAGCGACTTTACCCGCGAGTCGAGCCAGATCGGGGATTCGGTCGGTGGAGTCGAAGCGGGAATCAACTATAGAGGGAATGATGACTGAATCATCAGTCATCAAGGCGTACAGCTCGATTGGCGAAAGGCCGTAGAGCAGGATCAAGTGGCGAAAGTAGCTCGAGTTGCGGGGGTCGAGCCTTCCCGATTCGAGGTGGGACAAATAATTCCTGGACGGCATCCCGAGCTTGAGAAACACGTCCGTCTGAGAGAGCTTGGCGGCCCCCCGCTTGCGTCGAAGAAAGTCGGCGACGGCGGTGAACTGTTTGGTGGTCTCCCCAGCTTCTTTCAGGTCCGACATAGTGTAGAGCTCCTTATTTATTCCTACCGCTCCTCAGGAGGGTTTCTGTCTGCGCCCTCCAGCGGTACGCTTTAGTATACCTCAGCGCCGCATCAGGCGGCAGCCGTGTTTGACGTGGGACTCCGATCCAGTGTAGGGTGTTGCAAAATAACGCACCCCGCCCAGGAAAGAGGCTAGTGTTTGATTATGGCAAAAAACACAGCATCACCAGTCGGTCGTAACATCCGTCGCCTCCGCGATCAAATTGGATACACCACCCGCGAGCTGTCAGAGATCGTCTACGGCGACCCGCAACGCAAAGGGTATATCACCAACCTGGAGAAGGGTCGGGGCTGCAACTACTCGACCCTCGAGCGCATCGCCAAGGGGCTCGACCTCGAATCGCCAGCGATCTTCTGGACGCCCATTGAGGGGGATTAAACATGGTCCCCGCTCATCACCGCGTCGCGCCGACGGGTAAAGCCCTCAAGCGCAAACTCGAGTGGCGCGGACTGCCGGTGCATATCGAGTACGAGATCGGCGACATCAAGGGCGGATGGCAGACGCTCCACTCCCCATACGGTTATATCCCCCTGAGTCGCGGTCTAGATTCTGACCACGTGGATGTTTTTGTGGGGCCAAAGCAGCTCGCCTCACACGTGTACATAATTGACCTGATGAACGAGAATGGTTCGTTCGACGAGCAGAAGTGCTTCCTGGGGTTCTCAAGCGAGGACGATGCGAACACGGAGTTCGATAAGCACTACCCTCGCCCCAAGTCGCGGGGCGAGACCCACGCCGTCCCCTTCAACGCCTTCTCGGGCTTCCTGCGGGATCGGGCCAACTGGGGCAAGGAGATCACGCTGGTCGAGGTAATGAAGTCGGGGCAAACCAGGGCCGCCGAGCACGCGAGTCACAGACGCTATACCAATAATCCGAAGAACAAAAAAAAGCTCCAAGCAAAGTGGAAAATTGCCTCAATGAAGAAGTCTGGCGAGATAAAGACGCCTAAAAAGTGCGCGGGATGTGGCGCAACTGGTAAAAGCTTGCAGGCGCACCATCCAAACCATAGTCAAAAGACGCGCGTTACTTGGTACTGTAGGCAATGCCACGTTAAGCATGATCGGGCGTACTCGCCCGCGCGTATGCGAGCTTCGGTAAAACGCGGCGCGAAAGGATAAAATGGAGCGACCAACGTATATCTACCGCTTAATCGATCCAAACAGCGAAGTTGTGCGCTATGTTGGGAAATCCATCCACCCCAAAAAACGTATGGGCCAACACTTGAAAAGCTCAAAATCGGCAAAGCTCCGTCTCAGCCATACCGCGCGTTGGATAAAGAAACTAGAGGATTAAACTTGAACAAGCCATTGACTCTCGGGTCTTTATTTGACGGTATCGGCGGCTTCCCTTTAGCGGGGAGTCGCGCCGGATTCGAGCCATTGTGGGCCTCGGAGATCGAGGCGTTCCCACAACGAGTCTCGAGTCACCACTTCCCGCGCATGATCCACTTCGGCGATATCAAGGGCATCCACGGGGCACTGATTCCGCCTGTAGACGTGATCACATTTGGCTCACCCTGTCAGAATTTATCCGTGGCCGGAAAAAGAGAAGGGCTTGCTGGGGAACGGTCTGGATTGTTCTTCGAGGCCATCAGGATCATCAAGGAGATGCGTGACGCAACCAACGGAGAGTACCCACAGTTCGCCCTCTGGGAAAATGTACCCGGAGCCTTCTCCAGCAACGAAGGCGAGGACTTCAAAGCCGTCATCCAATCGTTTGCCGACATCGGGGCGCTGGACGTTGCATGGCGGATTTTTGACGCGCAGCACTCTGGAGTTCCACAGCGAAGGCGTCGCATCGTCCTTATCGCAGATTTTGCAGGAGAACGCGCCGACGAAATACTATTTGAGTCCGAAGGCGTGCGAGGGTATTCTCCGCCGAGCCGAAAAACGAGGCAGGGCATTACCCAAGCCCTTACTGGAGGCTCTGCAAGCCGCCCTGATGACAACCGAGCCCAGGGTGGATTCCTCCACGTAGAAGATGTCGCGCGCTGTGACACAACGCGCGAGGGGCGCAGCAACGACGAGGGCAGCGATACCCTGATCGCCTTTGCTCAAAACCAACGCGACGAGTTGCGAATCCTCGAAGTCGCAGGAGCGCTTGCCGCGCAACCGGGAATGAAGCAGCAAACATTCCTAGCCTTCGACGCCCGCAATATGGCGGAAACGGGCGATGTCACCATGACGCTTCAGGCGAAATCCAACGGTGGGATCAGCCTAAATATGCAGCCGCTTCTCGCGTTTCGAGCATCGGAACAAGACGGATTTGAACCCGGTGAAATTGCCCCACCCCTACTGTCCTCCGATGGAGGGGGTGTCGTCCCCACCATCGCGTTCACCTGCAAGGATTACGGCGCGGACGCTGGCGAAATATCCCCAACACTCCGCGCGATGGGGTACGACAAGTCTCATTTGGGCGGCGGTGGGCAAGTTGCGGTAGCCTTCGGGCCAAACGACTCGCTGCACAACGGCGGGACTTTCCGCGAAGACGGCATCTCACCGAGTCTGCGGGCGATGGCGAGTAGCGGGCAAGGAAGTGTCGCAATCGCCTACGCTTTGCAGCACGCGCAGATCGGACGCAGTAACGATGCGGGGCCGCAGGGGAAAGGCTGGCAGGAGGATGTTAGCTTCACGATGGACTCGCGCCCGACTGCCGATGCGGTCGCTGGCCCGAATATGCGGGTGCGGCGGTTAACGCCGTTGGAGTGCGAAAGATTGCAGGGATTTCCTGACTCGTGGTCGGACATCCCCGACGCCAAGGGCAAGCCCGCCGCCGACTTGAGGCGCTACGCGGCGCTCGGCAACAGCATCGCTGTTCCGGTGTTCGAGTGGGTTCTGAGACGCATGGCGGCGACTCTGAAGGAGGATTAAACATGGCGAAGAAAAAAGTGGCGACCAAGAAGTTTATCGTCCCACCGACCGGCAACGTCAAGGTGCGGTTCGCGGTCTGGGTCAACGGTAAGGTGGGGCAGAAGCGCGTGCTGGGGCAGGGGTTCCCGATGTCGGACAGGGGTACGGGCATGGCGGCGTGCGAGGATGTGCGGAGGGCGATCTCGGAGGGTGAAAAATCGTGGTTCAAGCTCTCGGACGTGAACTACACCAACCGGGGCTTTCAGGCGCTCAGCGGCACGATCACGGGCCTACGCGATGAAATCGGTATTCGAGTGGAGGACATACTCGAGATCGGCGTCTCCTGAAATGGCTCGCGGTGGCGCTGCTGCTGGCGAGCTACGGGGCGGCGGTACAGGCCCCGAGCACGAGGGCGGAGGAGCCGACCATCCACCTGCGCCGCATCACGGCCTACACAAGCTCCAGTGGTGAGACGGACAGTCGGCCGTTGATTGCGGCCTGCGGCCCGATCCGATCAGGAACCATCGCCGTCTCGAGAGACCTGTTCTACTCGCACGGACGCAGGCGCTGCGGGGATAAAGCCACCATCACCACAGCTCGCGGCGAGCGCATTAAGGGGGTGATTTGGGATACAATGGCGGTCAGGTGGCGCAAGGCCGCCGACATCTTTGTGCGCTCACGGAGTACGGCGCTAAAGTTCGGAGTGCAGCGCGGAGCGATAGAGATCAGGAGCGCCCGTAACGGGCAGAACTAAGACGGCAAGAAGGAGGATTAAACGTGAACAGAGACCCGAGGCTGAAGCCGAGATACGACGAGATCAACCAGAAGTTCCTGGAGCTTCCAGAGGATATCCAGGCGGAGATTCCGGTTGCGAGACACCAAGGATGCCCGCTACACCTTCCAGGGTATGACGGCCACCGAGCGACAGGAACGCCTCAACCTCCACGCACAACTGGTCGCCCAAGCCAAGATGCAACCTCGGGCAAGAAAGGCTGCATGAACGAATCAACCGCTGTCACATTTTCAGACTCACTGGGGCAAGAAGAGCGCGATGGCAAGTCGGGACTAGAATCCTTTCTAGCGAGGCAAATCGCGTGGTCGCAGAATACCTTTGGCCCCGGAACGCGGGTCGGTGGACTGACCAAGCACATCGCCAAGGAACTTGAGGAGATTCGAGCCAAGCCGGATGATCTCTCTGAGTGGGTGGATGTCATCATCCTCGCGCTGGACGGCTACTGGCGCAACGGCGGAACGGCGAACGCGATCATGGACGACCTGATCGCCAAGCAAAGAAAGAACTTCCAGCGCACGTACCCGATGCCGACCTCGCAGGACGAACCGTCGGAACACGTTCGGTAATGCGGCCCTCCCCGAGCCTCAATCGGGGATCAGGCCATACCTGGGGTGGCCTCCAGGGGAAAGCAGGACATCATGACGGCACTCGCACAAACCACGCCAGCACCGCTCGCGCCAACGCAGACCTACGGCATCAGCATCCTCGAGAGCGGCGAGGGGCCGGGAGAGATGCTCGAGGCGATCACCGAGAACCTCGGTGACACGCTCAAGCCCTGGGACTTGTCGCGCATCAGGGTTCCATCCCAGGGCGGAACGTTCTGGACGGTGCAGGAGATGGGCAAGGATAAGGCTGTTGAGTCAGTCGAGGGCGTGATCGTTCTCAACAAGACGACGCGGGCCTACTACGTCAACCCGATGAGCGACGGCGGAGGCGCTGGCGCAGCCCCGGATTGCAAGTCCGAGGACGGCAAGGTCGGCGTCGGCGTCGGGTCGGGCGACTGCGCTACCTGCCCATTCGGGCAGTGGGAAGGCGACAAGGATCACCGCATCAAGCCCAAATGCAAGGAGCAAGCCGAGTTGTACCTGCTCCAGCCCGAGGCGCTGCTACCGACCGTGATCCAGGTTCCGCCGACCTCGCTCAAACCCTGGCGGGCGTACCTGAAGATGCTCAGCATTAACGCCATGCCGTTCTTTCGCGCCCTGACCAAGCTCACGCTCGTCAAGGTCAAGGGGCAGGGGACGCCCGATTACTCAATCATTGAGTTCGAGAACGTCGGCAAGCTCGACAAGGCCCAGATGGAGACCGTCAAGGAGTATAAACTGGCGCTCCAGGGTATCTTTGAGAACTCCCGAGCGGCCTACGCGTCGTCACAACAGGGCCAACCGCTCGAAGGCGAACTTGAGGCGACCGACCTCGAAGACTTCAACGAAGAGCCACCAATCTGATTCATCACAACCTTATCTGGGGAGCTAAGCTCCCCAGATAACTCTCAAAAAGGGGATTAAACGTGGTGACACCGAGAAGCGTTGACCGCATTCGACGGGCTGGGTACTGGGTTGAGGCGAGGGGGAGTGGCGTCCTTGAGGAGAAGCGAACATGAATAACTTTGAGAAACTGGATGCGGTCAGACGAGCGCTGGACACCCTCGGGCTGTACGCGCCGACGGCCAGCGCGAGGGTTGAGGGCGGTCGCGTCATCGGCTTCGGGGCGCGGGTGGTTGACGGCGTGGTCTGCACCGCGAGCGAGTGGCTGGCTTTTGACGAGACTGGACAGACCACGCAGAGCGGCGAAGAAATTGAGGCCGAGGTCGAGCTGATGGCACTAGCCCGGGCCTTCCCCAACCACTCGGCGGACAACTGGGCGGTGGTTCTGGGACCACAGGAGACGACGGCCCCAGCGTCGGTCGTGATCCCGATTCCGCCACCACCGCCACCTGTCAAGACTCCCGAGCCAGCAAAAAAGATCGAGGAACCCGCGAAGCCAACCAAGATCAGCGCGGCGGCGGCAGAAGTTGAACGGATCAAGGCGGCTCGAGCCACGACGAGCGATGTCGCCAAAACGAGCGATGTCGCCGCTCATGTCACACAACTTCCCGCACAGCCGGAGGACGCCAAGACGGAAGTGCCCGCAACGGGCAGTGCTAACGAGACCGACCTGATCTTCAAGCAGGCGTGGGCGCAACTCAAGGGTCGTCTCGGGGCCGAGGCTGGCGCTGAGGCGTACAAGGCCAAGCTCGAGGAATTCGGCGCGGCAACGCCGGAGCTTCGCAAGGCCATGCCGCTCGCCCAGGCAAGAGAGTTTCTGGCGTGGGCCAGAACGCACGGGCTGAAGGCTCCGAAGCCGGGGGTGGATAACTTCGACCCGCACAAACGAGCTGGACAAGCCACGTTTAGCCCAGCGAGTGCAGCGACCACCAAGCTCACGGTCGCCGGGAAGCCAAACCTCGATCTCGACATGAAGATTAACGAGCTGTACACCACCCACCTCTTCGATCTGGGCAAGGCGGAGGAGGCGGTCGCGGTGATGGAGGCGGCTGGCTACATGATGGACTCCACCTACGGCGGTCGCGCCCCGAACGTCAACGCCGACCCGGAGATCAAGCTCGCTGTCCACACGCAGCTCACCAAGCTCTACAATCAGGCTCGAGCGATGGGGGCGAACTAAATTGCCTGACGCGAGTATGTGCTGGAACAAGGACTGCCCGCTGGCCTCACAGTGCTACAGACACGAGGCCAGCGGCACAAAGCCGAATCCGTACCGCCAGACCTACGGCGATTTCGACTTCGCTATCAACGACGAGGGCGAAGCGGAATGCGAGAACTTCTGGGACAGAAAAGAGTATCTTGGACTCCGTGAATGATCTCGAGCCGCAAACAAAAGGCATCCCGTTGATCGCGGTCTATATCGTGGTCAATGGGATCACGCACGATCTCGCGCTCCAGAAAGCGGATGTCTCGGCCCTCGGAGAGTGGCTCGAAAACCGATTCCCTAGCGGCCTACCCATCGGGCGACCCATCACGGAGGTCAGGCTTAAAAGTGTTGAGCCTGAACAAAATTGACGGCGGAAGCCATCAAAGACTGAACTGCCCGCAGCGGGCAGAACCCGAAGGTGCGTGTACAGTTGTTCTTGCCTAGTTCAAAAAACTAGGTTGGCTCCGAAGAACCAACCTAACCCAGCGACCGAAAAAATCCTTTGCGGGGATATTTCGAGTAAAGCCTACCACGGTCGTTGGGTGAAGTGGAAGACCTCGGGCCAACGAAAGAGGTGGCGACGTGCTTGAAGACATTGAGTGGGCGTTCCGGCAGAACACCGGAAGCGTTGAAAGTAAATTCATCTTAGTGATTATCGCTATGGACAGCGGCATGGATCACGGCAGCCCCACCCAACCCGACAGGCTCGCCAAGCTGACCGGCATCGAGCTTGGATTGGTCTATGTACACCTTCACATCTTGCAACGCGAAGGATTTTTATATTCGGACAGACTGCGAAGCCCTGAAGGGGCGGATCGGTTTGGGTTTTACATGAACTTCGACAACGATCCAGCTTGGGCGGAGCAGTTGAAGCTGGAGAACAGCTAATGTCGCTAACCGCAATTGATTGGGCATTTAACAAAACTTCTGTTTCCGGCTCAGAACTCGCTACGTTGCTCGTGATCGCCCGCCACGCGGATCAGGATATGTTCGCGTGGCCGAGTCAGCGAAGAATTATGGAGCTGACACGACAAGACCGAAAAACAGTTGGGCGACACCTAGGCAAGCTTGAGGCGGAAGGCTATATCTTGCGGGTTCGTAGCACGGACAAAAAAGGATACCGAACGAGCGACAGCTACGCTCTCAACCACAACCTGAACCAAGCCTGGAAAGCGTCTATCCGGGATTTAAGTGAGCCTTCGCCGCCCGAAAATATTGTAGCCGAAGACACTGAATCAAGGGGGCAAGAAAGTGCACCCCTATGGGGCAAAGTGCCCCATAGGGG
>VFSW01013684.1_pt1 | contig 11264 bp, 13 predicted proteins | sample 5358111 | NCBI WGS metagenome assembly VFSW01 (sample SAMN11554181, study PRJNA540505) | mine drainage metagenome | isolation source: sediment from site ElyBrook_90M | place: USA: Ely Copper Mine, Vershire, VT | collected 2017 | reverse complement strand
ACGCCGCTCTCTCCCGCGACCGCGCGCGCTAGCAAGGTCTTGCCCGCGCCCGGGGCGCCCATCAAGAGCACGCCCTTGGGGATGCGCGCGCCGATCTGTATGAATTTCTTCGGATTCTTCAGGAAGTCGACGATCTCGGATAATTCTTCTTTGGCTTCCTTTGCGCCGGCGACGTCCGCGAAGGTCACGCGCTGTACGGTGTCTTCAGGGCGCACCAGGCGCGCCATCGATTTGCCGAAGGTGAACGCCTGCATCCCCCCGCCGCGCATCTGCCGCATGAGGTACCAGAGGACGCCGAAGAGCAGGAGCGGGAAAATGAGGATGGGGCCCAAGGTCTGGAACCAGAAGAGAAAGCCGCTCTGGTCGACTACCTGTATCTTTACCGAATCGATCTCTCCGGGCGTCACGCCGTAATTGGCAAGCGTCTGCGTGAATGAATCTTCAGCTTCCTTCTGCGAGGTTTTCACGGTCTTGTCGGCATATGTCGCCGTGATCTGATCGCCGGCGACCGTGATCGAAGTGATCTTGCCGTTCTCGATGTCGTTGACTATCTGCGAAAGCGGAACGGTCTCGCTCTGCGATGCCAGGTATTCGCGGTACAAGGAATACCCCGCCGAGACGAGTACGAATATCGCGAAAGCGATGCCGAGCTGTATCCAGATATTCGGGCCTTGGCCCTGACCTTCCGGCGCGCCTTTGCCTTTCGGCTGCTTATTCGGTGGATTATTTTGGGCCGCCATATCGGGGCATTATACACATTTGAGCCATCTTTGGAAGAAAAAGGAGGCAGTTGGAAATACCAAGGTCGGTCTTTGGTTGCTACCAAGGAGCGACCTTGGTATTTCTTTCCTCTTCGTGTTGTATACTCCGAAACATGAAGCGCAAGATACGCGTGGCGATACTCTTCGGCGGCAAATCAGCCGAGCATGAAGTCTCGCTGCGCTCCGCCAAGAACGTCGCCGCGGCGCTCGATCCCCGGAAATACGATGTGGTCGCTATCGGCATCGAGAAATCCGGCCGCTGGCTTCCGGCAAATGCATCGCAAAGAAAGCTCTTGGGCACGCCGCAACGCTTGACGATGAACGAGAATGAAGCTCTCGCTATCTTGCCTGAAGGCACAGGGAGACTGCTCGTGGGAGAAACTGTTTCTCCCACTGCGATCGACGTCGTCTTCCCCGTGCTCCATGGCCCGTTCGGTGAGGACGGCACGGTGCAAGGACTTCTGAAGCTCGCCAATGTGCCTTTCGTCGGTCCGAGCGTACTCGGCTCGGCAGCGGCCATGGACAAGGATGTGACGAAACGCCTGCTTCGTGACGCAGGGATTCCCATCGGGAAATTCCTCGCGGCGACGAAGACGGATCCGGTATCGTTCAAGAACGCGAAAAAGAAATTGGGATTACCGCTTTTCATCAAGCCCGCCAACCTCGGCTCGTCGGTCGGTGTCTACAAGGTGAGGAATGAGGCTGAGTATAAGAAAGCGATCGGGAATGCGCTGAAGTTCGACACCAAGGTGCTGATAGAAGAATTCATCAAAGGCCGCGAGGTCGAGTGCGCCGTACTCGGCAATGAGAAGCCCGTCGCGTCGATATGCGGAGAGGTCATTCCCCATCACGAATTCTATTCGTACGAGGCGAAGTATCTCGACGAGAACGGCGCAGGATTGGAGATTCCCGCGAAACTCCCCAAAGCCATCGAGAAGAAGACCCAGGAATTAGCGATCAAGACATTCAAAGTACTGGCCTGCGAAGGCATGGGCCGCGTCGACTTCTTCCTCAAGGCAAACGGCGAGGTGCTGGTGAATGAGATAAATACCATCCCCGGCTTCACGTCGATAAGCATGTACCCGAAGCTCTGGGAAGCGAGCGGCATTCCGCCCAAGAAATTAGTCGACATGCTCATCGCGCTCGCGATTACGCGATTCAAGCGCGATGCGAAGTTGAGAACTTCATATTGAATATAAAGATCGAGTAAAAAACGAAGCCGCCCATTCAGGCGACTTCGATGCACTCTTAATTCGGAACACAGCAATACACCGGGGGCGCGATTATTTCTCGTCGTAATTTGATATCTGCGTAGAGCACTACGGCCTCAGATAGGTTCTTCATGATCCACCACTCGTCCGAATCACTGATCTGCTCTCGCTTGTCGATGAGCAGAAGCATGCCGTCCGGCAAGATTTCCCGAGCATGAGGAAATGCCGAGTCGAAGACTTCCATGCGCACTCTCGGAAAATGATCGTACTCCTTTCTCGCTCTGCGAACCAGCTCTTGTCTCGCGAACGCTAGAAACTCCTTGTTTTGGAAAGGCTTAGCTAATCCGAATATCTTGATTTTCACGGCCTCCCCCCTTTGCCTGCTACAGCGAGCCTGATAGCCAAACCGGCTCCCATGCGTCAATATACACCCATGTCCCTCGTAGACAACAAGCGCGCGACCTTCGATTACTCCGTCTTAGAGACGATGGAGGCGGGTTTGGAATTGCTCGGCTACGAGGTGAAGTCCCTGCGTGTCGGCCAAGGCTCCCTCAAAGGCGCACGCGTGGTCGCTCGCGGCGGCGAGGCATATCTCGTGGGTGCCACGATCCCCGCATTCCAACCTGCCAATGCGCCCAAATCCTACGACCCCGAGCGCACCCGCCGATTGCTCCTCAATAAGAAGCAGATAGCCCAGGTATTGAGCGCCGAGAGCGAGAAAGGTTTGACAATCATCCCTCTTTCGGTGTATAATAAAGGCCGGAACCTGAAGCTCGGTATCGCTATCGCCCGTGGTAAGAAAGCGCACGACAAACGTCAGAGCATTCAGGAGCGCGATGTGAAGCGATCGATCGCTCGTTCGTTGAAAACTAAATAGACACCATTGAATGTTCTAAGGTTAAACCTTAGAACATCCAGCCGGTCCCCGTGAGATATATAGTCCCCGAGTAAAAGAGATCAGATATTATTTTCCGCTCTACGCTTAGATGACTTTCAACAAATTATAATTTGATATCTCACGGGGGGTGACTGGCTTCGACAGGGAAATCGGTCTATGCAACCGCAAGCAGAGCTGGAGCAACTCTCAAAAAGGCTTCAACAACCCAAGTGCGAATACAGTAGCACGGGCAGTCCTGTCACCTATACAGATGGCAGACCTGCAGCCCGCTTACGCATACGTTGCCTAAGCGCCGTCTCCGGACCCCATACTTGACCAAGGTCCGGCAGGCGCAATAAATCTCAAGTACTGATCACGCGCGCTCGAGTATGATCTAAGACAAGAGCTCGGCAGACGCATCATTCTGTCTATCTCACAGATGCATCGCTTAAACAAAAAGATGGTCTACGCTTTGTAGAACGTTGCATAGTATCTTTCCTTGGACGGGAGTTCGATTCTCCCCACCTCCACTATTTAACATGAAAATGCCCCGCAATTGATGCGGAGTTTTTCATGTTTGATGACCGATACGACCATTCTCTTCTTATTCTTTCCCCTCGGGCATCTTCGTTACGATCGCTTTCATCGCAGCGACGTATTCGAGCTTTGCCTTGAGCATCTTTTCCTTCTTGTCGAGCATGGCCATCTTGAATTCCTTGGTCAGCGGCCCATGCATGCAGTGTGTGTGGTCATCTGCGCATTCTTCATGTTCGTGATCTTCGTTATGCATATGATATTTCCTATCGATTAATCTCTCCTGCCGACCTTAGGTCAATGTACCCCCGTGCAGATGAAAGCATCGTGAGTGGATCCGACCGTCTGCCTTGCGACTTCTCCACTCGATTCGGCCAATAAGTGGCCTCACTCGTGGTAAACCGCCTCGACTTGCAGACCGCTCGCCAAGAGCGGTTTTTGCGTTGCCGAATCGAGTGCCCTGAGCGCGGTCATGGACGATATTGGGATCTTTCTACATGGAAACGGCGGCTATCAGTCGATAGCGGTAGCGACAAAATAGCGCTTTCAGACCCGCTTTTTTGTTATAAGCCAAGTTGGTCTCAAAAACGAACTTTGGAACTCGATGCGAGTAACGCTAATCCGATCGACAATCCACAAAGACCGATATCACGTACAGCAATATCCGAAAGGCCTGTTTGCGTTACGAGTCCAAGGACAACTTCCACGAATACGAGCGCGAGGATCGCAGCTGCGATCCTCCGATACACCCTGAAGAAGAGGAGGAGCGCGCAACTCGTTAGCACTATGCCGTGAATAACGACCAGGCTGACAGCGAACGATCCTGTCCCCAGAAACGGCGGCGCGAACGCCACCCACTCCTGCGGTGCGAGTATCTCGTTCAGTCCGAACCATGTGACAACGAACCCGAGCGCGTAGCTGAATACGTTTTCAGGATCGGCCGCCGCGCGCATAATAGCTCGAACTGGCATGACCGTTACTGAAGGATGTATCCCTGCGCGTCAACCGCAACGAGAGAATCGTCGGTGGTGATCGAATCTTCAGAAGCACTATCGTCCCCCGCGGATGGCTCTATGAAGTAGACGGACTGCCCCTCGCCAACGACGACGCTCTGGCCCTGATAGTCTTCTGCGCTGTTCGTAAGGGTGATCCTGTACGTGTTATTGCCAAGATTCTCTTGCGTGTAACTAAACGCGCCCATCGCCTTTTTTGTATCGGTTCCGAGCGTTGGGAAAACCTCATGGGCTTTGGCGTAATTCTTGTACTGAGTAAATAGCATACCCGTGCTCTGCATGAGCGGTACGGTACTTGACGCTGATACCGGCGCAGAGCTGCTAGCCGCGGACGTCTGAGTCACTGCTGTCGACGTAGAGGTAGCGCTGGTATTTACAGATGTTCCCGAGCTGCTTGAGAAGATTGATAGGGCCCCCACGACCACGATAATGCCGATGATTCCCATGACGATGGCCTTCTTATTCATATTTTTGATTTAAAACCTCGATATCGATAATATTCGCTCCTTCCTGCATAATACGCGGTCATCTTCATTTTCTTTCAATATTTCAATACGTGGTATGCAAGCCCACAAGAATGAAATCCTTCCGGATCAGTCGTTATAGGACCAGCCAGATGAGAAAGATAAATCCCAGTAGAGCGATGAGAGCGCCGCTTAGCACTTCCCCATACTTCTCAAATGCTGCAAATCTCATACTACGGAGCAAGACCGTCGAGTAGACGCAAAGGATTACATAGGTGGCGATCGTGCTAATTGCGAAGAGGATCGCCATAGGGATTATGAGACCGATGCCGTATTTCGCCGCAGCGAAGAATGCGGGAATTCCTTCGACCATCGGCGACGAGCCGAGAATGAGAAGAAGCGCTGTACGCTTTGAGTCGTGCGAGTGCGATTCATCGTCATCATGATGCTCATGCGGATGGAAAACGTCTCCATGATAGTGCCCGTGTTCGTGATGCATCTCATGCCATGAGCCGAAAGCGATCCAGAGTCCGAATCCGATGAGCGCGATGCTTGAAATCGTATCGACGAGATTGCCGAAACGAGCTGCAACTGCGACACCGGCGATCCAAACGACGAGAGCAATGAGAAGCGTCGTAACGACGTGCCCCGTCCCCGCTTGGAGAGCAGCGCGTGCAGTTTGTGCTTTCGACCATTGCTTTTGGCGAGCGATCAATGTTATCGGTATCCAGTGATCAGGGACCATCGTGTGCAAAATGCCGACGGCTACGACAGCGCCAATGAGCAGGAGTTGGGACCCGAAAATCATACTTATAGGTAATCTAACATAAAAGAACTGAAGGGTCCTAAGCTCCTTCAGGGGAAGATGGGCTTTATGCAATTACCATTTTGATCGAGCTTGTATGAACGGGCCAATAACCCGGCGGACGAATCGGCGCAAAACAAGCTCTCGGACTTACAGTTGACCGAGAGCTTTTCATATTTAATTTGAAAGACTTATTGAAACCAACCGAAATGCTGTGCCAACAGGAGGAAAGTGACGGCGAGCACGAAGAACGTCGCGAGCCCCGCGCCGACAGCCTTGTAGGTACTCAGATAGGGGGCGAGCCATATGATGACGAGCATGTACGGGATCCATGCGACGATAGTGCCAGTGAGCACGAGCTTGGCATGATTGCTGAGGTCTATTCCCCCGCGCGACTCGCCGATGAAGAGATACGCGATGAGGGTGAAGACGGGCATCAGGGTGGCGAGCCCCGAAAGCAGGCGCAGGTTGCTATCCTCCAGGAGCACGATGACCGTAGTCACCACGCCGCCGGTCACGAAGTAGATGAGGATGTTGTACATGCCTCACATTTTACATCTCTTTCGAAAAAGCACCCTATTCGGCTGAGGGTAAAATGAAATATCCTTGAAACATTACGTTCTTTGAAGTTCAATGCTCGATCAGCCTCCGCCGGAGAGCCCCTTCCTCGATCGCGCATAGTCCGCCTCATGCATTTCATCCACCTGCCTCTTGATCCGATCCGCCTGCAGCTTCGCGCGCTCGCATTCGTATGCGGCGAGCGCGTCCTTGCTTACGAACCACATGTTGCTGACACGCGTGCCTTCCAGCTTGCTCTCTCGGCAGAGTCTCCCGATATAATCGCTGGCATATCCCAATTCCTCCGCCGCCGCGCTCGCTGAAAGCATGTCGTCCATGTTTATGCGTGCGCTCCCCCTGGGGGGTTTTCTAATGCATTATCATTGAAATTATCGAAGCCCATACCTTTTAGGTCATGGGCTTCAAGAGCCTCTGCGCGCCGCTATACAAGATGCCTGTCAGGTCAATCTAATCTGAGGATGAAGGACTATCTTGAGCGGCATGGAATCCCTTATATCCTGGATGCTGGAACAGCGTCTGCGCTTTATCATTATCTGCCCATCAAGAATCGACCCTTTGCATAAGAGCTTTCCGCACAGGAGGCAATTGTAATCTCGAGATTCGGTCATAATGCCGAAAATCCAGCGGTCAGGACTTCTTGAGTCTCAAAACAGATCAGTGAACCTTCGTAGCACCATCATATCACTGATGTGCGGCTCTGGGGGAAATAAGAGCTAGACACTGATGAGAGAGTGTTGGACCTCGAGGGCCTCGAACCGATTCTCACCAGTGTCTAACCATCATGTGAACACCCCGTAGACGGCTACGGCAGTACCTTTATAGCATATAATTCGAGACTTCATACGACCATCGCTCGACGATGTGGACAGAGATATATTGTTTTTAACGCATGAAGAGATACTCATGAAGTCGTGATACGAAACGAAAAGACCGCCGAGTATAGGCTGCGTCGTTCCGTGATCACTCCTTGATCAAGATCCCGAGTTATCGACCGATCGAACTCCGCCGCTACGAGGATCCACTTATCCACAGGTCTATCCACTCGATATCCACGGTTTCGAGACTTTCCTTTCATCTTGAGTTCACCTACGGGCCGTTATGATGATGCGACTGATGCGCCTTACCGTGCGTCGGTCGTCATCAAGGAAGTAGGCAGTAATGCAGACAGCCGCGATGACAGTTCCTCGGATCTATCCGGCACGCAAGTGCCGAGAAGCAGCAGGAACAGTCGGCCAGGGCAGCGAGGCGGTATGCGGAAGCGCGAGGAGATCATATCAAGACGCATGGAGCAGATCGCCGATCCATAATGGCCGAGAAGCAAAAGACCTCCCTTATAAGGAGGTCTTTTGCTTACCGTGCGTGCGTGTCCCTATATTGTATATGGCAATCCGAGCGCGCCATGCCCTTATCCCCATACCCCTCTCTGATAGGCGTGCCTATTGCGCTCTTGGAACTCGACGAACTTCCTGAACGTATCGTCGAGCAGGCCGCGGCGATCGGCGAATTGCACGAGGAACGAATCCGGATGCTCGTTCATCTCGACGATGACGGGGCCTTTGTCCGTGCAGGCGATATCCCAGCCGATCAAGGGCACGTTGCGCATGAGGCGCGCGCCCTCGGTCGCGAGGGCTTTCATCTCTTGCCACTGCGGATGGACGGCTCCGACGAGCGGCGCCTTGGTATCTGGATGCGCGGCATGCTCCTGCATATCGAGACCGGCGCCGGAGGTGACGCGCAGGATCTTGCCGCTTGAGAGGTCGATCTGGGCGAGAAGATTGCCCGGCCGCCAGTAATTGTCGGCCGCGTTCTGACCTGCGGGGATCTTCCAGCATGCGCGCAGAACTTGCGGGCCGTCTTCGGCCGCGATGGTCAGGAAACGGACGGTCGCGAGGCGTTTGCCGCACAGCGCCTCGATCGTCGGATGCGGCATCGCGCATTCCTGGAAGAGATAGCCCTCCGGATAATGCGTGTCGATCTCGGCCGCGAGATGCGCGACCCGCACCTGTGCACCCTCACTCGTCGATACTCGGCCCTCCGAAGGCGAACACGCCGCCAACGCGATCGACCCGAGGCTGTTGAGGCTCTCGATAGGCTTGCCGAAGAGCGGATACAGCTCGGGCCTCAAGAGGAACTGCTCGAGCGCTTTCGCATCGCACAGGATGCCAGGATCGTCGGATCGCGCCCGCGGCGCATAGATCCCTTTGATCGGGATGGTGCAGAGCCCGTAGGCTTCGAGATAGCTCATCGAAGCTACCTTGTTGGTGAGCATGCATAGCCAATCGCCCCGATAGGTATTGATGGAGGCGCACATCTCCCGATAGCGGCGCGCGCCTACGAATTCGCCCCTGTCGACGCCGCGGTACCACGACTCGTCGAAGAGCCGCAAACGGATGAAATCATCGGGCGAGATGCGCCCCGGCCCTGTCGCGACGCGCAGGTAATCAAGAGCGACCTGCAGCGGATTCTTCTTGACGATGCCGCTCACCTTCGTTATCTCTGCGATGAGCGCCAAGGCCGAGTCCTCGTGAGCCGGACGGGCGACGGTGAATAGGGGCGACGCGGTTGCCATGCGCGTATCGTATCATCAATGCAGAGCCCGGGCTTATCGCAAAAAAAGCCGCCCATTGATGATTGACATCAGGGCGGTTAGTCATTTTCCGATAGCTCGTGGACGCACAATCGCACCCCGAGACTCTCGGTCGCGAGCTGGAGCACATCCAAGTAAAGTTTCCAGCTCAGATGGCTCTTGGTGAAGAAATGCAATTCCTGGAGCGCATGATGCTTCAGCTGCTTGTATACCTTGGACGCGAGCGCCAGGACCTCCTCCGCCCCGAGCACGTGATCGTAGTAGGAAATGCCTTCTTCCGCCATGAGGAGCCCGTATACTCCCGACAGGATGAAAAAAGGCAGTCCATGCTGTTTCGCCTCGCCTTCCACGTGCGGTATATGCGAGCCGAGGTACCGTTGCCGGGCAGGCAAGAGCCCCTCGTCTTCACTCTTGGAATGACTGCAGATGCTGCAGATGGCTATCGGTGGCTGTGACATGAGAACACCTCCTGCCGACATCTAAACATACGGCGGAAGAAAATACGATGAAGCCGATCACTCCGGATCGGAGATGGTCACGTCGTGACGCTCCCCTCATCATTACGCGTAAACGTCACATAGCCGACAAGGACCACGATCAGCAGCGTAAGGCACAAGCTGACCGTGCCGTCGCCCCATCCGAGGGCGCCGGCGCTGTGCGCCTTGCCCATCCAGTCGGCAAACGATGCGCCCAAGGGGCGCGTCAGGATATAGGCGAGCCAGAATGCTATGACGGCGTTCCTGGATGGATGGCGATGTTCCGCCGAGAGATAGATGCTTGCCATATAGTGCGCGATCGCGACGAGCGCGATCAGGATCGCGAAGAGGATGCCCGACAGGAAGTAGCCGAGGCCGAGCGTCGCCGCGGTCATGTCGCCCGCTGCGGTGCCGAGGGCGAAGGTCGCCATGACCGTAGCCCAGTAGAAGAGTTCACGGCGGCGCGAGTCGATGCTGTGTATCGAGAGCGTCTTCTCCACCAGGTACCAGAGCGCGAAGATGACGGCGAGCGAGATCGCGAAGAACGAAGTGGATACGGCGTACGGGATGCCCAAGCCGACATGCAGCACGTCGGCGGCCATCGTCCCGAAGACCGCGACCATGACGACCACGAGCCAGTAGATCCATGGCACGTAGCGGCGCGCGGAGAATTGCAGTACGAGCGCTACTGAGAGGCCGACGGCGCCGAGCCCTACCGCTATAACCGGATCAAGATGGATGACGAGATAATCCGAGGTGCTCTCGCCCATCGCGGTAGTCAGGACTTTGGTTATCCAGAAGAGCGCCGTTATCTCCGGGACTTTCGCGAGGGCATGCCGTACCTGCTGCTGCATATCCTCATCATATCCCCTATCGCGCCCTGGTTATACATACCCTGCTTGACACCTTTTTGATATCTGCTACCTTTATGAGACAAGGTACCGAGGATTCAGATCCCGCCTTGGAAATTCATGGAAAACATCTCTTCTTTTGATGCGATACGCCGAGGGCTCTTGGAGTTCCTCGTGCTGAAGATAATCTCCGGCGATAAGGTGTACGCTGCCGACATATTGGGCGCGCTCGAGGAGACCGAGTTCAAGACGCAGGAAGGCACGCTCTATCCCCTCTTGTCTCGCCTGCGCCGCGAATCATTGCTCGATTACCAGTGGCAGGAATCCGAGACCGGACCGCCGCGCAAATATTATTCGCTCACCGCCGGCGGCCGCAAACGACTCGAGAGCCTGGCGCAGTATTGGGAAGACATCAACAAGACCATTAAGAACCTAGGAAAATGATTATGAACAAAGTCGTCACCATAAACCTCAACGGCCGGGCCTACCAGCTCGACGAAGACGCTTTCGGCGCATTGCGCGCGTATCTCGACGACGCGAGTGCGCGCCTCGCGGACGATCCGGGCAAAGCCGAGATCATCGCCGATCTCGAGCAAGCCATAGCCGAGAAGTGCGACAAGATCTTGAACCCGCACCAGAGCGTCGTATCGAACGACGAGATCAGGAAAATAATCGACGAGATGGGACCGGTCGAGGGCGACAGAAGCGCCAAAGATGCCGGCGGTACGAATACACAGAGTGATGTGGCTCCCAAGCGCCTCTATCGCATCAAGGAAGGCTCGATGATCTGGGGCATCTGCACCGGATTCGCGGCATTCTTCGGCCTCGACGTCGCTTTGGTGCGCATCATCTTCGTCATCCTCTTCTTCATCACCGGCGGCGGATTCGGGCTCGTCTACTTCGTCATGAAGCTCATAATCCCCGAGGCCGATACGATGCAGGAGAAGGCGGCCGCGCACGGCGATCCCTTCAACGCGCAAGAGCTGGTCAATCGCGCGAAACTCGAATACGCGCGCATAGCGGCGAGCCTCGCTGGCAGCCGCGCGGATCACTGAGGAAGTACCTTTGAAGTAGGACGCGCTTTAAGTTAAAAAGAGCGCATGAAT
>VFSW01013683.1_pt1 | contig 11265 bp, 9 predicted proteins | sample 5358111 | NCBI WGS metagenome assembly VFSW01 (sample SAMN11554181, study PRJNA540505) | mine drainage metagenome | isolation source: sediment from site ElyBrook_90M | place: USA: Ely Copper Mine, Vershire, VT | collected 2017 | reverse complement strand
CCACTCCCCCCGGCTCTTCTCGAGGAGGTCGAGGGTGGCGGCGCGCACCTCCTCTGGCGTGCCGCGCACGCCCACCTCGAGGGGGTTGACGTTGCCCATCAGGCACATGCGGTCGCCCACGCGGGCCTTCACGTCCGCGTAGTCGGTCTGCTTGCCCCAGTTGAGCACGTTGAAGCCGACGTCGGGAAGATGGTCGAGGCAGGCTTCGACCTCGGCGTCGTTGTGGTAGATCTTCACCCAGTCCTTGGGAAAGGCGTCGCAGATGCGCTTGAGGTAGGGGTGGCAGAATTCCAGGTAGTGATCCTCGTTCACGAAGCCGACGATGTCATCGAGGATGAAGATGCCCTCGACCCCCGTGCCGATGGCCTTCGCCTGGGCCTTGAGCCAGTCGATGATGATGCGGGTCGAGAGATCGAGCAGCTTGTGGGTCCACTCGGGCTTCTCCACGATGTCGATCATGAGCTCGGTCGTCCCCCGGGCGAACCCCGCGGTGCACATCGGGCCGCGCGAGGTGACGATCGGCATGATCTCGCCGGTGTCGAAAACCCGCTGCCGCTGCATGCGGATGCGGTGCAGGGTCAGCGCCATGAAGGCGTCGTTCTCCACCTCGTATTCGGGGTACTTTTCCAGGTCCTCGATGTTGAAGAGCATCGGGTATTCGCTCGGGGTGTTGTCCGACCAGAACTTGATCTTGGACCCGAGGACCGAGGGCTCCGCGGCCATCCCGTATTCCATCCACCATCCGGGCACGAAGATGATGTCGGGGTACTCCCGGTGGATCTTGAGGTGCGACTGGAACCAGACCTCGGGATCGAGGAAGAAGTCCATGTGCTTCACGCCGACGTAGCCCGGGATCCACGGGCTGTCGACGATCAGGGCCATCGGGATCTGGTCGAGCCTCTCGAGGCGGGCGGCTTTCTTGAAGAGTTCCCATTGGGCGGGTTTCATAGGCGTGGTTCCTTCGGGGATCGGGGTTGAGGCGCAGGGGGACGAAATGGGATTCAGGGCTCGATCAGGATCTCGTTCTCCGTGACCTGCAGTGTCACGCCCGCCGCCCGGCCCGCCTCCTGGAGGGCCGCGGCAAGCATCGCGATCGGGTCCGGGCCGACTTCGAGCCGGCGCATGAGGCCGTCGCCCTTCTTGGCCCCGACCCGCAGGGTGATGCGCAGCCCGCGGCGCTTGCAGGAGACGCGCGTGGCCGCGGGATCGGACAGCGAGGCATTCATCGGCGCCAGGAACGCATCGACGTAATGAACACCGATGCCCGACTTGTCGCGGAAGGCGGGCGGCAGCTTGTCCTTGGCCGCCGGATTGACGTCGCAGAGCTTGATCATGAAGAGTCGCGGGATCCTGCCGCCGCCTCCGCGCCAGTCCTGGCGAGGGCAAAGTGGATGACTTCGAGAGCCAGGCCCCACTTATGGGCCCGGCTGTCCGCGCTGCAGTAGCAGCCCGACGGCACCGCCGCCCGGCGCCACATGAGGACGTCGGCCAACGGGCGGCCTACCAGGGGCTGCTCCTGGCCGATCGCCTTCATCAAGGCCGCGCCGTCGGTCAGATAGGCGCACATCGCGCGGTGGCCCTCGTCGCCGGGCGCCGGGCGGCAGTTCGCGCGCACGATGGTGTACCCTTCGCCTGATGCGCGGAGCGCCACGCGGTACTCGAAGGCCAGGGGACGCCCCAGGTTGGAGCACGTCGTGCCGTCGAAGTGGAAGCAGGCCTCGACCGCGCCGCCCTCGCGATAGTCCAGGCGTACCCGCTCCTCCGCCCACTTCCGGAGCGCCCGAGGGTTGACGCTGTAGCTCGCGGCAGGCGCGGGCGCCGGAGCCGCCGACGCCGGAGCGGGCGCATGCCGGTAGGGCGCCCGCCGATAGGAGCAGGGCGAAAACGAACAGGTCCCGCAGGGCACCCTCCGGGGCACGGCGATCGCCTCGGGGGTGCGGGCCGCCAGCCCGACGACCGCGAGGAGCGATTTCTTCGGCCGGAGCATGCCGCTCGGCAGGACCTCGAGCGGTCCGGGCGGCGGCCGGGCCAGGCCGCGCGTAATCGCGGCGAAGAGCTTCCCCTGGTCGGCGACATCCCAGCCCGAGTAGCCGGGGCTGTAATGGGGCACCGCCATCAGGCCGTCGCGCTCCGCCAGGTCGCAGATGCGACCGCTGAGGCCCGCGACCAGATGCTCGACGACCGCCGAGCCGAATGTCTCAAGGAAGAAATACTCGTCCGGCTTCGACTCCTCCCAGAGCCGCCGGGCCTGTTCCTCGCAGGCCAGGCCGGCGCTGACGGCGACGAGCACGGCGCGCACGGCGCCGGCCTCCCGCAGGTGCCTGTGCAGGTGCCGGGAGTCGAACTCCGTCCCGTCGAGGCGGAGCGTCTCCTCAGCGAGGTCCAGCTCCACCTCGCGAAACCAGACCCACGGCCGGCCCTCCCGCGCGTAATAGCGCCGGGCGTCCGCCGCGAGTTCGTCCGAGCGAGCGCCCGGCAGGTGATGCGGGGGATAGCCCAGAAGGCGGCGGAATTCCGCTTCCGGCACGTCGACGGCCGGCCGGGCCTCGAGGAGCTCGAACATCGGGCGGATGACCGGCGGCTGGTCCCTCATGGCCCGGGGACCTCCACCGCGCTCTCCAGCGGGTTGAACTGGCAGCCCTCGACGAAGGTGTCGAAGAAGCCCGCATGGGTCTCCAGGCGGCAGTGACGGACGCGTGTGACCAGGGTTTCCAGTTCGGCGCGCTTGGCCCGGGAAAGGAGGGCGATGCAGGCCCCCTCGACCGAGGCGTTCCCGACCTGGACAATGCGCTCGGCCGGAATGTTGGGTATCAGGCCGATGCGCTTCGCCGACTCGATGTTCAGGTGCCGGCCGAAGCCGCCGGCGAGATAGAAGAGATCGAGATCGGCCGAACGGATGCCGTACTCTTGGAAGGCGATCTGCAAACCCGCGACGTTGGCGCCCTTGGCCTGGGCCAGGGCGTTGATGTCGCCCTCGCCGAAGGTCACCGGCCGGTCGCCCGTTGACACTACGGTGAAATCGCCCGGCCCGCCCTCGAACCGCCCCAGGGCGTTCATGCGGCCGGTGCGCCGCAATTCGCTCAACAGGTCGACAAGGCCGGAGCCGCAGATGCCCTCGGCGGGGCCGTCTCCGATCACGGTCGCGCGCACGGCGCCCTCGTCATCCAGGGCGACCTTCTCGATGGCACCCGGCAGGGCCGGCATACCGAAGGCGATCTGCCCTCCCTCGAACGCGGGGCCGGCCGGGCACGAGGCGGCTAGGATCCGGTGCCGGTTGCCGACGATCAATTCGGTGTTCGTTCCGATGTCCATGACCGCAACCGTCCGCTCCTCGTTGGCCAAGTCCACGGCAAGCATGCATGCCGCCGCGTCGGCGCCGACGTGGCCGCTGATGATCGGCAGCCCGTAGACGCGCGCCCGGGGGTGCAAGGGCAGGGCCAGGCGCCTCGCCTCCTCCGCCAGGCTCGTCGTCGCGCGCTTCCCCTCGGAGACCTCGATCTCGGTGACCGACCGGTAGGGGCTCTGGCCGATGGTGTAGACCGAGAGGCGGAAAAACAGGTCGCGCATCGTCGAATTGCCCGCGATCACGGCCTCGTAGATCGAGCGCGGATCGACCGGGAATTCCCGGATCGCCCGGCTCATGTAGCCCGCCAGCGTCCGCTGCAGCGTCCGGGTGGGGTCCTCCGTGTCGTACTGGATCCGGGCCATGACGTCGGACCCGCCGAAGCGCTGCGGGTTCTCGAAGGAGGAGTCGGCGATGACTTCGCCGGTCTCCAGGTTGAGGAGCCGCATGACGATGGTCGTCGTCCCCAGGTCGACCGCGAGCCCGTGGAGAGGGCCGGGACGGCGGTCGATCTCAACGCCGTCCAGGAGGACGCGGTCGCCGTCCCGCGTCACCGCCGGGTCGAGCGCCCAGGAAGGCCCGCTGACCGGCAGCTCGAAGGCGCGGGTCTCGATGCGCATCGCCGCCCGCCGCATGGTGTGGCAGCGGATCGAGCCTTCCTCGGCCAGCACGCGGGCGCAGCACGACAGCCGGAAGGCCCCGGAGAGGTGGCGCTCCGGCGGCCCGGGAGGAGAGAGGCAGGCCATCCCCTCGACCACCTCGACGACGCACTCCTTGCACTTGCCCTGCTGGTTGCACGAGGTCGGCACCGCGATCCCGAGCGCCGCGGCGCTGGCGAAGAGCGACTGCCCGCGGGGCGCCGGGCCCGCGTGGCCATTGCAATGCAGTTCCACGCTCATGCGAGGCTGCACGCCGTCATCCGAGCCCGAGTTTCATGCGGTATGCCTCTGAATCTCCCCGCGGGCCGCCCGGAAGCGACGGGGATATTGGTCAACTGTTGATCTAAACCGGGGCGCGCAGCGTGTGCCCCTCGACCCAGCGGCTTTCGACCATCTCGGTCCGGGGTTGCGCGGGGATGCCGAAGTCGCGGTTGGCGATGCGCGCCGCCAGCAACTCGACAGCCCAGGCGCCCATCAGCGGCTGGTTCTGTTCCATCCCCGTAAACTCCGTGCCTTCGAGGATGTGGCTCAGGACCACGATGCCAAGGTCGCGTGGCGCACGTAACCGGTGGCGCCGCAGCAGGGCATGGAACGACGGCACCTGATCGTAGCGGTGGATGAAGACGACCACGTCGGGCCGCTGGCGCCCCAGCCAGTCAAGTAGCAGGCGCTCCTCCACCTCCTCCATGCGCAGGACCGGCAGCGCGTGGCCGGGGCCGAGCACATGCTCGCACCAGCCGAGGTAGGCCGAGACCTGCGCATGCCCCCCCCGCTCGTCCTCGTACCGGCCGAGGACCAGCCCCGGCCGCTGGTAGCCGCGGCGGTGGACCTCCTGGAGGGCGTTGATGGTGTCGTTGAAGACGTGGCTCGTCACCCGGTGAAGCGGCGTGCGGATGCTCAGCCCCAGCGTGACGATGGCGTAATGATCGAGGGGTGCGGGGAATTCCTGGTCGAGGTCCGGGCTTCCGAAGCTGATCACTCCCTGGATACCCCGCGCGTCGAGCACAGCGCGGAAACGATGGTAGGTCATCCCCGGTGCGCGCAGCCAGAGCGGCTCCAGGCGGTAGCCGAGCTCGGCCGCCCGCGCGGTCATGCCAGAATAGATGAGGCTCAGGTGCCGCGAAGCCTCCCACGGGTGCGGGTCATCGTAGAGCGACATGACCGCGAAGCACGCCTGCTGGCGGACGGCGCGCGGCGTCCTCAGGTGGCGCATGATTTCCACGATGCGGGCGTCGGGGCGGTAATCGTGCTGCCGCGCCAGCTCCCGGACGCGCGCGCGGGTCGCCTCGGAGACCTTCGCGCTGCCGCGCAGGGCGAGCGAAACGGCGGACGGCGAAAGCCGGGCAAGGCGGGCGAGGTCGCGCAGATTCATGGGTGAACAGTTGACTAAAACCAAGGCCAAAAGGGAGCCGCAACCCTGTCCGAGGTCAAGGCGGCTTGCGTGCCCGGCTTTCCGGCTACAGTGATGTCACCGTGGAACTTCCCTTGAGGCACGCGCGATGAAGATATTTCAGACACCGGGCGGCCTGGCCGCGGACCACGGCGGCGAACGTCGGCTGCTCCCGCGGGAATTCGGGTTCGACCGGCTTTTTGGCGAGGCCGACCCCGGGGGGCGCCTTCTGGCCGAATGGGACCGTAGCCCCGCCCTGGCTTCGCCCCTGGCGCCGCGGGCGCCGCTCCAATCTCAGGAAGTCTGGGCGGCCGGCGTCACCTATTTTCGGAGCAAGGCAGCACGGATGGCCGAATCCAAGGACGGCGGCGGAGGCTCGTTCTACGACAAGGTCTATGCGGCGCCGCGCCCGGAGCTCTTCTTCAAGGCCACTCCGCACCGCGTAGCCGGGCCCGGCGAGCCCGTGCGCCTACGCAGCGATTCGGCCTGGAACGTGCCCGAGCCGGAGCTGACCCTCGCCCTCAACGCCCAGGGGAGGATCTTCGGCTACACGGTCGGCAACGACATGAGCTCGCGCGACATCGAGGGGGAAAACCCGCTGTATCTTCCCCAGGCCAAGGTCTACCACCGCTCGGCTGCGCTGGGTCCCTGCCTTTGGGTCACCGACCAGGCGCTTCCGGGCCAGACTGAGATCGAGCTCCGCATCCGCCGGGGCGGCGCCGAGGTGTTCTCCGGCCGGACCCGGATCGATCAAATCAAGCGCTCGTTCCAGGACCTGGCTTCCTTTCTGTTTCGGGATAACAGTTTTCCCCACGGCGCCTACCTCATGACCGGCACCGGCATTGTGCCGCCCGACGCTTTCACGCTCGCGCGGGGCGATGAGGTTTCGATCACCATCGAGCCCATTGGCACGCTCGTGAACCCGGTGGAGTGACGCCATGGCGCTGCATGGGCTCAGCCTGATTGCCGGCAGGCCGGCTCCGGGAGGCAAAGGGTTCCGGGCCGTGAACCCCGCTTCCGGGGAGCCGACTGGGGTGGAGTTTCACGAAGCGCTCCCGGCCGAGTTGGACGAGGCTGTCGGGAGCGCCGTTGCCGCCTTCGAGTCCTACCGCTCGGCCTCCGGCGCCGCGCGAGCGGCGTTGCTGGAAAGGATCGCCGAGGAAATCGAGGCCCTGGGCGAGGGACTGCTGGACCAGGCCCGTCTGGAAACGGGGCTGCCCCTCGCCCGGCTCGCCGGCGAGCGCGCCCGCCCGTGCGGGCAGCTTCGCCTCTTCGCCTCGCTGGTGCGGGAAGGCTCGTGGATCGAAGCCCGGATCGACCCGGCTCTCCCCGACCGCAAGCCGCTGCCGCGGCCGGACCTCCGACGCATGCTGATCGCCTTGGGGCCGGTCGCGGTCTTCGGCGCGAGCAATTTCCCCCTGGCCTATTCGGTCGCGGGCGGCGACACCGCCTCGGCCCTGGCGGCGGGCTGTCCCGTCGTGGTCAAGGCCCACCCGGCCCATCCGGGAACCTCCGAAAGGGTCGCCACCGCCCTGGTCAAGGCCATCCAGGCGTGCGGCTTTCCCGTGGGCGTCTTTTCGCTCCTGCACGGGGGCGCCGAGACAGGGGTGGCCCTGGTCCGGCACCCGGGGGTCGCGGCGGTGGGCTTCACCGGGTCCCGTGCGGCCGGACGCGCGCTCTTCGATGCGGCCGCCTCCCGACCCGAGCCGATCCCGGTCTTTTCGGAGATGAGCAGCGTCAATCCGCTCCTCATCCTACCCGGCGCCCTCGGCGAGCGCGGCGGAGCGATCGCGCAGGCGCTGCTGGGCTCCGCCACCCTCGGCATGGGCCAGTTTTGCACAAAGCCCGGGCTGATCTTTGTCCGCGGCGGCGAGGCCGCGGACCGATGGATCGCGCGACTGGCCGCGCTGATCGGCGGCTGCGCGCCGGGGATCATGCTCACGCCCGGCATCCGCGGCGGATTCGCAGCGGGGCGCGGCCGGGCGCTCGCCACCGAAGGCGTCAAGGCCCTGGGCCCCTGCGGCGGGGGTGATCCCGGCGGGGCCAAGCCGAGCTTCGCCACGACTTCAGGGGCCAATTTCCTCCAGCGGCCTGAACTCTAGCACGAGGTTTTCGGCCCCTTTTTCCTCGTGATTCTCTGCGGCTCGGACGGGGAGCTCCGCGCCTGCCTGGAGGCGCTCGACGGACAGCTCACGGCGACCCTGCACCTGGGCGGGGAGGAGGTCGCCTCGGCCCGGCATTGGATCGACCTGTTGGAACGCAAGGCGGGGCGCGTGATCGTCAACGGCTTCCCGACCGGGGTCGAGGTGAGCCCCGCCATGAACCATGGGGGGCCCTATCCCGCCACCACGGACGTCCGTTACACGGCCGTCGGCACGGCCGCCATTCTCCGCTTCGCCAGGCCCGTGTGCTACCAGGACGTTCCCCCGCCGCTCCTCCCGCCGGCGCTGCGCAACGAGAACCCCGTGGGCATCCTTCGGCTGGTCAATGGTGCGCACACGCGCGAGGCCGTCGCCGGCTGAGTTGATGCATCCCCTCCTCGATTCGGACAATCCGGCGATCTATTCGCTCCGGACCAAGGGGCCGGGGCCCTCGGGGCGCCTGCCCCTGGATCCGGGCCTCCTCAAGGCCGCCCCCAGCGGAACCATCTTCGGGCTCACTCAGGATGCGGGGATGGGCTTGGATCCGCGGAAAATCGGCGGACGGGAGTTTCTCATCCTCAGCACCCAGGGCGGCATCCGCGCGCCCGACGGCACACCCATCGCCCTGGGCTATCACACCGGGCATTGGGAGGTAGGTCTCCTCATGGAGGAGGCCGCACGCACGCTGTCCGCGGCGGGGGCCGTTCCCTTTGCGGCCTATTGCAGCGACCCCTGCGATGGGCGGACCAACGGCACGTCCGGAATGCTGGACAGTCTCGCCTACCGCAATGACGCGGCCACCGTGTTTCGGCGCCTCATCCGCTCGCTCCCCACGCGCCGCGGGGTCCTGGGCGTGGCCACCTGCGACAAGGGGCTGCCGGCGATGCTGATGGCGCTCGCCGGGACACCGGACCTCCCCACCATTCTCGTTCCCGGGGGGGTCATGCTCATCGCCGAAGAGGCGGAAGACACTGCCAAGGTGCAGACCTTGAGCGTCCGGTATGCGCACGGCGAGATCACCCTGGACCACGCGGCGGAGATGGGCTGCCGGGCCTGCGGCTCCCCGGGCGGAGGATGCCAGTTCATGGGCACGGCCGCGACCAGTCAGGTGGTGGGAGAAGCCCTGGGCCTTTCCCTGCCCCACTCCGCCCTTGCCCCCTCCGGGGCCGAGGTGTGGCGGGACATGGCGCGGCGGTCCGCCTCGGCCCTGCTGGAGTTGGATCGGTGCGGCACCCGCACGCGAGACATCCTGACCGACGCCTCGGTGCACAACGCCATGGTGCTCCACGCCGCATTCGGCGGATCGACCAATCTGATCATCCATCTTCCGGCGATCGCGCGCAGCGCAGGCCTCCGGGCGCCGACGGTCGACGACTGGACCCGGATCAATCGGGGGACCCCCCGGCTCGTCGACGTCCTGCCCAACGGGCCCGCGCACTACGCGACCGTGCAGGTCTTCCTGGCGGGGGGCGTGCCCGAGGTCATGCTCAAGCTGCGGGACTTGGGCCTCCTGCGGCTGGATGCCAGAACCGTTTCCGGGCAGGCTCTGGGGGACAATCTCGACTGGTGGGAGAAGTCGGAGCGGCGCGCGCGGCTGCGCGGCAAGCTCCGGGAGATGGACAGCATCGGGCCGGACCGGGTCATCCTCGCGCCCGCGGCCGCCGTCGCCGCGGGAATCACCAGCACGGTCACCTTCCTGCGCGGCAATCTCGCCCCGGAGGGTGCCCTGGTCAAAAGCACGGCGATCGCCCGCGACCTGATCGGGGCCGACGGGGTCTTCCTGCACCAGGGGCCGGTGCGCTTCTTCAGCACGGAGCAGGCCGCCATTGCCTCGATCAAGTCGACGGGCCCCGATGCCATCCGGCCCGGCGATGTCCTGGTCCTGGCCGGGATCGGGCCGGCGATCGGGATGCCCGAGACCTACCAGGTCACCTCCGCCCTCAAGTACCTGAAGGAGGGCCGCCGCGTGGCGCTGTTGACCGACGGCCGCTTTTCGGGAGTTTCCACCGGCGCCTGCGTCGGCCATATCAGCCCGGAGGCCCGGGCCGGAGGCCCCCTGGGACGCCTGCGCGAGGGAGATATCGTGCGCCTGCGGATCGACACCCGCTCGCTCTCCGGTTCGCTGGACGTGATCTCGCTCGGCGCGGAGGAGCTCGCCGCCCGGCCCAGCCATCCCGACCTCGGCCCCCGCCCCGAGGTCCCGGCCGACACGCGGCTGTGGGCCGCGCTCCAAAACGCCAGCGGCGGCAGCTGGGGCGGATGCTTCTACGACGTCGACCGGATCTCCGCCTTGCTGCGGCTGGGGCTCGAGTCCGAGCGACCCTCGCCCGCCTCTGCACATTGATGACGGATACCGAGCGGCTGATTGGTTCAGATCGACGATCCGAACTGCCCGGCATTCGGAGCCCGCCTCACAACCCCCGTTCAGCCGGAAAATGGCTGACCACGGCTGGAAGCTTCCCCGGCCTCGTATCGTTCGATCCACGCGCGATGCCAAGGGCCGTAGTCGCCGGCCTCCATATGCGCCCGGGCCCGGCTCATCAGGTCGGCGAAGAAGTGCAGGTTGTGGATCGTCAGCAGGGTGCAGCCCAGGATCTCGCCCGCTCCCATCAGGTGCCGGAGGTACGCGCGGGAGAAATGCCGGCAGGTGTAATTGTCCAGACCCTCGACCAAGGGCCGGGGATCCGCGCGGAATCGCTCATTGCGGAGGTTGAGCGTTCCTTCGGGCGTGAAGGCGAGGCCGTGGCGGGCCACCCGGCTCGGCAGGACGCAGTCGAACATGTCCACGCCCAGGGCGATCATCTTGAGCAGCTGCGGCGGCGTGCCCAGTCCCATGGCGTAACGCGGCTTGTCCTTGGGCAAAAACGGGGCCGTCGCCCCGATCTGCTGCAGCATCTCGGGCTCGGGTTCGCCCACGCTCACCCCGCCGATCGCGTAACCCGCAAAGTCCAGGGCGGCGAGTCCCTCCGCCGCCTCGCGCCGCAGGTCGCCGAAGTTCGAGCCCTGGGCAATGCCGAATACGTGGTGCCCGGCGGCCACGAACCCGCTTTCCTCCGCGATCCGCCGGCACTGCCCCGCCCAGCGCAGGGAGCGCTCCACCGCCGCCGCCGCCGACGCGCGCTCGCACGGCCAGGGAGGGCACTCGTCGAGCACCATCGCAATGTCCGAACCCAGGTCGGACTGGATCTCCATCACCTCCCGCGGCCCGAGGAAGAGGCGCGCGCCGTCGAGGTGGGACTGGAACGCGACTCCGTCGTCGCGGACCTCCCGGAGCTTGGCGAGGCTGAAGACCTGGAAACCGCCGCTGTCGGTCAGGATCGGCCCCTCCCAGCCCATGAATCGGTGCAGGCCGCCCAATTCGCGGACCAGGGCGCCGCCGGGCAGCAGATGGAGGTGGTAGGTGTTGGCCAGGACGATCTGCGCGCCGAGATCGCGCAGCTGCGCCGGAGTCACGGCCTTGACCGTACCCTGGGTGCCGACCGGCATGAACACGGGCGTCTCGACCGCGCCGTGGCGGGTGATGAGCCGGCCCCGCCGAGCCGCGGAGGCGGGATCGGTCTTGAGCAGCGTGAAGGGCGCGTCCATGGCCGTTGCGAGCCTGGGCGGCCCGGCGCGGCGGTGGCAACCGGTTTTACGCCGGGGGCTCGGCGGCCCGGAAAGTGCAGGGCGGAACGGCAGGCCCACCCTGGGGGGCCGGAAAGGAAGCCCGCTGCGCAGCGCCGCTTTCTCCTC
>VFSW01013682.1_pt1 | contig 11265 bp, 20 predicted proteins | sample 5358111 | NCBI WGS metagenome assembly VFSW01 (sample SAMN11554181, study PRJNA540505) | mine drainage metagenome | isolation source: sediment from site ElyBrook_90M | place: USA: Ely Copper Mine, Vershire, VT | collected 2017 | reverse complement strand
TGTCGGGCCTGCTTCCGCCTGGAAATCTGGAACCGTCGCCCGCATCGCACTCATGGACTGGTCGTGCTGGCCGGATTGCACTTCTGTAATGATGAGTTCAACCACGCTGGAAGGATTGAAGAACCGTATTTATGGCGAGACAACAATGATGTGGAAGCGGGCGCATGAGCGGTTTGATTGGTTTCCGGGCAATCCGGTTGACAGCAAATGCGTAGTGACACACACGAATGTTGAGGAGGAGAAAGCGCGCGACATCCGCAATTCAATACTGGGAATAGCGTGCAAGACTTCCAGTGGCGTGTTTGTTGGAATGGGCGCGTACTCTGGCCGCAAGAATCGTCGGGTCTGGTGCCTGGCTGATGAGTTCCAATTTATGCAACTCTCCATACTTCAGGCGCAGGACAATCTTGTCAGCAATGATGATGATGGAAGTATGGGCGGTCGTTATCCAAAAGACCATGTGAATCCGGTTGAGCGCGGATTGGCCCGCAGGCACTACCGTTGTGTTTTCATCGGCAATACCAATCCATCGGTTCGCGACAATCCGCTTGATATTGTTTCCGAACCTGAATTTGGATGGGGGTCAATTCCAGAGGCAACGGTTGAAACCGGAAAAACTCAGGTCTGGAAATGCAAGCAGCACCCAAAGCATCCAGTTCAATGCGTTTGCATTTCGCTGGATGGGAACAATAGCCCGAACAGCGATTTTCCGATTGATAAACCCCGATGGTCGCACCTTGCAGGCCCGCACAAAATCAAAAAATACATGCCGGGGTCGGAATCCTACTGGTCGAACGGGCGAGGCGTTTTTAAGTTCGGCCTTGATGCGTTCAAAATAATCACCAAGGAATTGTGCGAGCAGTTCCATGCGTTCGACGATGTGGACTGGCAGGGGGAGACAACCAAGATTGGGATGTGCGATGCGGCCTATGGCGGTGCGGGCGCAGATAGATGTCCTGTTGGCTGGCTGGAATTTGGAAGGTGCGTTGACGGCAAGGTTAGGATCAAGTTCGGAGAGTACTGGCTTGTGCCTGTGGCAATCCGAAAGGACATGCTTCCCGAGGATCAGATTGCTTTTTTCTGCAAGACCAAGATGGAATCCGCAGGAGTTCCAGCCGAAAACTTTTTCTTCGATGGACGCGGAACGCTGGCAATCAGCTTTGCCCGCATCTGGACTCCCAGCGTGAACAGTCTGGAGTTTGGTGGAAGCGCCACGGAGCGGCCTGCCGGCCCTGATCTTTATGTGCATGATAAGGTGACGGACATGCGTAGATTGCAGACGGCCAAGGAAGCGTTCTTCCCGTTTGTAACCGAACTGTGGATGTCCACCCGCTATGTCGTGGAATCCGACCAGATGCGGGGGATTCCAATGGAAATTGTTCTGGACGCCCAGCCCCGGGAGTGGAAGAAAATTCGCGGTGACAAAAAGCAGATCGAAACAAAAGATGAACTTCGGGAACGCACCGGGGTAAGTCCCGATCTCGCGGACATGCTGGTGACTGGCGTTGAGGGCGCGCGTCGTCGAGGATTCGTAATTGATAATCTCGCCAATCCAAACTACAAACCATCCAAAAAAACGGACGACTGGCAATCCATCGAATCGAAAAAGCTGATAGAACGGCAAATCTCCCGGCAGTTGCAGCCGGTTTGATGTTTCTTGACATGCTGATGTCAACCGGCTAGACTTTTGTTGAAAAGATTAAATCACCTGAATTCCCGTGCGGTTATTGCAAAGGAACTGGCCGTCAAAAACTCTCCAACAATCTGCTGCCGACGCTGGAAGTAATCAAGAAGCTTGGAAATCCTACATGCGCCGAGATCAGGGTGAATATCAAAAAGAAAATGCACGAGAGCACGGTGTTCAAGCAGGTGAAACTTTTGATTCGCAAGAATCTTGTGCGTCAGGTGGAGGCGAAGGGTGATGCGCGGTATGAAGCGGTGAAGCAGCCCCGTTAGTCTTGTGTTTCTTTGCCTTCTTGCATTTACAAAATCCGGGTTGCTTTTTACATGATTTGCAAATTGTTCCAGCCTTTAATGGTTTCATAATTCTTTATCAGTGAGTTGTTCTGCGGCGGAGAGGATCATTGAGACAGATTCAGACATGCCTTTCTTTACTCCGTGTCCATACTCATTCATAGAAAGAGTTCCTTTGTAAGCATCCTCTTTTGCCCGCTCAAGCTTTGCCGCCGCTCTCCGCATACCTTCTTTCATGGCGTCGAGTTGGATTGCTTCAATATGTTGCTTAAATGTATGAGTAGTTGTTTCAGGACTATCAAACATTGTTTTTAGCCATTCTTCTGCACTTTTCATATCTTCTTCAAAACCGATTGTTTCACGTCCAGCCCGGGCGTCTGAAGCGGTGAATCAATCTAGTTAGGATTATTCCTGCTCTCATATTCTGCCAGCGTCATTTCGTTGTCAGATACTTTTTTAGCATCCGCCTGTCTGGATAATTCCCTTATGATCTTAGCCTCCCATCTTGCAGCTTCCGCCTTGATAGATGTCTCCATCTCAATCGCAGTGAATTCCGGGGCAACTGTTCTCATCGTCCACGTTTTTTGGAAACGACGGGGAATGCCTTTCTTGATAGATTTCGAGATTATGGCCAGAGCCTTTACCACCCGATAGCCCCGATTCTCGGTTGATTTGATCGTGAGTTTCATTTTGGCTGTTTCTTGATTATTGAAAAATCCGAAAGAGGATTGGGGAGTGCTTTTGATATGGATTCAGCGAGCCTCACAATCTCCGGGCTGTAATCTTTTTCAAGATCGCTTCCACCACTGCCTTCGATCCCATGCTTCTCGCAAAACTTGTCGTAGTCAAAATCACTTACAGGACTTCCTCCAAGCCTGTTGTTTCCATCACCCGTGTAGTAGAGATATTGCAGGGCCTTAACGATCTGATCTGGCGCTGAATTCATGTTTTCTTTTCCTTGGGTGGATCAAGGCGGTCGGCCATTGTTTGAAGTTTATCTATTTGATCCCACGGTGCCGATATGTTGGCAGCAGCAAACCTTAGCGCCTCTGCCCGTATCGCCTCAACCCAAGCCCTTTGATTTGCCTCGGCCAGCGGCCTGCACGCAAGCCATTCGTCTGCGGATTTCATTTATCAGCCCTCTCCATCGCCGCCGTGTCAGAATAACCGGAAGGGTAACGCTCTTTCAGCTTTTCGATGTTTGCTACCAATGTCATTTCGCGGTTAATTATTAAAATCTGGCGTACTCGTGCCATGAAGAATTCAAGATCGCCCAATTCCTCGATAATGTTTTCGCGGTCAATTTCATGGCCGTAGATGACGTACTTCTTTACCGCGTCGAATAGTTCTCCACCCTCGGCGGGCACACACGACGCAACATGCCAAAGATCACACTTCTCCGGCGTAAGTGATTTTAGAATTTCGTCACCGGGCTTGCATAGACTGGCGACCATCGCGTTGTGATTGTATGGAATTTCGTCGTATGTCATTTTGGTAAATTCTCTCTGATAATTTCGTCCTGAGTTTTATAGACCGCATCCTTCCTCAATTCCAGTTCCGCCTGCAACAGCATTGAATTCGCCTTGGCCGCAGATTCGCGCGCACGGCGAAGACTGTCCATTGTATGCGTGTTGCTGGAGAGCAGGGTGTCCAGTGCGAATCGCAACTGGCCTGCGGATTCAAGGACGAGTTGGGTGGGGGTCATGGGAGTTCCAATGCTTCGCGGATTCTTTTTGTCATTTCATCTCGCCTCAAATCTGACATTGAGAATGCGTGATAAAGGGCGCGCTTCCATCGCGCGCTGTCATATGGCGCACTACCAAGCCGATTAAGGGCAGCGCATAAATTTTGAGTCTCGACGAGTTCGATCTTGTCAGTGTTGGTAACGCGCTTGCTCATTTGTTTTCAAATCCTACCACCCCATCCTCACCCTTCAAGCCTAAAATGAACTTTGTTTTTCATTGACGGCTTGCGCGTGCTGTGATTTACTCTGGTCGTCCGGAGCGCGGATAGCGATAAAGGCACCGTACCGAGCCGAACTGCTTGAATGGAGTCTCGCGGCGACCCGCGCGCTGGACAATTAAACTTTGAATATGAAACAACCTAAAATTGAAAAGAACATCCCAATTCCTAAACACAATAGCACGACCTCAATCACGATTCTCTCCATGAAGGTTGGAGACTCAATAGTAATTCCAAGAGCCAGTTATGCAACATGGTGGGCATCGGCAAAAAAACTCGGCTGCAAATTGGTTTTCCGAAAAATTTCAGACAACGAATATCGAGCTTGGCTGACGAAGCTGCCGAATAAATTATGAAACTCAAAATCACAGTTCAGATTGTTTATCCAGACGATCCGCCAGAGGGCGACCGAACGTATCCAACCCGGAATGTTGCTGATGTCTATGAACAGTCGGCGGAGATCGAGGAAAAGGATGTTCCTCTCCGGTTGGAGAACATCATCAAGGCGTTCAACAGTTTCACTTGAAAAAATCCTCGCACCAACAATCAGCACCATCTCCCAACCCCCAATTCGAGGTTGGGACGCCTGTGCGAATCAAGCGCCCCCATCTATGGGCCGGCTGTTCTGGTGTTGTGAAGTCGGTCACAGAAGGATTGCATCGCGTGTATATTGAGGCGAAGGATGGAGTGGCTTATCCCTCTGGATTTCACACGAATTGTTATGGGGATGTGCTGGATATTTGGATATGAGTGAGCAAGAAATGCGAGAGCTTGATGCGTGGATTGGTGAGCACCTTTTTGGCGGAACGCTCACGCGGACGCCGCATCTGGCCACGGACATCTACATGCAGACAGCGCAGAATGAGGCGCTGATGATGTCGCCGTTTCCGCTGCCGCGTTATACTTCTGACGCACATGCGGCGATGATGGTGCTGGAGAAGTGTGCTGATAAATGCTCCTGCATTGAGATTTGGAATCAGGACACGGAAGGCAATTCGGGATACTCGGTAATTGCTTCCAGAAATCCTGAAATGCAACAAGGCACCGCCGAAACCCTCCCGCTCGCCATCTGCTTGTTTGCAAAGAAGCTTTTTATATGACCAAAACTAAAGAACAAATCGAGGCGGAAATGTTTGAGGCCGTAATGCTGCCAATAATCAAAAAACATGGCGTAAATAAGGGTAGCAGAATTGTGGCTGCTGTTGGGGATATATTGGGGCGCATGGTGCAATGGCCTGATGACATCAAGAACGAGTGCAATGAGGAATTTGAAAGAATCCTGAAGATGGCCAAGGCAGAATCGGAAATAAAATGACCTCCCTCACCACCCAGCAAATTGCCGAGGAACTGGCGCAACATGCGACGGAACACATTCTGATCGCTGTTGGTTCCAATGGTGGGCCTGAAAAACTTTCGGCCTACATGCTGTCCATCCGCCACAGTCTTGCCGCATGGTGTTTGTATGAAGCGAAGGATGGACAACTGCTGGACATTTGGGAAAAGCACAGGCCGGATGTGGCAAGGAATTGAAATTATGACAACTGAAGAAATGTTGGCTACTAAAAGAATTGGACTTGAAAAGCACCTATTGTCCGAGTGCAGTCAAAAATTATTCGTCGCCAAACGACATCTTGAGGATTCCTCAAAGGGAGAGTTCAAAGATTTCCAACGCGAAATCGAAAAGGCGCGCAATGCGATTGATGACGCAGAACAGTTGTGGAAGGAAACTTACAAGATTTGAATTATGGGGCATATTTCTGATTTGGAGGAAAAGAGGCTGATAGCAATGGCTGAAATTCTTGGATGGCGCGGGCCTTTCTCTGTGATTGATGGCGATTACATAATTGGAACCGATCCAATTTCAATCGGGGATCGTGGCCCAAAGTATCAGGTGCCAAGATTTGACCTCGATCTTGATGCAATGCACGAAGCGGAATGCTGGCTTGAGAAAAATCATCCAAGACAATGCGATGCCTACCTTATCGAATTAAGGCATGTGATTGCACCCCATCCGCCAAGGGGACTTGTTGGAGATTTTCGATTGGTGAATGCCACGGCGCAACAGAGATTCACGGCATTCCTGCTTTCTTTTGAAGATGTATGACCCGCTTCCGTCCACCAACCGCCTCCGATGATTACGCCAACTGCCAGGGGTGCGGAGATAGGTTTCACTACGAGCGACTGACAGGCGATGGATTTTGTCCGTATTGCGTGCGGCCTAAAAATGAATGCCAACACTGCGCGTTGCTGGAAAAGAAGCTTGAATTGATACACATCAACATTCAAAAGATCGCTGAAGAAAAACCAGATTGCTTTGCAGCACTCGCAATCGCTATATCACAAGTTCCGACTGACGTTCCGCCTTCACCGGCCTCCGATACTCCACATGATAAACCCCGTTCTCCGGCGACACCATCCGCAGAATCTTGATCCCATCGCGATCCAACTCCGCAGCCCGTTCAATTAGCTGCTGGCCGTGAAGAACCTCCTTGTGGTAGGTGTAATCTAAAATTGGAGCGTCCAAGGATTTCACGTTCATTCTAAAAATTATACGCGCGCTCCGGCTGGACTCGAACCAACACAGGTTGTCTTTCGACTGAGGTGCTTCCTTGTTACACAACGGCAGCGCACGTTAAATTAAAATCCCCGGCAATGTTCCGCATTATTCTTCTGCGGAATCCGACAGTTTCCAATCGGACTGTGAGCGCCCGTTGCCGGGGAATCTGGAGCGGGCTTGGTCGTGCTACGACCACATTTGGCACCTGCCGTTATCGCTGGAACGACCCGCATTAAAAATCTGGTCGAGTTCTGGATTCGCACCAAAATTCCGTCCACTAGCAGACTAAAATTCCAGCCCCTCATGGGGATTGGCAAAATCTGGAGCGCTTGAGGATTTCACATTGTTCTGCAATTCGCATCTATCTCTCGCGCATTAAAATCACCGCCCGGAGAAATATGCGTAACTCCGGGCGGTGCCCAACCCTTTTATGAAACAGGATGTCTGCGACAACATCCACGCGCATCCTCTCAGAATGAAATGAGTTTGTCAATAAAAAGATTGAAGTGAAGTCTTGAAAGTGGGAGGATGGGGTGGTGAAAATCATCATCTGCAAAATCAATGTCTCCAAAATTGACAAGGCCAGATTGTTCAAGGGCGAGAAGGGCACCTATCTCGACCTGATATTGACCGAAACCCCCAACTCCACTTATGGCGACGACTTCATGGTGGTGCAGGGTGTTGAGAAAAAGGATCGGGAGGCGTGCGTGCGCGGCGCCATTCTCGGGAACGCCAGATGGTTGAAGAATGATGATTCGCCTGTGAAAAAGAAAGCGGAGGATGCGGCGGCTGCTCCTCCAGCGCCTAGCGACGACGTGCCGTTTTGAATCTCCCTCCCGCGTCCAATGAAGGTCGTCCTGAAACAGCGTTCGTAGCCGGGGCGGTGCCCACACGGGCAGCGCGGGAGAGGGGAAATACAGATGAACTACTACAATGAAAACGATCCCCGAGCAGCCGCATGGCTCAGAGAACTCATCAAGCACGGACACATCTCCGGCGGAGTCGTTGACGAAAGAAGCATCTCCGACGTGCGACCGGAAGACCTTGAAGATTACGTCCAATGCCATTTCTTCGCCGGGATCGGCGGATGGAGTTACGCCCTGCGCCTCGCCGGATGGCCGGACGACAAGCCGGTCTGGACAGGAAGTTGTCCATGCCAACCTTTCTCCCAGGCAGGCAAGGGCGGCGGGATTGCTGACGAACGACACTTGTGGCCGGATTTCAAATGGCTCATCTCGCAGTGCGGCCCTTCAACTGTCTTTGGAGAGCAGGTTGCAGGAAAGGCTGGACGTGAATGGTTCGCTGGAGTACGTGCTGACATGGAAGAATTGGGATATGAAGTCGGGGGCGCCGATCTGTGCGCTGCGAGCGTCAGCGCGCCGCACATCCGGCAAAGGTTGTACTGGATGGCCAACACCAAAGACAACGGACTCGCACGGCAACCAACAACCACCGAATCGGTCGGGGGGGCCGGCACTGAATCAAGTAGCGGGATGGGGGAGTCCAACGGCTCAGGATGGGACGCGGGGAAACAAACCACCAAGGCCGCACGACACGGGGATACCCCTGAGTCAGCAGGTGGTGGGCTGGACAACCCCAACACGGGACGACTCGGGAAATCGGACGACGAAATACAAACAAGGGGGAAGCCCACTCTCATTTCAAGCTGGTCAAGTTACGACCTCATTCTCTGCGCCGACGGAAAATCGAGGCGCATTGAATCCGGCACATTCCCGCTGGCTCATGGGATACCCGGTCGAGTGGGATTATTGCGGGGCTACGGCAATGCAATCGTCCCGCAGCTCGCGGCACAATTCATAATCGCCGCTTCTGAAATAATTTCCCATTGACCTCCTGTGGCGCGCGGATAGAGTCGTGACGATTACAGGATACGCATGACCTACGCTGAAAAACTTCGCGACCCCCGATGGCAGAAAAAAAGACTTCAGATTCTTGAACGTGACGGCTGGCGATGCTTTTCCTGCAAGTCCACGACGAAGACGCTGAATGTTCACCACTTGATCTACGCCAAGCGTGATCCGTGGGATTATCCCGACCACTGCTATCAGACGCTTTGTGATGGGTGTCACGAGATACGCGGTGAACTGACCAACAAGAGTGCCGACGCCTTCAGGATTTCACTGGGCACGCTGCCAACAGAGAAGATGGAGGTTGCGGCTGGCCGGATGATGGCTCTGGCGATGGAGGGCATCAAGTGAACCACGTCGAGGAATTCCGAACGGCGATGGCCGCGCACGGCATGAACTACGCCGGGCCGCTCAAGGATGATGGCGCGCTGCATAGATTCTCATGCGAAGACAGTGACTCCAATAGCTGCTGGTACGTGCTCCATCCTCCCGATCCTATTTCCGCAGGGGCCTTTGGCTGCTGGCGCCGTCAGATAGATGAAAAATGGAGGTCGGGCAACGGACAGGTTGATCCTCGAGAACTTGGAGCCTTGCGAAAAAAGTGGCAGGAGGCTGATTCGCAGCGCGCTCGGGATGACGCAGCGCGGCACGAGCGGATGGCGGTGAAAGCCGTTGATTACATCGCACAGTGCAAACTGGTCACAACCCACAACTATCTCGACCTTAAAAAAGTCCAGCCGACCGCCGGCCTGCGGGTCAATGGTGAAACCGAACTTGTAATGAGCTTGCAGGATGTTGCGGGAAGGGTCTGGTCATATCAGACGATTGATCCTATTGGCTGCAAACTATTCATGCCAGGTGGCCGGGTGCGCGGTTGTTATCATCTGATCGGAAAAATGGATGAAGGGCCTGTTGTCATCTGCGAGGGTTATGCAACGGGCGCGACCATCCATCAGGCCACCGGCTGGCCGGTCTGCTGCGCCATGAACTGCGGGAATCTGAAGGATGTTTGTGTTGCCATCCGAAAAGAGCATCCCGACAGCATTCTTGTGGTGGGCGCCGATGATGACAGGTTCACGGAAAACAATCCAGGAATGTCCAAGGCGCGGGCTGCGGCGGATGCGGTGAGAGCATTGCTGGCTATTCCCGAATTCCCAACCGACTGTAATGGTACTGATTTTAATGATCTGGCAGTACATTGCAGCGAACAGATTGTCCGCGCAATCTTCTTCGACCTGCTTGGCATGGGCATGGGCCAGCGCATCACGATCAAAGAACTCCTTTCGTTCGTCCCTGATGAGGATAAGGATTCCGTGCTTGGAAAGAGATACCTCTGTCGCGGCGGTTCTTGCGTGGTCGTCGGCCAGACCTCCGCCGGCAAGTCGTCGCTCGGGCTTCAGATGGCCGTCATGTGGGCGCTTGGCCAGCCGTTCTTCGGTCTGAAACCAGCACGACCCTTGCGCTCCCTCTACGTCCAGGCGGAGAATGACATCGGGGATACTGCCGAGATGTTACAGGGCATTCTGCTCGGCCTTGGAATTGTCTCCGAAACCGATCCCGAGCAGAATGCGGCCATCACCCGGATACTGGATAAAAACCTCATCATCATCCGCGATCAGACGCATATCGGCCCCGGATTCCCCTCCTACGCCAGCAAGCTAGTGGAACTCCACAAACCCGATGTATTCTGGATAGACCCCCTGCTCTCATTCTACGGCGATGACATCAACGACCAGCGGGCCATGAGCCTGTTCCTGCGCGCCAATCTCAACCCAATTTCCGAGCGCACCGGCATCATCTGGATGCTCATGCACCACACTGGAAAACCCCAAAAAGATGCCTCAAAACAGCAGAAGAACTGGTCGGCCCGCGACTTCGCCTACATGGGGTTGGGAAGCTCCGAACTATCAAATTGGGCGCGGGCCATTATCACGGTCGTCAACTCGAATGACGATGAGTTTCGTGTAGTATTCGCAAAACGAGGGTGGCGAGCAGGGATCGTAGATGACCGTGGCAACCCATGCACCGAGCTAAACCTTGCCCATTCAGGAGATTACATCTGCTGGCGTCAAATACCAAAGCCAAAGGCGATGGAGGAGATGGATGATTCTGTGTCCGTATTCGCCAGATCACTTGCAGAAGGTGAGTTGATGACGGCTACGGCCATTGTAAAATCAGCCTCAGAGAAGCTTCAACGGGGCGAGCGCACATGCTGGAAAATGTGGGATGGTGGTGAAGGTATTTTAGGTGTCCACTTTGTCATGGATGGCAACCTGTGGAAACGAAAAATAGAGGGCACTCCAAAGCCTTACAAGGATGACTAACCCATCAACCACTTAACTCTCTGGCTTTTGCGCCATCCACCCTTCCCAGCGGGTAGAGCTTTTCCATCACGCTCAAGTTGTTCCCATGTTATAGCCCCACGCCTGACCAGCGCGAACGCCGAATTATAGCACCGGCCACATAGCCCACGAATATACTTGATGCCATCACATTCAGGATTCAAACAAGGCTCTTTCATGTGGCAAATTTAGTGGATTTCAAGATGAAGTCAAGATGTAAATAGTGTATTCAATGAATTGGACTGCAAAGTGCTGCAAATGCAGGGCACTGCAACACTGCACTGCAAAAGCCCTCTTACAGAGGGGCTTTTTGCAGTTGCAAGTTGCGTGTTGCGTGCCTTCAGGCTACTGCAACTGCATCGGATCACTCGAAGTCCTGGACGGGGATGAAAATGTGAAGCCCGGCAGCAGCCTTCACCAGAGCCTTCTGATCCTCACGCTTTTTTCTAAGAGCTTTGGCCTTGGCGATTATCGCAACCGGCCCGAGATGACGGACAGCCAGCAGCCGGGCCTTGCGACGTTCGATTTCTTCTTCTGAGTATTTTTTAGGAGTGAACTTCAT
>VFSW01013681.1_pt1 | contig 11265 bp, 11 predicted proteins | sample 5358111 | NCBI WGS metagenome assembly VFSW01 (sample SAMN11554181, study PRJNA540505) | mine drainage metagenome | isolation source: sediment from site ElyBrook_90M | place: USA: Ely Copper Mine, Vershire, VT | collected 2017 | reverse complement strand
CTGCTGGCGTGCGTGCTCCTGCCTGCCTGCTCTTCCTCGGGCTCGGTTCCGGGCGGCGGTGACGCTTCCACGGAGATCGACGGCAGCGTGGCGGGTGACGGCAGCGCTCCGACCGACGCGGCCGGTGCCGACGCGATCGCGCCCGTCCGGGACGGTGAGGCCGACGGCAGCGGGGTCGGCGATGGCTTCGCTCCGGACGCCGCCACCTCCTCTGGTTGCGACGCGGCTGCGCCCAAACCGGGCGACCGCGTCCTGACGTTCAGCAACGAGTGCCCCGGCCAGACGCTCGTCGTCGGCGTCAACGGCGGCTACGTCCAGGACTGCGACGCGGGCGCCTGCCCGGCAGGAATGACGTGCCTCGCCTCCCGCAACCCGCCCGGATGTTTCTGGGACCTACCGTCTCCGTCTTGTGGCAGTCCCGTGCTCGCCCCGGGCGCGACGGCCACCTACACCCTCGCGGCCCCACCTTCCGGCACGACGAAGTGGAGCGGCAACGTCTATGCGAGCACGCAGTGCGCGAGCGACGGCACCGGATGCAAGACGGCCCGGTGCGCGACCTCGGTCATGGGTCAGACGCTGGTGCAGGCATGTCCCGACGGCGTCGGGCCGCAGGGACCGACCACCCTGGCCGAGATGACCCTGGTGCAGGACGGCCCGGACTACTACGACGTGTCGGCCATCAACGGGGTGAACGTTCCGGTCTCGATGGGGCCGATCGGAGGCGCCCCGGATCCGTCGAACCCGTACACCTGCGCCGTGGCGGGAGCGGTGACGCCGTCGAGCGGCCTGGTGGGGTGCTCGTGGAGCTTCACCCCGACCGTCTCGATCGGCGGCGTGGCGACCGACCAGTCGACGTTGCTGCGCGCCGTCGTCCCCGGCGGCGCCTCGTGCAACTCCGACAGCGATTGCTCCGGCGGGATGGCGTGCGGAACGGCGCTGACGCTCGGGGGCAGCACGGCGACACGCAGCTGCGGCGCGCAGGTGGCGTGGTGGACGGCCGACGAGCTCTGCGCCTACACGGGCAACACGCTGGGCGCCCCCCTCCAGTGCAGTCAAGCCGTGGCGGGGCAGGGGACCGACGAAGATCTGTTCGGGTGCAGCGGGGCCAACTCCGCCTCCTGCTACAGCACCACCGCGAGCTCCACGTGCTGCGGCTGTCCCGACTGGATCGTGGCTGGTCAGACCCTGCCCATCCCGCCCGGCTTCGCGTGCCACGACACCAACCCGGCGTGGACGTCGACCGCCGAGCCCTGGGCGGCGTTCGCGAAGGACGCCTGCCCCACGGCCTACAGCTTCCCCTACGACGACGCGACGAGCACCTTCACGTGCTCCACGTCGAGTCCGAGCGCGTCCAACCCGAACGGCATGGGGTACGCGATCACGTTCTGCCCCGGCGGCAAGACCGGGATGTGACATCATCCGGCTGGAGCGCTACCGCCCGCGGTTGCGCCAGAGCTGGAACACGCCCAGAGCCGCGATGGCGACTCCCGCTGCCACGAGATACCGGTAGTCGTTCGTGAAAGGGAGCACGTACCCGTTGAAGGCCGCGACGATGGCGATGAGGCCAAACCCCAGATTCCAAACGCCGGCCTTCATGGAGTACAGGCTACTCCCATGCGCCGCGCGTTGCTCGTCCTGGTGCTCGCGGGCGCGCTCCCGGCGTGCCAGTCGGGCATCCCGCCGCTGGACTGGACCTGCCAGTACGACGCCAGCGAGAACCGCCCCCTCTCCGACCCCGACGCCGCGATCGGTCTGGACGGGGCGCTGCCCGTGACGGTCTGCGAGAACACCTGCGGCACGCCCGTCCACGCCTGCACCTTCGTCGCCCTGGATGGCGGCGTCCCGGGCGCCGTGTGCCCGGTATGTACGTTCTAGTGCGAGCCATTTGACGAACCGGTGACGGCGGCTCTTCCGCTCCCGTTCCGTCGGTGTTCTCGTGCATCGCCGGCAACCGAAATGGGGATGCAGGATCCGATCGACGACGAGCTCGACTGGGAACCGACCTCCGAGGTTCGCCCGGTCCAGACCACCTGCCGCCGCCTCGTGGTCGACACGCGTCTGAGGGGCGCCGAGGCCGAGGCTGCGTGGGTGACGATCACCGACGAGCGCGGCGGCGTGGTCTTCGAGGGGCCTCCCAGCGCCGACGGGTGCGTCGACGTCTCGTTCGAGGGCGCCCCCTCCGTGCGCACCGCCCGCATCCTCCTCGAGACGCCTCGCCTTCACCGCACGGCCGAGGTCGCGCTCGGCGAGGGCTGGACCGCGCACGCCTTCGCCGGCTGAACTTCCCAGCTACTGCTACCGTTGCAGGTCATGCCGGAGGCAATGGACGCGGGGGCGCCCAGGGACCACGTCGTCGAGTTCCACGGGCTGCCCATGGCCGCCTTGCTGATGAAGGGCGACCGGATCATCGCGGTCAACGCCGCCTACGAGCGGTTCATGGGTCTGAAGGCCGATCTCGTGGTGGGCCGCTCGGTCGACGATCTGATCGGGCAGTTCGTGGGCGAGCCGGACGCGACCCTGGCCGGTGCCGCGGCGGAGGCGCAGATCGCCGGGACCACCACGTCCGGGCAGCTCTGGCTGCGTGTCGTCGACGCCACGGGACGCAATCGCTCCATCCGGGTGGACTGGCAGCCCTCGACCACGGCCGGCGAGAGCGTCATCTACCTCATCGACGCCGAGGGCGAGGCGACCGCCAAGGCGAACGCCGAGGGACTGGCGCGGGCGGCCGGGGAGCTCGGACGCTGCCGGGACGAGCAGGAGATCCTCGAGCGCGCCGCCGACGTTCTGCACCGGCGAGGGCTCATCGTGACGACGCTGCTGCTGCGCGAGGGCGACCCGCTCCTGCACTACGGCCCCATGCGGTCCCCGAACCCGCAGGGCGACGTCGCCCGGGCCGTCCTCGCCACGCGACCCCGGCGCGAGATCCTCTGGGAGCTCAACAAGGACTTCCACCTCCGTCGGGCCTGCTTCTTCCAGGACGTCGCACCCCTGATCTCGACCGTCTACCCGGGCACCACGGGCGAGCGCATGCGCGCGGCGCTGCCCGCGCTGCGCACGGTGCAGGCGCCGCTGTTCGTGAACGACGTCGCCTACGGGGCGCTGGTGCTGACGGGCGACGACCTGACCCCCACGCTCGCCGGATCCATCGAGATGTTCGCCGAGCTGGTGGCGAGGGCCATCGAGAACGTCCGCCTTCGCACGGAGCTGGTGCAGCGCGAGCGCCTCGCAGCCCTGGGCGAGGCCGCCGCGGTGATGGCCCACGAGGTACGCAACCCCATCGGCGCCATCCTCAACGCAGGCGCCCTGATGCAGAAGCAGCAGACCCTGGACGGCGGGGTTCAGGCCGATCTGCTGCGCGTGATCGGCGAGGAGGCCCTGAGGCTGGATCGCCTGGTGGGCGATCTGCTGGACCTGGGGCGCCCGCTCACCCCGCGCGTGCGATCGGTGGATCTCCACGAGCTCGCCCACCACAGCGTCGCGATCCTCGTCGACCGGGGCGAGACCGGCGCGGCCCAGATCGTGGTGCCCAGGCCAGAGTCGCCGGTGCTCGCCTGGATCGATGCCGACCTGACGCAGCTTGCGCTCTGGAACGTCGTGCGCAACGCGGTGCAGGCTTCGCCGCAGGGAAAGCGCGTCACCGTCAGCGTCGCCGCCCGGGGCGAGCAGGCCACGCTGGTCGTCGACGACGAGGGCTCGGGCTTCCCCCGCGAGCACGTGGAGCGCGTCCTCGAGCCCTTTCACACCACGCGAGCGACGGGCACGGGCATCGGCCTGGCGGTCGTGCGGCGCGTGGTCGAGGCGTGCCGCGGGAGCATCGAGATCGGCTCGAGCCCCGCCGGCGGCGGCCGCTTCGTCATGGTCTTCCCGACCTGCGGATAGCCACCGTGCCGGATCGTCGTGTGCGTGCGGTGCGGGACAGCGCCTCGTCCTCGAAGAACATTCGCACCTTCGTGGCGTCGAGGCCCATTTCGCGGATGAGGCCACCCAGCCCCGTGGTCAGACCGTCCAGCTCGCGCCGCGAGAGCCGCCGCAGGGCCGAGACGAGCTTGACCTGCGTGGGCTCCGGGCAGCGCGCGAGCAGCCTGCGGCCGCCGGCGGTGAGCGTCAGTTCGACGCGCCGCGCGTCCTCGCGCGACGCCTTGCGCGCCACCATGCCGCGGGCCACCAGCCGCTTCACCACGACCGACACCGAGCTCTGGTCCGTCAGCGTCCTGTCGGCGAGCTCGTTCAGCGAGGCCGCGCTGCCCTGGGCGAGGGATTGCAGCACGAAGAGCTGGGCGCCGCTGATGCCCGCCCCGCGTTCGGCTCCGCGCGCGCTCAGGCGCAGCTCGCGGAAGATGCGGCGGAGGCCGTCGACGACCGAGCGGATGCCGTCCTGGTCTGTGGCCGGGGCGTCTCGGAGCATGGGAACCCGAGCATACGCCCCGGGACGCCAAAGCGCGTGCGCTAGGCGATGGAGTGGGCCACAATCGGCCTGAAGGTGGGCGCCGTGGGACGGCAACTCGAACGCGCGACGACAGAGCTCGAGCATTTCCGCGCCATGTTGCAGGCCTACATGGACAAGAAGGGCCTGCGCTCCACCGACCAGCGCAAGCTCATCGTCGAGACGTTCTTCCGCTCCGACAACCACGTGAGCATCGAAGAGCTTCTCGCGCAGGTGCGCGAGAAGGATCGCCGCGTGGGCTACGCCACCGTCTACCGCACGCTGAAGCTGCTGGCCGAGTGCGGAGTCGCCAACGAGCGGCGCTTCGGCGACGGCCTCACCCGCTACGAGCTGGCCGACGACACCACCCACCACGATCACCTCATCTGCGTCGACTGCGGCGACATCGTCGAGTTCGAGGAGCCCGCCATCGAGGACTTGCAGGAGGGCGTGGCCCGCCACTACGGCTATCAGCTGCGCTCGCACAAGCACGAGCTCTACGGCGTGTGCCCGCGCTGTCAGGCGAAGCGCCGCAACGGGCACTGATCACGTCGCACGCAGCGTCCGGGAGTCCGTGACGATCCACGCGGCGGGGACGTCGCCCGCCGTGAAGGGGATCTCGACGAGCAGCTGGAAGTCGAACGCGACCGCGATCGCCACGGCGGGTGGCACGAAGGCCGGCAGCGTGCGGTCGTAGTAGCCGGCTCCGTAGCCGAGGCGGTGGCCCGTCGGATCCACCGCGAGCGCGGGGACCACGACCACGTCGATCCCTCCGGGCGACGCCTGCGGCGCGTCCTGTGGCGGCTCGCGGAAACCGAAGCCCTGCTCGAGCATCGAGTCGGTGTGCTCCACGAAGCGGAAGGTCATGGCGCCCGTCTCCGGATCGACGGCGGGGTACGCGACGCGCACGCCGCGCTCGCGCAGCCGCGCGTCGAGCGGACGAAGGTCCACCTCGTGGCGCTCCTCGATTGGCCAGAACAGCGCGACCGCGCGGGCCTCGGACACCGGCTGCATCGAGCACAGCCGGTCGACGATGCGCCCCGAGCGCTCGGCGCAGGCCGATGCGGGGAGGGTCTTGCGCAGGCCCCGCATGCGCTTGCGCAGCTCGCCCTTTACGCGGCGCCGCAGCTGCTCCTCGGCCGAAGGGCTCTCGGGGCTCACGCGGTCGAGGGTAGCGCATCACCGCATGCTCTGGACGGCCGCGACGACGGCGTCGACGCCGGGACGGAGCACGAAGAACGTGGCGTCGAGCCCGGCTGCGCGCGCGAAGTACCCGTCGACGCCGTCGAGCTGCGTCCGGGCGCCGAACGCCAGCCGTGTCTCGACCACGGCGCCCGCCTCGGCGGTCGACGTGGCGTCGATCTCCAGAGGCTGGGCGTCGAACCCCTCGCCCGGTGCGGCGTGTCCCGTGTGAACGGCTGCTTTCACCACCAGCCCCGAGAGCGCATTGGCGAGGGCGGCCCCGGCCTCGGCCTCCAGCGGCACGCTGCGCCGGATCCCGCCGGTTACCACCGCGAGGCTCTTCAAGCTCTCCCGGTCCAGGATGAAGCGTCGCCGCTCGACGGGCGGTCTGGACGCCAGCGCCCGCAAGAGGGCGGGGGCCACGAAGACCGCCGGGTCGTCCGAGGCTCTCGCGTAGAAGCCGTCCCCCACGGGCCCTCCGAACGTGATCGCGGCGCTGCGCACCCCGGAGTCGCCGGGGCCCGTGAACGTCATCGTGACCTTGCAGGAGTCGCGGTCCGACAGACCGAAGCTGCCGTCGTCGGACTCGGCGACCCATGCTTCGACCTTGGACCTCGCCAGGGCATCGGCCAGCTCGGAGACCGCGACCGGGTCCGGCGCGAAGCCGGCGGGCGTCCTGAAGCTCCATGCGCCGGCCTGCAGCGCCAGCTTCTCGCCTGCGCCGCAGCTGCTCTCGATGGCGACGACGGCGCCGGGATCGACCGGGGCGCGCCACAGCGCACGTGACCGCAGCGATGCCGGATGCGGCACCAGGCGGAGCGCGAGGGAGCGGGGCATGAGGAGGATGGCCCCGTCGTCGAGGCGCCTGACCCGGCTGAAGCCGTCCGCGCCTGGCGCCGAGAGCTCCACGACCTCGGTGACCGAGCCTCCGGTCCGGATGACGGTCGCGCGGCTCTTCGCGACGAAGCTCCGGTCGGGCCCGAGGACCTCGGTGGCGCGGGCCTCCGCGAGGGCCGAGGCCAGGATGGAGGCCGACTCGCTCTCATCGGTGGAAAGGTCGCGGTCCTCGGGGGCCCGCTCGCGCCAGCCCGACCCGCGTCGAGCCAGATCGACGCGCGGACCACCCGCCAGGTCCTCGAGGCGCAGCTCCTCGATCTCGTCGGCGTGCGCGAAGAACGGCGAAGCATCGATCAGCGCGGATGCCTTCACGCCGAAGGCCTCGGCCAGCGATCCGGCCATGCACGCCGATACCCGGCTCGGAGCCGTGCGGACCACGATGACGTCCGCGGGCTGGTCCGGGCACGGGCCGCCCACCCGCAGCTCGACGCGAGGGTCCCTGGCGTCGCGGGGGGACAGGGAAATGACGGAGGCGCCCGGTCCGAGCGCGCGGTCGGCGGTGGCGTCGTCCAGGAAGGTCTCGGCGGTGGCCTCGGCGAGGGCCGTGAAGAGGGGGTCGACCGAGGCGCGGCTCGCCCGCGTTCCGTCGGCGAGCCGGAAGCCGGCGCCGTGACCCTCGAGCGTCCAACCGGTCCCGTCGTGCGCCGTGAGCTGCAGCCGGGCGACCTCGCGCTCGCCGTAGGGCACCAGAGTGCGAGGCCGGTAGTCGTCGGAGCCGCGGAGCAGCTGCGCCCGGAGCGAGCGACCGACGACGAAGGTGCCCTCGCCCTCGACGTGCATGTAGGCAGCGCCGTCGGGTCGGGGCGCGTCAGCGCCCAGGGAGAAGCGCAGGACCAGGGGTCCCATGGCGATCGCGCCCCGCACGCGCGGCGAGCCGAGGCCGGCGTCGATCGCGTCGTCGACGTCCCGCAGGCGCGTCCCCGTTTCCAGCTCGCGCAGCAGTGCGTCGACCGCGCCGGGGTCGGCAGGGCCGTGCCGCGGCGAGGTCATCGTCCACGACCCCGCGCCGGCGCCCGAGTCGGCATCCCGCTCCAGCACGAGCGCGTCGCCCGGTCGCGTGAGATCCAACCGCGTCACCTCGTCGACCCGGAACGCCGGGAACACGTCGCGCCGCCTGGCCGCGCGATCCGCATCCGAGACCGTGCCGCGATCGACGAGATAGACATACGCAGCCACGCCCGCGGTCAGCGCGATCAGGGCGACCGGCGTCGCGACCTGCCGGAGCTTCACGCGGTCGACCCCTCGCCGCCGGCCTTGTCCCCACGAGGCACGTAGGGACGGTTCTCCGCGTTGCGACGCCACGCCCAGACGGAGGCGGCCATCAGGAGCGCCGCCAGCGGCATGAACAGCAGCACGTAGCGCTCGACCTCGGCCCTTCCCTCGGGCGACACGCGCATGCCCGCCGCGATCTCCGCCTTGTCCGGCACGTCGACCATCGCGGGGCGCGCCGACAGCCATGACAGTGCGCTGTCGACGAAGAAGGCGGCACCGTGCAGCGGCCGCGGCTGCCGCCAGTTGTCCTCGGCCAGGATGAACTGGCTGCCGACGACGACGGCGCGGGGGCCGTGCGGGGCGCTCGGGCCGATCCTGGGGCGCTCGCTCGCCATCGCGACGACGAACGGCCCACCCGGATCTCCCGCCTCGCGCGGCGGCGCGTCCTCCCACTTGCTCGCGCCGACGAGGCTCAGCTTCGCGTAGGCGGCGTCGCTGGTGACGAGCAGATCGGAGGCTGGGGCCGCGCCGTCCGGAGAGACGTGACGGAGCGAGCGCGTGAGATAGATGGCGGTGCGCGGCGGGTGCGCATCCCCGCCGCCGACCACGAGGCTCGCCGTGACCGGGTGCGGGTGGGCCGTCACGAAGAAGCCCTCGCCGTGCGTGTCGGGCACGGAGGCCGCCGGGTCGAGGTCGTGGACCAGATCGTCGTCGAGCGCGATCCCGAACGGAGCGAGCGCGGGGTCCAGCCCCGCACCGATCGTCCCCGTCGGCGTCGCGCTCTCGATGGGCCCGACGCTGGCGAAGAGGCTCCCACCGTCGAGGAGCCAGGTGCGAAGGCGGTTGGCCTCGTCCGGGGAGAACGGAGCCTGCTGGCCGGCGACCACGACGACGCTGCATCCGACGAAGGGGTCGTGGGCCGGTCCGGAGGTCTCGACGCTCTTCAGCTCGTAGTTGCTCTTGTCGAGGAGATCGCGCAGCCCCGCCGCCGCGAGCTGCAACCCCTCGCGGTCGCTGCGGTCGGGATCGAGCGACAGCTCGCCGTGGCCCACCGTGAAGCACAGGGTCGCCCGGTCGCTGCCCAGCACGCTGCGGATGGCCTGCGTCAGCGCCCGCTCCTCGCGCGGGCGCACGTGCACCTCGTCGGACTGCTCGTAGAGGTCCTGCGGCGTGAGAAACCAGTGACGGTCGCGGCTGTCGACGATGACCACGGCGTCGGTCGCGATGCGCCCGTCCTGCGTGCGACCCGCCTCCAGGCCGAAGCGCCGTTGCAGGTCGAGCAGCTGCACGGCGTCGCGGTCCGGGTCGATCCAGTGCACCTCGAGGCGCGACGTCTCGGCGCGGTACGCCGCGAGCAGCGGCCGCAGAGACTGCTCGACGGGCTCGCCCGCGCCCGCGACGACCCACACGTCGACCTGCTGCTCGAGGCCGTGCAGCGTCTCGAGCGTCGCGGGGCTGGGAGACCAGCGGCGGTCGCGGGTCCAGTCCCAGCGCGTGAAGTGCCGGGCTGCCAGGACGTTGACGAGTCCGGCCAGCACCACGGCCGCCGCGAGCCCGCCGAGCTGCAGCGCCTGCGCTCCGCGGCCGCCGCTCATCCCCACCTCCAGGCCTCGACGGCGCGCGTGGCGACGAAGAGGGGGAGCACCGTGAGGGTGCCGTAGAAGACGAGGTGACGCGTGTCGACCAGACCCGAGGCGAAGTCGTTCATGTGCGCCCATACCGAGACGTAGGCGCAGACCTCGTGCATCGTCGTGCCCTCGCGCGTGACGAACTCGCCCACGCCGAGGATGAACATCACGAGCAGCACCAGCGCCGTCCACACCATGGCCAGGAACTGCGACCGCGTGAGCGCGCTGGCGCACAGGCCCAGCGCGAGGTAGCCCGCGCCCACCAGAAGCACCCCCAGGTAGGCGCTCGCCGCGGCGTGCCAGTCGAGGTTGCCCGTGCGGCCGAGGATGACGAGGTAGAGGGCCGTCGGCGCCCACATCGCCACGTAGGTGACGAGCGCCGCCGCGTACTTCGCGAGTACGACCGCCGTGCTCGACACCGGGGCCGTCATCAACGTCTCGATGGTCCCGCTCCTGCGTTCCTCGGCGAACAGGCGCATGGTCATGGGAGGCACCAGCACCAGCAGAACCACGTACAGAAGCACCGTGTTCCCGAAGAAAGCGGACAGGGGCGTCTCGTCGCCCGTGACGTCGGCCGTGCGCGAGAAATGGTCGACCAGCAGGAAGAAGTGCATCCCCTGCACGACGAGGAAGACCACGATGAGCACCCACGCCAGGGGCGTGACGAAGAACGCGAAGAGCTCGCGCTTGAGGACGGGCCAGAACGAGCTCATGGCTCGCCCTCGCGGCGGCTCGCACTCTGCTCGCGGGTGAGTGCGGCGAAGACCTCCTCCAGTGACCCGTCGGCGCCCCGCACCTCGCGCACGCCCGCGCCCGCGGCGACGACCGCGGCCACGCAGGCCTCGGTGGCCGCCGCACGCGCCGCGTGGCTCAGGTTCTTCGCGAACAGGACGTGAAACCTCGATGCGTCGCCGACCGCCTCGCACGCCACCTTGGCCACGCCGTCCACCGCGCGCAGCGCCCGCTCGGTCGCCGCGGCGTCACCGCGGACGACGAGGTCGACCGCCGTGGCCGCCCGCATGGCCCGGATCTCGTCGGTGGGCCCCTGCGCGCGCAGCTTGCCCTGGTGGATGAGCAGCACCCGCGTCGCGCACGCCTCGACCTCGCCCAGGATGTGGGTCGAGAGGATGACCGTGTGCTCCCGGCCGAGCTCGCGCACGAGGGCGCGGGCTTCCCGGATCTGGTTGGGGTCCAGCCCCGCAGTCGGCTCGTCGAGCACCACGATGGGCGGGCGCGCGACGATGGCGTCCGCGAGACCGACGCGCTGCCGGTAGCCCTTCGAAAGATGGGCGATGCGCTTGTGGGCCACGCTCAGGACGCCGGCCTTGCCCATGGCGTCGTCGACCCACGACGCCCGCTGCGCCCGTGGCACGCGCTTGAGCTCCGCGCGGAAGCGGATGTACTCGACGACGCGCATCTCCGGGTACAGGGGCACGCTCTCGGGCATGTACCCCACGCACCGCCGCGCCTCGAACGAGTCGGTCACGACATCGTGGCCCGCGATCGTCACCGTGCCGGCGGTGGGGCCGAGGAAGCCGGCGAGGACGCGCAGGGTCGTGCTCTTGCCGGCGCCGTTGGGGCCGAGAAACCCCACGACCTCGCCCTTGCCAATCTCGAACGAGACGTCGTCGACGGCGACTTGTGCGCCATATCGCCGGGTGAGGTGGGAGACGGAGATCACCTGCTTCCAGTATCATCCCCGGCGTGCGACGCGAAACCGAGCTGGAGCTCATCCTCGTGTCGCCCTTCCGGCTCGCATCGACTCTGCTCGCATGCGCGGTCCTGTCGGCCGGGTGCAACTCGAGGAGCAGCCGGGGAGACCGCGTGCCGACGGTCCAGGCCTCGGCGCCGCCGCCACCCGCCGTCGCCAGCTCTGCGCTCGTCGCTCCGGCGGCCGCCGAGCTCGATGCGTCGAGCGATGCG
>VFSW01013680.1_pt1 | contig 11266 bp, 11 predicted proteins | sample 5358111 | NCBI WGS metagenome assembly VFSW01 (sample SAMN11554181, study PRJNA540505) | mine drainage metagenome | isolation source: sediment from site ElyBrook_90M | place: USA: Ely Copper Mine, Vershire, VT | collected 2017 | reverse complement strand
ATCCATTGGAAGGGGAACACCGATGACTCCCGTCGATGCGACAATGACTTGCGTCGCCTCGATGCCCAAGAGTGCGGCGGTTTGTCGAGCCGTGGCATGAGCATCGCGCATGCCACGCTCTCCGGTACACGCATTGGCACATCCCGAATTGCAAACCAACGCTCGCATGGAGTCACCGGAAATGCCAAGATGCTCGGTGCCGAGGAGCACGGGAGCAGCCTTGATTTCATTGGTAGTGACGACGGCAGCGCACACTTGCGCCGCGTCAAACGCAATGAGGGCGAGATCTCGTTTTCGTGGCTTGATGCCCGCGTGAACACCGGCGAGGCGAACGCCCGGAACGCATCCGAGGCCGCCGCGCATCGGAACGAGCCGGCTTTCTTCGCAGAGTTCTTCAGGCGGCAATGACGCAAGCATCAAGAGCAGTCTCCTCGGGATATCCCAGCATGATATTGTAATTCTGGACTGCTTGCCCGGCGGCGCCTTTGCCCAGGTTGTCGATCGCGCAAATCACGCGCACGACGTTATCGCGAACGTCGCAGCGAAGCTCCGCATCGTTCGTTCCGGTCGTGGACGCAACCGATGGAGCCGTCTCGCCGTCGACAAGGCGAACGAACGGTGACGTCGCGTACGCTTGCTCGAAGAGGTTGAACACGTGGTCGCTATCCATGGGTGTGTCGAACACGGCGTAGCAATCGACGAGCATTCCGCGCGCAAGCGGAACGACGTGCGGAGTGAATGTCAACGGTGCTTCGCACTTGTGTGCAGATAAGATGCGTTCGATTTCAGGCTGATGACGATGGCCGCCGAGCCCATAGGCACGAATGTCATCGGCAACCTCGGCGTAGAGCGCTCCAAGCGTTGGTGTCCGACCGGCGCCTGTAATGCCACTTTTTGCATCGACGATCAACGAGCGCATCGGCCCTAAAGAGCGTAAGGGTAACGTCGCGAGTAGCGTCGCCGTCGGATAGCATCCCGGATTGGCAACGAGTGTTGCGCTCGCAATGTCCGCACGATTCCATTCCGGCAATCCGTAGACCGCGGAATCATCAAAACGAAAATCGGCTGAAAGATCGATGATGCGAGCTCCCAGCGAGAGAAGCGAGGTCGCGTGCTGCAGCGCCTCCCCATGGGCACCTGCCATGAAGACAATGTCGCCTGCTTGGAGGCGATGCAGCGTTGATCCGGGTGCATCAAAGATCGCGGCGGATCGACGAAGTCGCGGAAAATGGTCGGCGATACGTTGTCCGGCGTGACTGCGGCTTTCCAATGTGACGATTGTGGTCTGTGGATGCCGAGAAAGGATGCGAACGATTTCCGCCGCTGCGTACCCGGCCGCTCCCCAAATATGGACGCGCGTCATCGGGTCACCTCGAATTCCAAGAGATCGGCACGAAGAGCATCGATTTCTGCGCGGACGGAAGCGGGAGCTGTTGATCCTGGCGTTACTTTCGCGGCAACGCTCGCTTGCGCATCAAGTGGTGCGTGCAGATTTTTCACGTTCATGGCTTTGCTGAGTTCGGCGAGATCGTGAACGTCGAGTTCGCGTCCTTGTTGCTCGGCCAACCCGACTGCTGCGCCGACGAGCGCATGGGCTTGCCGTGCGCTTGCGCCGTGCGTAATAAGCGCATCGGCGATATCGGTGGCGACGGTATAGCCGCTGGATGCCAATCGAGCGCAGGCTTCGGGCAGAAATGTCGTATCCGCAAGTGCTAGCGAGAACGCGTTCAGGGTAACTATAGCTCGCTCGATGGCAGCGATGCCCATGCGTTTTGTTTGTTGCAAATCGCGATGATACGAAAGGCCCAGGCCGATGAGCGAGGTCAAAGCTCCGCTGGCCAACGCATGGATTTCCGATGCCGCACCGCGCACCAGTTCGAAGGGATCGGGGTTGCGTTTCTGCGGCATGAGGCTGGACCCCGTGGATGAGGCATCGCCGAGGCGAACATACCCGAACGCCGGAGTGGCCCACATAATGAGTTCACTACAGACGCGAGATGCGTCGACAACGGAGCGCGCATAGGCGTTAGCCACATCGAGGAGCGAATCACGCGTCCCGATTGCATCCATGGCATTGCGTGAAACGGTCGCAAAGCCGAGACGCTTTGCTGCAGCGTTGCGATCGAGAGGAAGTGAACTTCCTGCAAGCGCCGCCGATCCCAGTGGGCAGGAACGCATTGCATCGACATGTGCTTGGGCAAAACGGTTCGCGCTGCGAAGAAATGGCTCGGCCGCTGCGAGGAGCCAAAACGCAAGAGAGATGGGTTGAGCCGGCTGCCAGTGGGTCGCTCCAGCGATGACGGTGTCCGCATGCAACTCAGCTAAGTCGAGAAGAACCGTTGCGATCTGCCGGCTGTGATGAATGCCGCGCGTCGCGCGATCGGCCGAATAGAGCGTAAGGGTGGTCGCAACCTGGTCGTTGCGACTTCTCCCGGCGTGCAACCAATCGCCATCACCGTTCGGACACAAGTCGCGAACACGGGCATCAATTGCTCCATGGATATCTTCCGCTCCCGATGCCGTGGCCGTCGCAAGAAATCTCTCATCGGCGATTTCCCGTGCAACGATGCCAAGGGCGGAGTGCAAGGCCGCCGCGCGGTGGGTATCGATAATGCCACCGCCGGCAAGTGCATCGACATGAGCCTGAGAGCACGCGACATCAAACGGTGCAAGAATGAGATCGTCCTGCAACGATGAGCCGAAGGCGAGTAACTGTGCGTCCGGCGGTGTAGTAAAGCGCCCTCCCCATTGCAAGTGGGGTTGTGTATGCTGTGTCATCGATAGATTACGTGGTGTAGGCGAGTTGACGCTGGCGTGCAAGACGTTCAAGGGGAAGCCCATGGAGCGTAATGAAGCCCGTTGCCGCGTGATGATCGAATGTGTCGCCGGATCCATAGGTCGCTAAGGATTCATCGTAGAGACCGAATGGCGAGCGAGATCCGGTGACCGTAACGGTGGCATTCTGCAACGACAGACGAACATCGCCCGTCATGCGTTCGGCGCACACCGCATTAAACGCATCGAGGCCGTCGCGCAATGGCGACATCCAGAGACCATCGTAGGTAAGCTCGGCATAGCGTTGATCGCAAAACGCCTTAAAGCGTTGTTCGTCGCGCGTGAGGACCAAATGTTCGAGTGCCCGATGCGCGGCAAGTAAGACGGTTGCCCCGGGAGCTTCATAGACTTCGCGCGATTTCACGCCGATGACGCGATCTTCGATCATGTCGATCCGACCGATTCCGTGCAGTCCCGCCTTGGCATTGAGTGCCCCGATCATGGCCGCGCCAACGAGGCCTTGATACGCGGGCAATCCGAGTTGAAACGAGATCACGATTTCATCCGCGTGCACCGGGCGTTTTTCGGGTGCGGCGGTCCACGCGTAGGCATCTTCCGGCGGCGCATTCCAAGGATTTTCCAGAATGCCGGCTTCGATGGAGCGCCCCCAAAGATTTGCATCGATGGAATATGGTTTTTCGAGGGAATGGGCAATGGGTATCCCATGCTCGTTGGCAAATGCAATCGCCGACGGGCGGCTCATCGGTGATTCGCGTAATGGCGCTCGTACTTCGAGTGAAGGATCGAGCGCTCGTACGGCAAGTTCAATGCGAACCTGATCGTTGCCCTTGCCCGTGCATCCGTGCGCGACGGTCGTAGCGCCGAAGTTCTTTGCCGTCTCAACGAGTAGGGTACCGATGAGTGGACGCGATAACGCCGCCGATAGCGGGTACACGCCTTGGTATTTTGCGTTGGCGTGTAAGGCCGGTATAACGTAGTCGCTGACAAACCGTTCACGCGCATCGATGAGGACGGCATCGTACGCTCCGAGCGCAAGCGCCTTTTGGCGCACGCGTTCTAGCTCATCGCCGGCACGTTGCCCTGCAACTCCGTCGCTTTCACCGAGGTCGGCCGTCATGGCAATAACGCTGTGCCCATCGAGGATGAGTTTTTTGAGAAGCACCGAGGTATCGAGTCCACCGGAATAGGCTAAGACGATGAGGCTCACGCCGCGACTTCCCCTTTCAAATCGAGAAAGCGTTGTTTAATGACGGGCATCTCTTGGGCCGAGCGGACGATGCAAAGAATCGTATCGTCGCCGCCGATGGTTCCAAGAATTTCCGGCCACGAGGCTTCGTCAATAGCGGACGCAACCATCATCGCGCTTCCCGGAGGGGTTCGAAGGACGAGCAGATTGACGCTTCCTTCCACGCTTATCACGAGTTCTGCAACAACTCGGTGTAAGCGGCTGACGTAATTAACGGTTGCGCTGGGAACAACATATTTGAACATGGGCTCCTCGTCGCTTTCCGTTTTTATCGGGACCTTGACCAAACAGAGCTCTTTAATATCGCGAGAGACCGTTGCTTGCGTGACGTCGAAATGCTGCTTTTCGAGCAGCGCAACGAGTTCGTCTTGGGAATGAATCGGTCGTGTGGCAACGAGGGTAAGAATGGCGCGCTGACGGCGGTCTTTCATAGTGGCATCCCTTTGCAGTCGGTGAGGAGGGCGACGAGGAGCGCTTTTTGCGCATGAAGACGATTTTCGGCTTGATCGAAGACGGCACTGCGTTCTCCGTCGATGACGCCGGAGGCGACTTCCTCGCCGCGATGAGCTGGAAGGCAATGCATGAATATTGCGTGCGGTTGTGCGAAGGAAAGCAATTCGTCGGTGACGGCATACGGGCGTAGCATGGCATCGTTGCGTTCGCTATAACGCTCTTCGCCCATCGACGTCCAAACATCGGTGTAAAGGACATCGGCGCCTCGTACGGCGCGCACCGGATCGGTAAACGCACGCGCAGCGCCAGGACGCGAAAGTGATGCGAGGTGGGCGAGAAACGCTTCGCTTGGGCGGTGGGTCGTCGGTGACGCAAAATGGACCGTTGCGCCCAACATGACGGCGGCTTCGGCAAGCGATGCGGCCACGTTATTCCGTGCATCGCCTAAATAGCTAATACGAAGTCCGGCGATGTTGCCGAAGCGTTCGTGGATGGTGAGCATATCGGCAAGCGATTGACACGGATGCGCGAGTGCGGAAAGGCCGTTGATGACCGGAACGCTCGATGCCTCGGCAAAGCGTTCTAGCGGCTCATGTGCGTGGGTGCGCACGACGATTGCATCGACATACCGCGAGAGAACGCGAGCGGCATCTTCGGGAGTTTCACGAGATCCGACGAGAAATTCGGAGCCGTTTGCGAACAGCGTTTCACCTCCCAGCTGCGTCATCGCAACCTCGAAGGAAACGCGCGTACGAAGGCTCGGCTTTTCGAAGAGCATCGCCAGCGTGCGCGAGCGAAGCAGCGCGTGCTGCTCGTGGAGCGGCCGAGCCTTGAGGTAGACGGCAAGACGAAGCAGCGATTCCAGCTCGTTGATCGTGAGGTCGCTCGTCCGAAGCAGGTTGCGCCCCAAAAGCCCGTGGCTGGGGGCTGGTGTTATGGCAAGCATGTGATGTATAATTATGCATATGTCGCATGATTATGCAAGCCCCGCGCTTTCCGGACCGATCGTCGTGAAATACGGCGGGAACGCTATGGGCAGGTCTGAGGATGCCGATCCTGTGCTATTGGAGATCGCTGCCCTCCATGCTGCGGGGGTCAAGATCGTGCTCGTTCACGGCGGCGGCCCGGAAATCGATCGACAGCTTTCCGTGCGTGGCATTCTCAGTGAGCGCGTTGATGGCTTACGCGTTACCGATGCTGCGATCTTGGAGACGACGGAATCCGTTCTTTGCGGGACCCTAAACAAGCGTCTTGTGCGTGCGTGTTTAGCGCTCGGGATGCCGGCCGTTGGCATCAGCGGTCAAGATGCCGGTATGCTCCGCAGTCATGTCGTCACGAGTACATCGGGGCAAATGTTAGGGTTTGTCGGCGGTGTTCCGGCCTGCGATCCTGCGGTGATCATCGCCCTTTTGTCGGCCGGATATCTTCCGATTATCGCACCGCTTGCCTTGGATGTCGCGACGTTGTCGGCGCTAAACGTCAATGCGGACAGTGCCGCCGCAGCTATTGCCGGTGCGCTGAGCGCGCAGGCTTTCATTCTTATTAGCAATGTGACTCGCGTGCTTGCCGACCCCGATGACGCTGCAAGCGGTATTTCGGCGCTGTCGTGCGATGATGCGCAAGTATTCCTTGCAAGTGATGCATGCCGATCGAGCATGAAGCCGAAAATTGAAGCGGCGATCACTGCGGTACGGCGAGGAGTCGATGCCGCATATATTTGCGCCGCCGCACCGAATGCAATTCATCGTGCAATTTCCGGCGATGCAACCATCATTCGCGAAGAAGCGACCCTTCGAGACGCACACTTCGTGCGCTCCTCAGGGTGACGAGACTATTTTTTTGTAATGCCAGTGGTAGACGTTCCAGAATACGGTTGCCATGGATCCGCTCACGCCATGAAGTCGTGAGGTAAATGCGTTGACCCCGCGCGCTTGAAAGAGCGGGAGCATCGGCAAGTCTCTGGCGAGTCGTTGTTGCAACTGCCGATAAATTTTTGCCCGCAAAACCGGATCGTATGTTTGCCGGCCGGCGAGTAAAAGTGCGTCGATTTGTGGATCGCATAGGCGTGGTTTGTTATAGCCGTTTGGTGGAATGCGGGTGCAAGCAAACTGGTCAGTCGTATCCGGATCGTCGCCAGGCACAAACGGATACAGCGCAAGGTTAAATTTTCCGCCGTACACCGGGCCACCGGCCTCGGCGGGAGCTGCGAACTGCGTCATCGCGTAGGTTTTTATGTCAACGCCGATGCCAATGGCCAAAAGTTCCTGTCGAATTTGCGCTGCCATTGCAGCTTCGCTCGGTGTGCCGGCGGCAATTGCGAGAAGCATTCGCAACGGCTTTCCGCCTTTAGTGCGAACGATTTGACCGCGTAATTGCCATCTTGCCTGTTGAAGATACTCCGCTGCAAGCTTCGGACGATATGAGACCATTGGCCAGGCGCGGTCGTTTGCTGTTTGCATGAAGAGGCCGCGTATCGGATGCGTTGCATCGATTGCATTGCGATACGATCGGGAGACGAGAAGCGGAATATTAAGTCCACGGGCAACGGCCATTCGAATACGAACGTCATTCGTGGGTGGGGCCTGCGTATTGAAAATCAAGGCACCGATGCCGTTCATCGGCGTGACGAGCGTCGTGATGTTTGCGAGCGTCCGAAGTTGTGGAATCGTCGACCAATCTTCAGCGATGAAAAAGAACTGGGCTGCGTGTGTTTGTAGCTGTTCGATTGCGACGTCCGGATTTGGTACGAAACGAATGACGAGATGCGCGATGTGCGGAGTTCCGCGATAAAAATGGGAATTTGCGACGAGGTCGATGCGATCCCCATGGCTCCACCGCACGACACGGTAGGGACCGGAGCCAATGGGAGCTTCGTTAAAGGTTGCCGTATTGAGATCGGTTATATGGGTGATAATGTGCGCCGGCAAAATGGGGAATCCCATGGGCGCAAAGAAGAGCGTGAGTATCGGTGCAAATGGTCTGCGCAAGTGAATCACGAGCGTATCGGGAGTAGGAGCATCGGCTGCGCTGATTCGATCGTATCCATACCGTGATTGGACGAGCGCATGGGGATTCATGATTGCATGAAGCGTTGCGATGCAGTCGTTGGCAGTGAGTCGCGATCCATCTGAGAAGCGAACATCGGAGCGCAGATGATACGTGATCGTCAGTCCATCGGAGGAAATTCCCCCGTTGGCGAGCGTAGGGACTTGCTTTGCCACGTCCGGTACGAGTTGTCCGTGATTATTCCACGTCAGGAGATAGGAGAAAATAAGTTCTCCGAATTCCTTACTAGCAGTCCCGTTTTCAAAGAGGGGGTTCAGCGAGCGAGGTTCGCGCTGTTGTACGATCGTCAGCGAGGTGGTTTCGACGGTGGTACTTTCGCGTTGACTACATGCGCTCATAAGCAACGCAGACACCGTTACTGCGATGGTAAAAATGAGAAGTGAAGCGGTCCTTCGAGACACTCGCTTCGCTCGTTCCTCAGGATGACGGGGTCTTACCCCGAGGCATGCACGATCGTCCGGCTGAGGGGATCGTTCTTCAGGCTGACGCATGAGATATGCCACGTTTGCTCGTGCGTACGTTGTGCGCTCTGTCACCCTGAGGAGCGTGCGAAGCACGCGTCTCGAAGGGTCGGCTCCCAAAATGCATTATGCAGCACCGGCGCTGGAAAGAAACGACAAATTCGGGTCGGGTTGTAGCGTGAGAGGATCGACGCGGGCAACGTCGCGACGGTAGTATGCGGCGGCGGCAATCATTGCCGCGTTATCCGTACAGAAATGTCGCGGCGGAATCCAAATAGGCATTCCGGTTGCTGCGCCCCAGGAACGTATCGCCGTTTGCAAACCGCTGTTCGATGCCACTCCGCCGCTGAGTGCAACCGCCGCGAATGGTTCACGTTCGCACGCAGAACGCACGCGTGCGAGTAAAACGTCGACCACGGCTGCTTGAAAGGACGCTGCGACATCCTCTCGGCGGGCCGCTTTGCCTTCGGGGGTTGCGAGGAAATAGCGCACCGATGTTTTTAGCCCTGAAAAAGAAAGGTCCAGAGACCCGTTTTCGGGGCGGTGACGCGGAAATCGATGCATGCGGGGATCACCGACTTGCGCCAGTGCATCCAGTTGCGGGCCTCCGGGAAATCCAAGGCCGAGAAGGCGTGCCGTCTTATCGTACGCTTCCCCGGCAGCATCATCGTGCGTTCGTCCGAGTATGCGCATCGACGTTGGCGAATCGACGGCAACGAGTTGCGAATGGCCTCCGGAAACGAGAAGCGTTAAAAACGGATAGCGCGGTGAAGGAGCATCGCGATAGTGCTGATCGCGAAGGAATGCCGCGAAAATATGCCCGTGGAGATGATTTACGGCATACAATGGGAGATTGCGTGCGAAGGCGAGTGCCTTTGCCGACGCGACACCGACAACGAGACTTCCGATGAGGCCAGGTCCCTGGGTAACCGCAATGCCATCGAGATCATCGAATGTGACGTTGGCTCGCTGAAGGGCATTCTCGATGGCGGCTGAGAGTAATGCGAGGTGCGCGCGGCTCGCAATTTCTGGCACGATGCCGCCGTAAGCCGCGTGGAATTCATCCTGGTTGGTGCTCACCGATGAGAGGACGTCGCAACCGTCCCGCACGACAGCCGTTGCCGTATCGTCGCAGGATGTTTCGATACCAAGAAGCAGCATCGCTACCCTATGTCGATGATTCAGCGAAATCGGCGTTTCGCTTTTCCGGTTTAACGAGATGACCAAAAAGTGCAAGAATCGCCACGACAATTAACACCGTAACCGCCATAGCTGCCATCGCTTTGCCATAATCGGGCTCGCCGGAGGGTAAAGCGAAATAGGATTTTGCAACCGTCGCTTCGATTTGTAGTGCGCCGGCTGAAATAAGGTTGCCGATCTGATACGTAAATCCCGGGAATGTGCCGCGCAAATCCGCCGGTGAAAGCTCGTTAAGATGCGCCGGAACAACACCCCATGCGCCCTGAACGGCAAATTGCATGGCAAACCCACCGAGTGCCAGCGCGAGAATGGACTGCGAAAATGCCCACAACGGGACGACGAAAATTCCCAGGACCGTAGCGATGATAATGGTTTTTCGACGGCCGATGCGTTGAGATATTCCGCCTGCAACGACGCCACCGAGAATGGCGCCAAAAGCTGCAATGATCCCGATACTCGACGTGATCGTCGGTGCGAATCCGTGTTGTTTTTGAAGAAACGTCGCATAGAGATCTTGCGTTCCGTGCTACATAAAATTGAATCCGGTCATAAAAACGATGGCATAGAGGACGAGTGGAGCATTGCGCCAGAAGGCAGCGAGCATAGCTCGCGAATCGATGCGAGTGGCAATGCGTTTCATCCAAATGCGCGATTCGGGAACTGCACTGCGAATATATATAACGAAAACAGAAGGGATCGCGCCGATCACAAACAGCCCGCGCCAACCCCAGGGAGTAAACGTCGAGACGAGATAAAAAGCGAGGGCTGCCAAAAGGTAGCCGACCATATAGCCTTCTTGCAAAATGCCGCTGAAGAGCCCTCGACGATTCGGCGGTAGCGCTTCCATTGCCATCGCGGCACCAAGTCCCCATTCACCGCCCATTGCAATGCCGAAAATTGCACGGAGCACGAGAAACACGGTGATATTCGGTGAAAAGGCCGTGGCGAGTTCAATGGCCCCGAAAAGTGCGATATCGATCATCAGCGGAATGCGTCGGCCAAACCGGTCGCCGAGCCAGCCAAAGATGAGCGCGCCCAATGGGCGGAACATTAACGTTAGGGTAACGGCGAAGGCGATTTCGGGGATCGATCGTGAAAAATCGTGACTGAGCTGGACAAGGACGAACGTAACGAGGAAAAAATCGAATGCGTCGAGCGTCCAGCCGAGAAATGCCGCGGTAAACGTTCGTTTAGCCGCAGCGTCAAGCTCGTTCCAGACGCTTCGAATCGTCATGGTGAACTCGAAGCACTCGGAGATGGAAGCGGCGACGCGCTCGACGATGCGCTTGCGGAGGGTGCAGTTGACGGCGCGGGCGTGGCCGGTTTATCGTCGCCGTAAAGTACGATGAGCCAACGTTCATTTGCTTTGACGGAGAGCGGTGGGACGGTGAATTTAAACGCGAGCTTCCCGCTTTTCGTGACGGTGCTCTGGTTGTACGTTGCAATGAAGTGATCGATGAATTTCTTTTTCGCCGGAGATTCCTCAAAAAGTTGCAACGCAAACCCGCGTCCACCGAACTGCTCTTTTGGAATAGTGAAAATGATCGCGGCTCCGCCGGCGATCATTTCATCGTGATCCGTTTGCACGCGCAAAATAACGAGCGGGATCGTCCCGACGGATTTGGGATCGGGATCGTGCATCGGGGGAGCGTCCTTGGTCATCGCTTCGATTTCGAGCGTGACGCGAGGACCGCTCGGCTTCGGAGACGGTGACGGAATCGGCGATCCAGACGGCGATCCCGTGGGCGTCGGCGATGGAGTCGGTGTCGGCGTCGGAGTAGGAGTAGGCGACGGCGATGGGCTGGCCGACTCACCCGGTTTTGGTGAGGGCGGTGGCGTCGGCAAATTAAAGACGACGATGCACGTAAACCCGGAAGATTCCGGGCATTGCAGACCCTTGGATGCGTCCGCGAACGCGTACGTAACCGAGGCTCCTGGGGGAATTTTCGGTGCGGCTGTGGGCGTGGGAGACGGCGTCGGTTGCCCTGGGAGTTGCTGTTGGCCGTTCATCGGCGGCGTAACACCGCCTGGTGCCGCTGTGCCG
>VFSW01013679.1_pt1 | contig 11266 bp, 9 predicted proteins | sample 5358111 | NCBI WGS metagenome assembly VFSW01 (sample SAMN11554181, study PRJNA540505) | mine drainage metagenome | isolation source: sediment from site ElyBrook_90M | place: USA: Ely Copper Mine, Vershire, VT | collected 2017 | reverse complement strand
GGCCAGATTGGTCGTGGAAAGACGTTCAAAACGCTGGCGATAGGTACTGTTGAACCTTTCGGCATTCATAACGTTCCTTCCCGCAAAATCAGCTTTTCAACGGCTTGATGGCCGGTGAAGGCGGCAACGTCGCTTGGGAATCCTCTTGTCCCTGCATTTTTCTCAAATAGGCAATCAGCTCGTTCATGGAAACCAGGATATGGTCTTCGAAGCATTTTCTGTTGTGATCCTTGTCCCCCATCATGAGGGCTTCCAAGAGGATCTCGTGGGTTTTTCTGATATCGCTCGGATTTGTATAAAACTCGGTGGTCATGGCCGACAGCATTCGCGTCTGCGCAAGGACGCTTCGCCATGTGGCGCAGAGCAGCTTGTGCTCGGACAGATCCATGATTTTTTGATGAAACTGCATGTTCAGCTGGGCAACATCGATCACGTCCTTTTTCGCTGCCGCATCGCTGATGCGGTTCAACAAATCCCGGAGCCAATTCAAATCCTGTTCCTGAAGGCGATCGAGCGCCAGGGTGACCGCATAACCCTCCAGCAGGGCACGGAGCGTATAAATCTCCCAGATATCCTTGATGGCAAAATTCTTTACGTAGGTCCCCTGCCCGGGGTTTACGATGAGCAGCCCCTCCTTCACGAGTTCCGCAAACGCCTCCCGGATCGGTCCCCGGCTAATGCCCATCGCCGACGCAATTTCCATTTCCACCACCCTTTCGCCGGATTTGAGCGCCCCGGAAAAGACCTGCCGCCGGATCTCCCGGACAACCTGCTTGGCCAGGGTAGTGCGATCCAATTTCTCGAATGCCATGTTGGACGAACCTCTCTTAGAAAACCATGTGCCGATCAAATGCCGCTCATTGTTAACTGTTAACAGTCAACAATAGTGAAAGCGTATCACCCGTTTTTTCGAAGTGCAAGAAAAATATTGGTCACGGCCTGCCGCACTATATTTAGTCCCTGGCAGAGCATCGACGGAGCCATGATCAGAGCAACGATGGCACGTTCAGAGGCAGGGCAATCCAACGACGATTTTCCTTATTTCCCTTGGATAAGCCCGAGGATCGCCAGGGCCGTATCCTTCGCCCGGGGGCCGACCTCGAGCACCGGGCCGACGCAGGAGGGGCAGCCGCAGGTGCAGGCGCAGCCTTTGATGAGCTGCCGGGCCAAATTCAGCAGGGCGTCGTGGCGCTCGAAGAGCAGATCGGAGAAGCCGATTCCTCCCGGATAGGCATCGAACAGGAAGATCGTCGGGTCGAAGGCGTCGATCGTCGGGACGGCGCCCTCCTCCCCCGCGGGCGTCGTCGTGATCGTCCGCCAGTTCCGGTCCTTCCGGACGAACCACTCGCCGCTCTTGTCCCCGATCGCCCGGTCGATGTCGTGCAGATCCGCCATCAGCATCATGGCGGCCAGGTGATGGAGGGCGTAGGCGAGCCCCGCCAGGCCGTCGATGATCTCCTCCTGGTTGTAGGAAAGCCCGGCGAGGCGGTCGCGGGGGATCGTGAACCAGTAGCTCGTCGTGTGCATGTCCTTCTCCGGCAGGTTTACGTCGCCGTAGCCGAGGTTCTCCGAAGTGTAGAACTTGATCTTCTTGTAGCCGACGACCTTGCTCACCACCTGCACCTCGCCGTGCTCGACGAGGATCTCCTTCCCGGGTTTCTTCGCGAAGGCGTCGATCACCCGGACGTTGGTGTATGTCATCGCGTCGGTGTAGTACTCCGCCTCGACCTTGTGGACATAGGCGGTCTTCCGCTCCAGGTCGAGCTTGTCCACGTAGTACTGCTGGGACTCCACCATGTAGATCGCGTCGGTGTGGACCGCGGTGAAGGCGCTGTCCCAGTCCACCTCGGCGATCACCCGGTGGTTCCCCGCCTCCGTCGCGTCCACGACGACGACGTTCTCGGGGTTGATGCTCCTCAGGCTCACCTCGTCGGCGGGGTAGCTCTCCGCCGACCAGTGCCAGCGGGCGTCGACGCGGTGCAGCACCCCCTTGCGCTCCAGGTAGTCGAGGAGCTCTTCCAGGTTTTCCCCGCCGAAGCTCTCCCCCTTCTCGAAGGGGAGTTCAAAGGCGGCGCTCTTGATGTGGTGCATCAGGATCAGCAGATTGTCAGGGTTGACCCGGCAGTGCTCCGGTGACCGGGAGAAGAAGTAATCGGGGTTCTCCACGATGAACTGATCGAGCGGCGAGCTCCGCGCGACGAGGATGGCCAGGCTCTGGCCCGTGCGCCTGCCGGCCCGTCCCGCCTGCTGCCAGGTGCTGGCGATCGATCCGGGATAGCCGCAGAGGATAGCCGCCTCCAGATCGCCGATGTCGATCCCCAGCTCCAGGGCATTGGTCGCTACGACCCCCATCACCTCCCGGCTGCGGAGTCCTGACTCGATCTGCCGGCGGAGGTTGGGGAGGTATCCCCCGCGGTAGCCGGTGACGAACTGGGTGTCCACCGGCTTTCATTTGGCGAATTGATCCTTGAGGTATTTCGTCAGGACCTCGACGTTCAGGCGGCTCGTGGCGAAGACGATCGTCTGGATGCCGTTCTCGATGAGCTCTGCTGCCACTTTTCGAACCGGCGTCAGGGCGGACTGGCGGATCCCGAGCTCCCGATTGACAATGGGCGGATTGTAGAGGATGAAGGTTTTGGCCGCCGCCGGCGCCCCGCTCTCGGCGATGAGGCTGACCGAGCGCTCGAGGAGCCGCTCGGCGTGCTCTTTGGGGTTGGCGACCGTGGCCGAGCAGCAGATGAAGACCGGGTCGCGGCCGTAGAAGCGGCAGATCCGGACCAGACGCCGGAGCACATTCGTCAGGTGGGAGCCGAACACCCCCCGGTAGACGTGGAGCTCGTCGATGACCACATACTGGAGGTTCGCGAAGAGCTTCTGCCACTTGGTATGGTGAGGGAGGATCCCGGCGTGGAGCATGTCCGGGTTCGTCACGACCACGTGCCCCTGCCGGCGGATCGCCTGGCGGGCGTTGTCGGGGGTGTCTCCATCGTAGGTGTAGGTCTTGATGTCGGCCTTCATCTCGCCGATCAGGCCGTGGATCTCGTGCATCTGGTCCTGGGCGAGGGCCTTGGTCGGGAAAAGGTAGAGGGCGCGCGTCTCGGGCTCTTCGAGGATCTTCTGGAGGACCGGGAGATTGTAGCAGAGGGTCTTGCCGCTCGCCGTCGGGGTGACGAGGACGACGCTCTGCCCCTTCCGGACCAGATCGACGGCCTTCGCCTGGTGGCTGTAGAGCTGACCCATACCGCGCCCCGCGAGGACCTTCCGCAGGGAAGGATGGACCCAGGCCGGATAGTCCGCAAATTCACCGGGGCGGGCAGGGATCTTCCGGATCGCCCGGACATTCTCCATGAACCGCCGGTCCTTTTCGGCCCTCGCGAGCCACTCCTCCAAGGTCAGTTTCGCCATGGCGGCACTCTACCCTTTTTCGGGGCAATAATCAATCTTGCACCCCCTGGCTGGCGCCTTTCCAATAGGATCTCCAGTGAAGATACCCCTTGACGAACAGTCATTATCTGCTCCATCTCAATCATATGCAGACCGGAGATTCTTTGAAGGGGATCTATTTTGCGGTCACAATTCAATTGACACACAATACCGTTCTCCATATACTCCGACCATGAAAAAGCAATGCCTTATCAATTCAATGAGTTTTGAAACGGGATATGGATCGTCTCGCTTATTAAAAGCTCGTGGGTTGCTTAGACGATTATCAGGGGTGTCAAAGAGGGCCTGCCATAGGACCGCATGAAAGAGGGATCGTCTCACTTCAACTGGGTCATTGTCGGAATTAATTTCATTACCCTCAGTATCACATACAGCACCTGGTACTCCTTTTCCGTCTTTTTCGTGGCCCTCCTCAAGGAATTCGGTTGGGACAGATCCACGGCTGCAGCCGCCTTCTCGTTCTATATCATCGTCCATGGAACAGTAGGACCTTTTGTGGGGAAACTGGCCGATAGGTTCGGCACGGGAAAGGTCTTTCTGCTGGGGTCTCTTTTCTTAGGGGGAGGGCTCGCCGCCTGCAGTCTGATCCAGTCTCACTGGCAATTGTATCTGTTTTATGGCCTATTCACCGCGATCGGCGTGGGAGCCACGGGCTGGATTCCCAGTATTCGTATCGTCCAGCAGTGGTTCAAAGGGAGGCTGGGCCTGCCCATAGGGATCATATCCGCCGGTGTTGGGATCGGGATACTGCTCTATGTTCCCGCCATTCAACACCTCATTACCCTGATCGGGTGGCGGAAGGCGTATCTCGTGATGGCATTCTGCATTCCCCTCGTGACCATTTCCGCAGCCGTTGTTTTCCTGAAAAGGCCTCCGCCGATCGGGTCGCCCCCGGCAGGAATCTCCGGGACCGTTGAGAAGGATTCCTTAATCGTCGATGAAGAATGGAGCGCGAGGACGTGGACGGTCCGAGAAGCCGCGACGACGAAGCAGTTCTGGTATCTTTGTCTCCTCATGTTTTTTGCCAATTTTGCCGTTCAATCTGTTTTGGCCCATCAGGTGGCCTTTTTTGTCGATCAGGGATTGAGCATCCGATTTGCCGCTTATCTTGTGGGAATGATAGGTGTCATAAGCATCGCGGCAAAAATCATATGGGCGACGTTATCGGACAGGATCGGAAGAGAGGCGACGTATACGGCAGGGATGGGCTGCTCGGTATGCGGGATCCTGTTTCTCATCCTGTATGCTCATTCCCCCTCCCCGTACCTCCCCTATTTTTATGCCCTATCCTTCGGTGTGGGGTACGCGGCCACGGCATCCCTTCCTCCCCTCATCATAGCCGATTTCTTTTCCGGGAAGAATTTCGGCACCATTCTGGGGACATTCTGGATCCCCAATGGACTGGGGGCAGCCGGCGGGGTGTGGTGTGCCGGCCTCCTTTTTGATCAGAACAAAAGTTACGTTCCCGTTTTCGTCATCATGATTGCATGTATCCTTTTTGCCTGTTTCACTATGTGGAAGGCAGGACCGAGGAAAATCAGACTCGTACCGGGGAAAATGAAAACAGGATGAACAAAGACACACCACAGCAAACATTCCCACTGCACCTTGTTTGGCTGCTTGTAGGCCTCACGCTGGGCTGGGGAATCAACTGGCCGATAATAAAGGCAGTGCTGTTCGAGATGGCGCCAATGCACTTCAGGAGTTTGTGCCTGTTCTTCGGAGCAGTCGGGCTTTTCACCATTGCCCGCATGAGCGGCCTGCCGATACGGATTCCGAAGGGGCAGTGGCCACGGACGATCGTCATTGCGTTTTTCAACATGATGGGCTGGAATATATTCGCCGTCTATGGCGTCCAACTGATGGCGTCAGGTCGAGCAGCCATACTCGGTTATACCATGCCGGTGTGGAGTGTGATCATCGCGACCTGGCTTCTGAAGGAACCCTTTACAAAGCGCCGGGCACTCGGCTGTGTACTGGGAGGCGCCGGCTTGCTGCTTCTTCTCGGGGAGGAGATTCAGGCCGTGGGGCACTCGCCGCTCGGCGCAATACTCATGATTGGCGCGGCGATGAGCTGGGCCATAGGCACTATCATGATGAAGCGCTGGCCCGTCTCTCTACCCGTTTCGGTATTCACCGCATGGCAGTTGCTGATCAGCGTCCCTCCCATCATCCTCTTTGCGATTGCCTTCGAGAGCGGGACGTTCAATCCGTTCGCGCTGTCTCTGTGGCCGATGCTCGGGGTATTCTACAATGCGTTCGTGGTATTTATTTTCTGCCAATGGGCGTGGACCAAGATCGCGCTCATTGCGCCGGTCGGCGTCTCCAGCCTCTCGGTCATGATGACCCCGGTGGTCGGCGTGTTCAGCGGCATGCTGTTGTTGGGTGAGACGCCCCATTGGCAGGACTATGCGGCGCTTGTCTTGGTGGTGACCTCGTTGGCCACGGTTATGATGCCGGCCAAGCCCGGCGGCGCCCTTGCGGGAGGTTGACTATGCCACTGAAGAATGGGAGGATTTATCGCAGATGGGGAGATGGCGATACATACGACGGTGGAATCACGGATTACCACAGGCGAAGACGCGCAGCAGGGAGGGCTCAGCGCCTGCCGAACCGGCCGGGCCCTGCGCAGAGACGGGTCTGGCTGCCGCAGGAATCCCGGTTCCGGGGGGTCGGCTGCGACTGCTTCGCCTTCTGAAAATAATTTCGGGATAGGAGGAACAGATGAAATCCGTGCGCAAGATCAGCAAGGTCTGGAAGAGCAGGCCCACCATCGAAGGGGCCGGCGTCCATCTGAAGCGGGCTTTCGGCAATAACGAGGTCCCCCTGTTCGACCCCTTCCTCCTGCTGGACGACTTCCATTCGAATTTTCCGCCCCATTACCTGAAGGGATTCCCGTGGCACCCGCACCGGGGGATCGAGACGATCACCTACGTCATCCACGGCAGGGTGGAGCACGGCGACAGCATGGGGAACAAGGGAGTCATCGCCGAGGGAGACGTGCAGTGGATGACCGCCGGCAGCGGCATCATCCACCAGGAAATGCCAAGGGGCGACCATGACGGCCTCATGTGGGGCTTCCAGTTCTGGGCGAACCTGCCGGCCTCCCGCAAGATGATGGCTCCCCGCTACCGCGGGATCGTGAGCGGGGAGATCCCGGAGGCGACCCTCAAGGGCGGCATCCGGGTGAAGATCATCTGCGGCGAGATCGACGGGGTCAAGGGACCGGTGCGGGATGTCATCGTCGATCCTGCGTACCTGGACGTGAGCGTGCCGCCGGACACGACTTTCAGCCACCCGATCGGGCGGGGGCATACGGTATTCGCCTACGTGGTGGACGGGGAGGGCTATTTCGACCCGGAGCGGAGCGCCTACTCCCACGAGGTGGTAGGGAGCAACTATTTCGACATGAAGCAGCAGTGTGCCTGCAATGCCGAGAGTCTCGTCCTGTACGGGGATGGCGATGGGGTGTCCATTACCACCGAGGAGAGGCCGGCCCGCTTTCTTCTGTTGTCGGGCAAGCCCATCGGCGAGCCGGTCGCGTGGTATGGCCCCATCGTCATGAACACCCGGGAGGAATTGCGGACTGCCTTCGAAGAATATGAGAAGGGAACATTCATCAAGCATCAATAGCCGCCATCGCGACCGGTTCATGGAAGGGGCCAACGTAACTTCCGCGCGAAGGTGTTCAGGGTCTTAAGGACCTCTGGGACTTTTATACGAAGAGACAACCACAGCTTCATTTTTTTGCGCCGGTTGATATTGCGGCCCAGGCCATGTAGACTGGACAAATGTTTATACCGGTCCCCACCCGCAGCTACAAAAGGGAGAGGGGCATCTCACACTCGAAAGGGGACTGCCCATGAATGGCGCCGAAAGCCTTGTGCGCACGCTGCTCGCCAGCGGCGTTGATACCTGTTTCGCCAATCCCGGCACGTCGGAAATGCATTTCGTTGCCGCGCTCGACAAGGTCGAGGGCATGCGCTGCATCCTCGGCATGGCCGAAACCGTGGTGACCGGCTGCGCCGACGGCTATGCGCGCATGGCCGGCAAGCCCGCCGCGACGCTGCTCCATTGCGGGCCGGGCTTTGCCAACGGCATCGCCAACGTGCACAACGCGCGCCGGGCACATTCGCCGATGGTCAATATCGTCGGTGACCAGGCGAGCTACCACCGGCCGTTCGATGCGCCGCTCACCGCCGATACCGAGGGCCTTGCACGCGCGGTGTCGCATTGGGTGCGAACCGGCGCCTCCTCCGCGAGTGTCGGCATGGATGGTGCAGCCGCAGTGCAGGCCGCGAACACCGCACCCGGGCAGATCGCCACGCTGATCCTGCCGGCGGACGTCTCCTGGAACGAAGGCGGCGCGGTCGCCGCGCCGCTGCCGGTTTCCGCACGATCTGCCGTGGCACCGGATATTCTGCGCGCGACCGCGCAGGTGCTGCGCCGCAAAGAGCCGGCCATGCTGATTCTGTATGGGCAGGCTTTGTCGGAGGCCGGTCTCGCCGCGGCCAACCGCATTGCGCATGTCACCGGTGCGAAGCTGCGCACGCCCACCCAGGTATCGCGCATGGCGCGCGGCCGCGGGCGCGTGCCGGTGGACCGCATCCCCTACGTCGTCGACGGCGCGCTCCAGGCGCTCGCAGGAATCAAGCACGTGATTCTCGTCGGCGCCAAGCCGCCCACCGCCTTCTTCGCCTATCCGGGCAAGCCCAGCCTGATGTCTCCTCAGGACGCAGTCATCCATGTGCTTGCGCACCCGGACGAGGACGCGATTGCCGCCCTGGAATCGCTGGCTGACGAGCTCGGCGCACCCAAGCGCGTGCCGATTCCGGAAGACGCGATCATGCCGCAGCTCGGCCGCGGCAAGTTCGAGCCCGAAGCCTTCGCCAGCACGCTCGCGGCGCTCCTGCCCGAGAACTGCATCGTCGCCGAGGACGGCGTCACCTCCGGCCGCGCCCTTTTCGCGCCGACGTTCAACGCCGCGCCGATGGACTGGCTGCAAAATACCGGCGGCGCAATCGGCCACGCGTTTCCGTGTGCCACGGGCGCGGCACTGGCCTGCCCCGGACGCAAGGTGGTGTGCCTGCAGGCCGACGGCGCGGGCATGTACTCGCTCCAATCGCTATGGACCCAGGCACGCGAGAAGCTCGATGTGGTGAACGTGGTATTCGCCAACCGCATCTACAAAATACTCTATGGCGAGCTGGTCTCGGTGGGCGCGAAGCCCGGCCGTGCCTCGAACGAACTTTTCGATCTCGCGCGCCCCGAGCTCGACTGGGTGAAGCTCGCCGCTGGCATGGGCGTTGAAGCGACGCGTGTGGAAACACTGGAGAGTTTCGCCGACGTGTTCACCTCGGCCTGCGGGCGCCGCGGGCCGTTCCTGATCGAGTTCAGAATATAGAGAAATATTTTCAGGAGAAGAAATAAAATGCAATCCACTTGGAAATCAAAAGGGAAAAAGGTACATACACGAAAGATAGAAGTGACGACATACGATTACGACGGACAAAGAATAATCGTAGAAGGGTCCCTGAGAGATGAGCGTTTCCAGGAATCTCATGTGACGACCGGTGAAGCGTTTCCGAGCGGCGTCATTCATCACATGGCCATACGACTGCTGGTTAATTGTTCCAATCTCTTGATTGAGGACGTTGCTGTTGATCTGATAGCTGTGCCTCGGGAAGTGTGCCGGGAAACTATCGACTGCCTCGCCCCTATCAAGGGTCTGACCATTACCAAAGGGTTTACGTCAAAAGTGAAAAAACTGGCTGGGGGCAATAAAGGCTGCACCCACCTGGTGGAGCTCATCCTGGCAATGGCCCCGGCTGTCTTTCAGGGATTTGGAGCGCACCAATCACAAAAACCATTAAATTTCGATTCTGATCATGCACGGATGATGTTTCAATTTTTAGTCAATACCTGCCGCGTCTGGCGCGAGGATGGTCCCTTTGTTGAAAAGTTCAAAAAGAAGCTCAATACCCCCCAATCGGCCCATTAAAGCTTTCCCGGCTCGATGCCGATGATCTTGTAGCCAAGGGGGCCCCTTTCTTACCGAGACAATCGGAAAAGATCATGATCATCCGGTGCTCTATTGCTGCGAAAAAATATCGATCCGCAGTGCCGTGAACACGGTTCTGCCCATGGTAAAAGGAGATCGTCGATGAATGTACCCTCTGTTTCCCGATGGGCTTTGAAAGCCACTGCCACCCTATTGCTCATCTTCGGGGATCCGGGACAGACCGTCACGGTGACTCTGCAGTAACCCTGCCTTGGCAATAGATCGTTGAGTAATATTTATTCCAGGGATTGAAGTCTTTCATGATATCGAGCTGTCCGCTTTCGATAACCTGTATTTCTTCTTGATCTTCCCCCGCGTTGGTTGTAGCGTTTGTAATCACAGATGCTGACGCTTTCCGCTTTTCCGCAGCCGCGTAGTTTATCGATCCTCGTCTTTTGCTGTTTGTCCCCGGCCCGGGTTTAGGGAAAATTGGACAAAGGAGGATACGCCATGGCCGATCCAATGAAAGTGATCTTAACGATTACGTCTGTAAAGGGAACCTGTGCAGCAGGGCACAAGGTGGGGGAGGAATTCGACCTGAGCAAAGACTTTACGCTGGGATATTCGGGCAACGGCAGGACTCTTTGCCCATCCGCGTTCTACGCCGCTTTCCCGAGCTGGCGGGTCCTCCGTTTCGGCGGCGAGCTGCCGTGGGAAGAAGATAGGGATATGGCCCATGTGGCCTGCCCCGATCCCCTGAACCCCCTGATCATGGAATTGAGGAGGATCAGGGAGTAGGGTGTGCTGTGGAACGTCATGCCGGACCCCGGATCGGGTCCGGGGCAGGCTCTGATCCGGCATCAGGTCTGCTATGCTCTGGATTCCGGCTTTCGCCGGAATATAAATCACATTTTCGAGGAATGAAAGATGAAGATATTGGGTATCAGTGCGAGCCCCCGAAGTTCCCACAGCCAGACCCTGAAACTGGTCGAGGCGGTTCTCGACGGGGCACGGTCCAAGGGCGCCAAAACAGAACTGGCGGTGATCTGTACGTTGAACATCGAATTCTGCAATGCCTGCGGGGTCTGCCACAGCAAAGGGAAGTGCGTGAAGAAGGACGACTTTCAGGCCCTCTACCGAAAGATCCTGGCCGCCGACGGGCTGGTCATGGGCTCCCCCGATTATTTCCGGTCGGTAACGGCCCAGATGAAGACGATGATCGACCGCATGGCCGATGCCGTCCATTGCCAGTTGCTGACCGGCAAGTACACAGTCAACGTCGCCACCTCGGGAGGGACCGGTCAATACCGGCAGGTCACCGACTACCTGAACAGGATCATGCTGAACTTCGGATCGTTCATCACGGGAAGCACGGGGGTATCGATGCGACAGGGTCCCAGGGCCTTTGCGAATGCCGAGAGGAGGGCTTTCCTGCTCGGGGAAGACCTGGCGGAAGGCATCGGCGCCAAGCGGACCTATCCGGCGCAGGGGCGGATCATGGAGGAGAACAGGGCGTTCTTCCGAGACCTGGTCACGATGCACAAGGATGATTGGGCTTACGAGTACAAATATTGGCAGCGGATGGGCAAGTGACGGTCACCTGCCTGCGGAAGAGCTATGATTGCAATCACCTGTACACTGAACGAGGCGCAGCTTGGCCGCTGCCTGCAGATGTGGATCGACCATCACGCGCTGTTCAAACCGATCACCAAGGCGACGCTCCGCCTGCGGAGCGGTGAAATCTTCCCGGCGCTGACGCAGGCGCTCAGGATCGCCCTATCCGCCCCCCACGGGCCGGTCCCTCTCGATCTCCCCGAGGAT
>VFSW01013678.1_pt1 | contig 11266 bp, 13 predicted proteins | sample 5358111 | NCBI WGS metagenome assembly VFSW01 (sample SAMN11554181, study PRJNA540505) | mine drainage metagenome | isolation source: sediment from site ElyBrook_90M | place: USA: Ely Copper Mine, Vershire, VT | collected 2017 | reverse complement strand
CCCCAAGAAACTGAACTTCCCCGCGCCCCACGCTATACTATGGTTGAATCGCCCTTTTAACCGGCGCCCTGCATGGCTGAAATGAGTGTCATCTGGCTGCGCGTGGCCGTGGCCCTTTACTCGGTCGGCCTGCTGCACGCCATCCTAACGCTTGTCCGCAAGCGCGAACACCTTTTCCGCGTGGCCCTCGCCGCCCTCTCCATCGGCGCCGTCCTGCACGGCGTTTCCATCGTCGAAGAAGGCCTGCTCATGAACCACTGCCCCATCGCCAACTTCTACGAAACTTCCTCCATGTGCGCCTTCCTCATCACCACCCTGTTCCTCTTCGTCTATTGGCGCTACAAAACCGAAAGCCTGAGCGTCTTCATCTTCCCCCTCATCTTCGTCATGACCCTGGTCTCCACCCTCGGCAATCCGGTGGACGCCTGGACCAGCCCGGTCATCCGCAACGCCTGGCTGGACGTGCACATTACCCTGGTGCTGCTGGGCTTCGCCGCCCTGGCCTTCACCGCCGGCGCCTCCCTGCTCTACCTGTTTCAGGAGCGCGAGCTCAAACGCAAAAAGCCGCGCAAGCTCTACTACCGCCTGCCGCCCCTGGGCACCCTGGACGAGTTGATTTCCCGCTCCATGGCCCTGGGTTTCGTGCTCATGACCCTGGCCGTCATCGCCGCGACCACCTGGACCTTCATCGAGCACAAGACGCAATGGATCCGCCAGCCCGCCATCGCCATCTCCTTCATCACCTGGGGATGCTACCTGGCCATGGTGTTCCTGCGCATCACCGCCGGATGGCGCGGCCGCAAGGCCGCCATCATGGTCGTCGTGGTGGTGGGCCTCTCGGCCATCACCTGGGTGGCGCATGCGCGCCTGGGGATTCTGCTGAAGCCATGAAACTGCTGGTCACAGGCGTCAGCCACAAGACGGCGCCCGTCGAAATCCGGGAATGCCTGGCCTTCCCGGAGACCGCCCTGCCCCCCGCCCTGCACTCCCTCAAGGCCCGCCCGGGCGTCTCCGAAGCCTGCATCCTCTCCACCTGCAACCGCGTCGAGATCACCGTCACCACCGAGGATTCCGCCGACCCGCAGCCCGTGGTGGACGAGTTTCTGCGCGAATCCCGCATGGTCTCGCCCGCCGGCATCGAGCCGTACATCTACCGCCACGAGGGCCAGGACGCCATCCATCACCTCTTCCGCGTGGCCTCCAGCCTGGATTCCATGGTGGTGGGCGAGCCCCAAATCCTGGGACAGCTCAAGAACGCTTACGGCGTCGCCAAGGCCGAGGGCGCCGTCTGCGGCTGGCTCGAAGGCCTCCTCACGCGCGCCTTCAGCGTGGCCAAACGCGTGCGCTCGGAAACCGGCATCGGGCAGATGGCCGTGTCGGTCAGCTACGCGGCCGTGGAACTGGCCCGCAAAATCTTCGGCTCCCTCGACAACCGCACCATCATGATCGCCGGCGCGGGCAAGATGTCCGAACTGGCCGCCCGCCATTTGCGGCGCTCCGGCGCGGCCCACGTCTTCGTCACCAATCGCACCCACGAGCGCGCCGTCGAACTGGCCCGGCTCTTTCAGGGCACTCCCGTCGATTACAGCCGCTTCGTCGCCATGCTGCCCGAAGCCGACATCCTCATCGCTTCCAGCGGCGCCCCGCACTACATCCTGCACAAAGCCGAGATGCAGCGGGTCATCGCCGCGCGCCGCAACCGGCCCATGTTCCTCATCGATATCGCCGTGCCGCGCAACATCGACCCGGCCGTCAACGACCTGGCCAATGTCTTCCTCTACGATATCGACGACCTGCAGGAAGTGGTCAACGCCAACCTCCGCGAGCGCATGAAAGAGGCCGAGCGCGCCGAGGAGATCGTCAGGCAGGAGGTGGAGCGCACGATGGCCCGCCTCAAGGTGCAGGAGATCGCCCCCACCATCATCAGCCTGCAGGAGGAGCTGGAGCGCATCCGCCAGCAGGAGATCGAAAAGGTCCGGCGCAAGTACGGCCCCGTCACTCCCGCCCAGGAAGAAGCCTGGGAGGCGTTGACCCGCGGCATCATCAATAAGGTGGCGCATGGCCCCATCTCCGAATTGCGCCTGCAGGCCGGCCGGCCCGACGGCGCGCCCGTCATCGACGCCATTCGCAAGGTGTTCCACCTCCAAGACTGAATCATGCTCGTTATCGCCTCCCGAGGATCGCAACTGGCCCTGTGGCAGGCCCACTGGGTGCGGCAGCAGCTCGCCGCGCTGGGCCATCCCAGCCGCGTCGAAATCATCAGGACCACCGGCGACCGCATCACCGATGTGCCCCTGGCGCAAGTTGGCGGCAAGGGCCTGTTCACCAGGGAGATCGAGGAAGCCCTGCTGGAAGGCCGCGCGGACCTGGCCGTGCACAGCCTCAAGGACTTGCCCACCGAATTGCCCGCCGGCCTGGTGCTGGCCGCCACGCCCGAGCGCGAGGACCCCCGCGACGCCATCGCCGGCCGGCGCCTGGCGGACCTGCCCGGCGGCGCGATGGTGGGCACCAGTTCCCTGCGCCGGGCCGCCCAATTGCGCGCCGTGCGCCCCGGCCTGCGCATCGAGCCCGTGCGCGGCAACCTGGATACCCGCCTGCGCAAGCTCGACGAAGGCCGCTACCATGCCATCGTGCTCGCCGCCGCGGGCCTGCGCCGCCTCGGCTGGGAGGCGCGCATCGCCGAAATCCTCCCGCCCGATATCGTTTGTCCCGCGGTAGGCCAGGGCGCCCTCGGCATCGAAACCGCCGCCGGCCGCGAGGAGCCTTGCGCGCGCCTCGATCATCCCCCCACGCGCGCCGCCGTCACCGCCGAGCGCGCTCTGCTGGGCGCGCTGGGAGGCGGCTGCCAGGTTCCCATCGGCGCTTACGCCACCGTCGCCGGCGAGCGCCTCTCGCTGCGCGCCGTGGTGGTCTCGCCCGATGGCTCCCGGCTTGTTCGCGACCGCTCCGAAGGCCCCGCCGCCGATGCCGCCCGCATCGGACGCGACCTCGGCCAAGCCCTCCTGGCCGCCGGCGCCGACAGCATCCTCGAGAGCGTGTACGGATGAGCAAGGTCTACCTGGTAGGCGCCGGTCCAGGCGATCCCGAGCTCATCACCTGCAAGGGCCGCCGCCTCCTGGAATCCGCCGGCGCGGTCCTCTACGATCACCTCGCCAACCCCGCCCTGCTGGATCTCGCGCCGCCCGCCGCCGAGCGCATCTACGTCGGCAAAAAACGCGCCCTGCACGCCTTCTCCATGGAAGAGATCTGCGCCATGATGATCGCCCGCGCCCGCCGCGGCCTCACCGTGGTGCGCCTGAAGGGCGGCGATCCCTTCATCTTCGGCCGCGGCGGCGAGGAAGCCGAAGCCCTGGCCGAGGCGGGCGTGGCTTTCGAGATCGTGCCCGGCGTCACCACGCCGCTGGGCATCGCCGCCTACACCGGCGTGCCCCTTACCCATCGCGACCAGACCAGCGCCGTCACCTTCGTCACCGGCCACGACACCGCCGCCGTGGATTGGAGCCGCATCGGCGCCGCCGGCACCCTGGTGGTCTTCATGGGCATTACCACCTTCGATGAAATCGTCCGCCTCCTCATCGCCCACGGACGCGCTCCCGAGACGCCCGCCATGGCCGTGCGCTGGGGCACGCGCCCGGATCAGCAGACCCTGGCCGGGACCCTGGCCACTCTCCCCGCCCTCATCCATGCGCACGGCCTCAAGCCTCCCGCCACCATCATCGTCGGCGAAGTGGTGGCCCTGCGCGCCAAGCTGAACTGGTTCGAGCGCCTGCCCCTGTTTGGCCGGCGCATCCTGGTGACTCGCGCCCGCGAGCAGGCCGGCACGCTCTCGGCCAAGCTGCGCGCGCTGGGCGCCGAGACCATCGAGATCCCCACCATCGAAATTCAGCCCGCCCTCGATTACCAGCCCCTCGACCGCGCACTCGCCAACCTGGATTCCTATGACTGGCTGATCTTCACCAGCGCCAACGGCGTGCGCTTCTTCCTGGACCGCCTGGACCGCTCCCCGGTGGACCTGCGGGCCCTGCGCGCGCGCCTCTGCGCCATCGGCCCGGCCACCCGCGCCGCCGTCGAAGCCCTGCACCTGAAGGTAGACGTGATGGGCGAGGCCTACGTCGCCGAAAGCCTGCTGGAAGCCCTGGCCGCCCACGATCTCGCCGGCAAGCGCATCCTGCTGCCCCGCGCCGCCGTGGCCCGCGACCTCGTGCCCGCCGAACTCACCCGCCGCGGCGCGCGCGTGGATGTCGTCGAAGCCTACCGCACCGCCGTTCCCCAGGGCCCTGTCACCCTCCCCGCCACGCCCGCCTGGATCACCTTCACCAGTTCTTCCACCGTGCGCAACCTCGTCGCCATGGCCGGCGCCGCCGCTCTGGAGGGCTTCCAGATCGCCTCCATCGGACCGGTCACCTCCGCCACCGCCCGCCAGCTTGGCCTCCACGTCACCGCGGAGGCCGCGGTCTTTACCGTGGACGGCCTGGTAGACGCCATTCTAGCCGCGCTATAGCCGGTCGTGGGGCAGCCAATATTGGCTGCGGACCCGCTTTCCAGCGGGTCCTACGCGCCCAAATGTTTGGCCAGAAACGGCAGCCCCCGGACGCCCCAGAACGAGTGCGGGCCGTTGAACACTTCCTGCTCGGCCAGGTCCCCGGCGCCGTACACTTCGTACACCTTCTTGACCCGCGCGAAGCCGGCCTTGCTGGCCTCGATGGGGAAGATGTCGTCCTTCATCCCCGACTCCGCAAACAGCGGCCGCGGCGCGATCAGCCCCGCCACATCGTACAACTCGGCCCAGTTCAAAATTCCCGGCACGTAGTTGTCGATGCAATGCGACAGGCTCATAATGCTCTCGCGGAAAGTGTTCAGATAGCCGCTGATCATGGCGGCGCGGATGCGCGGCTCCAGCGCCGCCGCGAACGTGGTGCACGTGCCGCCCCCGGAAATGCCCATGCATCCCACGCGCCGCGCGTCCAGTTCCGGCCGCGTCTCGATCCAGTCGATGGCCCGCATCACGTCGTACACCCGCCAGCCGATCATGGTCTGGCCCAGCAGCAAAGCCGCCCCCGCCGAGGGCTGGCAGGCCGTCGCCTCCGCGCCCTTCCGCCGCGTCACCGGATCCCTCCGGCACCCGAACGCCAGCGGCTCCAGGGCCACCGCGGCCATGCCGTGCTCCACCACCTGTATGGCGAAATCGTGTTCATAGAAGGGCTTGTCCGTGCGGTCGCGCCCCCGCGCGTCGATGCCCACAATATCGTCCACACCGCGCCCATGCCCCGGCACGCAGATCACCGCGGCGTGCGGCGGCGCCGTGGCGCGCGGCGTCAGCAGGTAGCCCAGCACCAGCATTCCGGGGCGGCTCTCGAACACGAACTTCTCGCGCCGGTAGCCGTGGAAATCGCGCGCCTCCAGCGTTTGCGCCCGCGGCGGCGCGCCCTTCGCCGGAAAGCCGCCCACCAGTTCCGCGACCTTCGCGCGCAGCCGCTTCCGCCACGCTTCCGCCTGCTTCCGATTCTGCGCGCGGAAGGTCAGCCGCAGCGGCGCGGCATCGTAGAGCTTGCGCGTGTACGCCACCGGGTCGAACGCGCTCATATCCACCTTGTCCGCAAAGCCGTCCAGCGCGCCGCCATACTTGTTCTCCGCGCCCGCGCGCGCCGCCGGCCATAGCGCCGCGCTTCCCGCCAGCTTGCCGAGTTCTCTGCGTGTCATGCCCATGCTCCTCCCGCTTGCTTTACCCGCGGGTTTTGCGATATCAATTATATCCGCCCCGCACACAACCTAGTGGACAATGTACCACTTCTGGTACATACTGGATTCGTGGGGCGGGATGAACAAAACCCGGAGATGCCGGTCCGGTTTTACCGCACGGATGCGGGCGGGTCCCCGGTGCTGGACTGGCTGCGCGGTCTCGACAAGGATGACCGGCGCGCTATCGGGCTCGACCTCATGCGGGTGCAGTTCGGCTGGCCGATTGGGAGGCCACTGGTGGGAAGCCTCAAGGATGGTCTTTGGGAAGTGCGCTCGCCGCTTCCGAGCCAGCAGATAGCCCGGCTGATCCTGTGCTTTCACGATCAGATGCTCGTCGTGCTGCACGGGTTTATCAAGAAAACGCAGAAAACGCCTGCGGATGACCTGGCCCTGGCGAAACGCAGAATGAAGGAGGTTACGAAATGAAAAAGCGCAACAAGCATATCGGCTCGTCACTGGAGGACTTCCTGAAAGAGGAGGGCGTCCTCGAAGAGACTCGCGCGGCCGTGCTGAAAGAGACGCTGGCCTGGCAAGTTCAGCAAGCGATGGAGAGGGACAAAATCAGCAAAGTAGAGATGGCGCGGCGCATGAACACAAGCCGCGCGGCGCTGGATCGTCTCCTCGATCCTGGCAACCCCTCTGTGACGCTGCAAACCCTAACGCGCGCGGCACACGCTATCGGTCGCGATTTGCGCATCGAGCTGGTGTAGGGGGCAGGGAAGCAAACGCACGGCTACGGCGGCCATCACTCTTTGATGGTATTGCGAATCGCCAGAGACACGGCCCGCGACGCCAGCCGGAAATGGACGAACCGGCGCTCATCGGGTTGCGCGATCGCGCCCGCGCGCGCCGCCGCCGGCCTTAGCGCCGCGCTTCCCGCCAGCTTGCCGAGTTCTCTGCGTGTCATGCCCATGCTCCTCCCGCTTGCTTTACCCGCGGGTTTTGCGATATCAATTATATCCCGGAGGTTTTCATGAAGAGCTTCACCCTACTGGCCGCATGCGCGCTCGCCCTGCCCGTCTTCGCCGCGGACGAAGGCGCCATGTTCGCCAAACACTGGCAAACGTCCCAGGAGTTCACCGTCGCCGTGGCCGATGCCATGCCCGCCGCCGATTACAATTTCAAACCCAACGCCGAGGAGATGAGCTTCGGCAAACTCATGGCCCACATCGCCATGGCCAATAACCGCGCCTTCGCCACCGTCAGCGGCCTGAAACCGCCCGAAGTGCCGGCCGCCATCGCCGCCGCGTACAAGGACCCCAAGGGCGTCTTCGACAAGGAAAGCACCATCCGATTCCTGCGCGACTCCTTCGACTTCTGCGCCAAGGCGCTGGCGGACATCACCCCGGAAAAGCTCGATGCCGCCACCGGTCCGCTCACCGGCCGCGAGCGCCTGTGGGCCTACTTCACCCACACCGCCCATCATCGCGGGCAGGCGGAAGTCTATCTGCGCATGAAAAACATCAAGCCGCCGGATTACCGCTTCTGATCCGCACCCAGCGCAAAGGGCGCGCGCCCGCCGCTGCCTGTGGCAACATGAAAATTGCGCATCCTGCTGGCCCATAATTCTCCCTACTATCCCTCCTACGGCGGCGGCGACAAGTCCAACCGCCTGCTCATGGAGGCCCTCGCCGCCAGGGGCCACGCCGTGCGCGTGGTGGCCCGCGTGGAACACTTCGGCGAGCCCGCCCACGCCGCCCTGGCTCGCGAACTGTCCGCCCGCGGCGTGGCCCTCGATCCCCACTCCGGCCCCGGCCTGGCCTTCCGTCTGCATGGCGTGGCCGTCCGCATTCTCACCGGCGGCGCCGGCCTGCGCGCTTTTTTCGCGGCCCAGGTGCGCGCCTTCGATCCCGAAATCATCGTCGCCTCCACCGACGATCCCGCCCACCTCATGCTCGACGCCGCCTTCCGCGCTCCCCGCGCCCGCGTCGTCTACCTGGTCCGCGCCACCGTGGCCCTGCCCTTCGGCCCCGATAGCGGCCTTTCCAGCGCCTTCCATGCCGAGGCCCTGCGCCAGGCCGACGGCGTGGTCGCGGTGAGCGAATACGTGGCCCAATACACACGCCGGTGGGGCGGCGTAGACGCCGTCTACCTGCCCATCTCCCTGCTCGATCCCGGCGGCCACCCCCATCTCGGCCGCTTCGACAACCGCTTCGTCGCCATGGTCAATCCGTGCGCCGTGAAGGGCATCTCCATTTTCCTGGCGCTGGCCCGCCGCTTCCCCGATGTCGAGTTCGCCGCCGTGCCCACCTGGGGCGCCACCGCCGCCGATTTCGCCGCCCTGCGCAAGCTGCCCAATATCGCCGTGCTCGCCCCCGTGGACGACATCGACGATTTGCTGCGCCAGACCCGCGTCATGCTGGCCCCGTCGCTCTGGGCCGAAGCCCGCTCGCGCGTCATCCTGGAAGCCATGTCCCGCGGCGTTCCCGTCATGGCCGCCAATGTCGGCGGCCTGGCCGAAGCCATGCTCGGCGTCGATTACCTCCTGCCCGTCAATCCCGTCGTGCGCTACCGGCCCACCGTGGATGAGCTGATGGTGCCCGCCGCCGACATCCCGCCCCAGGACGTGGCCCCCTGGGCCGCCGTCCTTGAACGCCTGCTCACCGGCCGCGCCCATTACGAGGCCTTGTCGCAGCGTTCCCGCCACGCCGCCCTCGCTTACGCGCGCCATCTGCACGCCGGGCCCTTCGAAGCCTACCTCGCGCGCATCCTGGCCGGGCCCGCTCGCCGCGCGCCCCACCCGCGCGGGCCTGAGACGCTCTCCGCCGAGCGCCGCCGTCTGCTGGCCCTGCGCCTGAAACGGGTGAACACGCATGTGGGTCCCTGATGTGCCGGGCGCGGACCGCGACTCCCTCGCCCGCCGCGCCACCGCCATCGCCCGCGCCGCCCTCCCCGGCGTGGATATCGAGATCTTCTTTAGCGATGGCTGGGTCCGCCGCGTCGGTCCCGATTACTTCCCCGATCCCGAAATGTTCAGCGCCCAGCCCAACTGGGAGCGCTGGGCCGGACAGGCCCGCAAATATCTCCGCGACGCCGCGGATTATTGGTTTCATCTCTATCAGCCGCGCCCCGGCGACACCATCGTCGATATCGGCGCCGGCCGCGGCGAGGATGTCTTCGCCTTCTCCCGCGCCGTGGGGCCGGACGGCCGCGTCTGGGCCATCGAGCCGCATCCGGTTTCCTTTGCGGCTCTGCTGCGCTTCTGTGAGCTCAACCGCCTTACTAATGTCACCTGCCTCCAGTACGCCTGCATGGACCGCGCCCTGGACCTGCACATCGAAACGCTGCCGGTGTGGGAGTCCAACTATGTGCGCGCCGGCGATCCCGCGCCCACCACTTACCCCGTGCGGGGCCTGCCCTTCGACCACCTGGCGGAACGGCACCGCATCGCCCGCATCGACTTCCTGAAGATGAATATCGAGGGCGCCGAGCGCCTGGCCTTGCCAGGCTGCCAACAGGCCCTGCGCCGCGCCCGCAGCGTGTGCATCGCCGCGCACGATTTCCGCGCCGCCCGCGGCGAAGACCCCCGCTTCCGCACTCTCGATTTCGTGAAACGCTTCCTGGAGGAGGCCGGCTTTGAAATCGTGATCCGCGACGACCCCCGTTACTATGTCCCCTATCACGTCCACGGCGTGCGCCGCTAAGCGCATTCGCTTGCACTCCACGCCGTCACCCCGCCGGGCGGGCCGAGCCAATTTGACGTGGCCCGCGCAGAGCCGCGATCAGTCCTGCTAAGCTGCCACTTAGCCCGTGATCTCGTGCCGCCTGCTCACCAAACGATTCGGTAACGTAACCGCCGTGAACTCCCTCTCCCTGGAAGTCGCGAAAGGCGCCATCTGCGCCTTTCTCGGTCCCAACGGCGCCGGCAAATCGACCACCGTCAAGATGCTCTCGGGACTCCTCGCCCCCACTTCCGGCCAGGCCTCGGTCTGCGGGTTGGATGTCGCCGCGCATCCGCTGGAGGTCAAGCGCAATATCGGTGTGCTGCCCGAAAGCCTCGGCCTCTTCGACGACCTGACCATCCGGGAGCACCTCCTTCTCACCGCTCGGATCTACGGTCTTGGCAAGCGGCAGTCTCACGCGCGCATCGACCAACTCCTGCGGGTCCTCGCTCTCAGCGAAAGCCGCGACACGTTCGCCGGCCACGGCTCCCACGGTATGCGCAAGAAGACCGCCTTCGCCATGGCCCTGCTGCCGAACCCCGAGGTCCTCTTTCTTGACGAGCCTTTCGAGGCTATCGATCCCGCCACGTCCAAGATCATGCGGGACCTCCTGGTCGCCGCCGCCGCGCGCGGCATCACGGTGTTCCTCACTTCCCATATTTTGCCGGTGGTCGAGCGCATCGCCCACCAGTTCGTCATGATTCGCGGGGGAAGCATCGTTTGGAACTCCCCGGCCGCCGAACTGCCGCGCCCGCTCGAAGATCTCTATCTTGAACTCGCTGAACCGCCCGCGCCGGAGGACCTGGAATGGCTCGCGTCCGGGCAATCCTAGGCGCGGTCATGACCGCTGTCCGGCGCGATCTCCGGACTGTGGGATCTTTCTCCGGCAACAATCTCTTTGTAGTCGGCGTGGCAGCTCTTTTCCTCGGCGATCCGGGCCTCTTCGCCGCACTCGGCGCCTTTATCGGCCTGGTCCTCTTTATCCCATTGAGCGCCGATCCGCTGCGCGTTTTGCCGCCCGATCGGCTCGCCGTCTGGCCGCTCGGCGCGGGCGAGCGCCTGGCGCTGCGGATCTTCAGCCTGTGGCTCAATCCCGTCCTGTGGTTCATCGCCGCGTTGGCGGTTTGGAAGCACCTGACGATAGGCCTGTGGGCGCTGGCCGCCGGAGTGTTTGCGATTGGGTTCCTGCTGCCGTCGCTTCCCGCTGGCGGCCGGGGAGCGTGGCGTCATTTGCCCAACTTTCCGGGCCCGTTGAACCAACTCATCCGCAAAAATCTGCGCGAGATGCTTTCGACGCTCGATTTCTGGTGCAGCGCCGTGGCCGGCGCTCTCTGCCTGGGCTTCCGTGTCGCGGGGCGCCTGCCGGCCGAGGCCTTGCTGCCGATGACGGTCGTGGTGATGCTCGCGATCTCGACTTACTCACAGACGCTCTTCGGTCTCGATGGCTATGGCGGGATGACCCGCTACCGCCTCCTGCCCGTCCCCGGTTGGCGGATCCTGGCGGCCAAAGACGTGCCGTTCCTTTTGGTGTCCGTGCTGATGACCCTGCCTCTGGCTCCCTCTGCCGGCCTGGCCGCCGCGCTCACTGTTCTGGCGATAGGCCATCATCCTTCCGCCATCCACCACAGCGGCCAAGTGCGTTGGCGGTTCTCCAGCGGCGTCTCCTTCGCTACCAGCATTTTTCAGGTCGTGGTGATGTCCGCAACCGCCGCCGCGGTCCACGCCATACCAACCCTGATTGTACTTTTCGGGGGCGTCTACGCGTGGTCCACGTGGTGGTGCGGGCGGGTGCTGGAGCAACAGCCGCTGTAGCCCGCCCTATCGCGCGACCGAGCCGGGGTCGATCCCGCCCGCCAGCGTGAAGC
>VFSW01013677.1_pt1 | contig 11267 bp, 8 predicted proteins | sample 5358111 | NCBI WGS metagenome assembly VFSW01 (sample SAMN11554181, study PRJNA540505) | mine drainage metagenome | isolation source: sediment from site ElyBrook_90M | place: USA: Ely Copper Mine, Vershire, VT | collected 2017 | reverse complement strand
GCGAATTTGGGGATGAGCCCAGGTATAAAATGCCTGATTCAGGGCATTAAATTTTTTCTTAATCTCGGGATGGTTTTCAACGGTTACATCACGCGTCATCGTTCCGATCAGATAACCGCCCTGTGGGGCAGGCTTGATGTAGAACAATTCGGAAACACCGTTGAGATCCACCAGGGCGCCAGGGCGGGCCATGCGGAAATTCATGGCAGGGATCAGGCTCTGGCCGCCAGCCAGTACCTTACCGTCGTAACCAAGCTGGTCAAGACGGTCCAGCGCTTCTTGAACGCTGGTTGGGGCATAGTACGCGAATGGAGCTGGCTTCATGGAGTTATTGCCTCCTGTACGTTTTAACGTGCCAAAATCTTAAACACCGAAGACGACGATTCGTTCCTGCGTTCATCTTGGGGGCAGCCTCGAGAACCACATGGGAGAGCTCTTGCCGTCACCTTTTGCCCAAAGCTGGTAAGTGATTTGCATGTGTCCCAGGTGCAGGGAGCTGTGGTCGACCACGTGCAGGATCGCCCACCGTCCTGTAACCATTTTTTCATCTACCTCGTACGTTTTTGAAAGATCTGCCTCAGTTAATTTCGCAAAGATGGTTCTGGTCTCTGCCAGCGTGTTGTTCAGGATATCGATTAAAGGTGAAGAATTTTTTACCCTCACCGCAAATTCGGAATCGCGGTCACGCGTTGCCGGCATTCCGCCGATCACCTCGCCAATCCAATAATGCTCGGCTCCGGCAACATGCATCGCCAGGTTGGCGATCGAGTTGGAAACCTGCATTTGGGGCAATACGATCGGAAAGAAATTTAAGCCATCCCGCGGCATATCGTCAATCATGTCGACGATTTGCTTGTGCAGGTCTTCAATCCGTAGAAGATAGTTTTCGAGTTCGTTCAGCAAATACAATTCTCCAGAGGGGCGTTCCGGGCGCCTTAATGCGCAGGGTCATTCAGGCGCCAGGTCGTCATTAAAAGTTTAGCTTTCCTTGAAAGCGACGAAGCGCCCCCACATCGATTCGGCTTCCATGGCCTTCTGCAGGTAGCAGCCGATGTAATAGCGGCCGCTCTTGGCAGTCAGCATGGCTCCAGCCAGGTTTTCTGCATGCACGATGTGCTTGGAGAAGAGGTTGAAATGCATATCCTGGTAGTATTTGTCCAGCGGGTACATCTGGTCCCAGTCTTTGCCGAAGTCGCGGATCAGCTTGCGGTTGGCTTCTTCGAAGGTCTTGGGGTGCCAGATGCGCATGATGGTATTCATCGGGTGGTCGGCAGAAACCGCGTCCACGCCGATCCATTTAATCTGCATCTCGGTGGCCCATTTAGAGAAATCCGGTGAAGGACCCGGGTGCTTCACCATGTAGCGGAACTCGTCCGATTCAGGGCTGCACCAGCCAAATTTATTCCAGCCGGTCTTGATGATCAGGATGTCTCCCTTGTGGATTTCGACGACTTTTTCGATCATCTCGGGGGTGTAGACGCTCGAGTCGCTCACCAGCTCGGAGATGTCGGCAATGACGCCGGGGCCAACCCATTCTTCCAACGGCACCTGACCGATGGTGCGGCCATTGGGGTAGAAGTGCTTCTCGCCGTCCATGTGGGTGCCAAGGTGGATGCTGGCGTTGCAGATGGAGCCGTTGCGGCCCATACCGAAGTACTGCCCGCCCACGCGCTTGGTGTAGGTCACGCTAAGGGGTACATAGTTCAGCCACTGCGGGGTCTGCACGCTGAAGGGCACGGTCAGGTCGAGCATTTCGGCTTTGCCCATTTCAGTCAGGAATTCGTCTTCCTTCATGTAGGCCGGTGCCTTGAAGGCGAAAACACGCGCCCAGGCCGCTTCAACTTCCACGAAGGGAATCGGCATGCAGGAGATCCAGGCCCGCTGGTTCTTGAGCTGGTCGATGTCGCCCACGATGGCTTCCACGAAGACCAGGTGTTTCTTGGGCATTGTGGTGTGGGTCAGGTCGTAATACTCACCCTGAGGGAAGGTTTCGTCCCAGGTCTTGCCAGTGGCTTTCTTCAGTTTCTCTTCCGCCAGCTTGAAATGATTTTCGTGCATGCGGCGGATGGGGGTATTCATGGGGTGCTCGGCCGTGCCGCAGTCCACACCCACCCATTTCAGCTCCATTTCCAGGGCCCACTTGTAGAATTCCATGGAGGGACCGGGATGGCGTACATAGAAACCAAACTCCTTCGATTCAACCCCGCCCTGGGCATTCGGGTTTACCGTGTCGGGCTGATCGTAGGAATAGCGGTGGTAGCCGGTGTTGATGATCAGGATGTCGCCCTTCTTGACGTCGACTTTCTGCATGATCATTTCTGGGGTGTAGATGCTGTAATCGGAGACCAGGTCGGAGATATCGGCAACCACGCCCGGGCCGCTCAGGTCGGTCAGTGGGATATCAGAAATGGGGCGCGCTCCGGAGTTGAAGGCAGTCTCGCCGACCAGGTGGGTGCCCACAGTGTTGCTCCAGTTCAAAATCTGGCCGTTGGCGCCCTGACCGCCGCCATACGCGCCGGTGAGGCGCTTGAAAAAATGGACTTCCAGCGATTTTTCGCCGGGCCATGGTGGAGTGAAGATGCTGCAGCCTTGAGTCAGGTCAAATAACCTGGCGTCACACAACATTTTGATAAATTTTTCTCGTTCCATCGTGTTCTCCTTTCGAACAATGAGTTCTAGTGCACTGTCAGTGATGAGTTTATGGTTTGTTTAAGGCGCTTTGCACCCTAAACAAACCATAAATCAACATCTGACAGACTTCTAGGCGTAACCGTATTTCTCAGCGAAGGCCACCAGGGCATCCTCGAAGATGTTGGCGGGTGGGGTCACAACGCCTGCGCCCACCTGCCCGATGCCTGGATCTTTGTGAGCAACCCCGGTGTTGACGCGGGGTAGAATTCCTTTTTCAACCACTTTGCGGATATCGATGCCGGTTGGGGTGCCGCGAAAATCGAGCGCCGGAATGTTGAAGTATTTGTGTTCGGCGAAACAGATTTCGTACATGTCCAGGGTAGTGTTGGTGGCGTCTTTGGCTTCGCCGCCGATGAAGGTGACGATGGCCGGGGCGGCTGCCATGGCAAAACCGCCAACGCCAGCAGTCTCGGTGATGGTGCTGTCGCCGATGTCGGGATTGGCATCTTTATCGGTGAAGCCGGGAAAGTAGAGTGCTTTTACGTGCCCTGCCGGGCCGGTGAACCACTGGTCACCCAGGCCGCTGACCCGGATCCCGAAGTCGGTGCCGTTGCGGGCCATAACGGTGACGATGGTGCTGCCTTCAATGTTAGAGGCGGCATCGGCCATAATTTTGCAGCCGGCCATCACAGGGTTGAGAATGCTGAGCTGGTTATCGCCGAGCGCTTTCAAGACATCGGAGGCATCATCGGTTGTCTTCGCCAGTTTGGCGATGAATGGATCCAGGGTCTTCAAATAGAGCAGGGAGGCCGATTTCAAGCGGTTGTGGCCGTCATCACCCATTTGCAGAGCTTCAGCCAGGGTGGAGCGGATATCGATACCGCCACAGGCTTTGAGGGCTTTATCGAGGGTGGGGCCGAGGACGTCATTCATCCAGTGGAGGCGAGACAGTACTTCTTCGCTGTAAGCCCCCATGCGCAGGACTTTGCCGCGGCCTTCATTCAGGCCGGAATATCCTTTATTGCCGTAGGTCAGGTTTTCGACGACATAAACCATAAAGGAGGGCGAAATCACGCCCGCCATGGGGCCAGCCGCGCCATGATGGTGGCAGGGTTCCCACTTAATCTTGCCTGTGGAAAGCAGAAATTCAGCTTCCTGGGCGTCTTTAGCCTTGCCTTCGAAAATTAACGCGCCGACCATCGCGCCTTTCATCGGGCCAGCCATGCGATCCCAGGTGACGGGCGGGCCGGCGTGCAGCAGCAGATCGTCGCGCATTCCAGGAATAACGTCGATGGCGCGACCCACACCGGTGACCACCGGGCGGGATTCCATCATTTTTTCAACAGCCTGTTTATTGGCACTCTCGATATCGATCATTTTGTTTCCTCCAAAAATGACTGTCGCTGTGTTGCAGATATACCTGCTTCACAGCGACAGAATTTATTTTTGTTTCATTTTTTCCAAAATAGACATCAGGCGCTCATTGCCGCCCGCCGGTGGTTTCCATTCAACATGAACGGTGGGCGTGCCCTGGGCTACCAGGTTTTCGGCAAACGATTCGAGACCGACGTTGATGGCCTCGAGCGGTTTCTGAAGGGTGGACAGGTCGACGGGCATCTTGATCACACTGGCAGCCGCCACGGTACTCTGTTCCAATCCCTGCAGGATACGCCCGGCGTACCGGACCATATCTTCATTGCTGGGGCTGACCCAGGCGCCGGCATCCCTGAGCAGTTGAATTTGCTCGTGGAAATTCTGGGGATCGTCGTCAGTGCCGGTGACCACAGCCACAACCTCGAGGAAGCGGCCCTGTTTTTCAGCCAGGGCGCGCGCCTTGGCTACTGCCGGCGCCAGCTCACTGGCCGGATTGGGATGAGAGCCGTAGCCGATCACCACGTCCAGCATGATCACTGCCACGGAAGGGTCGTTGGCTTCTTCCAAAATCCGACGGATGCGCAGATCATTGTCCATCATGGGGTGCAGGCGGCCGACTGTAAATTCATCCTCGCCCATGTCGACAATGGTGTGTTCCTGGCTAACCAGGGAATTGGGCAGCTTATTTTCCTTGCGCAGGGGAGCGTTAGCATACATTTTGGAAATGTAGCTCTCCAGGATATACTGAGCTTCGTACGCCAGAGTGCCGCCGGAGAACAGGCCGCGCAGGTAGCGCTGGCCGGGGGCAAACTTGCTCAGGTCGGGCGCAGCCGGCACGTCCAGCTGGTTTTTGTTGATCAAATTGACCGCAATCTGGGCAGCATCGTCCAGGCTGACGGCAAAATAAAGGTTATCGAGTTGGAAAGCCGAAATTGGCCGTCCCACAAAGCATGCAACCACCGGTTTTCCGGCTTTTTTGGCTGCTTTCAGTACTTCTTCGGCCACCCGGGGGGCCGGTGGCTTGGAAACCAGGACGATCACCTTGGTTTCAGGGTCGCGGCTGAGCGCATCCAATCCCATCAGGAAAGTCACGGCGCCTACCTTTTCTGAAAGGTCACGACCGCCGGTGCCGATGCCGTATGAAACGCCGCCGCCCATCTGGGCGATGCGTGAAGAAACTTGCTGCAGTCCGGTGCCGGCGGCTGCCACGATGCCAATCGGGCCAAAGCGGACTTTATTGGCAAATCCCAGTCCAATACCCCGCACGATGGCCGTGCCGCAGTCAGGTCCCATCACCAACAGCCCCTTTTCGGAGGCCATTTGTTTCAACGAAATCTCTTCTTCGACCGGTACATTGTCGCTGAACAGGAAAACGTGCTTGCCGTTGCGCAGTGCGTCGCGCGCCACACCTGCAGCGTAGCGTCCGGCTACAGAAACCAGTACCCAGGAAGAATCGGGCAGTTCCTGGTTAGCATTTTCGATGCTTTGAGGGCGATGTGTTCCCCCAGAAGCTTTCTTACGCATGGTGAGCAGCTCATCCAACTTACCGATGGCGGCTGTTGCATCATTCTCAGTGGCGGCCCTGACGACAACAACCAGGTCATCCGGTTTGGCAGAATTAACTTGAGGTGACAGCAAGTTGATGTGCGCCAGCAGTTCCTTGTTGCCTTCGGTCCCCATTACTACTCCGGCATCCTCGACGTTTGCCAGGCCGGCCAGAGACCGCTGGACATTCATCAAAAACGCCGAGTCGTAATATGCTCCAGACCGAATTTCAGCTTTAATCACAGACATTATTACCTCCGCATAGAAATACTTGACTGGACAAGTGCCTTTGGGCACATGTTTCAAGATCCTGCTACTATTCGAATTTTTGAAAGCAAGAAACTAATCCGATTGACTGCCAAGATCACACCTGTGGAAAAAGTCTACCTTTTTCCAAATTTTTGACTCCCTGGTATATTGGTCGATACCAACCGGATCCAGGGGGACTTGCTCTGACAGCGAACCAGTAAATGCTAGAATGTTGAAAATGAGAACTGAAATGCAGCAACTTTTTTGGTAGAAATGAGTTGCTTTTTCATTGCCGCAAGGTAATACCAGATAATTATAGCAACTCAATTTGGCAGAGTCAATTGAAGGTTATCAGACAATTAATATGATTTTTTTACTTTGGTTGTGACAAATCCCACACTCATTTCTCCAGCTTGCTGTATGGTACAATTTGATACCCTAGAAATGTAGTCCGTAAAATGCTCGATAACGCTGATTTCACGCAGCATTCAAAAAAAATAAAACACAAAAACCTCTCAGTCCAGGAGAAAACAATATGGAACCATGCGATGTGTGCGAGAAAGAGCTCGGCTCCGATTATAGAACGGTAGATATCCACCGGACGCACCTCATCAAACGCGGCGTGAATAAGGGCAAGTTGGGCGGTACGAGTGTAGCCAGCGAATATGGTAAGTTTGAGCCTGTTTCAGTCAAAGTGTGCAGTCGCCACCTGCGAGGTTTCTATACCCAGCGATTGATTCCAGGGTTCATCGCATTCATCCTGCTTTTCATTCCTGTTCTTTTCCTGGTCAAACTTATCCCGATTTGGTCCGACACCAACCGTACGCCGCTGGTTTTAACCACCATAATCATTGTATTAGCAGTGGTTTATTTTCTGGTACGGCGTATTACGTACGATGGGTATATTGCCAGCGTGTTGACGCTTCAACCCAGGAATCGCGAAGCAAAGATAGAATATTTTGGCCAGGCTAAATACCGTAGAATGATGAAAAACTTTTCCAAATTGGATGCGATCCTCAAGGATGACAACCAAAAGTAAAAATATGAATTAATGGAATCAAGTAAGAATCCGTTTTTCCCGGTCGTAATTTTTGCCAAGGAAGGCCGGGGCGCGTGAGCGGCGGAAGGTGAAGATCATCACCAACAGGGTGGCCACGTACGGCAGCATCAGCAAAAATTGGTAAGGAATGCCGATTCCATTCACCTGGGCAGTGGAAGCCAGGCTGTCGATGCCGGCAAAGAACAGCGAACCGAACATGATGTTGATCGGCGACCAGCCCCCGAAAAAGGTAAGGGCAATTGAAATCCAGCCGCGTCCCGCCACGATGTTGGGCGTGAACGTACCGGCAAACACCATCGGAAGGTAAGCGCCAGCCAATCCCATCAATGCTCCGCCGATACAGGCGGTGATATAGCGCCAGGCATTGACGTTCACCCCCAGGCTGTCGGCTGCCATGGGGTTTTCGCCCACCGAGCGCATTTCGAGCCCTTTGCTCGTTTTATACATGAAATACCACAGAACGATGGACAAAATAATCGCGAAATAGACCAGGACGTTTTGCTGGAAAAGGATCGGTCCCAGGAACGGAATCTGGCTTAAGCCGGGGACCGGGACATCTTCGAGAGTCTGGATGCGCGGCAGTACCGATGATACGCCCAGAGCCAACTTGGGGATGAGGGTGTGCAGACCAAAACCGACGAAGAACAAAGCCAGCCCGATCACGAACTGGTCCATCTTCACACTGGTGGTGAAATACGCCAGCGCCAGACCGAAGACGGCGCCGACAGCCAGGGCTGCCAGCATTCCCAGGAACATATCACCGGTCGAGTAACTGACCATAAAGCCAACCGCCGAACCGATGAGCATGATGCCCTCCTGCGCCACAAAAAACAGGCCGGTGCGCCCGCTCAACATGGTGCCCTGGCTGGCCAGTACGAAAGGCACCATATACAGAAAAATCAACTTGATAAAATTTTGTAACTGCGTGATAAATTCCATGGCTTACCGCCTCCTGATCTTGACTTTGTCTGAGAAAAGCACGAAGAGCAAGATCAATGCTTCAACGATGTAGACCATTTCCACCGGGATATTCATGGTGCGCTGCATGGCGCTCGCTCCCACTTCGATGACTGCAATGAAGAAGGCGCTGAACGGTACGGCCAGGTTATTGCCCATGGCAATAAGCCCGATGATAGAACCCAGTACCCGGAAGTTCGATTGGAAATCTTTGATCAACACGTGCTGAACGCCGGTGACTTCGAACACGCCCGCCAGGCCGGCGATGCCGCCGGCAATCACCAGGGAAAGCACAAACATTTTCTTAACGTCGATACCAAACACCTTGGCGGCGCGTGGGTTAGCGCCGGTTGATACCATTTCGTAGCCGCTGGTGGTGCGGTTGGTGTAAATGTACGCCCCGATTGCTACCAGCACAGCAAGCACAATGCCCCAGTGCAGCGGCGGATTGTTGATCAGCAGGGGCATCTCCGCAGCCGGTGAAATTGGAACGGTAGTGGGGTGACCGGCCATCGGGTCTTTCCATACCACACTGGCGATGTAATCGATCAACTGGTATGAGACAAAGTTCAGCAACACGGTGGTTAAAATCTCGTTGATGTTGAATTTGTACAGCAGCCAGCCTGGAACCAGACCCCACAGGGCGCCCAACAGCACGCCCACCACGATTGCCATCGGCAAAAGGATGTACGCCGGCAGATCCGGAAACATGATGCCAACCGCCGCCGCACCAATTGCGCCCAGGATCATTTGCCCATCGCCGCCGATATTAAATTTACCGGTGGATAATGGGATGGTGAAGGCCAGGGCCTGGAGCATCAGGGGAATGAATTTGAGCAAGGTTTGCACCAGCCCGTTGGCTGTGCGGAATGAGGTGAAGAGGATAGTCTCGAATGCCTTGAGGACGTCATATCCCATTAACCCGATGAAGATCCCGATTGCGGTAAACGCCACTACCACCGCAAGCAGGTAAGGCGCCATTGTCCTTAATATGCGCTGGAAAACCATCGATTTACTAGCCTGGGAATCAAGAGTTTGTACGGACACCGCTCATCATCCTCCCAATCTCGTACTTCTCGAACTTATTTCGTTCCAAGATTCCGACAATTTCTCCGCGATAAAGAACGGCAATCCGGTTGCTCAGCAGCAGCAGCTCGTCCAGGTTTTCTGAAATCAGCAGGGTAGCCATGCCGACCTTTTTATTTTGGAGCAGCCGGGTAAAGACGAAATCGATCGACGGGATATCCAGGCCGCGGGTGGGATTGTGCGCGATCAGCAGTTTGCAAGGCCGTGAGAAGGCTCTCGAGACGACCACCCGTTGGATATTGCCGCCGGATAAGTTGGCTCCGGTGTCGGTAGGCCCCTGGGCTTTGATGTGATACTCGGTTATCAGCCCGCGGGTCGTCTCCAGGATCGATTTCATATCCATGAATTGGTTCTGGCTGTACGGTTTTTGCTTATGGAATCCCAGGATCAGGTTTTGGGCAATATTTGCCTTCGGCAGAAAGCCATCTCGCAAACAATCTTCAGGAATATAAGCGCAGCCAGCCTCCAGCAGAGAACTGGTTGAGGTCTGGCGGATATTCTTCCCGTTAAATTCGATCGTACCGGAGGAAGCCTGCTGGATGCCCAGGATAACTTCCGCCAGCTCTTTTTGGCCGTTATCTGCAACACCGGCGATTCCCAGGATCTCCCCTTCGCGAATTTCAAATGAGATGTCTTTAAGCAGGGGCCGGTTGTCTTCAGACAACAGCGTCACCCTGTCAAGGTGGAGCATCATTTCCTTGCCAACAGCCAGGACGGATTCTTCGAGCCCGCCCTTCGAGAAGACCACGCTGGAATTGATGTTCATCTCTTCGCCGACCATGCCGCGCACAAAGGCCTCTTCCGAGGCTTCCTCGCGGGCCAGGGTCATCACGTTTTTTCCATTGCGCAGGACCGAAATCCGGTCGCATACGCTTAGTACTTCCTTTAATTTGTGGGTGATGAAGACGATACTCAATCCTTCTTTGACCATCACCCGCAAAGACTGGAAGAGCGAATCGACTTCTTGCGGAGTCAGGTTGGTGGTCGGCTCGTCCAGAATGAGTATTTCAACTCCGCGGTACAGCGCCTTGAGGATTTCTACCTTTTGACGCACGCCCATCGGTAAATTTTCAATCAATGTGTGCGGATCCACTTCCAGCCCGAAGCGCGCGGAAAGGTCTCGCACCTTTTTTTCTTCTTCAGAGAGGTTCAGTCGGTACTGGTTCTTCACCTTCGTCCCCAACACGATATTTTCGAGGACGGTGAAGCTTTTGATTTGCAGGAATTGCTGGTGTACCATGCCAATTTTATGCGAAATGGCGTCCTTGGGGGAACGAATCTCCACACGCTGGTCATGCAGGATGATTTCGCCCGAATCGGCCCGGTACAGGCCGAACAGGACGTTCATCAGCGTGGTTTTCCCGGCGCCATTGCCGCCCAGGAGACCATGGATCTCCTGGGCGGCAAGCGAAAAATCGGCATCCTGTAAAGCGGCATTCGTACCAAATGACTTGTTAATGCCCTTCATTACGAGGATGGGTTCATCGGTCATTCTTAACCTATTTGATGACGGTAGTGTCTTTTACGACTGTAATCTTTCCACTCTTTACGTCGTCGACGATCTGCTGGATCTGTGTATTGAGGTCGGCCGAAACGTTTTTGAGTGGGAGTTGGATGGCGACGCCGGTGTTAAAGCCAAGCGGGTAATAACCGCCCTTGGTGCCCTTCATGATCTGGCCAACGATATCCTTCATCGGGCCTTTGAAGTCATACAGCAGGGAGGTGATGTAGTTCTTGGGGGCGAAGCTGGTCTTGTCGATGTACTTGGCAGTTACCAGGATATGGCCGCCCTCAGGATCCTTGGCTTTGGCAGCTTCGAACACACCAAAAATGCCCAGGTTGAGCGAGCACACGATGACATCCACGCCGTCAGCCAGCATGGCGTCGGCTAACTGGCGACCCTTGGAAGGATCGTTAAAGTCGCCTGCCCACACGTACTTGAAATCCACGGTGGCATTCAGGTCTTTGAAGGCCTGCTGCATGGCATGAATTTCGGCATAGGAGAAAGGCAGGGTCTGGCCGCTGATATAGCCGATTTTGCCGGATTTGGTTGCCTTGGCGGCAATTGCGCCGATGGCATAGTAACCGGTCTGGAAGTTGCGGTCGATCAGCCAGAAGTTGGCGGGCGGATCCTTGACGGGTGAGTCAGCTTCTGCGATGAACACCACATTCGGCATCGCCTTGGCCAGGGTCACGGTCTGGTTGAGGAACTGGCTGCCGTGTGTCCAGATGATGTTGTAGCCCTGATCGATGTATTCACGCATGGCGCGGTCGATATCGGGCACTGCAACGCTCTCGGAATAGGCAATGTCAACGCCCAGCGAGACCTTCAGTTCGGTGAGACCCAGGTAGCCCAGGGTGTTGT
>VFSW01013676.1_pt1 | contig 11267 bp, 11 predicted proteins | sample 5358111 | NCBI WGS metagenome assembly VFSW01 (sample SAMN11554181, study PRJNA540505) | mine drainage metagenome | isolation source: sediment from site ElyBrook_90M | place: USA: Ely Copper Mine, Vershire, VT | collected 2017 | reverse complement strand
GACTGGGGGTGCCGTGGAACTGAATCAACTGGAGACGTTTCTCGCGGTGGCGGAGGAGCGGAGCTTCTCTCGCGCGGCAGTGCGGCTGCACCGAACACAGCCGGCAGTCAGCCAGGTGATCCGCAAACTGGAGGCTTCAGTAGGCGAAACGCTGTTTGACCGCGCGGCGCGGGACGGGTCGCTGACCGCGGCCGGGGTGCTGCTGCGCGACTATGCGCTGCGGCTGCTGGCCTTGCGGCGGGAGGCGTCGAGCGCGCTGGGCGAGCTGAAGAGCCTGGAGCGCGGGCGGCTGCAACTGGCCGCCAATGAGTACACGACCATGTATTTGCTGCCGGCCATCGACCAGTTCCGGCGGGAATTTCCCCATATCAGCGTGACTGTACACCGGATGCTGGCCAGCCGTGTTCCGGACGAACTGAACCTGCGCACGTTCGAGATCGGTGTGATTTCATTCCGTCCCGATCCGGAGCAGTTTCGCACCATTGCGGTGTATGGCGACAGCCTGGCGTTCATTGTGAGCCCCAACCATCCGCTGGCCAAGGCGGAGCGGGTGTCGATCAACGATCTGGGCGCGGAGAACTTTATCGCCCACAACGTGACTTCGCCCTTGCGGCGCAAGGTGATCGAGACCTTCCAGCGCTACCGGACGCCGCTGAATATGGGCATCGAGCTGCCGACCATTGAGGCCATCAAGAGGTTTGTGGCCATGGGCAACGGGGTGGCGCTGGTTCCGCATATCACGGTGGCGCGCGAATTGGAGATCGGGGACCTGGTGCGGGTGCCTGTGGATGAACTGGAGATGAAACGGGTGCTGCGGCTGGTACACAGGCGACAGGCCACGCTTTCCTACGCGGCCATGGCTTTTCTGCGCACGGTGCGGACACTGGCGCAGGAGAAAGGCCCGCCGTTCTTTTACCAGGTGGAGCGGACGGGGTAGGGCTTGCGCTTTCTGTGGGTCTCAGGATCGAGAGAGGCTGCACCCGGCGGCAACGACGGGACCTGCGGCAAGAGGATTTCCTGGGGGTGGCTGCGGTGCCTGGCAGGCGCGGATTTGCAGGCGTTCTGAGCGATTCGGGTAGGGCGGGTGCCCGTTTGGTTTCCGATGCGTCTATAGCCTCAGTACATTCCGGGGCAGCCGCTTCCGCCACAGGCCGTCCCGGCCAGTTACAATGCAAAGAGCGGGGCCCGGCACGAACCGGAGCACCGGAATCGACAAGCTGGTTGCCAGCCGGACGGTTGAGCAGTCGTGAGGTTCAGGACCGAATGAAGAAGATCGCCTTTATTGCATTCCTGCTGGTCATAGGCGTGGCCGCAGGCCGCGCTCAGGAGAGCCGGCAGGACATCAGCATCAGTGGAACGGCGCTTATTGAGCCGTTCATGGCCTCGTCCACTACCGTTCAAGTACACTCGAACACCGCGTACGGCGCGTTAGCCAGCTACCGTTTCATGCTCACGCCCTCGAGCGCACTCGAGGCCAACTACGGCGCCACCTACGAAAACACCATTCACTTCTACGCCAACCCCAACAACTACCGAGTGCTGACGCGTACGCAGGAAATTTCAGCCGCATATGTGCGCAGTTTTACCTTCCGCAAATACAACCCCTTTGTTGAGGCGGGCCCGGGCGCGTTTATCTTCCTGCCTATTCGCGACTCCGGCACAACCTCGCTGGACGTGAAGCAGCAGATCGGAATCGGATTCCTGTATGGAGCCGGCTTTGCATATGAGATCAGCCCCAGCTTCGACATTCGCGCGGAGTACCGGGGTTTTGTGACCAAGGTGCCAACCTTTGGCGACTCACAGCTGGACACGAAAAGGTGGTACAACATCTACACTCCGGTGCTTGGCGTGGCGTATCACTTCTAGGCCATTTGCATTGGGTGTAGCGCTTGATTGAAGCAGCGGAAGGCTGATCGCAGATCGGGCTATAGAACAGCGCCGCTGCTGAAGAGTGGAAGATCAAAAGGGGGATGGCGAAATGCTCATCCCCCTTTGGTTTTTATGTGCTGCAGGTTTCGGGATCGGCAGGTGGCCAGGGCTGGAGCGTCAGAGGCGTGCTTCCTGATAGCGGCCCAGTTCCTTGACCATGGCGCAATGCGGCTGGAGCGCATGGAGCGCGCGGTCGCCTTCTTCGGCGGCGCGAATCTGGCAATCGACGTAAAAGTTGTACTCCCAGGGCTTGCCGTGGACAGGCCGGGATTCGATCTTGCTGAGGTTGGTGCCGATGGCGGAGAGCGCGGAGAGCGCCGCGACCAGTGACCCAGGCTGATTTTCGACGGAAAAAGCGAGGCTGATCTTGTTGGACTGGGGATCGGTGACGGCGTCACGGGTGCGGCGGACCAGGAAGAAGCGAGTGAAGTTCTCGGGGTTGTCTTCGATGTTGGCGCACAGGATGTTGGCGCCGTAGTAACGCGATGCCGCCTCGCTGGCGATGGCCGCGGCGTGGCGGTCTTGCAACTCCACCAATTTCTTTACGCTGCCCGCTGTGTCGTAGAAGGCGTGGGCTCCCATTGCGGGATGCGCGGCCAGAAAGCGCCTGCACTGGGCCAGGGCTACGGGGTGCGAAAACACGCGCTCGATGTCGTGGGTGGCGGCGCCGGGAAGGGCGATCAGGTTGTGGCGGATGCGCAGCAGCGTCTCGCGCTCCACCTTGACGTCGTGAGTGAGCAGCAGGTCAAAGTGTTCCAGGACGGAGCCGGCGAGGCTGTTTTCAATGGGAATGGCAGCGGCATCGACGGTGCCGTTGGCCAGCGCCGCAAAGACGTCGGCGGAGAGTGAACAGGGGACGATCTCCGCGCCGGGGTCCAGCTTGAGCGCCGCTTCATGGCTGAACGAGCCGGGTTCTCCCTGGATGGCGATCTTCATTCCAGTACCCTCTTTTCTTGCCGGTGCGTCGGGGGCGATGGAGGGGGAGTGCGGTATCTGCTTTCCGGCTCCGTACCAGAGCTCAACGGCAGATTTTTGAACGGGGGAGCCGGACGACATGGAAGTTTACCTCTGTAGCCACACGTCGGTGGCTACGAATCCCAGAAAGACCATGGCGATGACGCCATTCATGGTGAAAAACGCTGCGTTCAGCCGGCGCAGGTCGCGCGGCGAAACGAGGGAGTGCTCATAGGCCAGCAGCAGGCCCGCGGCGGCGATGCCCAGCCATCCGGCCATGCGGAAAGAGAACAGCCAGCCGAACCACACGAGCAACGCCAGCATGGCGAGGTGCATGACGCGCGCCGCCCAGAACGCGGCGGGAATGCCGACGGCCTGGGGCAGACTGTGCAGTCCGGCGGTGCGGTCGTGTTCGAAGTCCTGGCAGGCGTAGAGCACGTCAAACCCGCCGACCCAGAGCGTGACGGCCGCGGTGAGCACGAGGATGCGCGCGTCAAGGCTGCCCCGCACGGCGATCCAGGCCGCCGAGGGTGCGAGGCCCAGGGCCAGGCCGAGCACGAGGTGCGACCAGCGGGTGACGCGCTTCATGTAGCTGTAGCCCAGCAGCACCACCAGCACAAACGGCGACAGGTAGAGCGTGAGTTGGTTGAGTTGGGACGCAGCCAGCACGAAGATCAGCGCCGTGAGCACGCTAAAGCCCAGCACAAACTGGCGCGAGAGCAGGCCGGCGGGAATGGCGCGGCTTTTGGTGCGGGGGTTGGCGGCGTCCAGATCAGCGTCGGCCCAGCGATTGAAGGCCATGGCGCAGGAGCGCGCGGCGACCATGGCTACCAGGATCCAGGCCACGGTTTGCCAGCGTGGCAAGCCGTGAGCGGCCAGCAGAACCGCGGTCAAGGCAAACGGAAGCGCAAAGATCGAGTGCTCCCACTTGATCATTTCCAGCGTGGTGCGCGTTTTGGACCATATACCCGGCATGAATAGCTCTATCTAGCAGTGTAACTGAGTGATTTTGGGATCGGACCGCTGCCGAAGCGGGTATAAGTTGTTGAGAGAGATGCTTGCGCGAGGAGGACGGCATGAAGAGATCTGCCATTAACCGGTACATTGCGGAAGCCAGCGCGTTTTTTGCGGAGAACCGCTTTGTGCTGCCGCCGTATGCGGATTGGACGCCGGAGGAATGGCAACAGCGCGGCAGCGAAGCCAGTGAACTTTGCGAACAGCGGCTGGGGTGGGATGTTACGGATTTCAACGCCGGGCGTTTCGACGTTCTGGGTCTCACTCTCTTTACGCTGCGCAACGGGTTGCGAACTGGCGGCAAGAACACCAAAATCTACGCCGAAAAAATCATGTTTGTCCGCGAGAACCAGGTCACTCCCTTTCACTACCATGTTCACAAGACAGAGGACATTATCAACAGGGGCGGCAAAGGGACGGGGCGCCTGGCCGTGCAACTGTATAACTCCCAGGACGGGGGACTGGCGCAGAGTCCGGTTTCGGTCGCCTGCGATGGGATTCGACGCGAGGTGGAAGCTGGAGGCACCGTGATTCTGGGTCCGGGCGAGTCCATCACGCTGACGCCGTATCTCTACCACATGTTCTATGCGGTGGATGGCGACGGTCTGATCGGGGAGGTTTCCTCGGTCAACGATGACGATGCCGACAACTACTTTCTTGAGCCTCTCCCCCGATATCCCGAGATCGTTGAGGATGAGCCTCGGGTCCGCCTGCTGTGCACCGAATACGGGCCAGGGTAGGGCCTACTGCTGGGCTTCGGCGTCTTCCACTGTGGCTGCGAGGGGAAGGACGGAGTCGACTTTGGTGATTCTAAAGAGATCCATCACGCGGTTGTTGGCTCCGACGACGATCAGTCGTGCGCCTTTAGTCTGGCAGTGCACGAACTGATTCATCACCAGGCCCATGCCGGCTGAATCCATGTAGGGAACGCCGGTGATGTCGAGGATGGTGAGGCGGGGAATGGGGCTGCCGCGGAGTTCGGACTGGAACTCGAACATGTTGCGCAGGGTGAGAGGGCCAGACAGGCAGAAGATGCATGTTTCGGCAGTCTGGCCTTCTTTGCGGCCGATTGTGAGGGGTGCGTCAGTGAGCATAACCAGATAAGTGTAAGGAATGAAATGCTCTTTGTGATTACAGTTGTGTGAATGTCGCGCGGGCATGATCGCGCTATTCCGTAACCGGGACCTGTCTCAGCGCTTCCGCAGCACTTTGGGGCTTTTCGAGGGCGCAAGGCGGTTTTTCTCGGCCTGCTTTTGTCCGCGGCGGGAGCCAAAAAACATGGCTAGCCCGAAGGCCAGCAGCACCAGTCCCCACCAGAGGTTGGCGTTGATGCCCAGGCTGCGGGTGTAGAGCGCCGCGTCATCGTTGGTCTTGAGGCCGAGAACGGTGAGGATCAGACCGGCCAGCGTGAACATCCATCCCAGGGGAACGCGTAGATCGAGATTCATGGGCGTCTCTTCTTCTTATTGATGGCTTAGTAGAAAAAAATGTTCAAGGCAATTGCGCCCAGCAGAATGGCCAGGGCCAGCGTCTCGGGTCTCTTCCACCAAACGCTTTGCTTGCGCGCGAGCACCAGGCCCTGGAGTTGAGGGCGAGGCGCGGTGAGCAGGCTGACGGCCACCGTGACGATGAGATTGGCGGTGACGGCGACGATGGCTGTCCAGAGGCTCTGCACCATGTCGTTGGGGTAGTGGTGCAGCACCGCGATCCAGCCGCCGTGGAGGCCGGGTTGCGCCGCAATGGGCAGCGTGAGGCCGTGGTGCAGCAGGGCTCCGGCGGTGCCCGCAATAAGGCCCGCAAAGGCGCCGTGGCCGGAGGCGCGCTTCCAGAACATGCCCAGAAGGAAGGTGGCGAGCAGCGGCGCGTTGACCACGGCGAACACCAGCAGCAGCACATCCATGATGCTGTTGAAGCGGAGGACCGCAAAGGCAGTGGCGACGGACAGCAGGATGCCGCCCACGGTGGCCCATCGACCCACTTTGAGGTAATGCTCGTCGGGGGCGTTCTTGCGCATGCAGGCCTGGTAGAGATCGCAGGTGAACACCGTATTGAAGGCCGCGACGTTACCGGCCATGCCGCTCATGAAGCTGGCCAGAAGGGCCGTCAGTCCCAACCCCAAAAGGCCCATGGGAAGGTAGTGCAACAGCAGGTTGGGCGTGGCCATGTCGTAGTCCAGCAGCGGATGGCCGGAGGCGTCGAGCATCGGCTTGCCGGTGGCCGGATCGATTTTGGCGGGAACCAGGCCGCGGCCTGCTGCGGCCGCTGGAGAAACCACGGTTGTTTCGTGGTAAATGACGCCGCCTACGTTGCGAACCTCAGTGGTGGTGTGCGGCGTGGGCAGCGCAATGGCCAGCAGGCCGGGGACAACCACCAGGAAGGGAAGCAGCATGGCGGGAAGGGCGGCGAGGAGCGGCGCGCGGCGAGCAGAGGCCATATCTTTCGCGGCCATTGCGGTCTGGATGATGCGGAAGTCAGTGCACCAGCGGCTGGCGCCGACCAGGAAGCCAAGACCTACGCCAACGCCGATGAACTCCAGGCTCGTGGGATTGGCGTGGGCTTGCATGGGGCCGATCCACTGGGGAGGGATGGGCACCACGGCCTTGAGCGCGCTCCAGCCGCCGATGTTTTTCAATCCCAGCAGAACGAGCGGCAGGAAGCCGGCGATGAGGAGGAAGAACTGGACCACCTGGTTGTACATGGCGCCGGTGAGTCCGCCGAGCAAGACATAGGCCAGCACGATCAGGGCCGGCAACACGACGGAGAAGGCGAAGATTCCCTGCGCTCCCCAGCCCAGCGCGTAGAAGGGCTCGTCGAAGAGATGCAGAGCCTGGACCAGACGGGCTAGAACGTACAGCGAGATGCCGGAACTGACTACGGCGGTGACGGCAAACAAGCAGGCGTTGAGCGCGCGGGTTTTCTCGTCGAAGCGCATGCGCAGAAACTCGGGCAGCGAACGGGCCTTTGATCCGTAGTAAAAGGGCATCATAAAGAGGCCCACGAAGATGATGGCGGGAATGGCGCCGATGCTGTAGAACTGTGCGGCGGGAAGCCCGTATTTGGCTCCCCAGGCGCCCAGGCCGATGACCTCGGGCGCGCCGAAGCTGACGCCGATGAAGGCCAGGCCGCAGATCCACGCAGGGAGGGCGCGGCCAGCTTGCAGGAAGTCTCTGGTGGACTTGATGTGAGGCTTGAGGGCAATGCCCACGCCCAGCACAACGGCGCAGTAGAGCAGGATGATCAGCCAGTCGACTAAGGCGAGGTTCAACACGAATGGCTCCTTGGCACAGATGAAGGATCAGTGAGGTCCAGAGTCCACTGTACGCAGTCGCGGGAGGGTGGGTCCAGAGGCGGGCAGAGGTTTCGCCGGTTTTGAAAGGGATGCGGGTTCGGCCGCCGAGGAGCGTACCGCAGGGGCTAAAGCGCCGCATTTTTGGGCGATTTGGATGTGAGGGCTAAAGCCCTGACCTACCAGCCCTGACCTACCAGCAACAAGGCCCTTTGGCGTGAACCGAAAGGGCCTTGGACCGGACGAACTTAGATTCGAGCCTACGCCGTAACGGTGCGCGTGGGCTTGTGTCCCCACATGCCGTAGTAGGCGATGTAGACATAGCAGATGATGGGCACGATGAAGGCGTATTGAATTCCTACCTTGTCAGCCAGTGCGCCGAACAGGAGCGGAACCGCGGCTCCGCCGACGTTGCCCATGGTGATGATGCCGGAGCCTTCGCTGGTCATCGGTCCCAGTTCGGCGATGCCCAGCGCAAAGACCGTCGGATACATGATGGAGTTGGCGAGGCCGCAGAGCACGAGGCTCCAGACGGCGATTTGTCCGTGGGTGAACATGGAGATGAAGAGCAGCGCCACGCCGAGAAGGCCCAGTCCGGTGAGCAGTATGTCGGCCTTGATCCAGGACATGAGACCGCTGCCCAGGAAGCGCCCGGCCATGATGAAGACAAAGTAGAGCGAGGCCAGCGTGGATGCGGTTTCGATGTTGGTGACGCCCTGCGTGCGGAAGTAGCTGATGGCGATGGCGGCCAGGGCGATTTCAACTCCCACGTAGAAGAAAATGCCCACCATGCCGAGCACGGTGTGCCTGTAGCTCCAGATGCTGCGGCCCAGCAACGGATCGCCTTCTGCGGCAGGGCGGAAGGCGCGGGTGGAGGTGATGGCGGGCAGGTGCATGAGCATGACTGCGAAACCCAGCACAAACAACGCTGCGGCAATGGAGATGTAGGGCCCTTGCACGGTGTGCGCAATGCTGGCCTTGCTGGCGACTTTGCTGGGATCGGTGAGGATGAAGCGGCCCACCACGATGGGAGCCGCGGCCGCACCCAGGGAGTTGAAGGCCTGCGACAGGGTGAGGCGCGCGGGGGCGCTGTGCTCCGGGCCGAGAATCGAGACGTAGGGGTTGGCGGAGGTCTGGAGAGCGCAGACACCGGTTGCCAGCACAAAGATCGCGGTAAGGAACAGCGGGAAGCTCACCAGGTTGGCTGCCGGGACGAAGAGCAGCGCTCCGGCGACCATGATGAACAGCGAAATCACCATGGTGCGCTTGTAACCCACGGCTTCAATCAGCTTGGCGCTGGGAACCGAGAAGATGAGGTATGCGAAGAACCACGCGGCTGTGGCCAGCATGGCGGGTCCATAGGCGAGATCGAAGATCGACTTCAGGTGCGGCATCAGATTGCTGTTCAGGTTGGTGAGGAACCCGAAGATGCCGAACAGGATGGTGACCGTGATGAACGGGACAATGTAACTGGGCGTGCTGTCAGACGCCGGTGGTGCGGAACGTGTAGCCATGAGAGGTTTTTTCCCCGCTTCCTTTTTTTAAGAAATGCCGGACCTTGGCCGTGTTCGAATAGCCGTTTGCCGAGCGGCGTGCCGTGCAGGAGGCGCGCAGCGAGCAACAAGCAGCGGACATGGAAGGCCGCATTGAAAAAGTGCCGACACAACTCTACGCATAGGGAAGAGGGGGAGTCCAGCGAAAAATGAAAATGTTTTCACGGGCGTCCGTTCCGCCTTTTGCGATCTCTGGCAGTTTACACTGGAACTGCATGATTCCCACTCTCGCCTGGACCCCTGAGGGCGTCCGCTTCATTGATCAGACCAAGCTCCCTCTTGAAGAGAGCTACGTGCTCGCATCCACTTACGAACAGGTGGCCGACGTGATCGTCACTATGGTGGTGCGCGGCGCGCCGGCCATTGGCGTTTCTGCGGCCTACGGCGTTGCCCTGGGGGCGCTGCGCACGACCGCAGTTACAGCGCAGGGGTTTGCGCCCGAGTTCGAGAAGATATGCGCGCGGCTGGCGGGGACGCGGCCGACGGCCGTGAATCTTTTCTGGGCCATCGACCGCATGAAGCGGCTGTTTGCGAACCTGCTGGTCTCCGGCGTGACTCTGGACAAGATCCAAGAACGGATTCTTGCCGAAGCGCACGCCATGTATGAAGAAGACATTGCGGCCTGCAAGACCATGGGCGCATTTGGCGGCGCGCTCCTGCCGGAGGAAGGCGGAGTCCTGACCCACTGCAACGCCGGTGCGCTGGCCACATGCGGTTATGGAACCGCGCTGGGCGTGATCCGCTCGGCCGTGGAACAGGGCAAGCGGATTCAGGTGTTCGCCGACGAGACTCGGCCGTTTCTGCAAGGTGCAAGACTGACCGCATGGGAACTGATGGCCGACGGCATTCCGACCACGGTGATTTGCGACAACATGGCCGCCAGCCTGATGCACGCGGGACGCATCCAGGCTGTGGTGGTGGGTGCGGACCGCATTGCGGCGAACGGCGACACGGCCAACAAGATCGGCACCTACAACGTGGCGATTCTGGCCAAGGAGCACGGCATCCCGTTCTACGTGGCTGCTCCGTGGTCCACCATCGACACGGCGACTGCCACGGGTGATGCGATCCCGATTGAGGAGCGCAGTCCGGTGGAGGTGACGCATCACGGCGGCAAGCAACTCACGCCGAATGGAGTGGGCATCTGCAACCCGGCCTTCGATGTGACTCCGGCGAAGTATGTGACCGCCATCATCACGGAGCGCGGGGTGCTGCGTGCGCCGTTTGCGGAGTCGCTTAAAGAGATGGAGATGGCGGCACTCTAGTGATCGCTTCTGGTTGTCGCTTCCAGCTGGAACCTCTAGAGTTGTAGGAGTTGTGCTTCCCCTTCGCTCCATCTTCCGCTTGCGGCAGAGGTCGCTCGCGCGCGGCATCGTGCTGTCGCTGAGCGCGTTTGCGGTGAGCCTGCGCCTGGCCGGGTTTCCCCATATCGAGGACCTGCACGGCTCGCGGTGGCAGGTTGTGGCCCTGCTGGTAGCCGTCTGGGGAATGGGCGAGACGGCCCGCTGCCTCGACCGCAAATTGGGCCTTCACTACGCAGGAGTTCTGATCCTGCTCTGTTCCAACCTGATGATCCTGGCGCTGATTGTCTTTCTGGTGATCTATCCGTGAGAGGGAGTCTGAGCTGCATGGTGCTGCAACGCGAGACCTGAGCCGATGAGAGCTACAGCGTGAGCAGTGGGTTGGCTACCAGCAGAATAAGCCCTGGAATCAGGTACGAGTGGAATGGTGCACGTTGAAGCAGCTTCAGCGGCAGCTTGAGGGTGCGCCCGTCTGGATCGGAGAGCATCGGGTATGCGCCTGCCAGCGCGCTGAGTCTAAGGAGGGCCAGCGCAACGACTGCGAGAACTCGAACAGGCCTTCTGGCTACGCCGCACAAACGGTGAGCGGGGAAGACGCGCTGGAGACTGCCTCATTTTCCGGGTGCTCATTTTTACTTTTCGCGTGTAGCATGTGCAGAGCGCAGGTCACACCGGCGTTTGCAGGGCTGGACGTCCCTGTCTTTCTTCAGGCGGGGCCGTTACTATCGCATGACGTGTGGCGCACAACGCGCGGAAAGAGAGGCAGACATGCTGAAAGGATTTCGGGATTTTGTACTTCGCGGAAATGCCGTTGATCTGGCAGTTGCCGTGATCATCGGAGCGGCTTTCAATGCCATTGTTACTTCGCTGGTAGGCGATGTTCTGAACCCGATGATCGCCGCCACCGTCGGCAAGCCCGACTTCAGCAGTGTGATTCTGCACGTTGGCGGCGGCCAAATCAAGGTAGGCAATTTCCTGAATGCAGTGGTCTCGTTCCTCATTGTGGCTGCCGTGGTCTACTTTGCCATAGTGTTGCCCATGAACCACCTGATGGCTCGCCTGAAAAAGCCGGAAGAGGTTCCTCCGTCTCCGCCACCGACCAAGATTTGCTCCGAGTGCCTGAGCGAGATTCCGGCTGCGGCGCGGCGCTGCGCCCACTGCGCGCAGGTGGTGGTCTAGGGCCAGTTTAAAAAAAAGTGGGCAGCAAACCCGTAGTGTGAACAAGGCCGT
>VFSW01013675.1_pt1 | contig 11268 bp, 8 predicted proteins | sample 5358111 | NCBI WGS metagenome assembly VFSW01 (sample SAMN11554181, study PRJNA540505) | mine drainage metagenome | isolation source: sediment from site ElyBrook_90M | place: USA: Ely Copper Mine, Vershire, VT | collected 2017 | reverse complement strand
GCGCCAGTTGATCCAGATCGTTGGGAATCTGAATCCAATTCCGCGCCGCGAACAGGTTTAGATGAAGCGCGTCTTTGCCGGTTGGCTGCCAGTCGAGGCGGTCGAAGATGGTCTCGTTGTTTCCCTTGTCGTGATACGGACTGAACTCCGGCGTGTCGAGAAACCGTCCGCTGCGCACGCCGTCCACGGCCAGGAAATTGCCGAATTTCGCGCTCCCGAAGCCGAGCCCCAGGCTCTCCGTCGCCGTGCCGAACGAGCCGTAGCTCGAATCGAAGTTGCCAAATACTTTGCCCGCGCCGAGTCCGGTGCGCGTGGTCACCTGCGCCACCAGGCTGGTCTTGTCGCCGAACTCCGCGCCGGGCGATCCGGTGATCAACTCCATGCTTTGAATCGCGCTGGTGGGCAGCGACGTGGAAAATATCTTGCTCTGCTGATCGCTGATCAGTTGGCCGTCGATCAGGTAACTCACCTGGGCGTGGTCGCCCGACGGGTGAAAGCTGCCGTTTGCGTCGCCGGAAGCAGAGCCCGTACTGAGCAAAATCGCGTCCGAAAGGCCCGCGCCGGGGCTGGTGCTGGGCAGCTTGAGCAGCGAACTACGGTCGACGTCGGTGTGCGCGCTGGGATCGGTCTCCACCTGCGCCCCGCCGCTGGCCTCCACATCGACGCTGGTCACCGATGCGGCCACCGCCATCGTCGCCTGGATCTTCAGCGGCACGGAACCTTGCAGGGTGACGTCCTGCTGGAACGGAGTGAAGCCCTGCGCGGTGACCGTCAAATGATAACTTGCGGGAGGAATATTCACCAGCCGGAATGCGCCGTCCGCGCCAGCGGTGACGCTCTGCTTATATCCGGTGATGGAGTTGGCCAGGGTCGCCACAGCCTGGGGGATCGATGCGCCGGATTGGTCCGCCACCGTGCCCTCGATCGTCCCCGCGTTGCCGAGCGACTGCGCGTGGAGAAAGCTGGACAGCAGGAGCAGGGTAAGGGCAGCGGGAGTTTTGTGCATAGAAGCGGTTTGTGCGGCGATCGCACGAGGACCTGACGCTTCTACGAGTATGCGGGGGCGCGGAATCGCGGCCTAGCGGGAAATCGTGAACGGGCCCTTTCCTGCAATAAGCGGGCCCGTTCTGAAGGCAAGCGGACTAAGACAGCAAGTGTAGCGCAAACGGGATCCGCCGTGTGGGAACGCCGCGCCGCCGCTACTGCCGGTACCGCGGCGCGCTGGCCGGAACGCGCGACTTGCGCGATGCGGCGTTTTGCCTCCGGCCCCGCAGGGAGGTGAACCGGGTAACCAATCCGGAGCGCGCCGGCCTGGCCAGGCCTCCCGCTGTGCTGGTTCCGTAGGGGATCACGATCTGGTTGAAGTCCGCGTAATCCGTCACGAATTCGGCGGTGACGAAGTCTCCCGCGGTCAAGCCCGTGGTGGGTACCTGGACGTTGATCTGATACAGGCTGGCAAATCCCGGCGCAAGGCCCGCATATTGGATGGTTCCGGAATTCCCGTAGCTGCCGGTGGTCTCATCGTCGAAGTAGACGGTCAAATTCCCCGCGCTATTGATGTCCGTGGTGCTCAACGGACTGGTTGGGCCAATCGCGCCGTCGCTGATGGTCGGCGATACGGTTCCGAGGCCCGTCAGATAGAGCGAAATGTACTCGCCCGGCTGAGCCGGGTTGGCGCTGGTAATCAACTGGCCCGTCGCCGCATGCAGCGCGGCGGCTGCGCCGATTCCATTGGCCGTCTGCGAGAACGCCCCCGGCGCGACGTCGGTGATATTCACCTGCACCACGTTTGACATCACGTTGTTGTTGCTCACCTGGATATTCGCTAAGAAACTGGCATTGGAAGCAATCGCGTAAGGCGCGATGATCGAAATCTGGGTGGGGCTGACGGCAAAGACGGGGCACGGGATTCCGTCGATGGTCGCCGAAACGCCGCCCAGCGTCGCCGGGACTACCTGTCCGCCCTGCACCGCCGTGGTGGTCGACGCGAGCCCCGTTCCGAACAACGTCAGCAATTCGCCCGGAGCGATGCTGGCCGTCACCGGTTGGAAGCTGGCCGCGTTAAACACGCCGGTCGGATTCAGATACACGCCGGAGCCCGAAAAACTTGCCGCATGCAGCCCCACCACCAGCGAGTAATAGCCGTTGGTTCCGATGGCCACATAGGCGTTGCCGCCATCGCCGAACAGGTAGCTGTAACCGAAGAACGTGTCGCTCGACGAGCCGTCGGGATTGATGGGAAGCTGCTCGCTCGCGCCGTAATCCTCCGAGTAATAACCGGGAAAATTCACGCGTTGGTGAACGACCGCATCGCCGGCGGCATCGGCGGTATTATAATCCCCGCCGTAGTAAGAGTCGGTTCCCGCATTGGTGGTTCCCGACGCGCTGGCATAATCCTCCAGCGCCGCGGTGAAATAAAGGCCTGAAGAAGTGGCGTTGGTGGCCGAACCGCCCAGTGCCTTGACGCCGAAGAAAATGTCGTAGCCCGCCGAGGTCCAGCCCAGGATGAAGTTTCCGTCCGCGGATTGGTAGATCGTCTTTGTCCCGGTAAACAGGGCGTTCGGCGCAAGCGTATTGGCGGCCAGAGGCACATTCAGCGTCGCGCTGCCGTCGCTGTTGAACGCATAGGTCGCGCCCGTCACGGTCTGTGTCAGCGTCGAATTCGTTTGGTTGGAAGCCTGCCCGTTCAGCGTGATGGTTCCGAATCCGCCCTTTCCGTTGGGCGCCAATTGAAACAGAGCATTCTTAATGGCGGCTGCCGTGCCCCCGGCGAAGTCGATCAAACCGGTCTGGTACGCGGTGGTGAAACTGGCATTGGTCGGAGCGGAGCCGAAGGGGATAGCGATGAACAGGTCGTTCAGGATGAAGCCTTCGTCCTGGGCTTCCGTCGCACTGCCGACGAACACGCCCTGGGTGACCGCGCCGTAAAGGTAGTCGTACGCGTCGTTGGGATAGAGCGGGTTGGCGATGTAGCCTAGTCCGTTCGCGCCGATGGCGTAGGTGCCCGTCGCGTTCAACGGCTGTGCGCCTCCGGATACGGTGTTGTCCAGACTGGTCGCGCCCGTGATAGTGTAATTTCCGGCTCCATCGAACGTAATCGTTCCGTACGTCGCGGTGACTTCGGAGGGATCGTTATTCGAATCCACATTCTGCACGGCGACATGGCGGAACTGATACGTTCCCTTTAACAACGCATTCTGGCTGTTATCCGGCGTCTGACCAAAGGCGGCGAGTCCCCATAGCATGGTCGCGGCCGCTACAAATCGGGAATGCTTTTGCCGTAAGTTCATGAACCCTCAGATTTTAGGATACTTCAACAAAGCGTCGGCCTTATCCCTTAGATGCGGGAGCCTCCACATTTCGTTACCCGAATTGTTAAACACCGCGTGCCAAAGGGAAGTTGCAGCCCTTATCGCCCGCCCAACACCGGCGGCGCATCCGGACCGGCGGCCAGAATATCCGCCAGCCGCCGCTCCTCCATATTCAGAAACAGCGTCAATTTCGGCTTGTTGTCCAAAATTCTCTGCGTCTCCAGAAGCTGAAACAGCGCGCCGGCGACGTCCGGGTCGCCCGAAATCTCCTTCAACGCCGTGCCGATCATGTTCGGACGGACAACCGCCGCCTTGGCGAGCTCCACTGCCGCTTCGCGCTCCGCCGAACTGGTGATGATGCTCACCTGGTTCGCGCCGTCCTGTTTAATGGCTGACGTTACCTGGCGCAGACGGTTTACCACCTTCTCCTCGATCTGCTTGATCATCCCCTCGTCCCGGAAATGCACCTTGCGCACATACACCGAGCCTAACTTGTAGCCCCAATCGACCGACTTTTCCGTCACCTCCACTCGCACCGTCTGGCTCATCTGGTGCCTCGTCTCGAGCATCTGCTGCAGCGGCATATTACTCAGGCAGCGCACCGTGGCGCTGTTGACGTTGGCGCGGAGCGAGCCTCGCGGGTCGGTGTTCTTAAAAAGAAACGCCACCGGATCGCTCACCTGCATCTCATACCAGATGCCGATGCCCATGGGCGCGCCTTCCTCCGAATTCACCGGCTGGCTGCGCAAGTATTCCTGGTCGAGCCTCAGATCCAGCACATAACACTTGCCGAAAAAGTTGACGATGAACGCGTTCACGCCCAGCACAGAGGGCAGAAAATGGAAGCCCGGCTCCTCGATCATGCCGATCACTTTTCCGAACAGCACGTAGACGCGGGCGGTCCTCTCCGTGACGATCGCGTAGAGTCCGAAAAATCGGGCCACGCCTAAAATCAGAACTTCCAGCAGCAGCATCCCCAGAAACGCCGCCACCAAACCCAGCAAGCCTTCCATCATGACCGTGCCTCCTTCGCCTCTCCGGGATCCTGCCCGGGCATCGCCATGAAGATCTGCTGCGCTTTCCCCAGCAGCCCCAGCTTCACATTGCGCAGATAGACGTCCAGAACATTGGGGCCCTGCTTCTTCAGATCGGCCAGTTCCAGAGCCATCATCCGCAGCGGCTCCACTTCAGCCTGCGCCTTCAGCGTTTCGATCTCCACGGCGCGTTTGGACAGAACGATCTTCTGATCCGCGCCGGCGTGCGCCAGACTGATGTCGCTCGAAACCTGGTTATATGCGGTATTGATCGCGGCCAGCGCCGATTCCACCTCCGGCGGCGGATCGATGCCGGTGATCAGGGAAGCGTCGAACAGCACGCCATAGCGCGCCTGCGTCGATAAACATTCCTGATCCATATAGTCATTCAGATCGCGAAGATTCTTCCGGAGGTCGTTGATGGAAATGCCCGCCACGGCGGTCCCCGGGATCGGTTTGGCCTCGAAGCTCGCGATCTTCTGCCTCAGCACCGAAACGAAGTAGGCCATCACGTGCACCATCGGCTTCTTGATGCCGAAGACGAACGCGTAGAGGTTCGACTCGCTTATGCGGTACCGGATCTGTCCGGTCAAGCCGGTGTTGAGTTGATCCTTTGTCACCGCTTCGAGCAGGCCGCCGCCGTTGTTCGCGGCGGGATTCTCCAGGTCCAGAGCCATGTTCATCGTCATCGTGGCGATGGAGATTTTGTAAATTTTTTCCCAGGGCATTTTGAAATAAACGCCCGGCGGAATCACCCGAACCTGGGGATAGACGTAGCGGTCCTTCTCCTCCGCCATCAGGGACGCCGCAATGGGGCTGTCCAGGGTGGTTTTATTTCCCGCCACCCGTTCGGCGCGTCCGAAGATTGTCTTGACGGCGCGCTCGTTTTGATCGATTGTGTAAATCCCCATCAAAAAGCAGCGCACCACGATCCACAGTACCAACCCAATCAATAATCCGGCCAAAATCGCCATGGTCACCTCGTGGGGCCAGTATACTGAAACGCGCGATGACGGCTTTGTAATATTCAGGAGGATCTTCCCCATGGGTCAGTGACTGTATCCGCAGGCTTCCCGTGGCTGACGCCAGGGGTTATAACTCCGCACGTCATGCGGGGAACAAAGGAGGCGAAGGGGACAGTCAGAATCGGCGGAGCGATTCCTCAGACCTCATCTAACGGGCGTCCGCCTTCGCCGTGACGCGATGACGCCCGTATTCATCCCCAGCGTATTCAATCCCCCGAAAAACCGGGCGTGCTCGATTTTCATGCAGCGGTCCATCACCACTTCCAGACCCGCCGCGCGCGCTTTTTCTGCCGCCTCCTCGTGAATCACGCCCAACTGCATCCACACGACCTTTGCGCCCACCGCGATTGCTTCGTCGACGATCCCCGGCACGGCGGACGGCTCGCGGAAAATGTCCACCACTTCGACGCCGCCGGGAATCGCCTTCACCGACGGGTAACAGGTCTGGCCGAGAATCACCTTTTCGCGCGGATTCACCGGGATCACGTCGTAGCCCTCCGCCAGCAGGTACATCGCGGCGAAATGGCTGGGGCGGTACGGATTGCCGGACAGGCCGACCATCGCGATGCGTTTGTATTTCTCCAAAATCGCCAGCCGGTCCGCCGCCGTCGTCGCGAACCGGCTGGTGTTGACGGGCGAGCCCGCGCCCACGCCGTCCGCGACCGGCTCGCCGAACGAAACGGCGCACACTTCGCTGCTCATGCCGCCGCGCCCAGCGCCTGATCGAGATCCCACAGGATGTCCTCGATCTCTTCAATGCCGATCGACAGCCGGACCAGATCGTCGGTGATGCCTGCGTCGAGCCGCTGCTCCGTCGACAACTGCTGATGCGTGGTGGAGGCGGGGTGAATCACCAGGCTCTTGGCGTCGCCGACGTTGGCCACGTGCGAGAACATCTTCAGCGCCTCAATGAACTTCTGCCCGGCGGCGAGGCCTCCCTTAATGCCGAAGGTCATCATCGCGCCGCAGCCCTTGGGCAGATATTTTTGCCCCAGCGCGTAATAGGGACTCGCTTTGAGGCCCGGATAACGGACCCAGGCCACGCGATCGTGCGTCTCCAAAAACTCCGCCACGCGCTGGGCGTTCGATGTATGAGCCTGCATGCGCAGCTTCAGCGTCTCGATGCCTTGCAGAAACAAAAACGAGTTGAACGGACTGAGCGCCGGTCCCATGTCTCGCAGACCCTCCACGCGAGCCTTCACGATGTACGCCAGGTCGCCGAACGTTTCGTAAAACTTCATGCCGTGATAGCCGGGGCTGGGCTCCAGAAGCTGCGGAAAGCGGCCCTTGTCCCAGGGAAATTTGCCGCTGTCGACGATCACGCCGCCAATCGCCGTTCCATGCCCGCCAATGAACTTCGTCGCCGAGTGCAGCACAATGTCCGCGCCGTGCTCAATCGGGCGGCACAGGTATGGCGTGGCGAAGGTGTTGTCGATCACCAGCGGCAGATTGTGTTCGTGCGCGATCTTCGCCACGGCCTCGATGTCCAATACGTTGATGCGCGGGTTGCCGATGGTTTCGCCGTAAATCGCCTTGGTCTTGGGCGTAATGGCCTTGCGGAAATTTTCCGGATCGTCCGGATCGACGAAGGTCGTCTGGATGCCCAGGCGGCGGAAGCTCACGTCGAACTGCGTGTAAGTGCCTCCGTAGAGTGTCTTCGCCGCGACCAGTTCATCGCCCGATTCGAGGAGGCTCGAGAGCGCGATAAATTGCGCCGCCTGCCCGCTGGCCAGCGCGAGCGCCCCCACACCCCGTTCGAGCGCCGCCATTCGCTCCTCAAAAACGGCCGTAGTCGGATTCATGATGCGCGTATAGATGTTGCCGAAGCGTTGCAGGTTGAACAGCGCGGCGGCGTGGGCCGTATCGTCGAACACATAGGAGGTCGTCTGGTAAATCGGCACCGCGCGGCTACCCGTGGCCGCGTCCGGCTGCTGGCCGGCGTGCAGAGCCCGGGTGGCGAATCCAAAAACGTGGTCTGAACTGGAGGACATTTCTCCAAGATAGTATGGTTGAGGAACACCATGCTGCAAGATCCGCACGAACCGCCGGTTAACGTCGACCTCACCACGACCTATGACGCCATCGTCGTCGGGGGCGGCGCCGCCCGGGGTTTGGGCGCCGACGGTCTGACCACCCCCGGCCTGAAGGTGGTGCTGGTGGAAGCCGGCGCGAAGCTGCCCATCGAGCAGGAGCTGAAGTCCATGCAGTGGCCGTACAATCATCCCCGCCGCGGCGAGATGCCTTCGAGCGATCACGCGCTCACGCGGAACGAATACACCATCCGCAAGCCTCCGTACGCCAAGGGCTCGCGCTACCAGCATGTGTTTTCCTACGTGCAGGGCTGGGGCGGCTCGGATTATTCGAAGAATATCGTAGTGGATGAAAAGGATCATCCCTACACCGGGACGAATTACGCCTGGGTTCGCGCGCGGACATTCGGGGGAAAGACGACGATCTGGGGGCGTCTCGCGCTGCGCATGTCCGATCTGGATTTCAAAGCCGCCTCCCGCGACGGCTACGGCGAGGATTGGCCGATCTCCTACGCCGACATCGCGCCCTATTATGACCGCGTCGATACCTACCTCGGCATCTCCGGCATCAAGGAGCATCTGCCGCACCTGCCCGACAGCATTTTCCAGCGGCCCAATAAGCTGATGGCCGGTGAGATGATGTTCCGCCAGTCGCTGGAGCGGCGCGAGCGCTTGATTACTCCCTACCGCGCCGGCGTCACCACCGATGGCCTGAAACACAATTCGTACCGCTCAAAATGCTTCGGACGCGGCGCGTGCAACCGGCGTGCCGGCGGATGCGACATCCACGCCGCCTTCGATTCGCCCACCGGCCTGATCTATCCCGCCTGGGACACCGGCAACCTGACCGTCCGCACCAACGCGACGGTGCATGAGATCACCATGTCCAGCGGCAAGGCCACGGGCGTGTCTTTTATTGACACCGTCACGAAGAAGAGCTATCAGGCCAAGGCAAAGGCGGTGATTCTGGGCGCATCGACGCTGGAATCCACGCGCCTGCTGCTGCTATCGAAGATCGCCAATTCCAGCGGCCAGGTGGGCCACAATTTCTGCGAGCACGTGATGGGGCCCGGCGTCACCGGCCTGGTGAAGGAGCTGGTCGGCAAGCCTCTCACGCTCACCGACGGCCGGCCAGGCGGATTCTATATGCCCCGGTTCCGGAATCTCAGCGACAAGCGATCCGACTTCATCCGCGGCTATGGATTCGAGGGCGAAAGCGGCGCGACCATGTTTCCGGATCACGCCGAATCCACGCCGGGCTTCGGCAAAGCGTACAAGAAAGCCATCCGCGATTATGCCGGCGCCTTCATCAGCATGGGCGGCTTCGGCGAAGTGCTGCCGCGCTACGACAACTATGTCGAAATCGACCCGCAGATGAAGGACGCCTGGGGCGTGCCCGTGCTGCGCTTCCACATCACCTTCGGCGACAACGAAAAGAAGATGGGGGCGGACATGAACGCGAGCGCCAAGGAGATGTTCGAGGACGCCGGCTTTGAGATCATCGGCTCCGACCGCGAGATGCTCACGCCCGGCTGGTCCATTCACGAGCTCGGCACGTCACGCATGGGAAAGAATCCGAAAACGTCCGTGCTCAACCAGTTCCAGCAATCGCACGACGTGAAGAACGTGTTCGTGGTCGATGGCAGCTCTCACGTCAGCGCATCCTGTCAGAATCCCACCTGGACCATCATGGCCCTGGCGTGGCGGTCGTGCGATTATCTCGCCGACGCGATGCGGAAAGGAGAGGTTTAAGCCATGCAGCGCAGGGATCTTTTCAAGTTGAGCCTCGGCGCGGCGCTGGCGCGCGGCGCGGACGGCCACAAATTCTTCACCGAGGAAGAATTTTCGCTAGTGGATGAGCTGACCGAAATCATCATCCCCGCCGACGAGAAGTCGGGCGGCGCAAAGGCGGCAAAGGTCGCCGCGTATCTCGATCAGCGGCTGGCCGAAGCGTTTGAGCCCTCGGAGCGGGATGAGTGGCGCAAGCAGCTCGCCCTGATCGGGCCGAAGAAATTCCTGGCGGCGGATCCGGCGGAGCGCGTCGCGATGGTCACGGCGATGGAGAAGCAGCCGTTCTTCAAGACGCTCAAGGAGGCCACGGCGCGCGCCTATTACACCACCAGCATCGGTATCCACGACGATCTCGGCTATAAGGGCAACACGTATCAGCAGGGCGACTACGCGGGCTTTCTGCCGCCGCATGCCGATTTCCCCGAAGGTCCGCGAGAGCGGCTGGCGGTCGCCTCGTATCCGTTTCGGAAGCTGGTTCCGCTGCTGGAATTTCCGAAGATGGTGACGGACCGCTATGGGCTGAACGCGATTGAGCCGCTTGATGAGCACTTTCTCTCCACGGACGCCGAGTATCTCGGCCGGTTCAACGAGGCGCTCAAGAACGCGGGTTCGCGCGTGGCGAATATCCCGGTGGGACGGCTCGGCGGAAGCTTCTATGATGCCGACAGCGCCAAGCGCGCGCAGGTGGTCGAGAAGGCCAAGCACTGGATCGACGTCGCGGTGACGGTCCAATCTCCCAGCGTGCGCGTGCACGTCATGGCCGCGAAGAATGCGCCCAACGCCTCCTTCGCCGCCGAGAGCCTCCGGCAAGTCGCGGCGTACGGGGAAGCGAAAGGCGTCGCGGTGCATCTGGAAAATGACGATCCGCGCAGTGAAGAGGCATTTTTCCTGGTGGATGTGATGGATACCGCGAAAACGCCGTGGCTGCGCGCGCTGCCGGATTTCTGCAACTCCATGCTGCTCGAACGCGGCGATGAGTATAACTATAAGGCCGTGGCCGCGATGTTCGACCGCGCCTACGGCATCTGCCACGTGAAGGATTCCGAGCAGGACGGCAAGAAGATGTTCCACATCGACCTGGCGCGGACCTTCGAAATCGCAAAGAAAGCCCGCTATCGCGGCTATTTTTCCATGGAATACGATGCCGAGGGCGATCCGTTCGAGCCCACGGCAAAGCTGATCCAGGCGAGCCTGGGAGCGCTGGTTTGAAACGGCTCACGCTGACGCTTGCGCTGGCTTCTTTGGCGCGGGCGCAGGCGATCAACCCGGACAAGCGGCTGGAACATGCGACCTCGGCGCTGCGGGCGTTCCTCAACGCGGAGAGCCCCATTCCGAAGGACCTGGTGGGAAAATCGCAGTGCATCGTGGTAGCGCCCGCCTTGATGAAGGGCGCGTTTCTGGCCGGCGAAAAATATGGCCGCGGATTCGCCTCCTGCCGCAAGCCCACCGGGGGATGGAGTCCGCCCGCGGCGATCGCGATGGAAGGCGAAGGCTTCGGACTGAAACTCGCGGGGACCTCCACGGCCCTGGTCCTGCGGGTGCTGAGCACAAGCGGCATGAACCGCCTGCTGGACGATAAATTCACGTTGGGCCAGGAGACGGCGGCGGGGATCATTGGCGCCAACACCGACGCTCTGAAGACCGCCGAAACAATCTCCTATTCGCGGTCGAAGGGGCAGTTCGCGGGCATTCCGATGGAAGGAACGACGCTGCGTCCGGACGGCGGCGAGAACAAAAAACTCTACGGTCGGGAACTGTCGAATCGCGACATTTTGTCAGGCAAGATCGCGCCCCCCAAAGGCACCCGGGCGTTTGTCTCGCTGCTCGTCAAGCACGCAAAAAAGGCGAGGTAGCACTCAGTTTTTGGTCGCCGTAAACGTGCCGGTGGCCGCGCCGGCGTAGTCGGCCGAGCCCTTCATGTGCTTGGCGTCGACGATGATTCCGGAGTATTTCACCGTCCCGGCGTCGCTTCCAAAGCTGAATTCCACCTTATCGCCCTTCACTGTTCCCGCCACCTTGGCGTCGCCGAACTGCCCGTGATAGGTGCAGGTGAGCGTCTCGCCGGACTGGGTAAATT
>VFSW01013674.1_pt1 | contig 11268 bp, 9 predicted proteins | sample 5358111 | NCBI WGS metagenome assembly VFSW01 (sample SAMN11554181, study PRJNA540505) | mine drainage metagenome | isolation source: sediment from site ElyBrook_90M | place: USA: Ely Copper Mine, Vershire, VT | collected 2017 | reverse complement strand
CGCGCTTGGGCGCGCGCCGCGGGCCCGATGGGATAGCCGCCGGGCGCCGGCCGCGTGAAATGTTGCCCCTGACCGAATCTTGCGCCGGGGCGGGGCACGATCGCACCGCGTGCCGGCACGGCCTGCGGCGAAGCGAACGCACGCGGTCGTGGCGTCGCCGCGATCGGCGGGCGCCCGCCGTTGTAGCGCGCGAACTGTGCGCGGTCCATGCTGGCCGCACGAACCTGTTGCCGCTGCATCGGCGTACGCGTGATGTGCGGTTCGCGCGCCGCCATGCGTTCGACGCGTGTCGGTGCCGCCCGCAGGCCGCCGGGGCCGCCGACGTAGCTGACGCGGTTGATCACGGTGTTGTTGATCACCGTGTTGTTGATCACCGTGCGGTTGTAATAGACGTTGTGAACCTCTCGTCGGTCGACGTTCATCACCGCCCGGTTGTACTCGAACTGATCGCGATCCCAACGGCCGCCGACGAAGCCGACTCCGAGATAGCCGCCGCCATAGTTGATGTGCCCATAGAAGCCGACCCGTGGCCCCCAATAGCCGGCGTGGAAGACATAGAGTCCCTGGCTCCAACCCCAGTAGCCGGGCGTCCATAGAACCCCGACCTGCGGCGGCATCACCCAGGTGCCCGGCACCCAGAAATAGCCGTCCCCGCCGTAGGCCCAATATCCCGGCGTCCAGAGGTAGCCTTGCGCCGGGCAGGGCGGTTGTACATAGACCGGCAAAGGCGGCGGCGGCACGGTCGCCTGCACGTAGATTTGAGTCCCGCCGGACCCTGCGCTCAGGTCCACTTGCGTGGCCGGCGATGCATAGCCCGGGGTGGGTGAGTAGTAAGGCGTTCCGACGACACACGCGCCGAGTAGCGACGTCGCCGTCAACAGGCCCGCCATGCGCACCGCCGCGCGCATCGACCAACGCCCATTACGCCCGCCAAGACCGAAGGATCGAATCGTCCGCATGATCGCCACCACCCTCATAGAGGTCATTGACCGCCTAGTGTCACTCAACGCGCTTCGCGCCCCGCGGGTCGCGCAAATGAAGCAAACGTAACCGCGCCGCGGCCGGCGCATCGCACACCTCAGTGTCCCACGGGTGCTGCCGTCAGCGCCGCGCGCAATTCCGACAGCTTCGCCTTGAGAATCGCCTCATTGGCGGGGCCCATGCGAATCAACAGCTTCTGCCCGGCCGCCAGGGCATCGAGCCGCGGATCCGCGAAGTGATACAGAACCTTCGGCTGCACGAGTTCGATCTGCCCGCGCGGCTGCGGGGTCGCGAGCAGCAGGTCGATCACCTTGATCAGCCGGTCATTGAAGTATCCGTTCGGATAGCCAAGATCCTGGTAGGCGCTCTGAAAAAGCGGATAGAAATGAAAGTACACGTCGGCGAGCGCCTGCATGTCGAGCTTGCCGATCACCGCAACCATCGGCGTGTAGCGGGCGTAGTTGCGCGCATCCAAGCTCGCATGCCCGCCCCCGCCCTGAACGAGGAAGTTGCCGGGCGCGGCGTCGACGGGCAGCCGCCCGTACGGAATTTTCGAGCGCGGCAGATTATCCACCGTCACGACGATGCGCCGGATCAGATCATCCGGTGCAAGGAACGCCTTGACGGCATCGGCGCCGATCAGACCCGAAAGCGCGGCACGCAGCGCCGAGTCGCTGGCGCCGAGCGACGGCAGCGCCGCGGAGGCCGCGGCGGCCGATGAGGACGGGACCGGATAGCGGCTTGCCGGCGGCACGGAAGCCGGGGCCGGCACCGGGAGCGGCGCGGCGCTCGGCGCGCTCGGCAGCGGTATCGACACCGTCGGCGGCGACGGCGCCACGCGCGACTGGACGAGGTAATACCACACGCCGAGCCCGACCACGACGAGCGTCGCGAGGAGGGGAACGAGCGGCTTCTTCATGGTCAGGATCTCCGGAGGATCTGAGCGCGGCATGCGGCAGAAAGCATCATAGATCATATGCCCTGCGGCCCGCCGCTGCATATCGGCGTACCACCACCCAAGCCATGGCCATCACCCGGCAAGATCGTGTAGATTGGAGCTCATGCGCTACCGACTCCTCGGCCCCACGGGCCTGTATGTATCCGAACTGTGCCTCGGCACGATGACCTACGGCGTCTCCAAGGGCTTCTGGGAGGCAATCGGCGGCCTCGGCCAGGATGCGGTCAATGAACAGATGAAAGCGGCGTTCGACGCCGGTGTGAATTTCATCGACACCGCCAACGTCTACTCGATGGGCGAGTCGGAAAAACATGTGGGCGTCGCCCTGAAGCAACTCGGACTGCCGCGCCACGACCTCGTGATCGCCACCAAGGCCCACGGAGCCATGGGCGAGGACCCGAATGCCTGCGGCCAGTCGCGACATCATTTGTTCAATGCCGTGGACGCTAGTCTGCGCCGTCTGCAGCTCGATCACATCGATCTTTACCAGCTACATGGCTTCGATCCGCTGACCCCGCTCGAGGAATCGCTCTCGGCGCTCGATGACCTCGTACGCTCCGGCAAGGTGCGCTACATCGGTTTGTGCAACTTGGCGGCCTGGCAGATCATGAAATCGCTGGCGATTTCCGAGCAGCGCCAGCTCGCCAAATTCATCAGCGTCCAGGCGTACTACACGATCGCCGGACGCGACCTCGAGCGCGAAATCGTCCCGCTGCTCGCCGATCAACGGCTCGGCCTGATGGTCTGGAGCCCGCTCGCCGGCGGACTGCTCAGCGGCAAATTCAAGCCCGATGAAAAGGGCCCGGACGGAGCGCGCAGGACGAGCTTCGATTTTCCGTTGGTCGACAAGGCCCGGGCCTTTCGGTGCGTCGACGCGATGCGCGGCGTCGCGGCGCGCCACGGGGTCTCGGTGGCGCAGATCGCGATCGCCTGGCTGCTCGCCAAGCCCCACGTCAGCAGCGTGATCATCGGCGCCAAATCGATGAGCCAGTTGCACGATAATCTCGCCTCGACGCAGGTGCGCCTCGAGACCGGGGATCTCGCCCTTCTCGACGAGGCCGGCGCGCTGCCGCCCGAATACCCGGGGTGGATGATCGAGCGACAGGGCCAGATGCGCGCCAAGCCGCCCTCCAAGTAATCAACCCCGCGCCCTGCTCCGACCTCCCTTTGCCGGGCGGATGCGCATCAAGACTTCGTGCATGCGGTAGTCGATCACGAGTTGGTCCAGCATGCCGAGCGCGTCCATGCCGATCAGGATCGCCGGCCGGTCCTGCAGATGCCAGTGCCGGAAGATCATCAGATTCGAATACGTAATATAGGGATCGCGGATCTGGATCGAGCCGAAATCGATGGCCGGTGTCGCGATCAACTCGCCGCTCTGAACCGCCCGCGTCGCCCCCATGATCTGGTCGGCCTTGCCCCGCCACGAGAACCGGTGGCGCATCAGCGCGTTGCGCAGGGCGTCGTTCGCGATCGTCAACTGACCGCCCGTATCGATGATCGCCTTGGTGCGCACACCGCCGACTCGGGCGTCGACGATGAGCGGCGTCGCCCCATCAGGCCGGAAGCGCAGGATCTCGAATCCGCGGGTCGGGTACGTGCCGTGCGAAAAGCTGATCGTGATCCGGTCATGGCGGAAGTCGATCTGGATCCTTTTGTTCTCGAGACCGACCGTACCGAGGATGCCATCGGCGCCGCCGAGCGAATCCGGCAGGATCGGCAGTACGGCTCCGGCGACGAGCAGATCGCCGATGCTCAACTTGCGGATCCGCACGGTCGGCACCGTCGCGATGCCGGTGACACCGCGCAACAGGACGGGCGGCGTCCGGTTCAGGGGCAGGCGCAGAATCGATGCCACCGTGCGGCTCAATCCAGACTGCGTGGCACCGGTGTCGAGCACCAGACGAAACGGACCCTTGCCGTCGATATACACCGGCGCCCAGATGCGCCCGATGCTGTCGCGCCGCGTCGGCGCGACGAATAAGGGCCCCGGCTGCTCGATGAGGATTTCCGAGAGCCGATCGTACGAGCCGGTGTCGAGAGCGACCGGCGGTGCAGCAGGCACCGGGGCCGCGTGCACCTCACCGAGGAACATCGCCATCGCAACCATTGCCACGCACGCCGCCCGAGCGCGCTGTGCGCCCTCGTTAGGCGGGAGACCGGCCGCATGTGCCATAGTGATGCCCTCCGGCGCAGGGTAGCACCGCCCCCGGGTGGCGCCAATGAGACCGGCGCCCCGCCCAAGCCGGTGGCTTTCGGGTTATCATCGGACGTTCCATTACACGAGCCCCGCATGACCACGCAATCCCCGAGACGTGTCATACCGAAACGCTCCTTCGAACGCGAGGAAACGCTGCGGGCCTGCGCCGAGATGAAAGCTCTGCCGGGCGCGCTGCTGCCGATATTGCACGCAATCCAGGACGCGCTCGGCTACGTCCCGAAGGACGCCGTCCCCCTCATCGCGCACGAACTGAACCTGTCGCGCGCCGAGGTACACGGCGTGATCAGCTTCTACCACTATTTCCGCTCCGAAAAGCCCGGTGCCTGCGTGATGCGGATCTGTCGCGCGGAAGCCTGCCAGGCGGTCGGCGCCGCGGCGCTCGAGGCACACGCGAAACAGCGCCTCGGCATCGATCTGCATCAAACCAGCGCGGACGGCGCGATCACGTTGGAGGCGGTATATTGCCTCGGCAACTGCGCCCTCGGTCCCTCGGTGATGGTCGATGAGCGGCTCGAGGGACGCGTCGACGCCGGGCGCTTCGATGAACTCCTCGCCGCGGCGAGGAAACCCGAATGAGCGCAACGATCATATATGTGCCTGGCGATGCCGCGGCGCTCTCGGTCGGCGCGGACGCGACCGCCGCGGCAATACTCGCCGAGGCCGGCCGCCGCGGCGAAGAGGTGCAAATCGTGCGCAACGGCTCGCGCGGCATGCTCTGGCTCGAACCGCTCGTCGAAGTGGTGACGGCGGCTGGACGCATCGCCTATGGGCGCGTTGGCGCCGCCGAGGTGCCCGGATTGTTCGCCGCCGGCTTCGCGCGCGGCGCACCGCATCCACTCTGCCTGGGGGAAACGGCGCGCATACCGTATCTGCAGAATCAGGAGCGCCTGTGCTTCGCCCGCGTCGGCCTGATCGATCCTCAGAACCTCGAGGAGTACCTGCATCACGGCGGCTTTCGCGGCCTGCGCGCCGCCCTCGCCATGGAGCCGGCGGCGATCGTCGATTGCGTCACGGCATCCGGACTGCGGGGCCGTGGCGGCGCCGCGTTCCCGGCCGGCATCAAATGGAAGACGGCGCTCGGCGCTGCGGCAGATCGCAAATACGTGGTGTGCAACGCCGATGAGGGCGATTCCGGCACGTTCTCGGACCGGATGCTGATGGAGGGTGATCCGTTCACGCTGATCGAGGGCATGACGATCGCGGGACTCGCGGTCGGCGCCACGCAGGGCTACATCTACCTGCGCTTCGAATATCCGCACGCGCGCCGGGCGCTGCAATCGGCGATCGCGACGGCGCGCGCGCGCGGCTACCTCGGCGAGGACATTCAGGGCAGCGGCCGGCGCTTCGAACTCGAGGTGCGCATCGGCGCCGGCGCCTACATCTGCGGCGAAGAGACCTCGCTGCTCGAATCCCTTGAAGGCCGGCGCGGCCAGGTGAGGGTGAAGCCACCGCTGCCGGCGATCACCGGCCTGTTCGGCAAACCGACCGTGATCAACAACGTCATCACGCTCGCCTCGGTGCCGATCATCCTCGATCGGGGCGCGGAGCATTACCGCGACTTCGGCATGGGCCGCTCGCGCGGCACCTTGCCGGTGCAACTGACCGGCAACATCAAACAGGGCGGACTCGTCGAGAAGGCCTTCGGCCTCAGTTTGCGCGAACTGCTGTACGACTTCGGCGGCGGCAGCCGCTCCGGCCGGCCGATCCGCGCGGTCCAGGTCGGCGGTCCGCTCGGCGCCTATCTGCCCGAGAGCCAGTTCGACACCAAACTGGACTACGAGGCCTTCGCCGACATCGGCGGCATGCTCGGGCACGGCGGCATCGTGGTCTTCGACGACACGGTCGACATGGCTGCGCAGGCGCGTTACGCCTTCGAGTTCTGCGCGCTCGAGTCCTGCGGGAAATGCACGCCCTGCCGCCTCGGTTCGACGCGTGGTGTCGAGGTCATCGACCGGCTCCTCGCCGGCGAGGAGCCGGCCAAACAGCAGGCGCTGCTGCACGATTTGTGCGAGACCATGACCTATGGTTCACTTTGCGCGTTGGGCGGCCTGACGCCCTACCCGGTGCGCTCCGCGTTGCGGCATTTTCCCGAGGATTTCCGCGTCCGGCGCACCGCCCGCGCACGGGCCTAGGCATTCTTAGAGGATCAGGATATGTTATCGATCGTCGAACAAGATCTGGGAACCCCGGAACGAACGGGCGCGAACAGCGTCACGCTGTCGATCGACGGCGTCGAGGTGTGCGTGCCCGAGGGCACATCGGTGATGCGCGCCGCGGCGCTCGCCGGCACGAAGATTCCGAAGCTGTGCGCAACCGATCAACTCGAGCCTTTCGGCTCCTGCCGCCTGTGCCTCGTGCAGATCGAAGGCATGAAGGGTCTGCCCGCCTCGTGCACGACACCGGTCGCCGCCGGCATGAAGGTGACGACGCAGAACGAGCGGCTCGCCGCGGTGCGCCGCGGCGTGATGGAACTGTATATTTCCGACCACCCGCTCGATTGCCTCACCTGCCCTGCGAACGGCCACTGCGAGCTGCAGGACATGGCCGGCGCGGTGGGTCTGCGCGAGGTGCGTTACGGTTATACGGGCGCCAATCACCTCGATGCCGGCAAGGACACCAGCAATCCGTACTTCACCTTCGATCCGTCCAAGTGCATCGTTTGTTCGCGCTGCGTGCGCGCCTGCGATGAACGCCAGGGCACGCTCGCCCTGACGATCGCCGGGCGCGGCTTCGATTCGAAGGTCGTCGCCAGCCAGGGCGAGACCTTTTTCGACTCCGAATGCGTCTCCTGCGGGGCCTGCGTCCAGGCCTGTCCGACCGCGACGCTCTCGGAGAACAGCCTGATCCAGAAGGGCCAGGCCGAGCACAGCGTGGTGACGACCTGCGCCTACTGCGGCGTCGGCTGCTCGTTCCGCGCCGAGATGCAGGGCGAACAGATCGTGCGCATGGTGCCGAACAAGGACGGCCATGCGAACCACGGACACTCCTGTGTCAAGGGGCGTTTCGCGATCGGCTACGCAACCCACCCGGACCGCATCGTCAAGCCGATGATCCGGGCCAAAATCACCGATCCGTGGCGGGAAGCCTCCTGGGATGAGGCGATCGCCTATGCCGCCTCCGAATTGCGGCGCATCCAGGCCAAGTACGGCCGCAATTCGATCGGCGGCATCACCTCGTCGCGGTGCACGAACGAGGAGACCTACCTCGTACAGAAGCTCGTGCGCGCCGGCTTCGGCAACAACAACGTCGACACCTGCGCGCGCGTCTGTCACTCGCCGACCGGCTACGGCCTGAAGAACACCCTCGGCGAATCGGCGGGCACGCAGAACTTCGACTCCGTGATGCAAGCCAACGTGATCTTCGTGATCGGCGCCAACCCGACCGATGGCCACCCGGTGTTCGCATCGCAGATGAAGCGCCGGCTGCGCCAGGGCGCGCAGCTGATCGTCGCCGACCCGCGCGGCATCGATCTGGTGCGCACGCCGCACATCGAGGCCGCGCATCACCTGAAGCTGCGTCCGGGAACCAATGTCGCGCTGCTCAACAGCCTGGCGCACGTCATCGTCACCGAAGGGCTCGTCGACGAGGAATTCGTCAAGGCGCGCTGCGAGGCGGCGGCATTCGACAAGTGGCGCCGCTTCGTCGGCGAAGCGCAAAACTCGCCCGAGGCGATGGAGACGGTCACCGGCGTACCGGCGGCCTCGGTGCGCGCCGCCGCGCGCCTGTATGCCGGCGCCCGCAACGGCGCGATCTATTACGGACTCGGCGTCACGGAGCACAGCCAGGGTTCGACGGCCGTGATGGGCATCGCCAACCTTGCGATGGCGACCGGCAACGTCGGCCGCGAAGGCGTGGGCGTGAATCCGCTGCGCGGCCAGAACAACGTCCAAGGCTCCTGCGACATGGGCTCGTTCCCGCACGAGTTCCCCGGATACCGCCACGTCGGCGACGAGACGGTGCGCGCCTCCTTCGAGCACGACTGGGGGGTGACGCTGCAGGGCGATCCGGGACTGCGCATTCCGAACATGTTCGAGGCGGCGCTGGACGGGGAATTCAAGGGTCTTTACGTCGAGGGCGAGGACATCGCACAGTCCGACCCGAACACGCAGCACGTCACGGCGGCGCTCGAGGCGATGGAATGCATCATCGTCCAGGATCTGTTTCTGAACGAAACCGCGCGCTTCGCACACGTCTTCCTGCCCGGCTCATCCTTCCTCGAGAAGGACGGCACCTTCACGAACGCCGAACGGCGCATTTCGCGCGTACGCAAGGTCATGGAGCCGAAATCCGGCCAGGCGGACTGGCAGATCACGCAGCTGCTTTCGAATGCGCTCGGCCTGCCGATGAACTACGCCCACCCCGCCGAGATCATGGCGGAGATCGCACGCCTGACGCCGACGTTCACCGCGGTGAGCTACGAGCGCATCGACGAACTCGGCAGCATCCAGTGGCCGTGCAACGCGGCCCACCCGACGGGCACGCCGACGATGCATATCGGCGAGTTCGTCCGCGGCAAGGGCAAGTTCCTGGTCACCGAGTACGTGCCGACGGCGGAGAAGGTCACGCAGAAATACCCGCTCTTGCTGACGACCGGGCGCATCCTCTCGCAATACAACGTCGGTGCGCAGACGCGGCGCACCGAGAACAATCTCTGGCACGGGGAGGACCGTCTGGAGATCCACCCGCACGACGCCGAGGAGCGCGGCATCGCCGACGGCGACTGGGTCGGCATCGGAAGCCGCGCGGGCGAAACGGTGTTGCGCGCAACAGTTACCGAACGCATGCAACCGGGCGTCGTCTACACGACCTTCCACTTCCCGGACTCCGGCGCGAACGTGATCACGACGGACAACTCCGACTGGGCGACGAATTGCCCCGAGTACAAGGTCACCGCGGTTCAGGCGACGCGCGTCAACCAGCCTTCCGATTGGCAGCGGCGCTTCCGGGAGTTCCGTGACACGCAGGAGACTCTGCTGCACGGGGCCGACGTCTTCGCCGCCAAGTAGCCGAAACGCATGAGCGAGGAACACCTGGTCAAGATGGCGAACGACATCGGCGCGTTCTTTCGTGCCGAACCGGATCGCGAAGAGGCGCTCGTCGGCATCGTCAATCACATCGTCAAATTCTGGACGCGCCGCATGCGCGAGAAACTCATCGCCGTGTTGCACGACGGCCGGTCGACGGAGTTCGATGAGTTGACGCTCGAGGCGGTGCGCCGGCTCGCGGCCGCCGCGGGCGAGGCGAAACGCCCCGTCTGAGCCGCGCCGATCAGGCCGAATCCACGCTCAGCACGATCTTGCCGACGTGCGTCGAGGACTCCATCAGCCGGTGCGCGGCCGCGGCCTCGGCGAGCGGGAAGGTGGCGAACACGATCGGCCGGACCTTGCCGGCGCGCAGCAGCGGCCAGACGTGGGTTCGAAGACCGTCGGCGATCAGCGCCTTTTGAGCGACCGTGCGCGGCCGCAGCGTCGAACCGGTCAGCGTCAGACGCTTGCGCATCAGCAGCCCCATGTCCAGGTCGGCGCGCGCACCGCCTTGCAGCCCGATCGTGACCACGCGCCCGTCGACCGCCGCCGCGTCGAGATTGCGCCCTACGTACTCGCCGGCGACCATGTCGAGAATCACATCGGCACCGCGACCGCCCGTCTCCCGCCGCAGCACCTCGACGAAATCCTCCTGCCGGTAGTCGATGCCGCGCACCGCGCCCAGGCGTTCGCAGGCGCGCGCTTTCGCCTCGCTCCCGGCGCTCGCAAAGACGCGCGCGCCGAACGCCACCGCAAGCTGGATCGCGGTGGTGCCGATGCCGCTCGTGCCGCCATGGATCAACACGGTGTCGCCGGCCTTGCAGCCGCCACGCTCGAACAGGTTGGTCCAGACCGTGAAGAAGGTCTCCGGCAGCGCGGCGGCCTCGAGCACGCTCAATCCTTCCGGAATCTCGAGGCACAGCGGCGCGGCGGCCACCGCGTAGCCGGCGTAACCGCCACCCGGCACGAGCGCGGTCACAAGCTCACCGAGCGCCAAGCCGCGCACGCCGGCGCCGAGCAGGACGACCTCGCCGGCGATCTCGAGCCCCAGCACATCGGAGGCGCCCGGCGGCGGCGGATACGCGCCCCGCCGCTGCAGCACATCGGGGCGGTTGACCCCGGCGGCGGCGACCCGCACGAGCACCTCGCCCTCGCCCGGTTTCGGCACGGGACGCTCACCGAGGCGCATCTGCTCGGGCCCTCCCGGCGTCGCGACTTCGATCACCGACATCATCGAGGGCAGCTGGGACATCGAGGCTCTCCCGTGGATTTGGTTCAGCTGCCGACCAGGCCGGCGCCGACGTTGATCGCGAATCCGAGGATCGCGGCGTTGAACAGGAACGAGACGATCGTCTGCGCGATCACCACCCGGCGTATCGACGTGCCGATCGTCGACACATCGGAGGTCTGGCAGGCGCATGAAATGGTGAAGGAAAAATACGCGAAATCCCAGAAAACCGGCATGCCGGTGCCCGGAAACAGCAGCGGCCGCCGCTCCGCGGGCGCCGCGTAGAAGAGCTGCGCGTACTGCGAGGTGAACACCGTCGGCACCAGCATCCACGAACAAATCAGCGTGAGCGCCGCGAGCGCCGTGTGCACGATGCGCGCGCCGCCGGCGACCTGCTTGACCGTCGCCAGCATGGCGACGATCGCCGCCAGGCTGAGCACCGCGGCCGCGACCACGACGATCGAGATCGCGGTGATGCTCTCGTCCTCTTCGTCGAAACGCCGGCAGATCTGCTCGGCCGAAAGTTTCGCCATCCAGCGGAAGATCAGCGTCAGGAACACCAGGGCCGCCGCGTCCCAGGCCGCGAGGACGCGGCTGATCAGGGGCAGATGAGACGGCAGAACGAAATAGGCGAGCACGCCGCAGGTGGCCGCAACCAGAAGTCTCGGGTGATTTTTCAGAAACTTGTTGCGCATAGGCGAGGACAGCGCCAGTGTACGCGTCCGGCCGGCGGATCGCCTGCGAATCCTACCAGGCGCTTGCGGTATCGGCGATCGGGCCGATATCCTGCAAGGCTCGATTCCCCGCCCGCCTGAGGAGAACTGCGCGATGACACCAGCCCCCGCCCCCACCGCTG
>VFSW01013673.1_pt1 | contig 11269 bp, 9 predicted proteins | sample 5358111 | NCBI WGS metagenome assembly VFSW01 (sample SAMN11554181, study PRJNA540505) | mine drainage metagenome | isolation source: sediment from site ElyBrook_90M | place: USA: Ely Copper Mine, Vershire, VT | collected 2017 | reverse complement strand
GACGCGGACATTGGGGCGGAGCGGCAGCCTGCTCCTTACACACATTTCTTTTTAAAGAGCAAGCGGCGCGGCGACTGCCAAGCCTGCGGGGTTCTTAATGGTCTTCCGACCTCGGCGGCTGCACGAGCTTATCGCGCCTTGCGGCGTTGAAGTTTTGCGCCGCGAATTTTGGGGCGTCCTGTATGGCTGCGATGCGGCGGCTGTTTTGACCAACCCCTGGCTTTGCCATCTGGCGGCGGCCTTTCGCCTTTTTTTCGCACCGGTTGGATTGTCTTTGGCCGTTCGCGCGCCACGAGCACGACTGGGCATCCTTCAAATCCAAACGCGCGGCGCATCTGGCCGACGAGGTATCTTCGGTATTGGTCGGAAAGCAAATCCTCGCGGTTGACGAACAGCAGAAACATCGGCGGTCCTTGCTTGATCTGTGTCGCATAGAAAAACTTGAGCCGGTGCCCGGCGGAACTGGGCGGCTGGCGGACCTCGATGGCATCCTGCAACGAGCGATTCAAGATGGCGGTGGGAACCTTTTGGCGCATTTGCGCGGTGACGTAACGGATTGACTCCAGCAGGCGCTCGAGGTGAAAGCCGGTCGTGGCCGAGGTGAAAATGACCGGGGCGTAATCCAGGAAAAACAGTTGTTCGCGCACCCAGCCGCCGAACTCGGCCAGAGTGGTCAACGGGGCGCTCTGGCCTTCGCGCCTTTTCTTGTCCTCGATATTCGAGGCCCGTCCGTCCGCCCGCCGCTTTTCCTTGTGCGCCGCCTCGAGCCCCGGCGCCAGCAGGTCCCATTTGTTGACAACGAGGATGCAGGCTTTGCGCTCCTCGACGATTTTGCCGGCGCCCTTTTTGTCCTGCGCCGTCACGCCCGCCTCCGCGTCCAGGACCAGCAGCGCGATGTCGCAACGGGCGATTGAGGCTTCGGTGCGTTTGACGCTGAAAAACTCCACGGAATTGTCAATCCGCCGTTCCTGGCGCACGCCGGCGGTGTCAATCAAAATATATCGCTGCCGGACCCCTTCGGTTTCGACCTCGAAAGGCACATCGACGGAATCGCGGGTGGTTCCCGGAACGGGAGTAACAATGACACGTTGCGAATGGGTGAGGGCGTTGATGATCGAAGACTTGCCGACGTTGGGCCGTCCGATGATGGCTAATTTGAGGCAAACATCCGGGTCGAAACTCGCGGGCGTTCGCCTGTCGCCCGGGGAGACTGAGACCGTGGCAGAGTCGGAGGCCGCTGGTTGCGGCGCTTCCGGCGCCGCGGGAAGTTTGGCGACAGCCGCGTCCATGAGCGCCTCGATTCCGCGGTGATGAATGGCGCTGACGGGGAAGGGGTTGTCGAAACCCATGCCGGCGAATTCGGAGGCGCCGGCTTCCGCGCGGTCGGTATCGCTCTTATTGACAGCCACCACCACCGGTTTTCCCGAGCGTCGAAGGCGTTGGGCGACCTCGCGATCCAGCGGCACGATGCCTTCCTGGACATTGACAACCAGGATAATTACATCGGCCGCTTCGATGGCCATTTGCACCTGATCGAACGCGGCTTGAGTGATGACATCCGGCGCCTTTTCACGCCGCAGCAATCCCAGCCCCCCGGTGTCCACCAGCGTGAAGGCGCGCCCGTGCCATTCGGCCTCGACGCTGATGCGGTCGCGCGTGACGCCCGGTTCGTCATGAACGATGGCAATGCGCTTGCCGACGATGCGATTAAACAGGGCCGACTTGCCCACGTTTGGGCGCCCCACGATGGCAATGATGTTTTGCGTACTCACCGGGACTCACTAATGGACGCGCGCAGGCGGAGGCGCAAGGGGAAATGCGGAATGAAAAATGCGGAATGCGGAATGCGGAATAAAAAGCCGCAATTTTCAACCGGGCGCGCCAAGCGGTTTGGAAGGTGTGAAGTGCCGCGACGGATGTTGCCGGTTCATTCGGACCATCACTTCGGGATTACCGGGCCAACGGCCATCAAATCAAAGTGGGGACGATCGAAGGGAAGATTCGCGGTGGGGTGAGACTCTGTCGAACCCTGATTTTGTCCCGCGAAATCGAGTCACGGCTCGACAGAGTCTCGCCCCACCGATTGAGTGCGATCACCTCGCGGAATGCGCAAGACACACAGACGAGGAATTTTGCCTTCAGCCTCCTCCGCCTTTGACGCGCATGTAGTGAAAGAGATATTGCTGGGCGTGGCCGGCGTAAGGTCCGAAGTGGGTCTCGGTGAAGCGCAGGAGACGCGCGGGTTTGACGCGGCGCCTCGGAAAATAAAGTTGGCGCAAGGCCTTGAGGATCCAGACATCCACGGGAAAGGCCCGCTCGAAGCCGCAGGCAAAAAGAAGCACACAATCGGCGATTTTTCTGCCAACCCCCGGCAATCGCAGCAATTGCGCGCGCGCATCAGAGAGCGCCATGCGGCCCAAGGCTGTCAAATCCATTTCTCCGGCGGACAACAGGCGCGCGGTGGCAAGGAGGTAGGGAGCGCGAAATCCCATCTTGCAATCGCGCAGGTCCGATTCAGTCAACGCAGCCAGCCGATGATGGCTGGGAAAGGCATGGGTTGCGGCATGTCCGGGAGGAACGGCCACCGGCGGGCCGAATCGCCGGCAGAGTAGGGCGATGATTTGCTCGATTTGCACGATTTGTTTGGTCGAGGAACAGATAAACGAGGCCAAACATTCCCACGGTGTTTGCCGCAAAAGTCGCAGCCCGCGGCAGGCCCGCACGGCGGCTTGCATCGGTGGGTCATCGGGAAATTTGCCCAGAATCCGGCCCAGGTTGACATCCAGTTGGAGATAATCGCGCAGCCATTGCCAATCAGAAACCGGCGTGGCAGTTTGCGCGATGATCTGGTTATGGCGCATCCGCAACCGCACCCATCGCGAGGCGAGGACGCCTTCCCAGCCGCCCTCGATTAAGCGCCATCGGAATGCCTGGCCGGATGCCAGCGTGGCATCCAAATCGTAATCTTTCACAGGAAAGGCGATGTTGAAAGCAGTCATGGACTGTAAGAAGAGCAATCTGTCAACGGCAAAACATGCGGCGCAGTCGCGAATCATCATGGCACCGCCGGGGACACCGAGAGATTTGATGGCAACCGCCTGCTCCGCGCCACAGGATTCCCGGATTGCTCGCGCCACGAAAAAGACCGACAACGAGCAAAAGGGAGGTCAGGACGGCGGGGTTACGTAGGTATGCGCATATTGAGCGAATATCGCAAGGCTAAAGCCAACGCCTATCTCGGCGCAATAGCCGGTGCAATGGTGACCGGTGCTATCAAAAGTCAACGCCAAGCTGCCTCCCACCCCGACTTTGCCGCTTATGCCGACGGCATAGCCGGTCCCACTGAAATTATCCATGCCATGGATTACGGTGAAGGAAAGTCCGATGTCACCGCCGGTAAAGAAACCGTCATCCTCGCCCCACGTTCCGTAGTAGCCGACAACGTTGCCGGGCGCGAAGTAAATGCCTCCTCCTCCGCTCCAGCCGTGCAGCACACCCAAATCCGCTCCCGGGCCGATGCCAACCACGAATCCGGCCAAATTAGCGGCGACAATGGCGGGTTGAAACTCCCAGGTGGCCGACCGAACTGACAATTGCTGCAAGACCTGCCCGGCGATGGGCCGAAGATTGGATATGGTGAAGGCCTGCAACGGGCCGTCGTCCAGGCACGGCGAGCGGTCCGGCGCGCTGGAGGCGTTGGTTTCGGTAACGCCCCGGCCAATGGCGGCGTCGCTCGCGGCGTTGCAAAACGTGCAATCACCATCATCACCATCGCCGGAGCCGCTGTCCGAGTCGCTGTCACCGCCATCAGCGGAGGCCCCGGCGTCAGCGGGCGCGCCTCCGCCTGCGGGAGCGCTGCCGTCGGTGGGAGCGCTGCCGTCGGTGGGAGCGCTGCCGTCGGTGGGAGCGCTGCCGTCGGTTGGGGCGCCGCCGTCGGTTGGGGCGCCGCCGTCGGTTGGGGCGCCAGCATCGGGATTGTCACTCATACTTTTCCTTTCGTGATTTTTTCAAAATCATGTTGTTTCCGCGAATGACGAGGGTGCGTTTCGATTTTTTGAAGGTGTCTGTCTCGCCAAAATCCGGCCCGCGGAAGCGGGCGCGCAAACATGGTGTCATTTGCCATGAAGTTTTTGTAGTTGCGCTTTCGTTGCCTCATCGGCGGCGCCGGTGACTGGCAGGCCCTGGCTGGCCTGAAATTTACTGATGGCTTGTTTGGTCGCGTCGTCGCAGGTTTCGTCAACGGGGCATTTGTAAAATTTAAGATTGGCCAGGCGCGCCTTGACGCCGCTGACTTCGGAAATGGGGTTGAGGCCGCCCAACTGCAAGAGCATGACCGTATTTTTGGGCCTTCCGGGAATCGGCGTGCCGGCCTTATCGAGGGAATGGAGGGCGGGGAAGGTGAGCTTGCCGGCTCGCGCGTTGGGGGGGATGCTTTCTTTTAACTCGCCATTGGCGTCGGTCTTGCCTCTGCGCGAGAGGCCGTCGATGACGATAACGTAGTCAAGATTGGGGCGCGGTTTATGGGAGGCGTCCTGCAGTTTCATGCGCAAAATCTCCGGCACGCCTTTAAGGAGGAATTTGTGGGTCATTTCGGTGGCGCCGGGTTCATTTTTGACGGTCAAGTCAGGAATGTGAACGAGATCGCCCGTCATCAGCACATTTGGGTTTTTGCGCCTGGCTTTGAGATTGGCGTTCTCCGGCAGATTCCAAAGAGTTTGCCAAAAGAAACCGTTCTCGAAGGCGATGCTGCTCATGCAATCGCCTTGTTCCACTTCGTAGTCCTGGGCCATAAATAGAAAAACAAGGAAAAATGCCGCTTTATTAGACCTTTTGCCACGCGCCTTTGTCCCGTTGCGGAAATGTGATCTGGCAAGTCCCCGGTTCGATCCCTTCAATTCGGACAAAGCCCTTTTCATCGAGGGTGCCTGCGGCGACTGTCTCTCCGTCCGGAAGCGTGACGCTGTAAGGTTCGCCTGGCACGGGATTGTTTTGCTCGTCGACGAGTTTGATTTCAATCCAGCTTGTTTTTGTGGCTTGTTCGCCGGGTGTTTGTGGCGGTTTGTGTGGCTTGACCTGAGCGGAACCGTATTTGCCGGTCTTGGTCTGAAGTTGCGCGGCTTTGATCTGCTCGACGGCGCCCGGGTTGGCGTCATCCGCGTCAAATGCGACGTCCGGGTCCGCCGGTGTAACCGCCGCACCTGCATTTCCGCTTTTTGGACTGGGCATATCCGCGTTTGACTTTAGGGTTGGAACGGGGCCGTCTAATTGATCATCACCATGCCGCCTTTGATGGTGACCATGGCGTCGCCTTTCACGGACGTTTGCGGGGCCTGGACGTCGGCCTGGGCCTGCGATTGGATGGATAACGCGCCATTGGACTTGATGGTGGCCGTCGCGTCGGATTGGACGGTCAATCCGCCGCTGTCCTGCAATTCAATGGTGCCGGTGGTGCCGATGGATATGCCGCCGGACTCGATTGCGATGTAGGATTGGCCGACTTTGATCGTAAGGTTCGTCATGGCCTCGATGACGATATTATCCGCTTTCAAATAATAATCGCTGGTGACTTGCTCGGAGTGGTTGCCTTTGAAAACCTCAATGACGTCGCCTGTCACCGTGAGCGAGAGGCTGCCGCCGACCGCCTTGGCTTCCTTGCCGGTGACGTTGAGGTTGCGGTCGCCGCCGATTTTTTCCTTGTGGTCATTATCCACGGTTTCGTTGCGATTGTTTTGGATATTCTCGAAGCGGTCTTTGGTGACGACCAAATGACGGTTGTTGCCGATCGTCTCAAAGCAGTCGTTCTTAATTCGAACATCCATATTCTTCTCGCCGTGGATGAAAACCTGCTCGGAGCCTTTCTTGTCCTCGAAGCGGATTTCGTTGAAGCCTTGCCCGCCCAGGCTGGAGTTGGATTTGAGCGTTGATTTGGTTTTTTCGGCCGGCAGGGAATAGGGCGGCATCGCGTCGCCATTGTAAACACGTCCGGTGATGATCGGCCGGTCAGGATCGCCTTCCAAAAACTCCACAATGACTTCCTGGCCGATGCGCGGCGTGTAAATGGCGCCCCAATTTTTCCCGGCCCATTGCTGGGAGACGCGAACCCAGCAGGAAGAGTTTTCGTCGGCGCCGCCATAGCGGTCCCAGTGGAATTGGAGCTTCACGCGGCCATATTTATCGGTGAAAATCTCTTCGCCCGCAGTGCCGACGACGAAGGCTGTTTGCGGCCCTTGCACGATGGGTTTGGGGGTCAGCCGCGCGGGACGGAATTGTTGGGACTTGTCCATTGCGGTAAAGCTGCAGGAGATAAATTCGTCGGATTGGCCGCCGCTGGCAAATTCACCGGCATCCGCATGAAAGAAAACGCCGGTGATCAGATATTCGCGGTTCTGTTCGTCGCGCGGGTGTTTTTTTAGGGTAAAGGTGGAACCCGCGGCGAGGCCGCGCGCGTTGGACTGGCCGTGGAGGGTTTCGTATTGGCTCTGCAATTCGTCCAGCCGCACACCCGCCAAACGATCGCCGTCGCTCCGGACCACGTATTCGCCCGGGTAATCATAAACCTCAAATTGAGCGGCGCCGTATTGGCGCGAGACATTGGAATTGGCGCGCAGGGAGCTTTTGGGTTTTGTAAAGTCGAAGTCGTTCAAGGCGCAGGCCACCGGCTGGGCCTCCTTTTCCATGGTCCAATCCGTGATGACTTCGCGCCCGCCAGCCCCTTGTTTGAGTTCCTGGAATATGATCTCTTCGTATCCGTCGAATGGCGTATGGGCGCTGATGGCGTCGGCCAGCACCAGGGTATGCTTTCCATTCTCGTGCTGAAAAAAATAGTAAATTCCCTCTTGCTCCATGAGGCGGCTCACGAAATTGAAATCTGTCTCGCGATATTGGACGCAGTATTCCCGCTGCGCGTACGTGCCGGAGAGATTCAGTTTATAATCATTGAACCCGTGTCCTTTGAAGACAGCCTCGATGATGTCGGGCGCGCTTTTCGACTGGAAGACGCGGCAATCAGCGGTGCGGGTGAGGAACCATAACCAGGGCACAATGGTGGCGCGGTATTGAGCATAGGCTCCTTGATTGGCCACTTGCGCCATCCGGCTGACAAACCCATTGAAGTAACGTTCCTTGTCCTTGCCGATGTCGAGTCGAATGGTGACATTGTTGCCGACAACCTTGTCGAAATCAATTGCGCCATCCTCGCTGCTTAACTCGGCTTGAATTTGGAACAAACGCCCAAGCTGCTCCTGGGCGGACATGGAGCGCAACGCCAGCACGTCTTCATCCAGCGCCGTGCTGATGGCGATCAAACGGTTTTCTTGGGTCAGGGGCATGGCGCGGAATCAGTTTTTCATCCAATTAACACAAATGTCGAGGCGTTATCGCCATGAAAAGTCGTCAAGGGGCCGTCCCGGAAAGGACGTCGCCAAATTCCACCGGCGCGCCGCCGCAAACTTTCGTGGGAGGACCGCCGCTGGGTGGAAAGTACCAGAGCCGTCCCTCCCAGGCACCCCAATCAAAAGCGCCGTCGGATTTGTTTTGCCAAGTGTTGTACCACTGGATGCGGTCGGCGGCAAAGACGTTGGCATTTGTATGAATGGCCAGCGCCCCCATGAGGTAACGGCCATCGGCATCCGTGCCTTCATTCCCGCGTTCGGTGTTCCCGGCGGCGCACGAATAAACAACGATGTTCTCGGCGCGCCCCTTGATGGAAGCCCAGTGATGCACATTGTCATGCATCACATCCTCACGCCCGAGTTCCAGGCCCATGCCTCCCGCGTCCATGCAAACGCCCGCGCGCGTGTTCTCTCCCGCATAACCATGGCACAGAATGAACATCGTATGGATTTTCCCGGCCGCCCGGACGGTGGCCTGAATCTCGTGAAACGCCCTCGCAAGCGGAATCGATTCATTCGTATTGACAATATACAGCCGGGCACGGGCAGGCACCCCGCCCAGCAGCCGGCGATCGTGCAAAGCCAGATACCTTCCCCGTTTTGAACCGGCATTTGCAATGCAAGCCGCCGCGTCGTTGACGCCGAGTGTCCCGGGAGTGTCTCCAGGCGGGGGCGCGGCGCCAAAGCCTCCCGTGGCGGTGATGCCCAGAGCGCCTGGCGTCCGCGAGGAGGGAACAGACGCGAACGGGTCATGCTGCATTGGCCCGGGGTAATGGGACATAGCCTCTCCTTTCCAAGTTCTCAAACGCCCCCTCGATCATCTGGCTTTCTCGGGCGGGACTTGCGCTGTTCTTACTCATACGAGAACACGAAATTTCCCTCTTTCACCGCCGCATGCACACGCTTGACCTCGTTGCCGAGAGCCAGGCGCGAAAGGAATTCGCGGCCCATCTCAGGCAGCATGGTGTTGGTGATGAGCGCGTCCACCATGCGCGCGCCGCGCTCCAGTTCGGTGCAGCGCCGGCCGATTAACTCCGGCACGCCTTCGTCATAAGTGAAGGGCACTTTATGGTTTTCCCGGACGCGCTTTGACACGCGCGAGAGGGCAAGCTTGATGATGCGTGTCAAGACTTCCTTGCTGATCGGATAATATGGCACGACGACCAGGCGGTTGAGCAGGGCGTCGGGAAAGACCTTCGTCAGCGGGGTCCGCATGGCTTTTTCCAGCCCCTCCGGCGCGGGCATCAACTCGGGGTCCTTGCACATGTTGATAATTACATCCTGCGCCGCATTGCTTGTCAAAATAATAATGGTGTTCTTGAAATCAATGTAGCGTCCCTCGGCGTCTTCCATCCAGCCCTTGTCAAAAACCTGGAAGAATATCTCGTGAACGTCGTGGTGCGCCTTCTCCACTTCATCCAGCAAAACGACGCTGTAAGGCCGCCGCCGGACGGCTTCGGTGAGCACACCGCCTTCCCCATAACCGACGTATCCGGGAGGCGAGCCTTTGAGAGTGCTGACGGTGTGGGCTTCCTGGAACTCGCTCATATTGATTGAGATCAGGTTTTGCTCGCCCCCGTACAGCGTTTCGGCCAGCGTGAGAGCCGTTTCAGTTTTTCCCGTGCCGCTGGGGCCCACGAGCATGAAAACGCCGATGGGACGATTGGGATTGTCCAACTTTGCGCGGCTGGTCTGGACGCGGCGCGAGATCATTTCCAGCGCATGACGCTGGCCAATGACCCTTCGCTCCAGGACATCCGCCAAACCGAGCACCTGCTCGATCTCGTTCTTGACCATGCGGCCGACTGGAATGCCGGTCCAATCGGCGACGACGCCTGCGATGGCGCTGGCGTCCACATTGGGAAACATGAGAGGCGATTCGCCCTGGAAATGTTTTAATTTGAGTTGAGATTCCTTCAATTCGGCCAGCAGTTTGTCGCGTTCCTCCTGGGTGATGGCGTTCTTCGGGTCCGCCGGATGCATTTCCTTCTGCCGGGCTTCGATTGCCGAGCCGGCGGCGCGAAGTTTGCCGCGCAGCTCAAGAATTCTGCCGACCATTTCCTTTTCTTCGTTCCAATGTTTTTCCAAGCGCGCAAGTTCTTCCTTTTCTTTGGCGAGCGACTCTTTGATTTCAACCATTCGCCCCTGGTGGTCAAGGCCGGTGGCGCGCTCTCGCGCCAGGATTTCCGTCTCCGTTTCCAACGCCTGAATGCGCCGCCTGCCGTCATCGACGTCCGGCGGCACGGCATGTTGGCTGACGGCGACTCGCGCCGCGGCGGTATCGATCAGGCTGACGGCTTTGTCCGGCAATTGGCGTCCGGGAATGTAACGGTGAGACAGCCGCACAGCGCTGTCGACGGCCTCATCAAGGATTTGGACTTTATGATGCCTCTCGAAGGGGACCACGACTGCGCGCATCATCCGAACGCACTTGTCTTCGGAAGGTTCCTCGACTTTTACGACCTGGAAGCGGCGCGTGAGGGCCGGGTCCTTCTCGATGTGGCGTTTGTATTCGTCCCAGGTGGTGGCGGCGATTGTGCGGAGAGTGCCTCGGGCGAGAGCCGGTTTGAGCAAGTTGGCGGCGTCGCCCGCGCCACCGCCGCCCCCCGCGCCCATGAGGGTGTGGGCCTCGTCAATAAAAAGAATGATCGGCTTTGGCGATGCCTGGATTTCGTCAATGACTCCGCGCAGCCGCTGTTCGAATTCGCCCTTCATGCTGGCGCCCGCCTGCAGAAGGCCGACGTCCAGGGAGCGAACCGTCACATCGCGCAAAGCCGGCGGCACATCGCCCGCCAGGATTCGATGGACGAAGCCTTCCACGACGGCGGTTTTCCCCACGCCCGCTTCGCCGGTGAGGATTGGGTTGTTCTGGCGGCGGCGCATCAGGATGTCAACGCATTGGCGAATTTCTTCGTCGCGGCCGACGATGGGATCAATTTCGCCCTTGCGCGCTTTTTCGGTCAGATCGGTTGTAAAACGCCTAAGGGCCTCTTGTTTGCCCATTTCCGCCGGCGGCAGGGCCTCGGAGGTTTCGCCGGGGGCGGCGCCGGCGGAAAGGCCGGAACCATCGCTGGCGCGCATGCCTTCTTCCGGCGAACCGGCGACAATTCCGGCGAATTCGTCTGTAAGTTGTTCGGTTTTTATTTTTGGAAATTCGCGCGAAAGGCCGGCAAAACTGTTGCGGAGTGAATCGGTCTTGAGGAACGCAACCACGAGATAGCCGGTGCGAACCTGGGCTTCGCCATAGAGCAATGTGGCGTAGAGATAGGCCTGCTGCAGGACGGTTTCGATCTGCGGCGAGAAATCACTGATCGCCGTGGCCCCGCGCGGCAGGCGATCCAGCGCGGCGACAATGTCCGCCGCGACTCTGGAGCCGTCCAGGTTGAAATGTTTGATGATGCGCAATAGATCGGAATCCTGCTGCTGAAGTATCTGGTGCAACCAATGGACGGTTTCGACATACGGATTGCCGCGCATTTTGCAGAAGATAGTGGCGGCCTCGATGGCTTTGTAGCCCACCGAATTGAGTTTGCCGAAAAGAGTGGAGCGTTTGATTTCAGCCATAAATAATCGCTAGGTTGGAGGAGTCAGGACGAGGTCCTCGGCGTCGTGTTCAAAAGGTTTGGTTGTCAGCCAGGTCGTCCAGCCCAGCTTGCCGGCCCGGCCCAACTGAGATTTCGGCGCCTCGTTTTTATCAAGTATAAATTTCGCGTCCCACGAGAGATGCTCTCCCACGTAGTAGCGGACCCAATCGCGCAGGCGATTAAACGAACTGCCGGTCGGCAGCATCCGTTCATAATCGGCCAGCTTCATCGGACCAAGGCGAATTTGGAAATGAAGCTGACAGGTCCAATACCGGCCGCCCACCAGGAGCGTGA
>VFSW01013672.1_pt1 | contig 11269 bp, 6 predicted proteins | sample 5358111 | NCBI WGS metagenome assembly VFSW01 (sample SAMN11554181, study PRJNA540505) | mine drainage metagenome | isolation source: sediment from site ElyBrook_90M | place: USA: Ely Copper Mine, Vershire, VT | collected 2017 | reverse complement strand
CATCCAGATTCAAGGCCAGCTCTCCGCCGACGTCTTTGTTCAGACTGGCGCGCAGACCGTCGCTGATAATTCGGATCGCGTGGGCAATGGCGCGGCCCTTGGCATCTATCTTGCGATTGTTCATATGCAGCAGCGCGTTGCTCAGCGCGAGTTTCGCGCCGTCAAACAGCATGACGATCAATTTATGCGGCGACGCAGCAAATACTCCCGTCTCCATGTCTACGGCCGTATAAGCATTTACGCCAGCTCGGGGTGTGCCAAACATGATGATTTTCCTTTGTCTTAAAAACGGCGGATTTATGTGCTTGCAGTTGTTGAGCTTAATTGTTGCGTTAAAAACGTACTGGTGGCATTCATACTGCTAATCAGGGTGTCTAAAGCCGTGAATTGAGCCATATAGCGGGCTTTCGTGACCGCTAATTGCGTATTCAGCGTTGTTTGTTGCGTTGCATTTTGTTGCAGCATGGTATTGTAACTGCTAGTGGCGGTAGCAATAGCACCTGTAGGACTAAGAATGGAAGTGGCCAATTCATTGAATTGATAAGCATAACCTTGTGAATAACTCACTGTGCCGCGTACGCCGAACGCACCGCCATTGACTTGCACCGCCAGTCCGCTTGATGCATTTCCCGCTGCTCCGGTTAAAGTTTGCCCTGAACCGACAGCGGTAACGCTGTTAATCGTCCCGGCAACATCCAGGCCAGTAGTTGTTACAGCACTTGAAAAGTTAAGTGATGATTGTCCATCGCCACCGGTAATGTTGATTTTAGATGCGGAACCATAACGGTTGGACATTATTTGCAATGCACCCGTTGTTGGGTTTGCAGTAACGGTGACACTGGATCCGGACGCTGAAAAAGTGCTGTTGCCATTAATTTGTGATTGTATTTGCGTTGCGAGCGTTGCTGGCGTGTAACTGCCTGGTACTAGCGTGATGTTGCTGCTGTTTCCGTCGAGTTGAACTTGCAAGGTGTCGTTACCTCCGGCGGTTATGGTGGTAGAAGAGGGTAGCGCGCCACCCACCGCCGTTCCTTGTGTGGCCAATTGGTTGATGCTGATCGGATAAACGCCAGGATGGGTACTGGTGCTAATGCCAGCATAATTGATCAAATTATCCGATGTCTGACCGGACACTGCGAATAGTCCGGCGAAACCGGTTGGGTTCGCTGTAATGGCGGCCTGTAATTGGGTGTTGTTAACACTCAGCGTGCCATCGTTTTGTAGTGTGACACCCGCTTGAGACAGCATGGTTAATGCATTGCCTGCGCCACCTGGAACAGGGTTGGACAATAAATTTTGCAATTGATGTTGCATGGTCACGACGGGTGTCTCACCGTTAAATATGGCTCCGGTATGTGTGGTGGGATTATAGGCGGAGTCAGTTTGTAGTGTCCCGGCTAACGTGTTATAAGCAGACACAAAATTATTCACCGCTGTTGTCACGGCGGTGGGGTTGGATGCAACGGAAATAGTGGCTGGACTGCCGACTGGTGTGGCCCCCAACAGATTTAAACTCACGCCCTGTATGGCAGACGTTATGGTGTTGCTGGCGCTGGTAATACCGAGGCCATTGACCGTAAAATTTGCATTTTGCGAAGCAGTATACTGAGTCAGTGCTTGCGTGCCGGCAGGGTTTTCACTCAACATGCTCGATAAAGTCGCATCACCAGAAACCGAAATCTGCATGCTATTGGCCGCACCAGTTTTGGTGGAAGTTAGTGAAAGCACGTAGGGGTTGGTTGCGTTGCCGTCGTTGATAATGCTCGCAGATACGCCGATATTGGCGCTGTTGATGGCGTTGGCAATGCCAGACAAAGAATTATTCGACGAATTAATCGTTACACTTTGGATTCCGTTGCCATTGGGGGTGAAACTGGCGCCAGTATAGACACCACTGGTCAGTGTACCGCCAGATATGGTACCAAAATTAAAGTTAAGCGTTGTGTTGGTGCCCGATCCAATGGCTCCAGTTGTGCTGGCTTGACCAGTAGAAACCAAGTTTTGTGCTTGAGCGAGATTTGTAATGCCTAATGCATAGTTACCTGCCACGGCGCTAGTGCCCACCGTCGCAGTGACTGATCCAGCGTTGCTGGATGTGGCACTCAGACTCTCATATTGAGTGGGATCGGTCAGGCCACTCATTGCTGTTTGAAATTGGGATACAGCACTTTGCAGTGTGCCGTAGGCAGATATTTTCGCGTTGTAACTGGCCTCCTGTTGAGTCAGCAAGTTTAGCGGCTGTTGTTCTACCGACATCAGTTTATTTATGATGCTGGTGACATCTAAGCCCGATCCGATGCCCACTGACGATATGGCGGCATTGGCGGTAGCGGCTGCGGAGAGTGTCATGATGGACTCCTTTTGCTCAATTAAACTGATTTTGTGTCATGTTGTACAAAATCCGGGTTAAGCCTGAGTTTTAATCAACAAACCACGCGGGTTATCTTGTGCCTGTGCTTGAGCAATGGCAACGGCTTGTTTGCTCGGTGTTTGCATCAATACCGTCTGCGTTTCGGTGTCAACCACTTGTACTACCACTTGCCCGGTAGAGGAATTAATGCTGAACTCCACACTGTTATTGCCTACATTCTTCAGGTGGGCGTTCAAGCTGGAAATCGATTGTTGCAGTGCAGCGCTGTCTGGTTCAGGATGGTTGGGCGCTACAGCAGTAATTTGAGGCGCGAACACAGGGGGCGCTGGCAGCAAAACACTTGGTACGCTTGCGCTTTCGCCGGGGGTGGGATTACCGGCAGCGACCACGGCGGGCAATAGCGATGCAGTATCAGGCGCGTTAACTTGTCCTATGTTCATGATCATACTCCTCAATTCTAAGGCGGAAGGTGAGCCAACACCTTCCGCCACGTCTTACGCTATCCTGTAACCAAACCCGATTAACGCAGTAGCGTTAAAACCTGGTTGGGTAACTGGTTGGCTTGCGCGAGCATGGCCGTACCGGCTTGAGACAACACTTGCTCTCTGCTCAAGTTGGCGGTTTCTGCTGCATAGTTGGTGTCTTGTATCGCACTCAATGAGGCAGACAGGTTTTGTGAATCCGTCTGAATTGCTGTCACCGTTGCTGAGAAGCGATTCTGCAGTGCACCCATTTGTGCAGCGGCAGTGGTAATGGTCTGTATCGCACTGTCGATGGTATTCAAGGCATTGGTGGCGTCGGTCGCGGTCAATACATCCATGGTCGCCAAGCTTGAGGTACTTAACTTGGCCATCGATGTGGTGGCCGCAGTAACACCTGCCGTAAACCCTGCTGCCGTAGGAGATGAACCCCCAACAGTAATGCCGGCAGGGTTGCCCGTAGCCAAAGTAATAGTTGATTGGGTACCCACTCCTGTGCTGGCAGTCAATCCTGTGCCGGTAAGCGTGCCTGTCAGGTTAATATCCGCACCATTGACTGCTGTCAGAGTTAATACACCACTTGTGCTGCTTGCGGTGACTCCATCATTGCCCGCATTGATTGCGGTAGCCAGCGCTGTGCCCATAGCTGTTTGTGCAGCAGAGGAACTGGTATAGAACGTCGAATTGGTGGCCACAGCACCTATGGCCACCCCATTAACGGTAAAGGCGCTTGCGGCGAGCGATGCTGCAGTGTAGTCCGTGCTCGCGGCAGCCACAGTACCAGTTGCGCTGGTGGTCGCGGCAACGGTTGTGATCGACCCCAATTCAATATCGCCTGCACCACTCACGCTCACTCCGGTGGTGAGCGAGTTGGTTAAGGTTAACACACCCGAAGATGCGCTGGCCGAAATGCCAGTGACACTGGCTGCATTGATGGCTACAGCAGCAGCGCTGGCCAATGCTGCTTGTGCGGCGGTGCCTGAAGTATAATAAGCTGACGGTGTCGAAATTGCCCCGATCGCCACGCCGCCTATCGTGAGGCCGCCAGAAGCTATAGCCGCTTCAGTATAGACAGTGGAAATGGTGCCCGCTGCGGTACCTGTTATCGCCGCATTCACAATATTGGCTTGCACGCCCGATTGCGCTGTCACTGCATTAATGGCTTGCGCAATGGCATAAGCGCTGTCTGCGGTTTGTCCGGCACCGGTTCCGGAAACCGAGGCCCCCACTTGTTGACCGTTGATACTGAGTTGCCCAGCCGATAATGCGGTGGTGGGCGTGGTGACTGAGTTTGTCACCGTGGCAGGTGCCGTGGCGGACAGGCCCGCGACAGAAGGTTGGGTGCCACTGACAATGATGCCGGACGGGGTGGTGGAGGTCAGTGTCAATGTGCCATTGGTGGTACCAGTGCTTAAGCCGGTGTCGGCAGTCAACGTGGTGTAGGTCGAGCTGGCAGCCAACACGATATTGCGCCCGTCGCTGGCGGTTAACGTCAATGCGCCGTTTGTCGCGTTAGCGGTGGCCGTCACCCCGGTTTGTGCAGAGATTAGGTTAATGGCGGCTGCTGTGTTGGCGCCTTGTCCGATATTATTGCCACCAGCTGCAATCGCGCCGACGTTTACGCCGTTGATGCTAAAATTATTGGCGGCAACCGCTGCAGAGGCGGATGTCGCCCCGACGACGGTAGTAGCGTTGGCTGTGGCTTGCACGTGAGATTGGGCAGATACCGCATTGATGGCTTGGGCGATAGCGTAAGCGCTGTCAGCACTTTGACCGGCGGAGCTGCCGGCTGTGGAGTTGCCCACCTGTATGCCATTGACAGTAAGTTGACCTGCCACCAGCGCCCCAGTGGTTTGGGTACCGGCCATGCTGCCTTGTGCGGGCCCATTGCCCAGCGCGCTATTGCTCATGTTTCCTAAGCCGGCGACCTGAATCTGGTTGCTGGCTGAATTGTTTGCGCCGACCTGAAAAGTTTGACCATTAAATGTGCCATTGAGCAAACTTACACCATTGAAGTTAGAGGATTGCGCAATTTCATTGTTCTGTTGGAGTAACTGTTGTACTTGCAGATTAAGCGCTGAACGGTCGGCGCTGGTGTTAGTGGCATTGGCTGCTTCCACTGCCAGGCCGCGAATGGTTTGCAGATTGGTCAGAATGGTACCCAGATCACCCTGCGCGGTTTGGGCCAGCGAAACACCATTGCTGGCGTTAAGTGCGGCTTGATTGCTGCCGTTGATTTGCGTGGTCATGTTTTGCGCGATGGCATAGCCTGCAGCATCATCGGCGGCACTGTTGATGCGCAAACCGGAAGACAGGCGTTGAATCGACGTGGCCAAAGAAGACTGCGATTTTGCCAAGTTGTTTTGTGCATACAACGAAGCAAGGTTGGTATTGATGGAAGACATGTTGATACTCCTTGAGTAGGTTTAATTGAAACGCCGTGCTTCGGTTGCAACGTAGAGCTTGCCATTTTTGGCTGCGCCAAGCGGCACACTTTTGCCACCGTTGTAAAGATTATCGGCAGGTTTCAATTAAAATTTAGCCTTTCAAATCAAGTATTTTTATAAAAAAAAACGTAAAAAAACTTTCCTCTATCCTTGTTAACGGCAGCATTCGCCTGCACTTGAGATTGGTGGCAGATATTGTTCACGTAGGGCATCGACGATTTGTGCCATCACGCCATCCCAATCGCCGGATCGGTTTTGTCGAAACAACCGCATGCTGGGGTACCAGGGACTGTCTGCCCGCTCACGCAACCAGCGCCAATCTGCCGCAAAGGGCAATAGCGTCCAGGTTGGGATACCCATTGCACCCGCCAGATGCACCACGGAAGTGTCCACGCTGATTAGCAGATCCACCTGTGATAAAATGGCGGCCGTATCGGCAAAATTTTGAATTTCCGGGCCTAGGGCTACGATGGGAAAGGTACAATCGGGTAATTGGTTTTCTCCGGCACCTTTTTGAATGGAAATCAGGTTTACACCCGGCATGGCTGCCAGAGCAGAAAACTGCGCCAATGCCATAGAGCGGTTGCGGTCGTTTTTGTGCACGGGATTGCCTGCCCACACCACTGCGATGCGTAGACTATTTATATCGCGTAAACGGTGCTGCCATCGTTGGGATAATTGCGAATCCGGATGGAGGTAAGGAATATTCATCGGGATATTGTCCAGCGTGCAGTTAAATGCATAGGCAAGACTCATAATCGCGCAGTGTGCATCGAAGGCGGGCAGGGTGCCACCCACCAATACCAATTCATCAATAGTGGCAAGATTGCAATACAGGGAATAAAGCTCTGCTGGGGTTTGCAGAATAATTTTTGCCCCCATCTTCTTTACCATGGGAAGGAAACGCAAAAATTGCAAGTGGTCGCCTAAGCCTTGTTCAGGGTAAATTAAAATAGCTTTCCCCGACAAATCCTGACCATCCCACGCGGGCGTTTCAAACCGATGTAGCGGTTGATGAAAGCGCCGATAATGCCGTTGTTCATAATACCGCCAACCCTCAGTCAGTTGGCCAGAGGTCAGCAAAGTAAATGCCAGATTGGTGGTTACATCAGGATCATCCGGTGTAAGGGCGAGTGATTGGCGTAAGGTTTGCTCGGATTCCTCCAGACGGTTTTGTGCTGCTAATAATACACCCAGCGTCGACATGGCTTCTGCGGTGTCTGGCTTGATAGCGAGGGCTTGCCGCAAGTAAATTTCTGCTTCATCCAAACGATACGCATTGTTGAGTACCGCGCCCAGGTTGGTATAAACCAGTGGATGGTCAGGTGCAATCACTTGTGCTGCCCGTAACAGGGTTTCTGCTTCCTCTAGCCGCTCCTGTCCCATAAGTACCGAGCCTAGGTTGAGCATCGCAGTAATATTGTTGGCTTGTAATCGCAATGCCTGACGCAACACTGTTTCGGCATCTGACAGGCGATTGGTTTTCAGTAAGGTTAAACCCAGATTAATGAGTGCGGCTATCTGGTCTGGATCGATACGCAAGGCTTTAAACAAAATTTCGCCTGATTCTACGTAGCGATTTTGTGTCGCCAGAATTCCGCCATAGTTGGCCAGTGCTGTCGCATTTTCCGGCTGAATGGATAAGGCGAGACGCAACAATGGCTCGGCTTCGTCAAAACGCTTTTGCCGGGAAAATACATTCGCAAGGTAGGTCAGTGCAAGAGTATTATCCGGTTTAACATCCAGCACATGTTTGAAAGCAACTTCGGCCTCAACCAGTCGATCTTGTTTAGTCAAGTTCACACCAAGTTCGACAAACAGATTGATTTCGTCTGGGGTAATCTGTAGCGCCTGGAGCAATACTTTTTCAGTTTCGTCGAAGCGTTCCAGATAGATCAATAGGGTAACGTAGTTTTTAAGGACTGCCAGATTGCCTGGGGCATTGTCCAGGGTTTGCCGGTAGAGAATTTCTGCTTCATCAAAACGGTGTTGCGCAGACAATACACTGGCCAGATTGAGCAGTAGATTGGTATGCCGTGGACTGATGTCCAGTGCGTGCCGTATACTGGTTTCTGCTTCGCTGAGCCAATCATTATTGGGTTCATCGCCAGCGCTGCGCCGGAGCAGGGCGGCACTTAAATTTAATGCGATATCAAGGTTGTTAGGTTCGAAATGCTGCGCTGCACGCAAGGTGTCTGTGGCTTCCGCCAAACGATTTTGAGCTAACAGGACTGCACCCAAGTTTGCCAGTACATGGGGTTGCTGGGCTTTTATTTTGAGCGACTGAATAAAAAATAATTCAGCGTCCTGTAAGCGGTGTTGGCGAAAATAAACATCCCCCAAATTAAACAGCGCATCCAAATGTAAAGGTTGCAAATGCAGTGTTTCACGCAAGGCGGTTTCGGCTTCGGATAAGCGGTCTTGTCGCATAAGCAGGGTGCCCAAATTGGACCATGTGTCAGGGCTGGCACGGCGAATTCGCAAGGCTTGCCGCAGCACGTCTTCCGCCTCTGCGAAACGCTGTTGATACACCAATACCGCACCAAGATTAGAGAGCACGTCGGGATGCGCGGGGTCAATGTGAAGCGCAACCCGTAGCGCTGCTTCGGCATTCTGCAGCTGACCAGAATTGCAAAAACTAATGGCCGATTCGACAGCTTTTGCCAGTCTATTTTTTGAGGCGTCGCTGCTGGTTTTTTTTGACTTGGTCATTGGCTTAGCACTCAAACTAATATATAAATATTGGATCAATGAAACCGCGTTCCGTAACGTAAGCGATACATTCACTAAACACTTAAATCAGCTAGCTGAATTGATTTTTGCGAGTACAGGATCGGATGCATGGATGGCAAGGATGTTAATGCCCATCGGAAAGATTTTGTAACCTAAACCTGTCACTAAATTAATCAATTCTTGTTCATTGACTTTTATTTTTTCAATTAACATTTGTGGTTTATTGGATTGAATGGTATTAATCGCGCCGTTTAGAGCGTCGATTTCCATGCCTTCGATATCTAATTTTATAAAATCAACCCGTTTCAGTCCCAAACCATCGATCGATACCATTTGAAGTGCAGTTGTTTTTTCGTCGGAATAGTCGACTTCTTGGCCAATAAATTCATTATGATTAGATTGAATCATTTCCAAGCTACCGTAGCTGGATGGGGTGTGATAGTTAGGTGTTGGTACTTTAATTGAACGGGTTTCCCCACCAATAGCAGTTAAAAATGCTTTGGCATTAAAGCAGTTGTTAATTGCGATATTGCCAGCTAAAGCATAAAAAATCTTTTCTTGCGCCTCGAACGCCAGCACTTGCCCCCAGCCATGCATAAATTTTGCCCATTCTATAGTATGAACACCGATATTTGCCCCACAATCAATGGCGACAATCTCATCACCATAATGTTCTCTTCTGGCGGCCAATAACTGTAACACTAAATCAACTTCATCTTGATCAAATGACGAAGTGTTTAGCAATTGATAACCTACGCCATATCCGCCATTTGGAGTGATTCTGTAGTCATTTCGATTAACGATCATGCTGCCATGGTTGGTTGAAGCGATAACAAATGCTATAGGGCGTAAATTGGTTTTGTTCACAGTCAGCTCCAAGAAAAATTTTGGTTTGGTGTTGAATCTATGGTTTTGACAATTTATCAAAACTCCTTGCGGGTTTTAGACTCCCGCCCTTTAGGGCGGCACGAGCGCCGCACGCCAGCTGGCGTGATGCATGGAGCGGTTGGGGAGGGGAGGTACACTCCTTCTCAACTGAACATCCATCGACCGAAAGGGCGATAAGCATATTGCTTAAGCACCATGATACCTGCCGTATAGATCAAATCAACCTAAAAACAAGGCCGGAAAACTGGTCCACTTTGAGTATTTACGGTGATTTGTGCGGTAGCCGCAGAGCTGCCCATCATAGGGGCGCAAAACGGCACCAAGACGCTTCTGGGGCAGCAAGGCGGCCGAGGATTACACCGTTTGCACTTGATCCACATGGTTGGTGTAATTTACGCAACTATAGCATGAAGTCGAGGACCCCAATTCTTGTTACGTCCGCTTGACTGTCGGAGGTTAACTGGTGCTAAAGTATCCCTAAGGAAGCGCTGATTTATTCACATTTCACGAGACGTAATTCGTAGGAGCGGTCTTGCCCGCGATTCGGCGGCCCATTTATCGCGGGCAAGCCCGCTCCTACGCAACGGCATATTAAGGGGATGACGAATAAATCAGCACCTCCCTAAGCATCTGCCACCACGCGGTTTTTGCCCGTTTTCTTGGCCTCGTACATCGCCGCGTCGGCGCGCTTTACGGTATCGGACAAGGATTCATCAGCCTTGCGCGTCGCGACGCCGGCGCTGAACGTGACGAAGAAGCGCTGGCTTTCGTAGACAAAAATGCGCTTGGTCAATTCTTTCTGCAGGCGGCTGATCACGGCCACGGCTTCGGTGGTGGGGGTGTCAGGCAGGATGACAACAAACTCTTCGCCGCCGAAGCGGCCGATTACATCCATCGAGCGCAGCGTGTCCTTGACGATTCTGACTACGTGTATCAATGCCTCGTCTCCGGCTTCATGGCCGTGCTCGTCGTTGAACTTCTTGAAGTCATCCAGATCGAGCAGCGCGACGCTCAGTTCCGTCCCGTAACGCTCCGACCGCGCCAGTTCGCGCGCGAATGCCTCGTCGAGTCCGCGCCGGTTCAGGCTGTTGGTGAGCTGGTCGTGGCTGGCCAGCGCGCTGACTTCGGCCAGCTCGGCCTCCAGCGCGCGAATTCTGGCCTCTGCATGTTGCGCTTCCTGCCGCGCGGCGAGAATCTGATCCCTGGACTCTAGCGCTTCGGCCTGAATGGTGCGCGTGTCGCGCATCACATCGTTGAGGATGCCGCCGAGTTCGCTGATATGCTCGGCCCGCGCAATCTGTTGCGAGTAGGTGTCGATCTTGCCGTGATAGTCGTCGGTGCTGGTCGCAATCGCGCTCAGGCGGTCGATAAATATCGCTATCATGTTCTTGACGGTGATTTTGGCTTCCGACAGGCTGTCTCTGAGCGTGCCCTGTTTATAAATCACTTCCTTGAGGCTTTGCGCGGCTTCTTCGAGCGAGCGGTGATTGATAGGCCCGGTGATCAGGTTCTGCACCACGTCGATCTGCCCGCGCAGCCAGCTGTCGTCTTCGAGCAAATAGCTGACATTGTCGAGTAGCAAGCGGAATAGCTGCAGCAGCATTTCCTGCTGTTCGTTGATGTCGCCGCTCTTGAGTTCGATACGGAAACACAATTGTTTGAGCCGATTGCCGATTTCGTTCATTTCGGCATCGGTATGGACGGTTTTGATGGCCGCGCTGAGCGCTTCCGATTCAGCGGCGAGTTCCGGGATGTTGATGAGCAGCGATGCCACAGCGAAAGTCAGCGTGCGTGCGAGCAGGTCGCGCAGCATCTTGGCCTGGGGTGTGTTGCCGGTTTCCGCCGGCATTGCGGTCCTGACTGGAGCAGGGGCGGGGACTGGAGCCGACGCGGGTTTGATCTGTTCTTGCACGACCACGGTCAGGTCCGCGTCGTATCCCTGCCAATTGCCGGATTCGGCCGCTTTGCTCAGGCGCTTGCCGAACAACGATGTTTCGCCTGGAACCTGGCTCAGCTGCGCGGCCAGCTTGGCCAGAATCTGTTCGGGATTGGGTTCTGGAGTAATGCCCGCGATCTCGTTATAGACGGCGCGATAGGCGTCAGGTGTCGGCGCGGCGCGCTGGATAGCCAGCCGGCGCATGGTTTCGCGCGCTATTTCGGCCGGGTTTTGCTGGTCAGGTTTTTCAGTCATGATGGCACTCTCTTCTATCCACGAAGTATCTTTCTCCGATTTAGAGATCATGATACAACGCTCAGAATAACAGTGATCAAGTAATTAACGGTATAAAAGCGAATTACTTTAGGGTTTTGAATTAAATTAATCTGAAATAATTATTTTCAACATATAAAAC
>VFSW01013671.1_pt1 | contig 11270 bp, 10 predicted proteins | sample 5358111 | NCBI WGS metagenome assembly VFSW01 (sample SAMN11554181, study PRJNA540505) | mine drainage metagenome | isolation source: sediment from site ElyBrook_90M | place: USA: Ely Copper Mine, Vershire, VT | collected 2017 | reverse complement strand
ACGCACAGCGGCATGGTCCGGCCCAAGGCTCACAAGATAATCCTTGACGTGCTGGATCATGACATCAACACCTTATCCGGAAGTTCCAATGGCGCCCCGGACACCACCATGCTGCCATCCGGCGTGCCGTGGATCACCTTCGGCAATCCGGGCTCGAATTGGAAATTGATGCGCTCCAGTTCCACCGCCATGGGTCGGTGCTGCACTTGCGTGAGAATCGCGCCCACATACTCGCCCAGCACGCCCATGAACACCAGTTGAACCGAGCCCAGCAGAAAAATGCCGATCACCAGTGGCGCCATTCCCACCTCAAACCGGTTCCAGAACAGCAGCTTGTAAATAAAATATCCCAGGCCGACCAGAAAGCTGAGCGCCGCGCCCGCAAAGCCCCCGAATGTCGCCAGCCGGAGAGGCACTTTGGAATGGTTGATGATGCCCAGCATTCCCAGATCGAAGAGCGAATAGAAATTATTCTTGGTGATTCCATGCTTACGGACAGGCTGATCGTACGGGAGTTCCTTGTGCGGCAGTCCGATCTCGGCGATCATGCCACGGAAGTATGGGTAGGGATCGTCCATCGCCTTCACCTGCTCCACCACGCGCCGGTCATACAGCCCGAAGCCAGTGAAGTTTTCGAAGGTTTCAATCGACGAGAGGCGATTCACCAGGCGGTAATACTTCTTGCGAACCCAGAACATCAGCGGATTTTCTTCGCTGGTGCGCTTGATTCCCAATACCATCGAATAGCCGTTTTCCCAGTACCGGATCATGTCCGCGATCATCTCTGGCGGGTCCTGAAGATCCGCCACCAGGCTGATGACGCAGTCGCCGGTGGCCTGGTGGAAAGCATGCATGGGTGAGCGGAGATGTCCTACATTGCGCGCATTGACGATGATGCGGACGTTGGAATCCTCCGAAGCGATGCGTTTGAGAACGGCCACCGTGCCATCGGTGGAGGCGTTATCGATGAAGATGTGCTCATATCGATACCTGCCGAGCGAGGCGATGCTGTTGCGCACCCTCTGGTACAGCTCTTCTACGTTATCCACTTCGTTGAAGCAGGCCGTAATCACGCTGATCGTTTTCATGAGCCACTCCTCAAAGCGCGGTTGCCGGCAGTTAAACCGTTTCCTTCCTTGCCCACCACGGCCAGCCCCCCCGGGGCCTCCGTCGCCGGCAGTCCCCGCCTGTAGATCAATTCCCGCAGAGAAGGAATGCTGGCGTACGGGCTGTCGATATCGTCGATCCGGATGGGCTCGTCGCGGGTCAGTCCGCGCAGCAGTACCTCGCCGCGCATCAACTCGCGGCAGGAAATCTGCCCCTGCAGCAGCGGGATCGCCAGATACACATCCTCATCCTGTAGAATATGGCCCTCCGGCAAATCGCGGCGCGCATACACTCCGCGCACCAGCGAATCCAGATACTGAATTTCCTTTACGGGAGGCATGCGCTTCTGCGTACCCGGCGCGCCGCACATCTCCTTGGCCTTGTGATAGGCCTTGAACCACGCGTCCACCTGTTCGGGTCTGGAGCAGTACGGGGCTACCGGGATTCCGTCCGCTTCGATATCGATGTGCCGCTCGAAGGTGCGCGCCCCCTTGGCATAGGCGATCAGCATCGAAGAGCTCCAATCGGCATGCTCGTGCGTCGAAAAGCCGATGGTATGCGAGGGGTACCGCGCGCGCAGGTAATCGATCTGGTTCAACTCCAGTTCGCGATCTTCCGAAGGATAGATGGAAACGCAATGGTTGACCGCCATCGGTATGCCGCGGTTATGGAAGAAGGTCACCAGGTCGTCCAGGTCTTTTACGGAACTGCCGCCGGTCGAGACAATCACAGGCTTCTTGGTCTGGGCGATCTTTTCTAGAAGCAGCCAGTCGTTCAAGTCGGAGCTGGCGATCTTCAAAATGGGAATCCCGAGCTCACAACACAGGTCCACCGATTTCTCGTCAAAGGGGGTCGCCATCGGCGTGCATCCGGCCTTCCGGATGGCCTTGACCAGCGTGGCGAACTCGTCTATCGACATCCGTGTATCCAGCGTCTTCTTGATGTACCGGATGTCCGTGCGGCCCAGATAATTCTGGTGAACGAAGCTGTCCACGTCGCGGAACTGCAGTTTGATTGCGGCGCGCACATTGTTGAAGCGCACGACTTGCGCGAACCTGTCGACGATCTTCAGTCCCCGCTCCACGCGTCCCCAGTGGTTGTTGGCCATCTCCAGAACGAAGAGGTCCTCAAAAATATCCCGGTCGATCATGCGTTTACCTCGCAGCCTGTTTCCTGAAGTTCCTGCCACCCGCCGATGCGGCGGCAGCCGCGCGGAAGAACCGGCGCGCCGTAACCGTGCGTCACGATGACGCACGCAATCCCAGCCGCCTCCGCCGCGTGCGCATCCTCCGCGGTGTCGCCCACCATCAGGCATTCTTCGCGGTGCATCCTGCGGCGTTCCACAAGATCCAGCAGCATTTCCGCCTTGGAGGCGAAAGCCGGGCTGCGGGAATCGCGGCACACCGTCTCCCGAAAGAAGCCCGAAAGTTTCAGTTCATGCAGAATTCTTGTAGTCGCCAGCCTCGGCTTATTGGTCACTACCCACAACCCGGCGCCGCTGTCCGTAAGCCGCCGCAGCATCTCAGGTACGCCCGCATGGCAAACCGTGCGGCGCCATCCGCCGGAATCGTAGCTGGCGCGAAAGCCCTGTTCGAGCCGGTCCAGCAGGGCTGCATCTCTCGCCCCGGTGACCGCCGCCAGAATGTCGCGCACCGGCGGACCGACCAGCGGCGCCAGGTCGCAATGCGCGGGCGCCATGCCGCAAGACCGCAAAGCCGCGTCCACCGACCACGCAATACCGGGCAGGGAATCCACCAGCGTGCCGTCCAGATCGAAAATGATCTGCCTCATATCGCCGCCTCCTGGCCGGTCAGGAGATTTTCTTCCAGCTCCTCCGGGGGCAGAAACGGATACATGTCTTCCAGGTTGGGAGAGACCATTTTGCCGTCCGGCAACTGGCGGGATTTGAGCCGCGGTTCGAACTCCTGTGCGGGGTCGAGCCGCACCTGGCAGAGCGCCGGACCCGGCGTCTCCAGCAGCTCGTCGATCATGCAAAAGTCGTTGGTGCTTTCCATTCGCATGGCGGGCAGCCCATACGCAGCCGCCACTTTGGTCATATCGGGGAAGGAAACGCCGCTCGCCGGGCTCTCGGCCACCAGTTGTCCAAAAAAATTGGATTGCGTCTGCCGGATCGAAAGATACCCGTTGTTGTCCAGAACGAAGATCTTCACCGGCAGTTGGTGATGCACGATGGTTTGCAGTTCCTGGACATTCAGTTGAAGGCTGCCATCGCCCGCCAGACAGATGACGCGCTTGCCTTCGCGAGCTACCGCCGCCCCCACCGCGGCGGGAAGTTCGTAGCCCATGGAGGCCGAGCCGGAGTTGGAAATCAATCGCTGGCCCGCTTGCAGCCGCGCAGCCTGATAAGGCACGATGCACGCCGAGGCGTTCCCGCAGACAACCACCTCATCGGCGGCGAGCCGGGAAAACAGCCGCTCGACGAAATAATACGGATTGACCGGCGAGACCCCGCTGCGGTGCTTCTCCTGCACCACCGGATACCGGCTTACCCGCTCCCGGCACCACGACAGCCAAATTCGGTGCCGCTCCGCACGGTAGGAAGATTCGGGAAGCTGGCGCAACATCTCCTGTAGAAATACCTTGAGATCGCAGTGAATCGCCAGATCGGGCCGGACCGTGGGCTTTTCCAGTTCGGCGGCGTCCACATCCACCTGCATCAGGAAGGCATTGCGCGCAAACGACGCCCAGTTGTAACTCACCTGCCGGATGTTCAGGCGCGACCCCAGCACCAGCAGGGCATCCGCATTTTGCACGGTGAAATTGCCGGCGCGTTCGCCGATGGTGCCGGGACGGCCGCAGAATAACGGATCGCCGGTGGCGATCACGTCATGGGTCCACGCTGTCGTAACCGGAATCGCCAGGCGCCGCGCCACTTCGCCGAATTCCTCCACCGCGTGAGCGGCGCGGACCCCCGTACCCGCCATCAGAACCGGGCGCTCCGCGGCCGCCAGACGGACCAGCACTTCGAGGCATTGTTGTGCCACCGTTTCGCCATCCCAGGGAAGGGCATCTTCCGCCGGGTCATAGCCGCGGAGAGTGTCCTCCTCGATGCGAGCGCCCTGCACATCCACCGGAATATCCAGCCAGCAGGGCCCCGGGCGGCCCGAGGCTGCCAGGAACCAGGCCCGCTCCAGGTGGTAGCGGATACTCTCCGGGTCGTCCACCAGAACCGCGTATTTCGTGATTCCGCTAGCCATGCGCACGATATCGGCTTCCTGATCGCCCAGTTGCCGGATATTCCGCATCCCCGCCGTGGCCATGCAGGTTTCCCGCTTCACCTGCCCGGAAATCACCAGCATCGGCACCGAATCCGTCCACGCTCCGAACACCCCATTGAGCGCGTTGATTCCGCCGGGCCCCGTCGTCACGTTCACCACTCCGGTCTTCCCCGTGACGCGGGCATAACACTCCGCCGCCATCGCCGAAGCCTGTTCATGATGATTGGAGAGATAGCGGATGCGCGGTTCCCTGCCGAAGGAGTCGTTCAAATGCATGGCGCCGCCGCCGGGAATCAGGAACACGTGGCGCACGCCCCAGTCTGCAAGTTTGCCGGCGATGTAGTGCGAAAGTTTGATCATGCGTGGGCCTCGTTGCGGGCCGCGGCCGGAGAGGCGTGCCATTGCGCCGTCCTCCGAATCGCTTCGTCCAGCGAAATCCATTGCTCCAGCCCGAGTTCGCGGCGGGCTCTCGCGGTATCCGGCACATAGTGTTCGGCGGGTACGCCTGGAGCCGGCTTTCCGGCGATCTCCACTGGTTGCCCGGAGCCGAGCGACTGCGTCACCTGCACGGCCAGTTGCGCGATACTGACGGCCTCTTCGGAGCCGGCATTGTAGGCCCGTCCCGATTCCCCGCGAACCAGAATCGTCCAGAGCCAGATCGCCAGGTCCGCGGCGTACAGATAGGAGCGCAGCGGCGTACCGTCGCCGCGAATCTGAATCGGCCGTCCCTGGATGCAATCCGCGATGAAATTGCCGATCGCGAAGTGGATGTCCAGGGGCAGGTAAGGGCCGGTAAACGCGAACGGGCGGACGATCGTGCATTCCAGGCCGCTTTGGCGCGCATACACCGTGCCGAGGAGTTCCGCCAGGCGCTTGCCTTCGCCGTAAACCCGCCGCGGATCCGTCGTATCCGGGCCGCCCGGATAGCTTTCGGGGATGTGTGAAACGGTTGCCGGCTGCGCGCCGTAAATCAGTCCCGAGCTGATCAACAGGCAGCGCTTGACGCCCGCGGTCACGGCGAAATCGAGTGTCCGCCGGGTGCCGTCCACAATGGTGTCCAGCATGAGCAGCGGCTGCTCCCGGTTGAGCGCGGCGCTGGCTTCGGTGGCGCCGTGAATGACGTGCGTGAAATGTCCCTCGGGAAATACAAAGCTCCGGACATCGCCGCGCCACAGGTGGATGGCGGGATGCCCGGCCAGGTGCGGCGCCTTTGCGCGGAAAGCTTCCGGCGACCGCGTGAGCACCGTCAGGGTGGCGTCCAGGTGCAGCGCATCGCACGCCCATACGAAGCTTTCCAGCAGCCAGCAGCCAAAAAACCCCGTACCCCCGGTGACGAACAGGCGCGCCCCGCGTAATTCCGTCCACACCTCCGCGGTGTGAGCCAGGATGTGGTTGAGATCGCGCTCCAGGGGATTCGGCATAGGTCACCGGATGGCAAAGACGGATTGACCGGCGATCGCGGCCGAGATGGTTTCGATCATGTAGTCAACCATTTCGCTGGTGATGCCGGGGTAGACGCCCACAAAAAAAGTGTTGTGCATGATGCGGTCGGATTCGGCCAGCGTGCCGTGGATGCGATGCTCGATGTTGGTGAAGCCCGGCTGGCGGAGAATATTGCCGCAGAAGACCATGCGGGTTTCGATACCGGCCGCTTCCAGTTTTCCGGTTACCGTTTTAAGGTTGATGCCCTCACGGACGGTGATGGGGAAACCAAATGGAGAGGGATTGGCACGCGGGTCTATCGTGGGCAGGATGATATGCTCGGCCAGCGGCTGCAACCCTTCCTGCAGGAGGCGGAAATTGCGGCGGCGGGCTTCCACGAAACTCGGTAATTTGGCAAACTGCGCCAGGCCGATGGCGGCTTGCAGGTCCGTGGGCTTCAGGTTGTAACCCAGGTTCGAATAGATGTATTTGTGATCGTAGCCGGACGGCAGATCGCCAAACTCCCAACAGAAGCGCTTGCCGCAGGTATCGTTTTTGCCGGGATCGCACCAGCAGTCGCGGCCCCAGTCGCGAATGGAGCGGGCGGTTTTTTTGAGGCGCGGATGATTGATGACAACTCCGCCCCCTTCCCCCATGGTCATGTGGTGGGCGGGGTAGAAACTGAGTGAGGCCATATCGCCGAAGGTGCCGGTGAGCTTGCCGTCGAAGGTCGCGCCGAGGGCGTCGCAGTTGTCTTCCAGCAGCCAGAGATTGTGGCGGCTGGCAATTTCGGTGACGATATCCATGGCGCCGGGATTGCCCAGCGTGTGCGGAATCAGGATGGCTCGCGTGCGCGGGCCGATGGCGTCTTCGATCAGGCGCGGATTGAGGTTGTATGTTCCTATTTCGCAATCCACAAAAACCGGAACCAGGCGATTCTGCACGATTGGAGTCAGCGTGGTGGGAAACGTCACTGCCGGCGTAATGACTTCATCGCCCGGCCGCAGGCGCGGTTTGCCGGTCTCGCCCAGAAGTCGATCCAGTTCCGGCGCGCAAATAGTCGCCACCATCAGAAGATTGGCGGAGGATCCGGAGTTCACCAGGACGAAATCCCGGGAGTCGAAAAAGCTCTGCATGGCCGTTTCGAACTTTTCGCCGTAGGGGCCCAGCGTGAGCCAGAAATCCAGCGAGGCGGAGACCGCGTTGAGGATTTCCTGCTCGTCATAGACGCGGCCGGAATACTGGACGCGGCTCTTGCCGGGAACGAACGGCTTGGGCCGGTGCGCGACGGCGTGGTACTCGCGCACCAGATCGAGAATGGCGGAGTGCAGTTGCTGGGCGTGTTCAGTAGGCAAGGGTGACTCTTTCCGGCTGGGAATACTGGCCGATGGGGAGGCAGGTGACGCCTTCCGGAAGCGCGATGTCCCGGAGGGCGTTGCGGCCGTCGATCAGGAGCGCGCGGCGCATCCCTTGAGTGAGCGCGGCCCAATCGAAATTGGCAAATTCGGGCCAGGCTGTGACAATGATGGCGGCGTCCGCGCCGGTGAGAGCGTCCCGGGCGGAGCCGCATACGCGGATACCGGGCATAGCGAAGATCAAAGGATCGTAGGCGCGGATTTCGGCTCCTTTGCGCGTGAGTTGCTCGATCACGGCCAGCGCTGGGGAATCGCGAAGATCGTCGGTTCCAGGCTTAAACGCCAGACCCAGCACGGCGATGGTGGCGCCATGCAGCGAACCGAGAGCGTCCTCGGCCATATCGGCCAGGCGCGCCGGACGCGCCGCGTTGACCGCGGAGACGGCATCCAGCAGGCGAGGCGTGGTGCCCTGCTTGCGGGCAAAATCGCGCAGCGCGGAAATATCTTTCGGGAGGCAGCTTCCGCCGAATCCGCAGCCGGCCCGCACATAACTGACAATGTCCGGCGTGGTACGCACGCCGTTACGCACCGGCGACAGGCGGCGATCCAGGTGGAGCGCGTTCAGCACCTCTTCCACGTCGGTGCCGGGAGTGGCTTCGCAGAGGGCGGCAAATTCGTTGCTGAACGAAACCAGGGTGGCCAGCAGCGCGTTGGAAGCGTATTTGGTCATCTCGGCGTTGCGCAGGGCGGTGAACAGCTTCGGGCAATCGAAACTGCTGTATAGCCGGGCCAGCGCCTCGCCGCTCCGCCCATCCCACTGGCCGATCACGATGCGGTCGGCCTCCATGAAATCGGCGATCGCCGAGCCTTCCCGCAGGAATTCCGGATTCATGGCGAGGCCGAAGGAACCGGCCGGAAGTCCGCTGGCGCGCTCCAGGATGCCGCGTACCAGGGTGTCCGTGGTGCCGGGAACAACCGTGCTCTTCACCACCACCGTGTGGTACCCGGAAGTGGCGCGCAGGCCCTTGCCTACCTCGGCGGCGGCGGCGGAGAGATAAGAGAGATCGATTTCACCTTCCCGGGACGGCGTGCCCACCGCCAGAATGGTGATATCGCTGGCGCCCACGGCTTCCGCGGTTGCGCCCGAGGCTCGCAGACGGCCGTCGCGAAGCGCGCCGGAAAGCATCTCGGCGAGACCCGGCTCATAAAATGGCGGCCGGCCCTGATTTACGGCGGCCACCCGCCCGGGTTGGGTGTCGATGCAGGTGACGTCGTTGCCCAGGTGAGCCAGACACGTCCCCGTGACCAGGCCGACGTATCCGGTGCCTACTACTGTGATGCGCATGGAGCCTCCGTGAGATAGGGCGCCAGACGGACGGCGCATTGGCGCGGGCATTCCGCGCAGTGTACTTTTTCCGCGCTGGAGGGGACTTTGATCGCCACCGTGCGGGTGGCTGTGCGAACCAGGCGTTGCACGCAGTCTCCCGGCGGCAGCACCCGCAGGTCGCCCGGGCCGAACCAGTGGGTTTCGCCGGTCGCCGAGTCGCGGTGCCCGATCTCGCCTTCCAGCACCAGCTCATATTCGGTAACTTCCGCGTGCCAGTGCGGCAGGCCGTTGTCGCCGGGCTGGTAGAAGCAGACGATCAGTTCAAGCCGCGAGTCGCGCACGAAGGGATGCGGGTTCTCGCGCTGCAGATTGCCTACCAGGAACAGGTGCTTGAGGGCGGTGAAGGGCTCGTACTCGGTGCGCGCAATGCGGATCATCGGGCACTCCGGTACGACAGCAGCGTGCGGCCCAGGCCTTCGGTCAGACCTACCTTCGGCTGCCACGGGAAGCGCGTGCGCAGCTTGCTGAGATCCGGGCAGCGGCGCCGCGGATTGTCCGTGAGGTACTGCGGATCCTTGCTGGTTTCGTAGACCACCTCAAGCGCCGGCGGCCCGGCGGCGCGGGCGAGTTCCCGGGCAAAATCGGCCATCGAAATCTCGCGTTCGTCATTGCCCACGTTGAAGGCTTCTCCATCCTCGCCGGAAAGCAAAATGAGGAACATGGCGCGGATGGCATCGCTCACGTAGCAGAAAGAGCGGGTGGCGCGGCCGTCGCTGTAGAGCGTCAGGGGGCGCCGGTTGAGCGCGGCGGAGATCAGGTCGGGGACAATGCGGCGGTCGTCGAGCCGCTGGCCCGGGCCGTATACGTTGAACGGGCGGATCACCTTGACCGGGGTTCCGTACAGATTGCGGTAAATGCCGCAGAGGGACTCGGCCAGGCGCTTGGATTCGTCATAGCAGGCGCGCGGACCGGTGCACGAAACGAAGCCGCGGTACTCCTCGAGTGTCGGGATGGAACGCGGGTCGGGATCGCCGTAGATTTCGCTGGTGCTGATATAGAGCAGGCTGCGAACGTCGCGATGGCGGGCCAGTTCCAGCATCTGGCGCGTGCCGGAGACGTTGACATCCACGGTTTCCAGCGGATACTTGCGGTAGAAAGTCGGTGAGGCGATGCCGGCGCCGTGCAGGATCCAGTGCACCGGCTCCTCCAGGCGGAGAGGCTCGGAGACGTCATGATTAAGAAACCGGAAGTCGCGGCGGCCGGTCAGGTGTTCCACGCGGCGGGCCACGCCGCTGCGCAGATTGTCCACGCTGATCAGGCGGCACGGATGATCCCACGCATTGTCGTTGAGCCACGCGATGGTATCGAGGATGTAGCTGCAGAGAAATCCGCTGCCGCCGGTCACCAGCAGGGTGGTGCCGGCCAGGGGGGCGAGCGACTCGCTAAGTTCTTCCGCAATGGCCCGGACATCGGCCTCAATCACGGGATTGACTGCGGCTAGGGTTGTGCTTGGCATGGTGTGTCCGCAACTCTCCAGGGCGCTTCGCCGGAATTCCAGAGCTGATTCAAAATCTGATATTCGCGGAACGTGTCCATGGCATAGAAAAAACCGTCATGCCGGTAGGCCATCAGTTGGCCTTCCTCCGCCAGGCGCGCCACGGTTTCGCGCTCGAAAATGCAGTCGTCGCCGCCCAGGTAATTGAACACTTCGCGATTGAGCACAAAATAGCCGGCGCTCATCCAGCCATCGGTTTTGGGTTTCTCCGCAAATCGATAGACCCGGTCTTCCGCGCCCAGGTCGAGCATGCCGTAGCGCGCGATGGGCCGTACGGTGGTGACGGTTGCGAGCTTGCCGTGGCTCTTGTGATACTCCACCAGTTGGCAAATATCGATATCGGCTACCCCGTCGCCGTAGGTGAGCAGGAAGGTGTCGGCATCGATGTATTTCGCGATGCGAGCGATGCGGCCGCCGGTCATGGTTTCGTTTCCGGTATCGGCGAGCGTTACGCTGAAACCCTGCTCGGTGTGCAACCCGTGATAGCGGATCTGCGATTTCTGCCCCAGACAGATGGAAAAATCGTTGTTCATCGCTTCGTAATTCAGGAAGTAATCTTTGATCACGACTCCGCGATAGCCCAGGCAGAGCACGAACTCCCGGAAGCCGTGGTGGGCGTAGGTTTTCATGATGTGCCAGAGAATCGGACGGCCGCCCACCTCCACCATGGGCTTCGGCCGGAACTCCGTTTCCTCACGGAGACGAGTGCCCAGACCTCCACACAAAATCACTACCTTCACGCGGGTAAGCCTCCTCAACTAAAGCTGGGTTTCCGGTTTCGGCGCCCAGAAGCCTCATTATTTGGGAGATCTGCGCTCGTCTCTACGCCGAATTTGGTAACGGCCCGGCTGTGAACTTTGGTTATGGGTAGCTGGCGGGAAAGTACTGCTTCTAAGCTCTAGAAATTAAAAAGAATCGGAGAAGTCCAGGGCTGAAGGACGCGAAAGCGGAGGGTCCGCGGGTGTTAACCCCCGGCGAATCGGAATCCTGCTCCTGAACCCGCAGGAGAAGTGGGCGTGTTTCATTTGTTTTATGCAGTGTTGCCGGTGTGAATTGTCACTCTTTTTTCGCCGTATTTCCGCGCGGTGCTCCCCGCTTACATTTCCGCCGGTCCGGGCGTAATGAAAAGTGCGTTCAGCGGCGCAAATCCGATTCCATACCCTCTGTCTATTCAAAGGGATGCCAAGCATCGGATATAATTGGGAACTTGAACGCGGTTCCCTGGAAATGATTCGTTTATTTCGAGTCTATGTCCCCGTTGGGAC
>VFSW01013670.1_pt1 | contig 11270 bp, 16 predicted proteins | sample 5358111 | NCBI WGS metagenome assembly VFSW01 (sample SAMN11554181, study PRJNA540505) | mine drainage metagenome | isolation source: sediment from site ElyBrook_90M | place: USA: Ely Copper Mine, Vershire, VT | collected 2017 | reverse complement strand
CCCCAACCACCCCCGCCGCCTTCGCCGCCGACACCATCATCGGCCAGAATGACCGCTCGCCCGTTCAGCTCATCCCCTTCACCCTCGTCAATTTCCGCACCGGCGACTTCGTCAAATGGGATAAACAATTCACCTGGGGCCCGGCCTTCGGCATCGGCGTCAATCCCAACAACGGCGACACTCAGGCCGAATACTTCGAAGGGGCCTACCTCTCCATGGGCCCCGTCTCCTTCTTCGCCGGCATCCACAACGGCCGCCGCCAGCGCATCCAATCCCCCTTCTACCCAAACGAAGTCGTCGACACCGCCATCCTCACCGTCCCCTTAACCCACGTCTGGTGGAACCAGCCCGCCATCGGCATTTCCTACCAACTGCCGCTCCATTAGCGGCGAAACGATCTTCAAGCGTGGATCGGAGAGCCCACGCCGCCCGCCGCGGTCGTGTCCACCGGCATCGAGAGTCCCTTTTCACGGTACTCTCCGGCGATCATTCGATCTACCTGCGCGAGTTCCGCCAACGCCTCTTCCCGTATCGGCATCAGCGCATGAAACACACTCGAATCGCCGGTATCTCCGCGACCCAGTACCCGCCCCCTCCCGTGCGGACTTTGCACACCCTCCGACAAATTCTGCACGCCGCGGCGCCGCTTCGCGTCTCGATCGCCCAGACAAATCGCCGCCAAGAAAGGCCTTTCCGTCCTCACAAACGCGTGGTCCTTCGCTTGCACTTAGCAGCGTCGAAACAGCCGTCGAATAAAGGAGATTGAATATGTCCGACAAAAACTCCGTCGTAGCCGTCTATGGCACTCATACCGAAGCCGAAGAAGCCGTCAAAGAACTCCAGCGCGCCGGAATCGACATGCGCACGTTATCGATCGTCGGTAAAGACACACACACCGACGAACACGCGGTGGGTTACTACAATACCGGCGACCGGATGAAATACTGGGGCAAGACCGGCGCTTTTTGGGGAGGATTCTGGGGTTTGCTCTTCGGCTCCGCCTTCTTCGCCATTCCCGGCATCGGTCCCGTGCTCGTCGCCGGCCCGTTGGTCGCCTGGATCGTCGGCGCGCTCGAAAGCGCCGCGGTCGTCGGAGGCTTGAGCGCCGTCGGAGCCGGACTCTACGGCATGGGCATTCCAAAAGATAGCGTCGTGAAATACGAACTGGCGCTCAAGACCGACCAGTACCTGCTCATGGTCCACGGCGCCACCGCGGACGTCGAAAAAGCGCGAGATATCCTCAAAAAAACGCGGCCGGTCGACGTCACCATGCACTCGGCCGAAATGGCGGGAGCCTCCGCAAGATAGCGCCCCCAATCGATGGATCGCCGATTCCGAAGCCCCGGACGGCGATCGCCTGCGAGGAAAATAGAATGTTATCGAATGCATCGCGCTTAAAAGGCCTTGTCGTCCGGGCCACCGATGGCGAACTGGGAACCGTGGATGGCCTCTATTTCGACGACGAGACTTGGGCCATCCGCTATCTCACCGTCGAATCCGGCGGCTGGCTCGGCGGCCGCCCGGTGCTGATCTCGCCCATTTCTATCGTTCACGCCGACTGGCAAGCCAAGCGGCTGGATGTCGCGCTGACGAAGAAGCAGGTCGAAAAAAGCCCCGATATCGACACCCATGAGCCCGTCTCCCGCCAGCATGAGGCCGCATACCTCGACTACTACGGATATTCCTACTATTGGGGCGGTCCCTATGTCTGGGGCCCTTCGTTCTACCCGGCGGACTTGGCGATTCCAACACTCGCCTCCACCCAATCGATGGCGGATCGAATCCAAAAGGAGTCGGCCGACTCCCATCTGCGCAGCACGGAGGCCGTCGCCGGTTATCGTCTGGAGGCTTCCGACGGCGAAATCGGCCATGTAGACGGGTTTCTCGTCGACGACGACGCGTGGGCGATCCGCTACCTCGAGGTGGCGACGCGTAACTGGTGGCCGGGCAAGAAAGTGCTCGTTTCCCCCGAGTGGATCGTGCGGGTAAGCTGGACGGACTCCAGAGTCTACACCGGTCTCTCGCGCGAAACCATCCAAAGCGCCCCGGAGTACGACGAGTCCCTGCCGGTCGATCGCGAATATGAAAACCGCCTCCACTCCCACTACGGCCGGCCACCCTATTGGCTGCACGAAGCCTCGCACAAGGCTTCCTCGACGGCGAGCGGCGCGTAAGCCGCGCGTTCCCTCGGCCGCCACTTACTCCGGATCGGTAACTCGAAAGCGCCTGGAGTTAGAATCGAGAAAGCGAGACATTCACGCATGAGTAACTACGGCCAACCGGGGAACGAAGGGCCCGAGCGCCGCGCTCCTCGCGCCCGCGGTCCTTACTGGAAACGCGCCCATCACGATTGGCGATTCTGGACCGGCTTCGTTCTGATGTTCGCGGCCATCGCCATCTATTTCCTGAGCGACGACTTGGCATGGCTTCCTCGCCACTACTCCCGGCGGCCGGCGTCGGGCATCGCCGGAAAATAACGGCGCCGGAGCGGTGGTGAAAAAACTCATCGTCTTCGATCTGGATGGCACGCTCGCCGAAAGCAAGTCGGCTCTCGATCCCGAAATGGCGGCGTTGCTGTACAACCTTCTCGCCCTCGTCCAAGTGGCCGTGATTTCCGGAGGCGATTGGCCGCAGTTTGAAAAACAGTTACTCACCCATCTACCCAGCGGCGCGCGCCTGGCGAGCCTATCCCTCCTTCCCACCTGTGGAACGAAATTCTTCCAATATAAAGGAAGCTGGGAAAAAATCTATTCCGAAGATTTCACCGCCGCGGAAAAGGAGAAAATCACCGGATCTCTCAATAAAGCCGTCGCGTCGGCGGGCTATAAGGCCGACAAGGTTTGGGGAGAGGTAATCGAAGATCGCGGCAGCCAGATCACGTTCTCCGCCTTGGGCCAACACGCGCCCCTGGAGGACAAAGATAAATGGGACCCCGATTTCAGCAAGCGAAAAGACATCAAGGCGATCCTGGACACGCTGATTCCCGAATTCTCCGTCCGCATGGGCGGCGCGACATCGATCGACGTGACCAAGCCCGGCATCGACAAAGCCTACGGAGTAAGAAAGCTGCGCGATCTGCTTGGGATTTCCTTAAAGGAGATGATTTTCATCGGCGATGCCCTGTTCCCGGGAGGAAACGACTATCCGGCCGAAGAGGCGGGCGTCGTTTCCATCCCCGTTCAAGGCCCCGCTGTCACAAAACCGGTAACCGAGGCGATCATCGCCTGTTTGGATAGCGGCCGGCAAGAGCCGCCGCTTGCGAGAGGAACATGAAAAGTAAAATCGATTCGAACCAATTCCGTTTACCTCCGGGAGAAGCGGTCGACCTCGGCCATTGGCCAACCACCGTCAAACCCTATTGCAAATCGAAGAAGGAGTATCGGGAACTGCTGCAACGGCACGTCGAAGAGTTGAGCTCGCTGCAACAGCTTCACTACGCCTCCAACCGCTACGCCCTGGTGCTGATCTTCCAAGGCATGGATGCCGCCGGCAAAGACGGAGCCATCCGCCACGTCATGTCCGGCGTCAATCCGCAAGGCTGCCAAGTCTACAGTTTCAAACACCCGAGCGCCGCCGAACTGGAACACGATTTTCTCTGGCGCACGACGCGCTGCCTGCCCGAACGCGGACAAATCGGCATCTTCAACCGGTCCTATTACGAGGAGGTCCTGATCGCGCGCGTGCATCCGGAGATCCTCCGCGGCGAGGGTCTTCCCGAGGAATCGCGCGGCCGGAAAACCGTCTGGGAGGAGCGCTATCGCTCCATCGCCGACCTGGAAAGCCACCTCTATCGCAACGGCACGCGCATCGTCAAATTCTTCCTCCACCTCTCGCGCGACGAACAGCGCAAACGCTTCCTCGCCCGCATCGATCAACCCGACAAGAACTGGAAATTCAGCCTCTCCGACGCTCACGAGAGAAAATACTGGAGCCATTACCAGGAGGCGTACGAAGCTTGCCTCACCGCCACCAGCACGCATCACGCTCCGTGGTACGCCGTTCCCGCCGACGACAAGGAAAATGCCCGGCTCATCGTCTCCCAAATTCTCCTCGACACTTTCGACTCTTTGAAGATGTCCTATCCCAAGACCACCGAAAAACGCCGGCGCGAATTAAAATCCATCCGCAAGCTGCTGGCGAAATAGCGCATGCCCTCCACCGGCCTCACCAAGGAGGAAGCCCGAAGCCGTCTGCAGAAGTCCGGCCCGAACGCCATGCCCGACACCGCGCTGCATCCGCTGCGCCGGGCGCTGGCCAAATTCTGGGCGCCGGTCCCTTGGATGCTCGAGGCCGCCGTCATCCTCGAACTCGCTCTCGGCAAATATGTCGATGCCGCCATCATCGCCGGCCTCCTCGCGTTCAACGCCGCCCTCGGTTTTTTCCAGGAAGGCCGCGCCCAGGCCACACTGGCCGCGCTGAAATCGCGCCTCGCCTTGAACGCCTCCGTCCGGCGCGATAACGCATGGATCACCGTGCCCGCCGCCGATCTCGTCGTCGGCGATGTCGTCAAGCTTTCCCTCGGAGCCGTTGTCGCCGCCGACGTCCACCTCACCGAAGGCTCGGTCCTGCTCGATCAATCCATGCTCACCGGCGAGTCCGTTCCCATCGAGGCCGGCGCCGGCGTCGATACCTATGCCGGCGCGCTCGTCCGCCGCGGCGAAGCCGTCGCCGAGGTCACCGCCACCGGCCCGCGCACGAAATTCGGACGCACCGCCGAACTGGTCCGCACCGCTCACGTCGAAAGCTCTCAGCAGAAAGCCGTCCTCCGCGTCGTCCGCAATCTCGCCCTCTTCAACGGCGGCGTCGTCGTCCTGCTCGTCGCCTACGCACTCCTTCTGAAAATGCCCGTTGCCGAGATCGTGCCGCTGGTACTGACCGCTATCCTCGCATCCATCCCCGTCGCCCTCCCGGCCACCTTCACCCTCGCCGCCGCGCTCGGAGCCAAGGCCTTGGCCAAGGTAGGCGTTCTGCCCACCCGTCTTTCCGCCGTCGACGAGGCGGCCTCCATCGACGTCCTCTGCGCCGATAAAACCGGCACGCTGACCCAAAACCAACTCACCGTCACCGCCATCCACGCCCTTGCCGGCTTCGACGAGCCGCACGTTCTGGGACTCGCCGCCTTGGCAAGCTCCGACGGGGGCCAGGATCCGGTGGACGCCGCCATCCGCGGCGCCGCCGCGAAAAAACCCGCCGCCGATCTCCCGAAGCTCGTCAAATTCATCCCCTTCGATCCCGCGACGAAAATGTCGGAAGCCTCCGCCACCGATCCCGGCGGTGCGGTGGAGCGCGTCGTCAAAGGAGCCTTCACCGCCGTCGCCGCTCTCACCCAACCCGCTCCCGAAGCCTCGAAAGCAGCCGGCGATTTGGAGGCGAAGGGATTCCGCGTTCTCGCCGTCGCCATCGGCCCGCCCACCGCGCTGAAGCTCGCCGGCCTCATCGCGCTCAGCGATCCGCCCCGCCCCGATTCCGCCGCCTTGATCACGGAGTTGCACACGCTGGGAGTGCGCGCCGTCATGGTCACCGGCGACGCCCCCGCTACCGCCGCCATCGTCGCCCACGCAGTCGGCCTCGACGGAAAGCTCTGCCCTCCCGGCCCGATCCCCGCCGAAGTGCGCCCCGAGGAGTTCGCCGTTTTCGCCGGCATTCTTCCCGAAGGAAAATTCAACCTCGTCAAAGCGTTTCAGAAGTCCGGCCACACCGTCGGCATGTGCGGCGACGGCGCCAACGACGCCCCCGCGCTACGCCAGGCGCAAATGGGCATCGCCGTATCCACCGCCACCGACGTCGCCAAGTCCGCCGCCGGCATCGTCCTCACCAAACCCGGCCTCACCGGCATCGTCGCCGCGGTCAAGGAAGGCCGCCTCACCTTCCAGCGCATCCTCACCTACACGATGAATTCGGTCACCAAGAAAATCGTCCAGGTGCTCTTCCTCGCCGCCGGCCTTGCCATCACCGGCCACGCCATCTTAACGCCGATGCTGATGGTGATCCTGATGGTGACCGGCGACTTCCTCACCATGTCCCTCACCACCGACAGCGTCCGCCCATCGCCAATGCCCAATGTCTGGCAAATCGGCCGCCTGACCGCCGCCGCCGCCGTCGTCGGCCTCTGCGACCTCCTTTTCTGCATCGCAGTCTTCGCCTTCGCCAAGTTCCACCTGTCGCTCGCCTTGGACGCCCTAAGAACCTTAGCCCTGATCGCCCTGGTCTTCGGTGGCGAAGCCAGCCTCTACGCCATCCGCGAGCGCCGCCGCATCTGGAGCTCCCGCCCCAGTCGCTGGGTCGTCCTCTCCTCCATTGGCGACGTCCTTATCATCGCCGCCCTCGCCACTCGCGGCATCGCCATGAGCCCCCTCCCGTTGTCTCTCGTCGCCGAAACCCTAGCCGCAGCCGCCGTCTTCGCCTTCCTCCTCGACTTCGCCAAAGTCCCCCTCTTTCATCGCCTCAAAATCGCCTAGAGCGGAGCGGAAACTATATACTGAGATTTGCCGGTCGAGAATCCCGCCGGACTCGGTGGAAATCGGGACGGTAGCGCATCCATGACCATCGTCGTCGACATCAAGCCCGAGGTTCAGGCCGAGTTGAGCCGCCAAGCCGCGGCCCACGGCGTCGACATCGGCTCCTACGCCGCAACGCTGCTCGAAGAGGCGGCCCATGTTCCCGCCGGAGCGACGAAGCTCAGCCAGCGCCCGTTGGAGGAAACGCTTCGGGAGCTCGCGCAGTTCTCCCACAAGATCCCCTCCCTCCCCGATGAGGCCCTCTCGCGCGAAAGCCTGTACCGGGATCACGACTAATGCCGGTTGCCGGCGGCGCATGTCTGCTCGACAGCAATATCCTGCTGCGCTTCGGGAAAAGCGATGACCCAATCCATGCTGTGATCGGCCATGCGCTTTACGCGCTGGCCGGGCAGGGTGTGCGTCTCTGCTACACATCCCAGACGCTCGGCGAATTCTGGAACGCCGCTACCCGCCCGCTCGATAAGAACGGATTCGGTCTGAGCGTCGCCGAGACCGATCGCTTGGCCCGAGTCATCGAGCGGGATTTTCAGTTTCTGCCGGACAGCCGTGAAGTCCACGACCGCTGGCGGTCCCTGCTCGTCGCGCATAATATTCAGGGCGTCCAGGTCCATGATGCCCGGCTGGCGGCGAGCATGTATGTACATGGCGTCGGCCAGTTGCTGACCGTCAATGTTCGCGACTTCCGGCGTTTCGCCAACCTCCGCGTCCTTCATCCAACCGAATTTTCCGCCGCAAGATAGGCGGCCTGTCATCGGCGGCGAACGGGAAGCGTTGCCGGACTAGCTCTCTTATCTTTTGTCTTCGTGACTGAACGGCGCTCGGCACGCTCCAACAAGGCGGCAAACGCCGTTTGCGCTCGACGATCGGCGTCGCGAGATCGCAAGAAACGAGACGCCGCGTGATGGCTCAGATAGATCCCGCAAAGCTCCCAAACGAATTGATCGATGTCCAAGTCGCGCCGGAAGTGCCTTCGCTCAATGGCTTGGCCGACAAGCCCCGCCAGCAACCCGCGCCACTTCGCTTCCAATTCGATGATCTTGTCCCGGACCGGACCGTCGACGTCGTCATACTCAAACATTCCCGCCGCCAACGGACACCCGCCGGGCAGCCCCGCTCGTCCGGCCCAACCTAGCCAATTCTTCACCAGCGCCTTCAGGCGGGGAAGCCCCTCCGGTTCCTTCATCGCCGGTTCGACAACATGGGCGCCTGCAAACGTGGCGCTATGCTCCAACAGACCGACCTGGACCGCCTCCTTCGAGTGGAAGTGCGCGAAAAGCCCACTCTTGGACATACCCACCTGGTCGGCCAGCACCCCCAGCGTGACACCCTCCAGCCCGGACTGGCTCGCCAGCGCAAGCCCCGTTTCCAGAATTCGATCGCGAGTGGAAGTGCGCTCGCGAGTAGACTTTGGACCTGCCATGGGGAAAATCTAGCACGACGGCCCGGTCGCGCCGGTACTCGTTCGGAGCGTTCCGGCCAACGTTCCCGGCGGATTCCACCGGCGGATTGGCCTCATTCGCCACCCTCCCCGCTGAGCATTATTCTTGCCGCATAGCCGCGTTGGATAAGCGTTGGCGCACCGGCCAGGAACCAAATGGCGATCACAGAATCGAAAATCGCGCAGCCCAACGAGGACGTTGCCATGTAGGGCCAGATCGGCCGGTTCCACAAGTGATGCGGGAGATCCCAACCGGCATGCATCAGCCACGCGATGGCAATGAAGCGGTAGGAACGTAGCCCATAATAGGCGATCGGTATCACGGCCGCCGCATACAGTAATTCCCACGCGCCAAACCCTCCGCTGATGTACAAGCCGGCGGTGCCGGCGGCAAGTATGGCGTTGAGCGCATGCCGCTTGGGTTCGGGCACAAGCGACATGCCCAGTATGAAAATGACGGCTCCAATGGCCGGGCCCACGAAGTCCATCGCAGCCAACGGCGGCGAAGTTACCATGCCGGGATAATCCTTTCCCCGAAGAGACATCCGAAACCGCCCGGCGCCATACGTAGCGGGCGTGTCGCGCAAAACAGGTGAACCGGCGCTTGCGGTTTTGCAAAATCGATGGGGAAGACGGGCGGATTTTCCATGCCGCGATCATAGCACGACCGGTCGGTTGTAATCGGAAACGAGCGGACGTAGCTCGCCGCAACGGCGATGGATTCGCCGATTTTTTCGTGGAGCGTTTCGAAATGCCCCATCGACTCTCAGGTTCGAAGGGCAGTTCTTACCATAACCGACCTACGTCCAGGTGAATCTGCCTTTTGCGGCAAGGGGCCGGCGATGAAGGATTTTCAAGGCAATCAAATAGACGAAGATCGTCAGAAGTCCCACGATCGATGCGAAGATCACAGCCCCGCCCATCCCAAAGGCGAGCGGGTCGCCGTGCCAAATCGCACCTGGATCGCCGCCCCTCAACTGGAGGAGGAGAACCCAGGAGACGAGCGCCGCGGGCCCGATTAGAACCCCACTGACGAGAATGGTCCACAATCGTCCGTCCTCTGCATCCTTTAGTGCGATGACGAAGGGCAGGCACAGGCACCAGACCGGGAGCGCAAATATTAGGGTGACGCGAAAAACGAGAAGGACCGTCCCGGCGCGAAAGAACCCAGGCCCACTGAAGTGCAGGTTGAAGAGCAAGCTGAAGAGAGTGACGGAAAGGAGCAAAGAGCCGAACGATAGACCAATTCGCCTCAACCTATTCATCCCGTCGCTCGCGCCCGAAGTGATCACGCGAGTCTCCGTTTCCGTCGGATTTAGTGTACTCCGGTAAGCAGGCGGCCCGGTTGAGGCGTAACGGTGAAGGGTAGAGGTTCCGCTGTGCGGCAGGCTCAGGCTGCAGGTTGAGGCCAAGAGTTCGGCGAATTCGAGCCGTTGATGAAGTGGCCGTTGGGCGCGACCATGTTGCCGGGTCCCCACCCCATGTTCATCTGGCCAGAATCGTCGCTGAGAACAACCTGCGAGCTCCCTGGGCAAAACATCTGCGTTTCAATCGTGCCCGGCATTATCCGGGGTTCCCTGTAATTATGGCCATGTATTGAGATTCTGTACACTGCTGGTTGTGCGTGAAGCGGAAGCGATAGAAAAGTCTTCACGCGCTCTTTGCCGACGACCCTCGCTACCGCGTCGTCAGACCAAGGTTCGATTTTACGATTCTCCTTTACATTTGCCAGGACCGTTGCGGTAGGCGGCGATTCCTGGAGCAAGAGGAAAGGATCGGTCGTTTCTGCGGGGCTAGATTCATTCATTCTCGGGCGTCTCCTCGTCACGTAATGGTGTAACCCCAAACGCGTTCTTCGTATTCTATTGGAAGTCCTCCAGTGACGGGCCGATATACTTGTTGCGCTTTTTCATTTCGTGACGTCCTTGACGGCCGGTACTCGGCATCCAAATCTTAGGCGACACGTCTCCGGCTTGTCGGCTTTGGCCTCGGACCATCTTCGGCAATGCCGGACAGAACCACTGGCGCACGGTCGGGAAACTCGGCGACCAGCGAAAGATTCCCGCCCATGGCCTCGACCGTTTTTCGGAGCGTGGACAGCAAGAGATCGCTCCGCTTTTCGAGGCGCGACACACTGTCCTGGGTGACCCCGAGCGTCTTGGCGATCTTTACCTGTGTGAGCTTGCGCGCGTGCCGCAGTTCGCGCAAGGTCATTTCCTCGGCGATCAGCTCAGCGGCGCGGGCCTCGACCTTCTTGCGTTGGGCGGGGCTCAGTCCCTTCATTTTGTCCTTCAGCGTGATTGGCATGGCTATGTCCTCTTCTTCTTCGTTCGTGACAGGTGCTCATCAAATCATTCGTCGGCCTTTGCTATGAGCTGGCGATAAAATTTCTTCTCGCCGCCGCCCGGCTTGTCTCCCGCGATCAGAAGGACCGCGTTGCGTTTCGGGTCGAACGCGAAGGCTACGCGCCAGACACCGTCTGCCGCGTCAAAGCGCAACTCCTTCATATTCGCGTGGCGCGAACCCTTGAGCGTATCGACGCGGGGCCTGCCGAGCTGCGGACCAAACCGCTCCAGCAAGAGGGCATGAGCGCGTAATTCGTTCTGCACGTCATCCGGCAGCGCGTCGAATTCGGGATCGAAGTCCTTATGGAATTCAACCTCCCGCCTCACTCTTATAGTATGTCATACAGATAATATGTTGTAAAAAACATATCGTGCTTTGGAGACCGCTTCACAGAGCCGGTGAAGCTCAAGAAGAAGCCCGCCGAACAGGCATAATCTCTCCGGCTGCAAACCGGCAGAGACGGTTCTTCTTCAGCCCAGAAACTTGCCGGTCCCATGCGCCCGCGCGTCTTCGTCGCTCCACGCCAGCCTTTCGCAACTTCCTCGCCCTATCGTTCGGCGCCCAATCCGGATCGCCAAACTTGCCGCCGCCGCTCGCGATCGAGGCGACCACGAAAAGCCCCGCGCGTCGGCGTTTAATCACAGGCGCGTGGCCATATCGCCGTAAATCATGCAAAAACCAGATCAAACACCGTTCGAATACTCCCACAGAAACCCAGTGACATCACCCCAATTCCCCCTATCCCACTGATCGCATTCAAAAAAACCTCCCCGACCCTCCGCCATCTCGCAACTCATCTGCTACACTTCCCCCGGAATGACTTGCCGCCGCTCCCAACCCGCCGCCTCCCTCGCCCTCACCCAAGCCATGGCCCGCACCCCTCAACCCCCGGTGACGGTAGTGACATCCCTTGGATGTTGCGTCATGACTTGCGTCCATCCCTCCGGCCCTTCAAAACCATCGAGTTA
>VFSW01013669.1_pt1 | contig 11270 bp, 9 predicted proteins | sample 5358111 | NCBI WGS metagenome assembly VFSW01 (sample SAMN11554181, study PRJNA540505) | mine drainage metagenome | isolation source: sediment from site ElyBrook_90M | place: USA: Ely Copper Mine, Vershire, VT | collected 2017 | reverse complement strand
TCCCGCCCCGCCCGCCGCGCCCGCCCCCCCGCGCCCCGCCCCGCGGCGCCGGGCGGGGGGGGGGGGGGGGGGGGGGGGGGGGGGCCGCCCCCCCCCCCCGCCGCCGGCGGCGGCGCCACGAAGTCGCGCGCCACGTCGGCGAAGCTGCGGCCGTCGAGCTCGACCTGCGCGTTCATCGCCCGCATCGCCGTGGCGCTGATACGGCCCTGCAGGCCCTGCAGCACGGCCAGGGCGCGGGGGTCGATGGCGCTGCGCATCAGCAGCACGGCCTCGTAGCGCGGGAACACGTGGCGGTCGTCGACCAGCACGCGCAGCCCCGGGCGGCTGAGCTGGGCGTCGGTGGCGTAGGCGTCGATCAGGTCCACCTGGCCGGCGCGCAGCGCCTGGTAGGCCAGGCCGTGGTCGAGCGCGGCGCCGCCGCGCTGCGGCAGGCCGTAGGCGCGCTGCAGCGCCGGCCAGCCGTCGGCGCGCTCGCGGAACTCGTGCGACAGGCCCAGCTTCAGCTGCCCCGGCGCAAGCCGGGCCAGGTCGGAGATGCGGGTGATGCCCAGGGCCTGCGCCTGGTCCTCGCGCATCGCCAGCGCGTAGGTGTTGTCGAAGCCCAGCGGCACCGCGGCCTTCAGCCCGCGCGGGGCGAGCGCGGCGTCGATGGCGGCCAGCGAGGGGTTGCCGCCCTGCCCCAGGATCTCGCGCACGATGGTGCCGGTGTATTCGGGGTAGACGTCCACCGCGCCGCTGCTCAGCGCCTCGACCAGGATGCCGGTGTTGCCCAGGCCCTGCCGGTGCACCGCCGGCACGCCGCCGCGCACCAGCGTCTGGCGCGCGATCTCGCCCAGGATGTAGCTTTCGGTGAAGCGCTTGGAGCCCACCACCACCGGCGCAGCCTGCACGGCCCCCGCCAGCAGGGCCAGGATCAGCATCGAAAGGGCGCGCCGCATCCGGGCATTGTCGGGCCGGCTGAAGTATGTATGATCGATGCATACTCAATTTGTCAGACACCGCCATGGAAGCGACCGTTGCCGAACGCGGGCAAATCACCCTGCCCAAGGCCGTGCGCGACGCGCTGGGCCTGAGCAAGGGCACCAAGCTCAAGGTCGAGCTCGAGGGCGGGCGCATCGTGTTGCGCAAGGACGTCAGCGACGCCATGTCGCGCATGCGCGGCCGGCTCAAGCTGCCGCCCGGCGTCAGCACCGACGACATCATGCGGGCGCTGCGCGGCCGCGCGCCGGGCGATCCGGTGCCGGCCTGGGACCAGCCGCAGCCGCCCGAGCGCAAGCGCGGCCGCAAGTGACCGGCCGACAGTGATCGCCCGTCACTGACCGCACGCCCCTGACCGCACGCCTCTGACCGCCCGTCCCTGACCCTGCGCCCATGATCGCCGTCGACAGCAGCATCCTCATCGACTTCATCGGCGACGACGCAGCCGCCTCCGAGGCCGCCGACCTGGCGCTGCGACGCGCACTGGCGGCCGGGCCCGTGGTCGCCTGCGAGGTCGTCGTGGCCGAGGTCGTGGCCGGGCTCGGTGACGGCTCGGTGGTGATCGAGGCGCTGGAGCAGATCGGCATCGATTTCTCGCCGCTGGAGCAGCGCGCCGCGGTGCGCGCCGGCGAGATGCAGCGCCGCTACGCCGAGCGCCGCCGCGCCGCGCGCGAGCCCGGCGATGCGCCGCGCACGGTGCCCGATTTCCTCATCGGCGCGCACGCGCTGCTGCAATGCCAGGCGCTGATCACGCGCGACGCCGGCTTCTTCCGCGACTACTTCAAGGGGCTCAAGGTCATCGTGCCGAAAGCCGCCTGAGGCAGCCTTCCTCCTTTCCTCCGACACAGGCCACCGCCATGCCCACCAAGACCGTCAAGACCGCCAAGACCGCCGCGCCCAAGCACGCCTACGCCAAGACGCTCAAGACTTTCAGAACCGCCAGCGGCAAGGAGGGCCAGTTCTACTCGCTGCCCGCCCTCGCCAGGACTTACCCCGGCGTGAGCCGGATGCCGGTGTCGATGCGCATCGTGCTCGAGAGCGTGCTGCGCAACTGCGACGGCCAGAAGGTGACGCCGGAGCACGTGGCCCGGCTCGCGCAATGGGGCGCCACCGCCGAGCGCACCGAGGAGATCCCCTTCGTCGTCGCCCGCGTGGTGCTGCAGGACTTCACCGGCGTGCCGCTGCTGGCCGACCTGGCCGCCATGCGCAACGTGGCCGCCAAGATGGGCAAGGACCCGAAGTCGATCGAGCCGCTGGTGCCGGTGGACCTGGTGGTGGACCACAGCGTGATGATCGACCACTTCGGCAGCCCGAAGGCGCTCGACCTGAACATGAAGCTGGAGTTCCAGCGCAACCAGGAGCGCTACCAGTTCATGAAGTGGGGCATGGACGCCTTCAGCACCTTCGGCGTCGTGCCGCCGGGCTTCGGCATCGTGCACCAGGTGAACCTCGAGTACCTGGCGCGCGGCGTGCACAAGACCAAGCAGGGCGTCTACTACCCGGATTCGCTGGTGGGCACCGACAGCCACACGACCATGATCAACGGCATCGGCGTCGTCGGCTGGGGCGTGGGCGGCATCGAGGCCGAGGCCGGCATGCTGGGCCAGCCGGTGTACTTCCTGACGCCTGACGTGGTGGGGATGGAACTCACCGGCCAGCTGCGCGAAGGCGTCACCGCCACCGACCTGGTGCTGACCGTGACCGAGATCCTGCGCAAGGAAAAGGTGGTCGGCAAGTTCGTCGAGTTCTGCGGCGAAGGCACGCGCACGCTGAGCCTGCCCGACCGGGCCACCATCGGCAACATGGCGCCCGAGTACGGCGCGACGATGGGCTTCTTCCCGGTCGACGAGAAGACGATCGAGTACTTCCGGGGCACCGGCCGCACCAAGGCCGAGATCGAGGCCTTCGAGGCCTACTTCCGGGCGCAGAAGATGTTCGGCGTGCCCACGGCCAGCGAGATCGACTACACGAAGGTGGTCAAGCTCGATCTGTCCACCGTGACGCCCAGCCTGTCGGGCCCGAAGCGGCCGCAGGACCGGATCGAGCTCGGCAAGGTGGCGGGCAAGTTCACCCAGCTCTACAGCGCCCCGGCAGCCGACAACGGCTTCAACCAGCCGGCCGAGAAGCTGGTCGCGCCGGTGACCACGCCCTCGGGGCTGGCGATCCGCAACGGCGACGTGCTGATCGCCGCCATCACCAGTTGCACCAACACCAGCAACCCGAGCGTGCTGCTGGCCGCCGGGCTGCTGGCGAAGAAGGCGGTCGAGGCCGGGCTGAAGGTCAAGAAGCACGTCAAGACCTCGCTCGCCCCGGGCTCGCGCATCGTCACCGAGTACCTCACCAAGGCCGGCCTGCTGCCCTATCTCGAGAAGCTGGGCTTCAGCGTTGCCGCCTATGGCTGCACCACCTGCATCGGCAATGCCGGCGACCTGACGCCCGAGATCAACGAGGCGATCACGAAGCACGATCTCGTCTGCGCCGCGGTGCTGTCGGGCAACCGCAACTTCGAGGCCCGCATCCACCCGAACCTGAAGGCCAACTTCCTGGCCAGCCCGCCGCTGGTGGTGGCCTACGCCATCGCCGGCAACGTCACCAAGGACCTGATGACCGAGCCGGTGGGCCAGGGCAAGGGTGGCAAGGACATCTTCCTGGGCGACATCTGGCCGACCAGCGAGGAGATCTACAAGCTGATGAAGTTCGCGATGAACGGCAAGGCCTTCCGCAAGAACTACGACAAGGTCAAGGGCGACCCCGGCAAGCTGTGGGAGAAGATCAAGGGCGTCTCATCGGGCAAGGACAGCAATGTGTACTCGTGGCCCCAGAGCACCTACATCGCCGAGCCGCCTTTCTTCGCCGACTTCACGATGGCGCCGAAGGCGCTGGTGGCCGGCGTGCAGGGCGCGCGCATCATGGGTCTGTTCGGCGACAGCATCACCACCGACCACATCAGCCCCGCCGGCAGCTTCAAGGACACGACGCCGGCCGGCAAGTACCTGCTCGAGCACGGCGTGCTGAAGGCCGACTTCAACAGCTACGGCGCGCGCCGCGGCAACCATGAAGTGATGATGCGCGGCACCTTCGCCAACGTCCGGGTCAAGAACCTCATGATCCCGGCGCAGGCCGACGGCAGCCGGGTCGAGGGCGGCTACACGCTCTACCAACCCGGCGGCGAGCAGATGCCGATCTACGACGCCGCGATGAAGTACATCGCCGCCGGCACGCCGACGGTGGTCTTCGCCGGCGAGGAGTACGGCACCGGCTCCAGCCGCGACTGGGCCGCCAAGGGCACCGCACTGCTGGGCATCAAGGCCGTGGTGGCGCGCAGCTTCGAGCGCATCCACCGCAGCAACCTCATCGGCATGGGCGTGCTGCCGCTGCAGTTCAAGCCCGGCGACTCGTGGCCGGGCCTGGGCCTGAAGGGCGACGAGACCGTCGACGTGGTGCTGGCCGACGAGGTGCAGCCGCTGTCCGACGCCAAGCTGGTGATCACCGGGGCCGACGGCACGCGGCGCGAGCTGACGGTGACGCTGCGCATCGACACCGCCATCGAGGTCGACTACTACAAGCACGGCGGCATCCTGCCCTTCGTGCTGCGCCAGCTGCTGGCGGCCTGAGCGCCGGCGCCGTCCGCCCCGTCGCCGCGCCATCAAGCCCCGGCCCGGGCGGCCGAAAACCCGGCGAACCGCCATGTTGACGTCCGCCCCCTTCGACCCCGACGCCGAACGCGCCCGCATCGCCCAGACGCTGCTGCGCAGCGCCGGCCGCCTGATCCTGGGCCGGCGCGAGCGCGAGATCGTGGCCGGCATCTGCGACGAGCTGACCCGCATCACGCCCCACATCCGGCTCGCCTGGACCTGGTTCGGCCCCGACGATGCCGCGGCGATTGCGCCGCAGGTCTGCGCCGGGCCGGCAGCCGACTACGCGCACAGGCTCGTCATCCGGCGCAACCCGCTCACCGAGCGCGGGCCGGCTTACCGGGCGCTGAAGGGCCAGCCCGTCGAGCCGTTCCAGGTGTCGCCGCGCTCGCTGTACGGCCCCTGGCGGCAGGTCGCCATCGAGCATGGCGTGCGCAACGCGCTGGCGCTGACGCTGCCCTCGGGGCTGGCGGGCACGGGCGGCCTGTTCGTGCTGTACGCCGACCTGCCGGACTACTTCGAGCGCGTGGGCGTGAGCCTGTTCGAGAGCCTGGCCGATCTGTTCGGCTCGGTGCTGACCCTGGCCGCCGAACGCCAGGCGCTGGAGCGCACGGCCTACCACGACGCCCTGACCGGCCTGCTCAACCGCCACGCGCTGCCGCTGGTGGAGCGCCGGGTGCACCGCGAGACCGGCTTCGCACCGCCGGTGGCGCTGCTGCTGGTCGACCTGGACCACTTCAAGCGCCTCAACGACTGCCGGGGCCATGCCGGCGGCGACCAGGTGCTGCAGGCGGCCGCGCAGGCGCTGCGCAGCGGCCTGCGCCGCGGCGACGAGGCCCTGCGCTGGGGCGGCGAGGAGTTCCTGCTCTGCCTGCCCGGCAGCACGCTGGCCGACGCCGCCCGGGTGGCCGAGAAGCTGCGCCTGGCGGTGGCCGCCCTCGAAGCCGGGGGCGCCGTCACCTGCTCGATCGGGGTGGCCGAGCTGGCGCCGCAAGAAGCGCTGGCCGATGCCGTCACGCGCGCCGATGCCGCGCTCTACCGGGCCAAGGCTGAGGGCCGCAATCGCGTCGTCACCACCGGGTAGGCGGGCTGCGGCCCCGGCGCCCGGGCCGCAGGCGGGCGCTCAGGGCGTCCTGGCTGCCGGGCGGCTGACGCGCTCGAAGAAGTCGTGGATGCCGGCGTCGCCCATCGAGCGCGCATCGGCCAATTCGCCGCCGCGGGTGGCGTACAGCACCTGGCCGGTCGGCGAGACCACGGCCACCGCCGGGATGCCCTTCTTCAGCGGCACGCCGTAGCTGGCCGCGATGTCCAGGTTGTGGTCGAAGCGCCCGACATCGACCTTCACGACGCGGAAGTCGCGCGCGATCAGCGGCGCGCTGGCGCCGGTGTGGAGCGCCAGGTCGAGCACGCGGCAGTCGGGGCACCAGTCGGCGCCGAAGACGATCAGCACCGGCACCTTGGCCAGGGCCGCCGCCGTCATCGCCTGCCGGATGTCGCGCTGCGCATCGGCCTGCGCGTCGTAGGCCGGCGCGGCCCGGGCAGGCAGCCCCGCCAGGGCGGTGCAGGCGATCAGCCCGCCCAGGGCCCGCCGTCGCAGACGTGTTTGCATGGTGCTTCCTTCACGTGGGGGATCGAAAGGGGCGTGGGCCGGTTCGGCGTCAGCGGCCGCGCAGGAACAGCGCGTCCAGCTCCTTCAGCGTCACCTGGCGCCAGGTCGGGCGGCCGTGGTTGCAGGTGTCGGCCCGCTCGGTGGCTTCCATCTCGCGCAGCAGCGCGTTCATCTCCTCGAGGGTCAGGCGCCGGTTGGCGCGCACCGCGCCGTGGCAGGCCATCGTGGCCAGGATGTCGTCGCGCGCGCGCTGCACGATGCGGCTGGCGCCGCCGCTGTCGGGGTGCGCCAGCTCGGCGAGCACCGAGCGCGTGAGCTCGGACAGGTCGGCATCGGGCAGGGCCGCCGGGCGGCTGCGCACCACCAGCGTGGCCGCCGCCAGCACGCCCACGTCCAGGCCCAGCGCCAGCAGGGTGGGCTGCTCGGCTTCGGCGGTGGCGACTTCGGCCGCGGTCGCCGCCAGCGTCTGCGGGATCAGCAGCGGCTGCGCCGGCAGCACGGCATCGGCGGCAGCCGCGCGCTTCAGGCGCTCGTAGACGATGCGCTCGTGCGCGGCGTGCATGTCGACCACCACCAGGCCCTGCGCGTTCTCGGCCAGCACGTAGGCGCCGCCGATCTGCGCCAGCGCGCGGCCCAGCGGCCAGGCCCCGGCCGGCGCCGCGGGCTCGGGCCGCGGCACGGGCCAGGGGGGCCGGGGCTCGCGCGCGACCAGCGGCGCCTCGGCGAGCGCGAGCGCCCCCTGCCAGGCAGAGGCCTGGGGGGACACCGACGCCGGCGCCGGCGCCTGCATCGGCGCCAGCACGGGTGCGTGCCCCGGTGCAGGCTCCGGGACGACCCCGGCCAGCGCCCGCGTGGGGGCCAGCGCGTCCTCGACCGCGTGGCGCAGCGCCTGGTGCACGGCGCGGCTGTCGCGAAAGCGCACCTCGACCTTGGTCGGGTGCACGTTCACGTCGACCAGCTCGGGCGCGATGCCCAGGAACAGCGCGTAGGCCGGCTGGCGGCTGCCGTGCAGCTGGTCTTCGTAGGCCGAGCGCACGGCATGCGCCAGCAGCCGGTCGCGCACGAAGCGCCCGTTCACGAACAGGTATTGCAGGTCGGCGCGGGTGCGTGCGGCCTCGGGCCGGCCCACGCGGCCGGCGATGGCCAGCGGCCCGCGCGAGGCTGCCAGCGCGCCGCTGTCGGCCATGAAGTCGGGGCCCAGCACGTCGGCCCAGCGGGCGGGCGCCGCGGCGGGGCGCCACTGCGCGATCAGCCGCGCCTCGTGCCAGACGGTGAAGCCGACCTCGGGCCGCGCCAGCGCGTGGCGGCGCACGGCCTCCAGCGCATGCGCCAGCTCGGTGGCATCGGTCTTGAGGAACTTGCGCCGCGCCGGCGTGCTGAAGAACAGCTCCTGCACCTCGACCGTGGTGCCCACGGCGCGCGCGGCCGGGGCGATCTCGCCGTCCTGCGCGTTCAGGCGCCAGCCGTGCGGGGCGTCGTCGGTGCGGGTGAGCAGCGTCACCCCGGCCACCGCGGCGATGGCCGCCAGGGCCTCGCCCCGGAAGCCCATGGTCGACACCGATTCGAGCTCGGCCAGGCTGGCGATCTTGCTCGTGGCGTGGCGCTTCAGCGCCAGGGGCAGGTCTTCGCGGGCGATGCCGCTGCCGTCGTCCTCGACCACGATGGCGCGCACGCCACCGGCCACCAGGCGCACCACGATCTGGCGCGCGCCGGCGTCCAGCGCGTTGTCGAGCAGCTCGCGCACCACCGAGGCGGGGCGCTCCACCACTTCGCCGGCGGCGATCTGGCTGATCAGGGTGTCGGGCAGCTCGCCGATGCGCCGCCGCACGGGCGGGGGCAGCGGCAGGACCAGATCGTTCATCGCAGGATTGTAGAAGTCACCCTGTCAGGTTTGACGGTAGGAACGCCTCTTGCTCGCGGGCAGAATGGACAGGCACCCGAGGGCTCGAGCCGCGGGGCCACGTTGGGGAATCGAATGCTTTCTTTTTTTGCGGAGCTGGTGACGCGCAGCGACGAGGACCGGCGCGGGTTCGAGACCCACCCGGTGGTGGTGGCCGCGGTGGCCGACGGCATGGCGGTGGAGCGCTACCGCGCGCTGCTGCTCGAGCTGTACCACGTGGTCTGGAACTTCAACCCGGTGTGCGCCGCCGCGGCCAGCCGCATGGGCGACCCCGCGCACGAGGCGCTGCAGCCGATCCGCCACTTCCTGTACGAGCACATGCACGAGGAGGCCGGCCACGAGACCTGGGTGCTGAACGACCTCGAGGCCATCGGCGTGGCCCCCGAGGCCGCCCGCGCGCACGCGCCGGCGGCACACACGCTGGCGCTGAACGGCTACAACTACTGGGCCGCCGACCGGCGCCACCCCTGCTCGGTGCTGGGCATGCTGTACGCGCTGGAGGTGATCGCGTCGGTGTACGGCGGGCCGTTCGCCAGCGCGATCCGCGAGTCGCTGCTGCTCGACGGCGACCGCGGCGTCTCGTTCATCGACTCCCACGCCACCATGGACGCCCAGCACATGGCCGACCTGCGCAAGGTCCTCAACCAACTCGATGGCGAGGCCGCGCTGCAGGCCGTGGTGGAATCGGTGCGCGTGAACTTCCACCACTTCACCCGCATCATCGAGGCGATCTAGGGCCCCCGCGTGTCGCTTTATCCCACGCCCGCCGTTGGCGTTGCCGGCCTGCTGGGCCGGCCGTACAAGACGATCCGCCTGGAGTGGAGCTCCGAGCTGCGCCTGCTGCGCGTGCGCACCTGCGTGCGGCCCATCCAGTGCTACAGCCTGGCGGCGATGGGCGAGCTGCAGCAGATGCTGTCCGACATCAGCGCCAACCCGGGGCTGGTGCGCCACTTCGTGATGACCTCGGACGTGCCGCGGGTGTTCAACTTCGGCGGCGACCTGGCGCTGTTCGTGCTGCTGGTGCGCGCCGGCGATGTCGATTCGCTGCGGCTGTACGGCCGGCGCTGCGTCGACCTGGTGTGGTGGATGGAAAACGCCGCCAGCCTGGGCGTGCACACCACCGTGCTGTCGCAGGGCGACACCCTGGGCGGCGGGCTCGAGTCGGTGCTGCCCTTCCACCGCATCATCTTCGAGCGCGGCGCGCAGGCCGGCTTCCCCGAGGTGCTGTTCAACTTGTTTCCGGGCATGGGCGCCTGGGACTTCACCATCCGCAAGGCCGGCTTCGCGGTGGCCAACGAGATGATCCTCTCGGGCCGCCTGTACAGCGCCGAGGAGCTGCACTACCGGCGCGTCATCGACGTGGTGGTCGACGACGGCCAGGGCGAGGCCGCCATCGAGCAGGTGGTGCGCGAGGTCGACCCCCGCCACCGCGGCGTGCTGGCCGCCCTGCGGGCCCAGCGCCTGGCCGCGCCGATCCGCTACGAGACGCTGCTGGCCATCGTCGACCAGTGGGCCGAGAGCGCGCTCGGCCTGACCGACCGCGACCTGCGGCTGATGGAGCGCCTGGCGCGCGCGCAGGCGCGCAAGGCCGGCGGCGCCGACGAAGGCGCGGTCGAGGAGATCAAGCGGCTCGAGCTCGAGCAGGCCTGGGGCGACCGCCGCACCGGCTTCGACCGCCGGGCCGGCAGCCCCGACGACCGCCGCGTGCGCACCTGAGGCTCAGGCGGCGTGCCGCCGCGCGACCCAGAAGGTGGCGCCTTCGGGGCCGTAATGCTCGGCGTGCGGCACCTCGCGCGCCAGCTCGAACCCGGCTCCGGCCACGATGCGCCGGGTGTGGCCTTCGCAGGTGAGCGCGAACTCGCCGCTGACCACCAGCGCCTTCACGGCGAACGGGTGCGTGTGCGTGGCCACGCGCTGGCCCGGCGCCCACTCGCGCACCAGCACCTCGTCGAAGCCCTGGGCCAGGGCCTGGTGCCTGAATTCCTCGAAGGTCTGGGTGTTCATGCGCATCGTCCTTGCAGGAGGTGACCGGGCCCCGAGCCTACATGCTGCGCCGGTACTGCCCGCCGACCTCGAACAGCGCATTCGTGATCTGGCCCAGGCTGCAGCAGCGCACGGCGTCCATCAGCACCTCGAACACGTTGGCGTTGTCGATCACCGCCTGCTGCAGGCGCTGCAGCATCGCCGGCGACTCGGCCGCATGGCGGGCGTGGAAGTCGCGCAGCCGCTGCAGCTGGCTCTGCTTCTCGGCTTCGGTGCTGCGTGCCAGCTCGATCGGGCCGCCGGCGGCCTCGCCGTTCGGGTTGCGGAAGGTGTTGACGCCGACGATCGGATATTCGCCGGTGTGCTTGAGCATCTCGTAGTGCAGGCTCTCTTCCTGGATCTTGCCGCGCTGGTAGCCGGTCTCCATCGCACCCAGCACGCCACCGCGCTCGGCGATGCGCTCGAACTCGGCCAGCACCGCCTCTTCCACCAGCTCGGTCAGCTCGTCGATGACGAAGGCGCCCTGGTTCGGGTTCTCGTTCTTCGCCAGCCCCCACTCGCGGTTGATGATGAGCTGGATCGCCATCGCGCGGCGCACGCTCTCCTCGGTCGGCGTGGTGATCGCCTCGTCGTAGGCGTTGGTGTGCAGGCTGTTGCAGTTGTCGTAGATCGCGATGAGCGCCTGCAGCGTGGTGCGGATGTCGTTGAACGCGATCTCCTGCGCGTGCAGACTGCGGCCGCTGGTCTGCACGTGGTACTTCAGCTTCTGGCTGCGTTCGTTGGCGCCGTAGCGCTCCTTCATCGCCACCGCCCAGATGCGGCGCGCCACCCGGCCCAGGACCGTGTACTCCGGGTCCATGCCGTTGCTGAAGAAGAAGCTCAGGCCGGGCGCGAAGTCGTCCACGTGCATGCCGCGGGCGAGGTAGGCCTCCACGAAGGTGAAGCCGTTGCTGAGCGTGAAGGCGAGCTGGCTGATCGGGTTGGCGCCCGCCTCGGCGATGTGGTAGCCGCTGATGCTCACCGAGTAGAAGTTGCGCACGTCGTGGTGCACGAAGTACTCGGCGATGTCGCCCATCACCTTCAGGCTGAACTCGGTGCTGAAGATGCAGGTGTTCTGGCCCTGGTCTTCCTTCAGGATGTCGGCCTGCACCGTGCCGCGCACGTT
>VFSW01013668.1_pt1 | contig 11271 bp, 12 predicted proteins | sample 5358111 | NCBI WGS metagenome assembly VFSW01 (sample SAMN11554181, study PRJNA540505) | mine drainage metagenome | isolation source: sediment from site ElyBrook_90M | place: USA: Ely Copper Mine, Vershire, VT | collected 2017 | reverse complement strand
GGCGATTGATATCGTAGGAATATTTTGCGCGGCCCGAGGATTTCACGGGGCCGTCGATTCTCTTTTCTCGCTTGCCAATGAGTGCGCGACGATTCGCGGGAGGCCAATGATAGTCAGCCATTAGGCTCGCCCTCCTTTCGACTTCATCGTTTTTGCCGCTTCCAATACAGCTTCTCGAATTCCCATGTATGTTCCGCAGCGGCAAAGATTGCCGCCGAGCGATTTTTGCAATCCTTCATGCGTGGGATTCGGTTCGTGCTCGACGTATGCGGTGCACGCCATCACGAAGCCCGGCGTGCAGAAACCGCACTGCTGCGCGTCATTGTTCCAAAATGCCTGGGACATCGGATGCAAGCCTTCCTTGGGTTCAAGGCCCTCGATCGTGGTGATGTCGTGTCCCTGCGCGTCGATGGCCAGAGTGGTGCAGGAGTAGACGGCGCGGCCGTCCAAATGCACGGTGCAAGCGCCGCACGTCCCGCGGTCGCAGACTTTCTTCGCGCCCGTCAGGTCCAGATGATTTCGCAGCGCGTCGAGGAGCATAACTCGGGGCTCCAGATTCAATTTCCGGATCTGCCCGTTGATTTTCAGGGTTATCGGGACTTCGCCGGGACCAACCACTCCGCCGGCCATGCCGCCGATTTGTGGCCGCGGGGCAGCTTCGAGCACGCGATCCGCAAGCAGCGCTCCGGCCGAGGCCGCCACACTGGCGATTCCGGCACCTTTAATGAAGCTGCGTCGGGACAGATCTCGCAGCTTCTTTTCCTGAGCGCTCTTTTCGCCCTTCTCGTCGGGTTCTTCTGCGCCGTTCGGGCGCGGCTTATCTTCATTCGACGACATCAATGCACCCCCTGCGGTCAAAAATCAAAATATGAATAGCGTTTCGGTAGGAATGCTGTGCGGGTCGGGCTCGAGGAATCGTTCGAGTCGTTGCCTGAGTCACTGCCTGAATCACGGCGGGTTCCCTCAGAACGTCGCGGCTATGATAGTTTCAGCGTGCCGCGAAAGTCAAAGGCTTAGTCGGTCGTGTAGTGACTCGGTTTCAGGCTACCGCATTTATCGGGAGTTTGCCCCTTCGACGGGTATCTCATTTGCGATAATTTCCGAGTTGCCGACCACTCGTCCAGAGTCATTGAATCCGCCATGCGTCGATGGGAGCGGCGAGGCCCGTGTTGCCATATATACGAGTTGCCTGTTATGCGGCCAGTGAGCGATGATTCTTTGGCATGAAGCTGATCAGTGATTCCAAATGCGACCGATGTTATCGTAGATTTGCTCAGCCAATTCGCCGATCATGGGACGAGCGCCGAATGCGATCCCATACCCGTATGCTTTTCTTCAGGGTCCCCTCCGACGCGGTGAGTGGATCTTGTTTTTCCTGGCGCGGTCCGCACATGAACACGGTCCCTCATGGACGCGGGCGCACATGAACATACTCGACCTCGTGGTTGGTAAGCCCATCAAAACCAGTGACGAACGCGCCGAGCAGATCGGCGCCGTGCAGGGCATCCCGATCTTTGGCCTCGACGCGCTCAGCTCGGCAGCTTACGGCCCGGAAGCAGCCCTCAGCCTTCTGATTCCCCTTGGCCTTCTTGGCGTTCGGTACATCATTCCGATCAGCGCTGCCATCATCACGCTGCTCGTGATCGTGTACTTCTCCTATCGCCAGACCATCGCCGCCTATCCCTCCGGTGGCGGCTCCTATACCGTAGCGCGCTTCAACCTTGGAGCACCTGCAGGCCTGCTTGCCGCAGCTGCTCTCCTCGCCGATTACATTCTGACTGCCGCCGTGGGTATTTCCGCGGGAGTTGGCGCCCTGGTCTCGGCCGTTCCGTCTTTGCTACCGCATACGGTTTCCATTTGCGTCGGCATTCTTGTCATCATCACCATCGTGAATCTGCACGGCGTGCGCGAAGCTGGCCTGGCCTTCGCGGTTCCCACCTATCTCTTTGTTGGCACACTTCTCATCACTATCGTCGCAGGCCTCCTCCGTGTATTTCTCAGCGGCGGGCATCCGACGCCGGCAACTCCTCTTCCGCCCCCGCCGGCCCTCACCGAAGGCGTCAGCTTCTGGCTGCTGATGAAGGTTTTCGCCAGCGGTTGCACGGCTTTGACCGGCGTAGAGGCCGTCAGCAACGGCGCAAAGGCCTTCCGCGAGCCCGCGGTGAAAAACGCGCAGCGTACTCTCACGGTGATCATTTTTATCTTGGCGGTAATGCTGGCGGGAATTTCCTATCTCGTGAAGGCTTACGGCATCACTGCAACTGAGCCGGGCCAGGCTGGCTACCAGAGCCTGCTCTCCATGCTCATCGCCGCCGTTTTCGGCAGAGGCACATTCTACTACCTGACTATCGTTTCAATTCTTTTCGTTCTCTCGCTCTCCGCCAATACCGCGTTTGCCGATTTTCCGCGTGTTTGCCGCGCCATCGCTCAAAATAACTATCTGCCGCATGCCTTCGGATACCGCGGGCGACGCCTCGTCTATACTTACGGCATCGTCGTCCTAGCGATTCTCTGTGGCAGCCTTCTCATCTTTTTCGGCGGCGTTACCGATCGGCTCATCCCTCTCTACGCCATCGGCGCTTTTCTGGCCTTCACGCTCTCGCAATCCGGCATGGTCATGCACTGGCGGAAAAACCGGGGTCCGCATTGGGTGAAGAGCGCATTCGTCAACGGGCTCGGGGCCTTCGTCACCGGCATTACCGTGGTCGTTGTGCTGGTCGCAAAATTCGCTGCCGGCGCCTGGATTACGCTGCTTTTTATTCCGTTGACGATTGCTTTCTTCGTGGCCGTCCGCCGCCACTACCACTCCGTAAAGGTCCTCACCACGTGCAAGGTTCCCGTTCAAGCAACCAGCCCCAGCCAGCCTCCCATCGTTGTCATTCCCATCGACCGCTGGAGCAGCATCACCCGCCAGGGAATTGAATTTGGCGCACGGCTTTCACCGGAAGTGATCGCTCTGCACGTCGAGCCCAACGAGCACTCCGAATTGCTTCACGACGACTGGGAGCGCTACGTTGAGCAACCCTTCCGCGCAGCTGGCAAGGAGCCGCCCACGCTCCGGGTCCTGCCTTCACCCTACCGCTTTATCATCATTCCCGTCGCGCAGTTCGTTCTCGACCTTTCGAAAAACCATCCTGATCGCAGCATTATCGTGGTCATACCCGAGCTCGTGGAAGACAAATGGTATGAATACTTTCTTCACAATCAGCGTGGCCGGCTTCTGGAATGGGTGCTGCTCGCACGCGGCAATGAACAGATCTTTACTGTGAGTGCGCCCTCGTACGTTGAGATGCGAAGCTGATTTCATCTGGAGGCTGAGGATGATGATCAGGAAAAGTTCCCGGGCGGACTTTGTGCGTCGAGACGAGACGCGTATTGCCTGCCAAGCCCAACCCGACCGCCTTGGCGATTGTTCCCGAGTGACGGGCTACTCAGAAGTAATCCAATTGGACGATAAGCTGGATAATCGGAAACTAACCTACTACGTTAATCTGAGTCACTGCTGACGACTGCCCGGCTGTTTCTCAGCGAAGCGAGGTAGGGCTTTTGGCGCGACGAACGCAGACCGCCGGCGCGCTCGCCTGTGTGGTGGCGCACAATTTCCGTGGCAATGCAGCGATCCGGGTGCAAAATGGGCGCGGACCGAATTTTTGTTATGGAGGAATCGAGATGATCGAGCGGAAGCGGTGGCTTCTTGTGACGGCGCTGGGCACAATTTTGCTGATTCCGGGATTTGCAATTTCGAAGGGCAGGACGGGTAGCCGCCAGAACGCCGCGCCCGCCAAGGCCGATTCTACGAAGCCTGGCGCGCCTCATGCGTCACTCGCAAAGCTGGCCGGCGACTATACCAGAGTCATAAAGTTCGTCGGACAAACAGGCGCGGCCGCCGCACCTTCGTCGGGCACAGCCAAAATTTCCGTCGTGCTCGGCGGCAGATTCATTCTGGAAGAAAGTACGGACACGGTTTTTGGCCGGCCCGTCGAGGGTTTGCGTCTCTACGGCTATAACAACGCCACGAAGCAATACGAAATGGTCCGCATGTACACGATGTCGACCGGCATGACAATGATGAAGGGCACGAGCAACGACGACGGGAAGACGATCGACTTTGTTGGTGACACGGAAACTGCAGGGGCCGGCAAGGTGGCGCTGCACGCGCAACTTCGCCAAGTCAGTGACGATGAATTCGACGTCGTGTTGTCAACGGCTGGAGCGGATGGCAAAGAATCGGCGTTCCAGGAAACGGATTACACGCGAAAGAAATAGGTTCCGCTGTGTTGGACTTGCTCAGCATCGGAGCTCTGAATCTTTACGCAGCGGTCTGACGCGGAACCCGGGGCGCAACGAACGGCTCGATGCACGCGTCCAATAAGTTACAAAGGGCATCTAACTCAAAGCAGTGGAAATTTAGGCTGCCGAGCGCAATACTTGAAGTGGATAGACCAATGAAGGCGGGCCTTTGCCAATCAATCAGCCGCGGATTGCGCTTTCGTTGCCCGAAATGTGGCGAGGGCCGCGTCTTTTCGAGCTTCTTCAAGATGCGCGATGAATGCTCGGTATGCGGGCTGTCATTTTATCCGGAATCGGGTTATTACGCGGGCGCGATGTATTTGGATTACGTGCTCTCCGCCGGAATTTTTCTGGCGATTTTCGTTCCCACTTTGTTTATGCCCGACCTGACGCATCTTTCCTACATGACGAAAAATCTTCTGTGGATCGCGTTCGGAACTGTGGTGTGTCTTGGGATGGCGCGTCCATCGTATAGCTTGTGGCTCGCGGTGGATTACTGGATTGCGCCGTGGAATCCAGAGCCGCCGAAAAAGAACGACGATGACACACTCGAACTGCCGCTGGTCAGCCTGGTGATTCGCACGGATAACGACGAGCCGCACCGGGGCACAAGAAACCGCTGGGAAAACTAGAAGTACTTGCCGTTCCGCCGTTGCAGTGAAATTTCCCCGTTGAAACGCTTCCCATTTATCGAGCTGACGGTTCTGGAATTCTTTTTGTTCCCCGTAATTCCGCGTCGGTGTATTTGATGTCACTCTTCGCGAATGCGAAGAAACCCCACGAGCCGTACTTCTGCTGCAACTCGGGCAGCACGGCATCCACAAGCGCATCCCCGGATTTGCCGTCTGCCTGTGCCTTCTGAATAAAAGCGCGCAAGTCCACCAGGTAACCGCGAAAATCGCGGACGTCCGCTGCATGGCCGGGTTCGTTTCCGTGGCCGGGGACGAATGTGGCGGTTGGATAGTCGGAAAGAAGTGTATCGAGAGTGGCGATCCAGGGTTTTGTGGAGGCATCGATCAGATTCGGCAGCGTGTGATTCCAAAACAAATCGCCGCAGAAGACGACGTTCGCGGAAGAATCGTAGACGATTGAATCGCCCCCGGTATGGCCAGGCAGCGAACGGACGAGCATCGCGCGGCGGTCAAGGTACAACGCGACACCGTGCTTATAAGTGACGGAGGGCAGGCCAAGCGATTCCACTTCTTCTTTTTGCTGCGCGGTGATTTTCGGGCCGAAGAATTTCGCGTTCTCGGTGCGCTCCCATGAGCGGACATTTTCCTGCGCCAGGATTGTTGCGCCGGCATTGGCAAAGATGCTGTTGCCCGCGACGTGGTCGATGTGATAGTGCGTGTTGACGACGAATCGAACCGGCAAGTTTGTCTTTTTGCGGATTTCATCCAGCAGCGTTTGCGCGGCGGCGACGTTTTCGAACGTGTCGACGACCGCTACGCCATCGGAGCCGATCACGAAGCCGGCGTTCGCGCCGGAGCGCGCGGATTTCGCGGCAGGATTGTCGATCGCGGCCCACGCGCCATTGCCGAGATCGTGAAGCGTGAACGGCGCAACAGACGCGGGCGATTGCGCCTGCTGATCCTTTGGCGCGCCGAATCCAAAGTTGCACAGCAGAATTGCAAACGCAAGAAAAGCACTTCGCATCGCCGTCTCCTTAGAGATTCTTCAGAAAAAATTCCGTGATGCGCTCGAAGATCTGGATGCGCGCCGGGCGATCTGAAATCGGGTGGCCGCGTCCGGGAAAAATCATCAGAGCGGCCGGATATTTTCCCGCAGCGATGAAGCCATTGAGCATTTCAGAGGTGTTTGCGAAATGAACGTTGTCGTCGCCGGTGCCGTGGACTTCCATCAGCTGCGTCTGCAAATGCGACGCGTAGGTGACGGGAGACGAATCCTTGTAGCCTTCGGGATTTTCCTGCGGCGTGCCCATGTAGCGCTCGGTGTAAATCGTGTCATAAAGCTTCCAGTCGGTGACCGGCGCGACGGAGACAGCGGCCTTGAAAGTATCGGGGGCGTTCAAGATGGAATAGAGCGTCATGTAGCCGCCGTAACTCCAGCCCCAAATGCCGATGCGCGACGGATCGACGAAATTTTGCGACGTGAGCCAGCGCACGCCCGCGAGCTGGTCCTGCAACTCGATTTTGCCGAAGTGATGGTACAGAGGCGTTTCGAAAACATGGCCGCGTCCGTAGGAACCGCGATTATCGAGCGTGAAAACAATGTAGCCTTTCTCGGCCATCAATTCATGCCAGAGGAAATTCACACTACCCCATGCATTGCGCACTTCCTGGGCGTGCGGGCCGCCGTAAACGTTGATCAGCACCGGATACTTGCGCGACGCGTCGAAATTGCGCGGCAGAATCATCATGGCGTGAAGAGGCGTGCCGTCGTCGGCATTGACGGTGAAAAATTTTACAGGCGATAAATCGTAGCCGGCGAGCTCGGCGACTTTGTTTTCGTCGAGAGCGGCGACGCGCGTGCCGTCGATACGGTCAAGATCCTGGCGGGGCGGCGTCATCGAGGTGGAAAATGTGTCGACGAAGTATTGCGCGTTGGGCGACATTTCAACGGAATTTGTCCCCGCATCGCGCGTGACGCGTGTGAGGCGCTTGTCAGCGAGAGAAAGGCGATACAGCTGCGTTTCGGTAACGTTGTCTCTGTTCGTGACGAAATAAACGTAGCCGCGGGACTCGTCGACAGCCAGACCGTTCTCACCGCCGGGGCCGAAACCGGAGATGTCCGAAATTTGCCAGTCGCCGCTGGTAAGTTGTTCGATTTCCTTGCCGCCGATGCTGTAAAGATAGAGGTGGCGGTAGCCGGTGCGTTCGCTGGACCACAGGAATTTCGAGCCATCGGAGAAGAAATAGAGGTCTTCGCTCAGGTTGATCCAATATTTATCCGTTTCGGAGAGAATGATTTTCGAGGCGCCGCTCGAAGCATCGGCAAACATCAAATCGAGACGATTCTGCGCCCGGTTCAGGCGCTGGATCGCGAGTTGCTGCGAATTCGGCAACCACTTCACGCGCGGAAGATAAATGTTCGTGTTGGAGCCCGTGTCCATCCATGTGGTGTCGCCGCCATTCACGGAAATCACGCCGACGTGCAGAATCGGATTCGGGCTGCCCGCCTGCGGGTAACGCGTGGTCAAAGTTTCACCCGTCATCGAGGCCATATCGATGATGGGGTACGGCGTCACAGGGCTTTCGTCGAATTGCAAGTAGGCAATGCGTTTTGAATCGGGCGACCACCAATACGCTGTACCGAGATCGAGTTCCTCGGGATAAACCCAGTCGACTTGGCCTTTGCGCAATGATTCCTTGCCGCCGGTCGTAACGGCGTGGGACTCGCCGGTGGCGACGTTCACAACCCAAATATTGTAGCCGCGCGTGTAGCTGACCCATTGGCCATCGGGAGAAAATTTCGGGTCTCCGAGGTCCTCGTTCCCGGCGATAAGTTTTTTTGCCTAGCCGCTTTCGGTATTGAAGAGCACAAGATTTCCGCCACCGATGAAAAGCAGCGACTTGCCGTCGGGCGACCACAAATAGCGCGCGGCGGTGGCACGGCCGAAACCGGTGCGCTGCGCAACTTGCTTTTTCGGCGGCGGCATCAGCGAGGCTAGTTTTTCGGCGGACACAAGGATGCGGCTCTGGCCGGTGGCCGCATCGATGACGACAAGGTCCATGCCGTCACCCGCGGAGCGGAAATAGCTGAGATGTTTACCATCGGGTGCCCATGCAACGCCGCGCAAGGTTTCTCCACTCAGGCTCGGTTCGCTGTAGAGCCGCTCGACGGTCAAATCTTTTGCGGCCGCTTGCGCTGTAGATTGCGCGAGTGCCGCCGGAATTGCAATCAGTGTGGCGCAAGCGAGCCAGGCGGCGTACGAGATTTTTGCGGCGTGTCTATTACGAGACGAATGCATTGATGCCTCCGGTGAAAGCGGGTCATTCTATCTCGCGCGCCAAGATTGCGAAATGGGATTTCGAGACGCGGGGCGACAGGCTTTGCTCTGGAGGGCTATGCGAGCGGTTGATAGTAGCTAGGCCCTGCACAGGCGCGGCAAAGAGTTCGGCCGTTCGCGACGACCTGGCGATTGAAGTTGACGCCCTCGCCGCATTTTTCGCAGATGATGCGAGGCGTCTTGTAACCCGGCAAGTCCTCGGAGCGAATTTCGACGTGTACAGGCTGCGTTTCGAAAAGATCGGCGTCCGGAAGGCTGCGGTACGCCTTTTGCTGAGCTTGCTCTTTTTGAAGATCGGGGAACATTTCTCGAGCGCGGTCTTTTGAATCTTCTCGAGCAACGACGCGCACGCCGCGGCCGCTTTGCAAGTCGACGAACGTGGCGGCCATTTTTCCCCAGTCGAAGAATTTCAGGCTCCGTTTGCCGAGGCGGCAGCCGGTGACGAGCGCGATGGCGTCCGTGGCGCAGCGGTCGATTTCGATGTAGGTCACGAAGCGCTTGCGATCTCTCTCCGGATCATCAATTTTCAATCCGCGGAGCCCGAGCATGGCCATCCGCACGCCGAGGACTTGTCCGGCGCAAATGTGGCCGTGGGCTTGTGTGGCGAGTTCCAGATATTCATCGAGGGTTTTCATGGAAGGCTCTGCATGATGATACGGCGTACGTGACATGTGGGATATAAAAATGTGAATTCAGAATCCTGTTCGCCACGTTTGGGCGAAGAACTCGCGGCTAAGTAACCACAGCGGCTGACCGATTCCGACGATGAACGAGGAATGCGCCAATCGTGACGGCAACGCCGAGCGCGAATAGGCAGCCATCGCGGACCAGCGTCCATGCGTCCAACTTTTCATTCGGCCCGAAGCAGCCACAGTTGATCGCAAGATGCAGCGTATAAGAGCGGATCACAACAGCGTAGAAAAGCGCGAGTAACAGAGCGGAGGCCAGCGATACGTATCGTAATGCAAAGCCGGTGAGAAGCAGTATGCCGAGGCTCAATTCAATCCACGGCAGCGCGTGCGCAAACGGGCTGACCATGCGCGGCGGCAAAAGTTGATACGAATCCACCTGCATCGCAAAGAACGTCATGACAGGCCCAGCGAAGCGGGCGTGATTTTCAAAGATGCCAGCGTCCACGGCACGGCATTTTGCGGACGCAATTTCCCGTAGGCGGCCACGAGAAACACGACGGCAAGCGCCAGACGCCCAAGCAACAGCAGGAGACGGTTCAGGCTCCGGCGAGAAGATGACGTCATATCGATTATTTCTGGCTCAAAAGCTGATCGAAGAATTGCCGAAGAATTGGCCAGGAAATAACTCCCTGCATGGGCGGATATTGCTGGCCACGAGCGGAAATCACAATCGTGGGTGTGGCACGCACGGGCAGGAGTTCGCCTTCGGCCAAATCGCGCTGGATGGCTTCGTCGACCACACAGCCCTTAATCTGGCTCTGCGAGTTGCTCTCGCAGCCTTGCATCAAGCGCTCGACGCGCTTGAACTCCGCCGGCGTGAGGGCCGCCTGGACAAAGGGCTTGATAATTCCCTTGGGATTCTCCGTTCCATACTCCGACCATGCCATTTGATTGTCGAAGATGGCGCGCTCGACGGCCTCGAATTTTCCGATACGCGCGGCTGCATTCACCCAGCGCGCGGCTTGCCGGGAATACAGGTGGATCGTCAATGGGAAGTCACGGTGAATCAGGTACACCTTGCCGGACGCAACATAGTCGTCAATCAACGGCCGCAACGTTTGCTCGTACAACTCGCCGCACACGGGACATTCGTAATCGTCATAGACGATCATCTTGATCGGAGCGTTGGGATTGCCCAGCGACTTCTCGGCGGAGAGATGCTCCCACTCGGCGGGTGTTTGCGCCACGGACGGCGCAGCGCATAGCGCCAGACAGAAGCACATAGCCAGCGCCGCAGCGACAGGCATTAAGATTCGCAGCGGATGCCCATTCGAAATTTCATTGTTCCTTTTATTGTTCCATCGATAAGAGCGCATCATGGATTATTTTTGCCTTAGAATTTGGTCGAGAAACTGCTTCATCAAGGGCCACGAGATCACTCCGGCGGCAGGCGGATAAGATTGTCCGCGGGACGAGACGATGAACGTGGGCGTTTGCGGCACGGGAAGCAACTGCGCCGCCGCCATATCGTGCTGAATGTCTGCATCCACGGCGCAGCCAGCGATTTCGGCGTGCGAATCGCTTTCACACCCCTGCATCAATCGTTCCACACGCTTGAACTCGGCGGGCGGGAGCGCTGCCTGGACGAATTTCCTGATGTCGCCGTCGGCGCTGCCGTGTTCGCCCCAGACAGCTTGGTTATCGTAGAGGACGCGATCGACGGGTTCGAAATGGCCAATGCGCGAGGCGGCATTTGCCCAGCGCGCCGCTTCGCGCGAGTATTTGTGCAGAGGGAGCGGAAAATCCCGATGGACCAGATACACCTTGCCCGACGCCACGTAGTCATCAATCATGGGCCGCAGCGTGCCTTCGTAAAACCGGCCGCATGCCGGGCATTCATAATCGCTGAAAACTTCCACCTTGATCGGAGCGTTCGGATTGCCGAGCGATTTCGCAGCCGAAAGGCGAGCCCAATCCGCGGACGCATGTGAGTTCTGCGCCATGCTCGGCGGGGCGCATATTGCAACACCGAAGAGCAGGATTCCTGCAGCACACAATAAGGTCAAAGCTCTAAGGGAATGCCGATTCAAGTCTTCCTCCCCGCAAAGTAAATGGACCCGCATTCTAGCGCGATACGAGCGTATGTAACGCCGCAAATGCAACTGCATGTCGCCAAACAGAAACGGCAAGTATACTTCAGTTCAGATGCCGGGGGAGTAAGATTTGGGTGGCCGGGGTGCTCGCTGGCAAGGCCGGAGGCTAAGGCCCTACGAGGAGGCGCGCTAGAGTGAACTTGTTGGTGATGGCCTATAAGTCTAAGCGCTACATGCAAATGGTAGCCATCAACAAACTTGACAATGATGCGCTCAACATATAGAA
>VFSW01013667.1_pt1 | contig 11271 bp, 9 predicted proteins | sample 5358111 | NCBI WGS metagenome assembly VFSW01 (sample SAMN11554181, study PRJNA540505) | mine drainage metagenome | isolation source: sediment from site ElyBrook_90M | place: USA: Ely Copper Mine, Vershire, VT | collected 2017 | reverse complement strand
ACGGGGCGGCGCTCTCGCTGCCGTTCTCGCGCCCATCCTCGACTCTACCGAGGCCAAGCCCGCGTCCCCAGGAGTGGGGACGCTGCAAACAGGAGTATTCACGCCACGTCATTGCTCCACGCATTTCAGGAAGAGAGCCGGCCTGAGTATGCTTAAGTCGCATCCCCGTCCGGCTGTCTCTCCGGTTGACGTAGCTGTTCTGCTTTCGTATACTGAGCGGTAGGTATGAAGGCTTGCGCCTGCGATAGAATCCGGAAGGCCGCCATCGAGCTGTTCACGGAGAAGGGCTACGCCGCCTCCTCCACGCGCGAGATTTGTGAGCGCGCCGGCGTGACCAAGCCCGTCCTCTACTATCACTATCACAGCAATGAGCAGCTTCACCGCGAGCTCATTGGCGGCGCCTGCGAAGAGATGCTTGGCGAGCTCGCCTCGGCCGCGCAGCGAGGCGGCACGGCCAAGGAGAAGCTGATCAACGTTCTGGCAGCCGACTTCGCCCTAACCCGACGCGAGCCCGATCTTGCCACGCTGCACTTCCGCATGATCTTCACGGCGCGCCACGAGGGTTCCAGCGTCGATTTCGTGAAGATTGGCACGGATTGGGTCAACCTCCTGGCCGGGATCGTCCGGGAGGGCGTCCGCAAGAGAGAGTTGTACGGGAGTCCGCTCAAGATCGCCGAAGCCATTCTCGGTGTCCACATGATCTACACGATGAGCTACCTCCTGCGCGGCAAGCCCCGCCTTGACCGCAGGTTGGCGCGGCGGATCATGGATCTTCTTTGGAGAGGTTGCGGACGGAATCACAGGATTCGGTAGGTAGAAATGAGACTCTGGTTTTTGCTTGTCTTGGCTGTTTGTGTTCCCGCGGCGGCTCAGCAAGCCGCGGAGAAGGAAACCGTAACGTTGGAAGAGGCCGTCCGGCTGGCGATCGACCGCCACCCCGATGTGGGCAAGGCTCGCGCGGCCTCGGACGTTTTGAAGGGTAAGATCCGCGAGGTGCGCGCGCAGGCTCTGCCGGACGTTAGGATTATCGCCGACGGTGCGCGGGCGCGAGACCCTGGCCTGTTGAACTCCTCGGGAATCGACAAGTTCCCCCCGGAATTGCAGGATGCGCTGACCCCCACCGCCGTCAACCTCTTCGATTACAGCATTAACTTAAAACAGCCTCTCTACACCGCCGGAAAAGTCGGCACCGCGCTACGGCTGGCGTCGGTGGAAGCCGAAGGCGCTCTGGTCGATGTGGACCGCGCCGAGCAGGACCTGGCTTTGGAGGTCGTCAAGGCGTACTACGGGTTGTTGTGGGCCGAACGAGACCGGGAACTGGTGGCGGCCACGCAGGATCAGCGCAAACTGCACGCCGAAATGGCCCGGACGAGGTTCAAGAACGGAGTCGCCACCGAGGTAGATGTTCTCCGGTCGGAAGTGGCGGTGGCCAACGGCGCGCCGGAACTGGTGCGCGCGGATAACGCTATCCGCCAAGCACGCGCGCTCCTGAATTACTACATGGTCCGCCCGATCGACTTTCCCACCAGGACCCTCGACGAGTTTCCCGAGAAGCCCTGGGAAGAACTGAGCGCCGACGCCCTGTTTCAGGAAGCCGCCCGAAGCCGGCCCGAGTTGCACCGTCTGCGCATTGCCGAGCAAAGCGCCGCGGCGCAGCTTCAACTGGCCAAAGCGGAGAACCGCCTGCGGGTGGATGCCACCGCGGGGTACGGCATCGTCTCCCGGCTTCCGAAAAACCTGATCGACTCGTTGTACCGCCGCTGGAGTGTGGGCGTCAGCCTCACGCTCCCGGTATTCGACGGATTCAAGCGCAGCGGGCGGAGGCAGCAGGCAGTCGCCAATCAGCGGGCCGCCCATCTGGAGCGGGAGAGAGTCGAGCAGCAGGTTCGGCTGGGCTTGCAGCAGGGAGGGGACGATCTCAAGGCCGCTCGCGAAACCATCACCGCCGCTCGCACCAACGTAGGGCAGGCGGAACGAGTTCTTTCGATGATGCAGGACAACTACCGCTTCGGCGCGGCCACGACGCTCGACATCGTCGACGCGCAGACCGCGGTTACCGTGGCTCGTACGAATCTCTTAAGCGGGTTGCACGATTATGCGATTGCCCGCGCGAATTTGCTTTGGACGCTGGGAAAGCGCCCATGGGAGTAGTCATGACAAATGCTCGGAGTGTTTCCTACGGGACTTATAACGTCGGGCTGGCGCTGCTGGCTCTCTTCGCCCTGCTCCCGGCCGGTTGCGGCAAGAAGCAGGCAGGCGCGTCCGTGAAGGTCGACGCCATGGCCGTCAGCGTGAAGACGGTGCGGATCGAGACCCGGCCTCTGCCGCTAACGGTGGTGGTCACGGGAACTCTGGTGTCGAACTCGGCCGTGGACGTCAAGGCTGAAACCACGGGCCGGCTGTTGCAGTTCGTCAAACAAGAAGGCGATCCGGTCTCGGCTGGGGAAACCGTTGCCACGGTGGACCAGGAAAACTACAAGATTGCCGTGCGGCAGGCGCAGGCGGCGGTACAAGTCGCCGACGCGGCGCTTGCCAGGACCCGCGTATTAGCAGCGCACGGCAAGTCCGAACTGGCGCGTTCGCAGAACCTGGTCCGCTCGGGCGGCATTACCGAGAAGGACCTGGAAGCGGCCCAGCTTGCAGACCGCGACGCCCAGGCGCAGGTGGCGGTTGCGGAGGCTCAATTGGCACAGGCGCGCGCGGCCCAGGATATGGCGGATAAACGTCTCCGCGATGCCGCGATTCGCGCGCCCGTCGGGGGCGTCATTCAGCGCAAGTACGTTAACCCGGGCGCTTATGTCGAACCCCCGACGATGGTCTTTTCCATCGTCGACAACCGGCAGCTCGAACTGGAGAGCCCGGTTCCAACGGCTCTGCTCGGCCAAATCCGCGCCGGCCAGAGGGTCACGTTTCAAGTGAACAGTTACCCAGACTCGAATTTCGAGGGCCGCGTCGCCGAAATCAATCCCGCCGTGGACGCCCTGACCCGCTCGGCGAAAGTGCGCGTCCGGGTGGACAATAGCAGCGGGAAGCTCAAGGCCGGCATGTTTGTCGAGGGAGAGATCCAGACGGGCGTCGAACAGCAGGCGATCATGGTGCCCGCCGGGGCCGTGTACCGCAGCGCGACTCCCGGTCAGGATTCATACGTGTTTGTGGTCGACGGCGGCAAGGCCGCGCGGCGCCCCGTCCAACTCGGCCGGGAAACGGACAACCGGTTGGAAATCACCTCCGGGTTGAAACCCGGTGATACGCTGGTGGCGGAGCAGCGCATCGAGCTTGCCGAAGGGGTCCGTGTGGCCCAGGGAAAGTAGGTCACCATGTTTCTCAGCGACCTTTCCATCAAGCAACCCGTGCTGGCCACCATGCTGGCCGTCACGCTCATGGTATTGGGGGTCTTCTCCTACCGGCGGCTCAGCGTAGACCTGATGCCGAACGTCGAGATCCCCGTCCTGACCGTCATGACCGTTTACCCCGGCGCATCGCCGGCAACGGTGGAGCGCGAAGTCAGCAAGCGGATTGAAGAAGCGCTGAACACCATCCCCGGCGTGCGGCACGTCTCTTCCACCACGACCGAAGGGCTGTCCATGGTGGTCGTCGAGTTCAGATTAGGGGTTCAGATCGGCAGCGCGCAGCAGGACGCCCAATCCAAGATCAACGCCATCCGCGCCGATTTCCCCAAGGACATGGATGAGCCCGTGATCCAGCGCATCGATTTCAACGCGATGCCTATCGTGTCGGTCACGGTGGAGAGCCAGACCGCCGACGTGAAAACGCTTTCTTCGCTGGCCGAGAAGGTGCTGAAGAAGCGGCTGGAGAATGTGCCCGGCGTAGGCCAGGTGAGCCTGGTGGGACTGGCCCGCCGCGAGGTTCAGGTGCTGGTGGATCGCGAGAAGCTGAAGGCCTTCGGCCTGACCTATGCCGATGTCGCCGGCGCGCTCCAGCGCGAGAATCTGGACGTTCCCGCCGGCAAGCTGCAGCAGGGCAAGGACGAGCCGCTCGTGCGCGTGTCAGGCAAGTTCCGTGCGGTGGAGGATTTTCGCAACCTGATCGTGGCTATGCGCAACGGCCGCCCGATCTTCCTTCCGGAAGTGGCTCGGGTCGTGGACGGCATCGAGGAGCGCCGGAGCGCCGCTCTGATCGACGACCGCTCCGGGCTCGCCATGGACATCGTCAAGCAGTCCGGGTCGAACACCGTGGAAGTGGCCGACAGCGTCACCGAGGCTGTGCGCCAGCTCAACGCGGAACTTCCGCCGCACATCCGGCTGCGCCTGGTGGTGGACAGATCCACCTTCATCCGCGACTCGGTCGATGACGTGAAGGTGACCCTGGTGCTGGGCGGCCTCTTAACCGTATTCATCGTCTTCATCTTCCTCCATAGCTGGCGCAGCACCGTGATTACGGGCCTGGCGTTGCCGGTTTCCGTCGTCAGCACGTTCATCGTGATGGGTGTACTCGGATTCACGCTGAACATCCTGACGCTGATGGGCCTCTCGCTTGCTATCGGCCTGCTGATCGACGACGCCATCGTGGTGCGGGAGAACATTGTCCGCCACATGCACATGGGCGCGGATCACTATACGGCGGCGCGCGAAGCCACCGCGGAGATAGGCATGGCGGTGATGGCCACCACGTTCACGATCATCGCCGTGTTCGTGCCGGTCGCCTTCATGGGCGGGATCATTGGGAGGTTTTTCTACCAGTTCGGCATCACGGTCGGCTTCGCCGTTCTGGTTTCGTTGTACGTCAGTTTCACGCTGGACCCCATGCTGTCGTCGCGCTGGTATGACCCGGCCGCCGATCCCAATGTGCCGCGATCCTGGTTCGGGCGCGGGCTCGGGAAGCTGAACGACCAGGTCGACCGGCTCAGGAACGTTTTGGCACGCTCGCTCGGCTGGTCGCTCTCCCACCGCTGGGCGGTTGTCCTGGTGGCCAGCTTGGCGATTTTCTCGAGCTTCGCCCTGTTCGGCAAACTCGGTACGGCCTTCATGCCGGAATCCGACGAAGGCGCGTTTCGCGTCAGTTACCGGGCGCAGCCCGGCATCAGCATCGAGCGTTCCGAAGAAATCGCGCGGACCCTCGTCGCGGAAGTCCGTCGCGATCCAGGTGTGGAGTACACCTATACGACCGTCGGCGGAACCACCGGACGCGCTGTCAGCGAGGGCAGCATCTACGTCAAGCTCAAGGATCCTGCCACGCGCCGCTACTACCTTCCGATCACGGCGGACCTTCGGGAACGCCTGAAGCGCTACCCGGCTGTACGCACCGCGGTGGGTTCCGCGGACGACATGGCAGGGAGCACCAAACCGATCCAGGTCAGTCTGCGCGGCGACGACCTCTCCGTCCTTGCGGGGCTGGGCCAGCGGCTACTGGGGATCGTCGAGCGCGTGCCGGGCGCGGTCGATGTGGACACCAGCGAGGAGGACCCCCGGCCTGAATTTCGGGTGAATCTCAACCGCAAGGCCGCCGGCGATCTGGGGCTCGATCTTGGAACGGTCGCCTCCACGGTGCGTGGACTGGTGGCCGGTGAAGTCGTCTCCAAGTTCGAGGACTCCGACGGAGACAGCTACGACGTTCGCCTGCGGGTGGACGCCTCGCAGCGCGGCCGCGGCGGGGACCTGTTGGCGCTGGATCTTCCCGGCCAGCTTGGGCGGGCATTGATTCCCCTGAGCCAGGTGGCTTCGATCGATACCGGATCGGCGCCCTCCAACATACGGCGCTACGATCTGGCGCGGGAAATTCGCATCAGCGCCAACACCCAGGGCCGCTCCCTCGGCGAAGTGGTCAACGATATCAAGCTGCAGGCCGCCGCGATGAACCTGCCGGCCGGTTATGCCATCAGCTACACGGGCGAATCCGAGGACATGGTAGAGAGTTTCGGATACGTGGGCCAGTCGCTGATTCTGGCGATCGTGCTGATCTACGCGATCCTGGCTTCACAATTCCGAAGCTTCGCCAAGCCCTTCGCGATCATGCTTTCGCTTCCGTTATCGCTGGTGGGGGTGGCCGGCATGCTCTACCTGGTTAAGGACACGCTGAACATGATGTCCATGATCGGGCTGATCCTGCTGATGGGACTGGTGACCAAGAACGCCATCCTTCTGGTGGACTTCACCAACGTGCAGCGGCGCGCCGGCGTCGGCCGGCGTGACGCGCTGATTGAAGCCGCGCGCGTCCGGCTGCGGCCCATCCTGATGACCACGCTCGCCATGATCTTCGGCATGTTGCCGTTGGCCTTCGAACTGGGTGCTGGCGCGGAGTTCCGTGCGCCCATGGCGCGCGCCGTCATCGGAGGTCTGATCACTTCGACGATGCTGACGCTGTTGGTGGTGCCGGTCGTCTACACGTACCTCGACGACTTCGGCGCCTGGGCCGCGCGCCGCTGGCGCGGGAAGGCCCCGCAGAACGCCCACGCCGAAAACGGCGTCCTCGAAGAAGTGCGGTAGCGGCGGGGGCAACTCCGCTGCCTCCCGGCTACCGGTTGACGGCCCGCATGCCCGGGGGATGGTAGCGCTCGCCGGCCGCCGCGCCTTGTGGAAACGCCGCTTCGAGGCGCCTCACTTCGCCGGCTTCGAGGCGGACATACAGTGCCTTGACGTTTTCTTCGAGGTAGCGAACGTGCTTGGTCCCGGGGATGGGTACGATGTCTTCGCCTCTGCATAGCACCCAGGCCAGAGCAACCTGCGCTGGTGTGCAGCCCTTCTCGCGGGCGACCTGCTCCACGGCCTCGGCCAATCGTCCGAGAAATCTTCGGATTTCTTGAAACGCCCCGTCAGGAAGCCGCGCCCGAGCGGGCTGTACGCCACGAATCCCACATTGAGCTCGCGGCAGGTGGCGAGGATTTCGCCTTCGGGGTCGCGGGTCCACAGCGAGTATTCGGTCTGCAGCGCGGTGATGGGATGAACGGCGCAGGCGCGGCGCAGCGTGGCTGGCGCAGCCTCGGACATCCCCAGATAGCGGACCTTGCCCGCGCGCACCAGTTCCGCCATGGCGCCCACGGTGTCCTCGATAGGCGTCCCCACGTCGACCCGATGCTGGTAATAGAGGTCGATGACCTCCACCCCTAAGCGCTGGAGACTCGCGTCGCAGGCTTGGCGCACGTACTCGGGCCGCCCGTTGACCCCCAGGAATTCGCCCTTCGGCCCGCGCACATTGCCGAACTTGGTGGCCAGGACAACCTCGCTCCGGCGCCCGCGCAAAGCGCGCCCGACCAGTTCTTCGTTCCGCCCGGTCCCATACATGTCGGCGGTGTCCAGGAAATCCACTCCGAGGTCGATGGCGCGATGGATGGTGGCGATGCTCTCCGTCTCATCCCCAGTGCCGTAGAACTCCGACATCCCCATACACCCCAGCCCCAAGGCCGAGACGGTAAGTTCCTTACCCAGTTTGCGTCGTTGCATCGTACTTTCCATTGTAAAGTTCCACCCGCTGAATCGGGAGCGTCGGGGGAACCATACTTCAGCTACAAATGCCGTGAGTCTGCTACCAGTCTGGCGACATGGAGTCCAATCCCACCGCCAAGACGCGAGGCTCTCCACTCGACCTTGAAGCCAATAAGCGTAAGCTCCCTCTCGAACTCCGGCATTGTCAGGTATCGTCGAATCGACAATGCCAGATAACCATAGGCAAGTGGTTCCCGGTGCCACAGCCATCCTGCGACCCGTCCAGCGTTCCACAAGTACCAAAGAAACATCTCACGCCATGCTTTTCCGACAGGTCTGTAGAAATCAAGAGTGAGAAGTACCCCGCCTGGTCTAATCACTCTGGCACACTCCCGCAAGGCCACTCTGACATCCACAGTGTTCCGAAGTCCGTAGCCAATGCTGACCACATCTACGCTCTTGTCACGCAGACACAGGTCCAGCATGTCGCACGCCACCAGCATCAAGCCTGCGTCCGTATTGCGCAAGCGCGCGTTGGCCTCTGTGAGCATCTGCGGGCTGAAATCAAACCCAACCGCCAAACCAGCGTCAGCGCGCCGGGCCAGCCGGGTTCCGAGGTCTCCGGTCCCGCATGCCAAATCGACAATGATCGGGCGTTTAGCGGCTCGTTTGGCACCCTCGGTGACCAAGAGATCCTTCCACCCTCGATCCCTTCCGTAGGAAAACAGTCGAGTGAATGCGTCGTAGCCGGGCGCGATGACATCAAACATCGTCGTCATGTACTTCCGCTTCAGTACCTTGTCGTCGAGGTGTACGTGAATGTCCATCAAGGCGAGCTCTCGGGGATCCCTTCCGTCACGCGCCTTAAGCCGGACCATGTTCTCCTCCCACCTCACCTCACAGGAAAGGCGATCTACTTGGCCCAAATCACCTTATGAGTCTTGCCCGCCGTCCTCTGGAGAGTCATTCCACCCAGCGAAGCAGTGCGGCCTCCGCGGCGAAGCCAGCCCCCATCGCCGCCATCACAGCGATGTCTCCAGGCCGCGGTTGCCCGGAAGCCATGACTCCGTCCAGCACGAACAGAACCGTGGGAGAGGACATATTGCCGCAGTTTCGAAATACGTCACGGGAAAAGTGAATATCGTCCTCACTGAGACCGAGCCTCTCTTTGGCGACGTCCAGCACCTTCCGTCCGGCGGAATGTAGGATCCAGAAGCGGACTTCGGATTTCTTGACACCGTGCTCTTCGAGCAGCGCTGCGACCAACTCCTCGAGTACCACTGCGCCGACCGCGGGGAGATCCTTCGACAGCACCAGACGGCGGCGGCCTTCGGGGAAATCAAAGCCAGTCAGCCCAATGTGCTCGGAGCGGATGAGGGTCCGGTGCCCCAGCACCTCAAAGCCGGCGCCTTCCCAGGCGAGGCAAAGAGCGGCGGCCCCGTCGCCGAAGATGGCCTCTCCGACGGCGGCCTCGACGGTCCCATCGCGGTACAACGCGGCCGAGCAGACTTCCACCGCGGCGACGACGCTCTTTTGGCCGGGGTAGGCGTGTTGGTGGTTCCAGGCAGCTTGGAGAGCGACCATGGCGGCGGCGCAACCGGTGTCTCCGATATGCGCCCGCCGGATGGAGGGTGACAGGTCCAGATCGCGTATGAACCACGTGTCGAGGTGCGGGCAGAGTGTCACGGTGCAGGTACAGGTCGCCAGAAAGCCGATGTCGCGAGGCGCGGCGGACGCGCGTTCCAAGCAGGTCCGAATCGCGGCGCCACCGAGTTCCGCGGCCCCCCGCCGTGCGCGGGCCTGCATTTCATCGATAGACTCCACGCCGCGATACTCGGGCGGAAAATAGAGGTGGCGGGAGTCGATGTCGCTATTGAGGAAAAGCCTTTCGCGCAGCCGATCCCGCCCGCCCATGTCGAGCAGTTGCTGCTGCGTATAAAAGGTCTCTGGTACGGCGGTTCCGACGGCTACGATTCTCGGCTGCGTCTGGCGACCCCTCCTTGAACGGGCTATTTGATTGTAGCGTGCCGCCGGGCGGTCGGCTAATCGGTCTGGGGGCAACTCCCCCGTCGGCACACAGACTGAGATCGGGATTATAATGCTACACGGGAGTGAGGAGAAAGCTATGAAGGCATCTGCACTGATTCTTGCGGCTTTTCTTATCGCGGGACCGCCGGCCGCGGTCTCCGCCGATCTGGAGGAGACGTATAACCAATTGAAGGAGGCTGTGCCCCAAAAGGACCCGGCCACGGTGAAGAAACTCGCGGTGAGCATACTCGAGATCACGGTTCCGGGCGTGGCGGCCCCGGCGCCGACGGACGCGGCGGCGAAGGAAGAGTGGAGCAAGCGCATAGCTTACTACCGCGACACACAGACGTTCGCCGAATACGCGCTCTACTCGACCGCCATACAGGCCCCTCCCGAGGTTTGCCTGGACCTGCTAAAAACTCTCGAACAGTACAGTCCCAAAAGTAAGTACATGGATGTAGCGTATCCCGCATACTTCCAGGCGATGACCAAGACGGGAGCGGCAGCCCAGATCCCGGCTGTAGCGGCAAGTGCTCTGAAGAACCAGCCGGAGAACGAAGACCTGCTCTCAGTGCTGGCGGAGTCGGCGTTGGCAAAAAAGGAAAGCACCAAGGCGCTCGATTACGCCTTGAAGGTGACGGCCGTTCTGAACAAGAGTGCGAAACCCGAGGAGATGACGGAAGCCGACTGGCAGCGTAAGCGATCTGCGGCTCTGGGCCGCGCCTACTTCATCGCCGGCATGATCTACGCCGAAAGGCAGCAGCACGTACAGGCGGATAGAAGCCTGCGCGCGGCGCTGCCGTTCATCAAAGGGAACGATTCGATGATGGCCCCGGCGCTGTTCCAACTGGGGATTGCAAACTATAGCCTTGGTACCATGACCAACACCAAGGCCCGGGTGCTCGAGGGCGCCAAGTTCAGCGAACAGGCGGCTGCCATCAAGAGCAATTACTCGACCCAGGCTTGGCGCAACGCACAAGCCATGAAGGACGCCGCACAGAAGATGCGGTAGTACCACCGGGTGTATGCCTGACTTAGGCCGGGGCGCCGGCGCGGACGCTCCGGCCGCAGCTTGCCAGCAGCGGGAGGCCAAGTCATGAAGCGGGTGCGAACAACCCTTTGCATCATTGCATTTCTGCGCATCTTCGTCGGTCCATGCTGGGCGCAGAGTACGATGAGATCAGGCAGCATATCGTCCAGCGGTAACGGCTCATTCAGCGCGTCTTTTGGGTTTTCGGCGCCTTCGTTTCGGGCGATTGCGATTGTAGGGGCTCCGTATTGCGGGGATCAGGTGACTGAGCGCCGGCAAACGCTGGCTGACGGCACGAACATCCTCCGGGCGGGATCTACGCGGCGCACGTGCCGCGACTCACAGGGACGAATCCGATCCGAGCAGCCGCGGATGGGGGCTTCTCCCCTGCCGGCAGACGTTAGCCCGGTTGAGATCACTGATCCGGTGGCGGGTTACTGGTACGTGCTGAACCCTTCCAACCAGGTGGCGCATCAATCTCAACTCCCGTCCCCTCCGGTTCCTCCAGTCGCCCGGCGCGGTGCCAGGTGCGGATTGGGGTGGGCGCGGTGCCGCGCCGCGGGGCATGACGGGTATGGGAATGCCGGTCGCACCCGCCGATCCGTTGCGGCCGGTCACCACGAATGAGAGCCTCGGCGCGCAAATCATCGATGGCGTTCCCGTCGAGGGGCGCAGGACCACGACGACCTATCCCGCCGGCTCGCAGGGCAACGACCGGCCCATCATAGTCACCTCTGAGATTTGGATGTCTCTCGAACTAAGGTTGGTCATCCTGTCGAAGAATGTGGACCCCCGGATCGGCGAGGACGTCATGAGGATGGACAACCTCAGCAC
>VFSW01013666.1_pt1 | contig 11271 bp, 10 predicted proteins | sample 5358111 | NCBI WGS metagenome assembly VFSW01 (sample SAMN11554181, study PRJNA540505) | mine drainage metagenome | isolation source: sediment from site ElyBrook_90M | place: USA: Ely Copper Mine, Vershire, VT | collected 2017 | reverse complement strand
ACAGCGGCCGAACAGGGGCTTGCCATTGCACAGCTCAATCTCGGCGTGGCTTATTCTGAAGGTCTGGGGGTTGCGCAGAGCAAGGCTGAGGCGGTCAGGTTGTTTCAACTCGCCGCCAGTCAGGGAGAACCGCAAGCGCAATTCAACCTCAGCGTGATGTATGCGAATGGTCAGGGCGTCGCGCAGAACTTCGTGGCAGCCTATCGATGGGCGAGTTTTGCCGCAGCTCAGGGGCACGAAATGGCCAGGTCGCTGGCACAGGCTTTATCACGGCAAATGACTCAAGAGCAGGCAGCCAGTGAGAATAAACTGATTGAGGCGGGAAAAATACATGCAAATCCCGTTTCTGCAAAGCGGAATAAGCCAATCACAGATATCCTGCCGGAAAATATTTACCTGCAATTGGCTGCGTTCAGACATCAAACGCAAGCTGAAAAGTTCAGGGTGCTTTTGAGCGCCAAGCTGGGTGGCATCCGTCATCCCTTGAGTTTGTTTACAAAAAATGACTTGGTGAGCATTCAGGCAGGCCCGTATGCCAGCCTGAATGAAGCGCGTCTTGACGCGGAGAGCCTGAAAGCCACGCTGGGAATTGAACCTCGGCTTGAACGGCACTGATGCCCAGGTATATGGCCATTTTCGGGATTGCTGCGGACCGGATTAGTCGTCAGAAATCGTTTTACTTCGATTGTTGTTCCAGTAACAGTTCTAACGCTTCAGCGGACACAGGTCTGGAGAATAAAAACCCTTGTCCGTAGTCACAGCCAGCCGCCTTGAGCAGGTCGCGTTGTTCTGGTGTTTCCACCCCTTCGGCGATCACCTTCATGCCGAGTTTGTGCGCCATGTCTATCATGGCTTCGCACAATACCAGATCGTCTGAACCGGGTGCCAGATTACGCACAAAGGACTGATCAATCTTGATGTTGTCAATGTTGAATTTCTTGAGGTAGGACAGGGAAGAGTAGCCTGTCCCGAAATCATCGAGAGAGACCTTCATGCCGGCCTTATGGAAGGTTTGTAATTGTTCGGTGACATCAGCACTGGCATTCAACAGCATGCCTTCGGTAATTTCGATGATGACACTTTTTCCCGGCAGTGAGAGTTCCTGCAGGTAATCGAACCAGCCGAGGATTTTGCAGGTATTGTGTATCTGTACTGGAGAGACATTGATGCTGACCTGAAATGTCTCATGGTGGGAAATACGCCAGCGTGCTACCTGACGTGCCGCATCACGAAACACCCAGTCGCCGATTTCCAGGATCATTTCAGTTTCTTCGGCAATCGGGATGAATTCGGCGGGATTGATGAGACCTTGCGTGGGGTGTCGCCAGCGGATCAAGGCTTCTGCCTTGTGTATCGTGCCGGTTGTCATGTCCACGATAGGCTGGTAGAGCAGGTGGAACGGGTTGCCGGCGAGTGCGCTCAGCGCACAGCGCAAATCATTTGCCAGTCTCATCCGGATCTGTATGGCTTCCTGCATGGATGGAGAATAATAGCAGCAACGGTTGCGTCCCTGTTGCTTGGCGGCATACATGGCTTGATCGGCGTTCTTGAGCAGTGCGTCAAACCCGCTGGCATCCTCAGGGCAGAATGTCACGCCGATGCTGCTCGATATATAGACTAATTGGTCACCCAGTTTGAACGGTTCAGCAAGTTTTTGCAGGATGGTCTGGGCAATTCGTTCTACGCAATCGATGTCGGACAGCTCCCCGAGAATAACCGCAAACTCATCACCGCCCAGACGTGCGACGGTATCGGCATTTCTGGTACAGAGACTTAACCGTTCAGCCGTTTCCCTGAGCAGGGTATCGCCGAAATCATGTCCAAGGGTGTCATTTACTTCCTTGAAACGGTCCAGATCGAGAACCAGCAACGCCAGCGGAAGATTGGCGCGATGTTTTTTTTTGATTTCCTGCTCCAGACGATTCTGAAACATATAGCGATTGGGTAGCCCGGTCAGGGTGTCAAAGTTGGCCTGCTGCCAGATCAGTTGTTCGGATTTTTTTCTGTCGGTGTAGTCGCGCGCCACACCGATAAACAATTCACCGCCATCCAGATCGACTCTGTTCAGGCTGATTTCGATCCATCTTTCATCGCAACCTGCCGGGTGAATTGAACATTCAAAGCGAGTGGGCTGGCCTGTCAGTGCTATCCTGAAATGCAGGATAAATAGCCGGCTGCTTTCTTCATCGCCAAAAAAATCAGTGATAGGCCGGCGGAAATTATGTTCGGTCAGTTTGTCTTCGGATTCACCCAGCCAGGTTTGCAGCGGGGGATTGGCGACATGGAACTTCATTTCATCACACAGCACAAAGATGCCATCGTTTGCGCTATTGATGTAGGCACGCAGCAAGCTGTGGTAAAAATCGCTGTCAGTCATGTAAATATCATCGCCCGTTATTTTTTTGTACTGAGTTTACACCTGGAAATAATGAGTATACCCCGTTACAAATTTATTTGGCACATCAGATAATCAAGTGCATGATTTGGCATCATGCGCTGCACTCGGCTTGCTATTGAATCTCATGGAACAGGCTATTGTTATAACAAGTAGGTGTATAGCTTGTACAGTTGTATGCATTCAGTTTAGACTTGCAAAGTTGTGCTGAGCGGTGAAATACAGGAATGAGCCGGGAATGCCGTAACAGAAAGTTATAGAATACTCTTGATGCCAGGAAAGAATGAAATGCCGGATTGCAGAAAAAACGAAGGGTAGAAAATGAAATTAAGTCGCGAGGGAGAAATCAGCTTAATTAAGGAAAAAATAACAGCCATTATAAGGCATTCAACCGAGGACAGAGCTCGCCTGCATTCTCATAATACGGAGTTCGAACTGTCGGAACCGGACCGGGCGTATAAACTGGGCCAGGTTCTGGGAAACTGGATGTCCTTGATCCTTGTCAGTGGCGAAACCTTGAGGATTACCTTCAAATTGCATTACAACCTGGGTGACGTAAAAACCATTGCTTATCGCGCTTATGGAAAGAATGCGCCGGAGGAATTAAGCGACAGACAGGCGACGGATTTCATCAAGGAGCTGTGTAACTTGTCTGCGGGGCAATGGGTTAAGATTTTCGGGGAAAATAACCTGCCACTGGGCATGAGCCTGCCTTTAAATGCCAGGGGTTTTTATGAAATTTTTTCAGATTATACGGAAGCCATTCAGCCGTTTGTCAAATATGGCGATCTCTGGGGCCTGAAATGTGGCCGCTGCAATATCATGATGAGTTCGGTAATCGAAATTCTCGATACGGACGCACTTCGTCTTATTCTTGACTATGAAATGCCACTGGAAACTACAGATGACGAAGATGGGGAGATGGATTTTTTATGAGTAATATCAATCATGACATTCAAGCCTCTCATAAGATATTGACGATGCTGGAAGAGGCAAATGAACATTCAGACAAGATTATTGACATGCTCCCCGGGATTTTCGTTGTACTGAATGAAAATCATGAAATACTGCGCAGCAATATTCAATTTGCGCAATTGTTTAACCTGAATCATGAAAAAGTATTGCGCATGTCGTTCTCTTCCATTTTCAAGAAGGAGACGTGGGCGATCTTTTCCAGACATCTCAAATGCCTGCAGGAAGATCCGTCAACAGAGTTGATCAAGTTTTAATTGTGCCTTGATGATGTGGAAATCATCCCCGCAGAGCATCCGTTTTACTGGCAGTTGTCGCGTATGAGTCGTAGTAATGGAGCCGAGGGAAGTCTGTACACCGTTGTAGGTGAAGATATCACGCAACTGCGTGAATCAGAGACCAGGCTTCTTAACGTCTTTGCGAGTATTCCTTTGGGTATCCTGACCGTTAACGAAGAGGGGATAATTGAAGACACCTACTCAAATTATTTGGGATATTTGCTGGATTCCAATGACTTCAAGGATAAAAAATTCAGGGAAGTGCTGTTTGACCCGATATTTGCAGAGTTGAGCAGTGAGGAAAAGCAAGGGGTTGATAATCTGGAGACCTGTCTGAATCAGAACGAAGCGTTATTTCTCTCGCATCTTGATTCTTTTCCCAAGGTGATTTATTTCACTAATCGTGCCGAAGCCAGAAAAGGGAAGTTTCTGCAAATATCCTATAAACCGGTGTGTTATGAAGGCATCGTGAAACGATTATTGGTCATCATTGAAGACAGAACCAATATCATCAAGGCTGAGGAAGACAAGAAAAACGCCAGTTTGCTTGAGATACAAAGCCGTGCCGTTTATGAAAGTGCAATTCGTGACCCCTTGACAGGATTGTATACCCGCCTCTATATGCATGATGAGGTCGGGAAAATGCTTAAGGCACATAACAGCGGTGAGTTCAAGGATGCCGCACTGGTTATGTTTGATGTGGATTATTTCAAAAAATTTAACGATACTTACGGGCATGATGTTGGAGATCAGGTGCTTGCTAGGATCGGCGCCGTTGTTTTAAAGCAATCCAGGAAGGATGATATTCCGGTACGTTTTGGCGGCGAGGAATTGATGGTATTTGTAAAATCCAGTTGTCAGAGTGCATTCCTGCTGGCAGAAAGAGTGAGAAATGAGGTTGCCGCACTTGAAATCAAAGTCGGAGATGAGGTGGTAGGCGTGACGATCAGCGGTGGAATTGCACCGCATTGTGCAGGTGAAGAGATCAGCCAGTTGATTAAGCGGGCGGATTTGAAGCTCTATCAGGCAAAGGGCGAAGGAAGAAACAGAATTGTCATTGAATGATGAAGGCTGAGTTTTTCTTCCCTGTCTTATCATGATAATTGAACAAGTTTGCACGAATGCAGGAGGACTGAATGGCAAAAATTTTGGTGGTCGATGACTCTGAAACAGCGAGAGTCCAGGTCAAACTGGATCTGCTTGATGCAGGTCATGAAGTGCTGGAAGCTGAAAATGGCTTGAAAGGCTTGCAAACCTTGAGTGAAAACAAGGATATTCAACTGATCATTTGCGATGTCAATATGCCTGAAATGGATGGATTATCGATGTGCGAAGAGATTCATGGCAATGAGGAGATCAACAGAATTCCGATTGTCATGCTGACAACGCAGTGTAATGAGGACATGAAGGCCAGAGGAAAAAGCAATGGCGTCGTGGCGTGGATCAATAAACCACACAAGGCGAAGCCGTTGTTGGCGGGTATTGAAAAGATTCTTTCAAGGAAATAGGACTTATTGAAGAGTACCCTGAAACCTCGAAATTTTAGCAGGCAATTTTCAACTGGCGCGGCATGCAGTCAGGTAAACGGGAAATGCAGGAAAGTGATAAAAATTTAGAGCGATTCATGTTCCTGCTGGGCGGTATGGAGGACGGCGTCTGGGACTGGAATCTGGCTACCGGAGAATTCTGGCTGTCCGATCGTTCATCCACCATGTTAGGTTATGACGTGGGCGAGCTAAAGCCTTCGTTCAATACGATGATCGATTTGATCCATCCGGACGATCTGGGAAATATGCTCGACATTATGACGGATTACATGGTTGGGAATATTCCAAGCTATTGTTTGCAGTATCGTCTCAGAAAAAAAGACAATTCCTATCTCTGGACTGAATCCAGAGGGATCAGTGCAAAACGCGAGGGAGAGGACGAGCCCTATCGGCTCTGTGGTTATCATTCTGACGTCACTGTCAGAAAAGAGCAGGAAATGATCATCGCTGAAAAAACAGCGGACATCAATAATATGCTGCATAACATGATGCAGGGTGTATTTACCATTGTTCCGGGGAATAAGATACACCATGAATACTCATCGTATCTTGAAGTCATATTGGGGACTACAAACATTGCAAACAGCGATGCCATCCGGCTTTTGTTCGAAGATGCCAATGTGGGCGTGGACATCGTCGATCAGGTCGAAGTGGCCCTCACGGCGATCATTGGTGAAGATGAAATTTCCTATGAGTTCAACAGTCATTTGCTGTTAGGCGAAATATCAAAGGGTAAGGAGGGTAATAAAGTCATACTCCAGGTCGAATGGGTTCCGATCATCAAAAATGGTATTGTCGAAAAGATATTGGTGATTCTGCAAAATGTCACCGAAATCAGAAAGCTTGCGCTGGAGGCACAGCAACAGCAGGAAGAACTGAATATCATTGGACAGATACTCAGGATTTCCAAAGGAAAGTTCAATGCATTTATCAGCAGTTCTTATGAGCTTATCGAAGAAAACAGGAAAACAATCACGCAATGCAGCAATGGAAATGCCGGGGCTGTTTCGCTCCTGTTCAGGAACATGCATACCCTGAAAGGCAATGCAAGAAATCTTGAGTTTGACTATCTGACGGATATTGCTCATGAGATTGAGCAGTACTATCAGGAATTAAGAGAAAACGTGAATCTGGCCTGGGATCAGGATAAGTTAATGTCAGATTTGTCGCTGCTCGTCAAGGAAATTGAAAAGTATGAGCAGGTTAATGAGGGGAAGTTAGGGCGCAAAGGAAGATCTTCCGATTTTCAGACAAATAGAGGGGTTTTTGTTACCAATGAGATGCTGGATGATCTCATCAATTTGACCGATAAACTGATGGATCAATCAGACAGTTTGCTGGTACAAGGTGTACATGATGGTCTGATGAAGATTCATTTTGTTCCTCTGGAAAGGCTGGCATCCGGATTGCTTGACTCAGTTTGCCAGCTTGCCAAGGAACTGGGTAAACCTGAACCGGAGTTTGTGTTGTGCGACAAAGGAATGGGGATCAGCCATTGTATTGCAGAGCCAGTCAAGAGCGCTTTGATGCATATCGTCAGCAACTGCATGAGCCATGGCATTGAATCGGCTCAGGAGCGTTTCCTTGCCGGAAAAGTGAGCAGGGAAAAATCTCCCTGGCCGTGGTTGATTGCGGGAAGTTTGCTGAACTTCATTTTGAAGACGACGGAAAAGGAATGCCTTTGCATTTGATTTACCAGAAGGCGTTGGTAAATGGGTTGATTGGCAAAGACGCCCGCCTTGCGCATCAGGATGTTGCGGAACTTGTTTTTGTATCAGGGCTGTCAACTGCCGGGCAGTTAACGCAAATTTCCGGGCGTGGCGTAGGGATGGACGCTGCGCGTGCTTTTCTTCAAAAAGCGGGGTGCGAGATCAAAATAAACCTCAAGGCTGCGCCAGGCAAAAATGACGCGTTGTCATATACCCCGTTTGAATTTGTAATTACGATCCCGGAAGGGAAATACCTGCTTCCTTCAGGTAATGCTGAGGAAATCAGGATCAGAGCGTCAGCCGCCGGTAGATTTCCGCCACCTTGAGCGGCAAAGTCCGCACTTCGTCGATCACCACGGAATGCGCCGGACCATAAAGGCGCGGCAGATAGTCCCGCCCCTCACTATCCAGCGTGATGCCGAACGGATGGATGCCGGCGCGGCGTGCCTCGATCAGAGCCTGACGGGTATCCTCGATGCCGTATTCGCCGCGATAGTTGTCATTGTAATCCTCAGGTCTTCCATCTGACAAAGTAATCATCAGGCGCGTTCTGGCATCCGTCTGTTGCAACAGTTGCGTCAGGTGGCGGATGGCGAAACCCATGCGCGTGTAGTCCTGAGGACGGATGCCGCTGATGCGCGCTTTGACCGTATCGCCATAAGCCTCATCAAAGGATTTGATGCGGAAAAGCTCGCATTTTTTACGCGTCATCCCGGAAAAACCGTAAATCGCATAGCGATCCCCCAGTGCTTCGAGCGCTTCCGACATTAAAACAAGCGACTCTCTTTCTGCATCGTTCACCCAGCCCTTGGTCGATCCGCTCATGTCGACCAGAAAGGCTGCTGCGATATTGCGCTCGGCGCGGTGCAGACGCGCATAGACAAGCTCGCTCATCTCACCGCCGCTTTTCAGGTCGGATAAGGCTTCGACCAGCGCATCGAGATCGATATGCTCGCCTTGCGACTGACGCTTGAGCAGGCGATCCTCATCGCGCATGCCTTCAAATGTGCGCCGTATCTGCCGCACCAGCGGGCCGTATTTGATGAGCGTTGTTGCTGCAAAATCGTCTTTGACCTGTGTTACATCCTTTTCGCGCATTACACACCAGTTCTTGCGATAGCTGCTGCGATTAAAATCCCATTCGGGGTACAGGATGGCGCCTTCCTCATGATAGGTGCCCTGCCAGACCTGATCGGGATCCTTCTGGGTCGCGCGATACAGGCTGGGATCGTATTCGCCGGGGCCGGCTGCTACCAGGTATTCGGGCGGAATTTCGCCGAAATCAATCAGTACCGAACTTAGCAGCTGGCGAATATCCTCCGGCGGGGCAACCGGCATGTCATCCAGCACAAGCTCCATCTCGCCAACGCCGCCTGCCTGATCTTCGCCTTTTTTAGTTTCGAACTGCGCAGGGGTTTCATCATTTTCACGCGCAGGTAACGCTTCCGCCAGTTCGGACAGGCGCACGCGCAACAGCGCTTTTTCACGGGCGATGCGGGATAGGATGGCATTGGGGCGCAATTCGCACTGGTAGCTGACTGAAAGAGGGACTTCGCTGTTTAGCGCTGCGGGCAACAACGCGAGGCTGTCGAAGCTGGTTGCATGCGGGTTTGCAAGTCGTTCTGCAAAACTCTTCCACAGGGCAGGGCGCGGGTCTTGTCTCAAATAATTCATCTGGCGAGCTAATCCGGGCAAATCGCGCGCAATGCAGGATTCCAGACGCAGCGTTTCTAGCGCAGTGAAGGTGGATAGTGCGCGGTCAAAGTCGCTAAAGGCTGCCAATGCGTCGTCAAGCAGCACGCGCATCGTGCCGAAATGCGCCTGAGCCCACAACATCGCAACTTGCGCCTTGTACAGAATGAAATTGTCAGCCGCGCTTTCCATGCGTGTCATCACGCCTGGCAGATAAAGGGTTTCACCATCTGTCCAGGCGTGCTGATTTTCGCTGGCTTCGAGCAGCAGGCGTCTGCCGGATAAGCCTCTGGCAAAGGTGAGCAAAATGCCGCGCACATCGTCAAGCACCACGCCATCGGTATGTGCATGACGCAGCTCCATAAAGCTGTCCACCTTGCGCAGGATGCCGACGGCAGCCAGCAGGCCGTTGCGGTCATGGGCGTCCAGTGCCTGCATCAGCCAGGCTTCGATCAGACGATGCTCCATGCGCGAAGTTAATTGTGGCGCCTGACTGACGAAAAGGGTTGCGATCTGTACATGTGCGGCAGATAGCCGCTGAGTCCAGAGCAGAATGAATTCCTGATCTTTGCCGGGCAGTGCTGCAATATCACGGGCGATGCTGCTGACATCCTTCATGGAGAATTCGACTTCCAGCCAGCGTTCAAGCTGGATTTTTATCTCCTCGAAAGTGCGTTCCATCAGAATAGTGAGGCGGAGAGTTCCCCAACTGCAGCGAGCGTATCCGCATCATCGGTCAAGGCCTGCGCGATGGCGCTGCGGCAGGCAGTTTCAGGTGGGAGCCCGGCCGTGATGAGTTGCGCTGCATGTACCAGCAGCCTTGTGCTTGCGCCTTCTTCAATACCGTTGTCTTTGAGATTGCGCGTCATCTCGGCGAATTTCACAAGCCTCGATGCAATCTCGGGTGCAATGCCGGATTCACGTACCACGATGGCCGCCTCGGTTGCCGCATCCGGATAATCGAATTCGCAGGCGATGAAACGCTGGCGCGTGCTTTGTTTCAACTCCTTCAGTACGCTCTGGTAGCCGGGATTGTAGGAGACCACCAGCATGAAGTCATGAGGTGCATGGACTACTTCGCCGCGTTTTTCGATGGTCAGGATACGGCGCCCGTCCGCCAGCGGGTGGATCACCACCATGGTGTCCTTGCGCGCTTCGACGACCTCGTCCAGATAGCAGATCGCACCGCTGCGCACTGCTGCGACCAGCGGGCCATCCATCCATACGGTCTGCCCGCCTATGATCAGGTAGCGGCCCACCAGATCGGATGCTGTCAGGTCATCATGACAGGCGACCGTCACCAGCGGGCGATTCAGACGCCATGCCATATACTCGACAAAACGCGTCTTGCCGCAACCGGTCGGCCCCTTGAGCAACATCGGCAGGCGATGGGTGTAAGCCGCCTCGAACAGTGCGATTTCATCGCCTGTAGGCTGATAAAAAGGCTCTGCATCGATATGTTGCGGCGATAGCGTGACGAGTTTGTCGGAAGTGGACATGACGGTCAGTCTTCGTCGACCAGGTCGTCTTCGTGCTGCGCCCTGATTGCAGCGGCTTCAATTTCCAGACGCATGTGCGAGTCCTGTACGATTTTGCGGCGAGCGAGTACGGCATCATTGCTCATCTTGATGCCTTCCTCGCCGAACAGCACCTGACGCAGGAAGCGGAAACCGAACTGCATCAATACTTCGTCGGATACCCATGTCGCGCGCTCTTCCTCTGCAATATCGTAGATGGTGTTGAATGAGTCGCTCGTCACGAATTCGCGGAAACGGTCTAAATCGTAGCAGGCCATGAAAAACAGTTGCAGGCTGCGCTTTGAAGGTTTTCCGATAGACGGGCCGGAAGATTTTTTCTTCAAGATCAGCTGGCGCCAGCCACGGGAGGCTTCGTCAAAGGCATCCACACCCTGTTCCTTGCGGTATTCATCGATGGTGAGCGAGCGGGGTTCCAGGTGTCCCAGGCAGTGTTCTTCCTTGACCAGCGCATAGGCGTTGCGGTCGACAAATTCATCCTGACGTCGCATGGAAAGGAGGGCTACCGGATAATAGCGGCAGGCGGTAGGGCGATCTTCATAAACGCTGCAACCCTCGTCAGTCATGAACTGGCAGGCGGTGCCGCCTTCAACCGGTTTAAGTTTAACCCCGGCGATGCTGTTCATTTCCATTTCAAAGGGAAATGTGAAGTGCTCCAGAAATTCGGTGGAAGTAATTGTCAGTCTTTTCTTCAGACGCAAAATATCATAAGGCGTGAGGCTGATGTCGATCGACTTGCAGCAGGCATTGAAGCAGCCGATACCCTTATGGCAGCTGAACTGGATGGTCTTGTCGCCTTCGAACATTTCGGGCATGACAGGACTTGTCGGATACGGAGTGTCAATTTTATTGGTTTGATTCATTTGTTTTTTCCTGACTAACGGGCATGGTAAAGATGCCAACTTAGAATAGAAAAACTCGCCATGCCCGTTTCCCTCACTTCAATCCTCTCCCGGAGGGAGAGGATGCAAGCGAGTCGCTACGCGAGTCTCACGTTAATATGTACCAAAAAAAAGAGGGCGCCTGAGAGTTCGTGAACGAACCCCACAGGCACCCGTCTTCACTTCATGATACTAGTGTGGTGCAGCAGCCTTGAACAGCTTGGACTTGTCGACCAGGTCGACATGTTTACGCTTGAAGCAG
>VFSW01013665.1_pt1 | contig 11271 bp, 11 predicted proteins | sample 5358111 | NCBI WGS metagenome assembly VFSW01 (sample SAMN11554181, study PRJNA540505) | mine drainage metagenome | isolation source: sediment from site ElyBrook_90M | place: USA: Ely Copper Mine, Vershire, VT | collected 2017 | reverse complement strand
GTGGTAGGAACGGTGGCGCCGGCAATGGTGGCGGCAATGGCGGCGGTGCTGGCAACGGAGGTGGCGGTAGTGGCAATGGAGGTGGAGGCAACGGCGGTGGTGGTGGTTCCAGCTGCGAGCCGCATCTCACAGCTCTGAACGGTCTGCACTTTGACCTGCAGGCTGCAGGCGAGTTTGTGGCAGCATCGGCAGCGAATGGCCGAATAGTGATTCAGGCAAGGCAGCAACCCGTGGAAGACTGGGGTGTCGCAATCAACACAGCGGTCGCAGCCAACGTGAACGGCGACAAAGTCGGCGTTTACACCAAAGAGCCTGCCTTCCTAACGATCAACGGGGTACCCGTAAAAGAAGCGGATCTGGAGCGGCGCCTCCCGCATGGGGGGAAAGTCGAACGTCACGGCGGATGGGTCAAGATGACGTGGCCCGACCAGAGCGTGCTGAAAGTAACCCAAGGCGCGTGGGAGTCCCTGGACTACGTATTTACGCTGAGTGAAAGCGCCGGAGCGATTGCAGGATTGATCGGCAGCTCGCCGACAGACTCGCCGAAGGGTCTGACCGCGCGTGACGGAGAACTGCTTTATGCCTCCGATCACGATTTCCAAGCCAAGCTTTATCGGCACTTTGCCAACAGCTGGCGAATCAAGCCATCGGAGTCGCTCTTCCATTATTGGACTGGCGAGAGTACAGAGAAGTTTACGGATTTGAACATGCCGCTCAAGCGTGCGAACGCGGCGTCGCTTTCTTCCGAGTCACGCTCGAAGGCCGAGGGAATCTGTCGAGCATTTGGAGTGCGAAATCAGCCCTTCCTGGATGATTGCGTCCTGGATGTCGGCCTCACGGGCATGCCGGCATTTATTGGGTCTTCGGTCTCTGCCGCTCTTAGCGCAGAGTATGCGCCCATTCGAGGGACGTCTGCTACTCCAGCATTTTCCGCTTCGGTCAGTGTGGCCACTGATCAATACGCGATCAACATCGGCGACACAGTTTCGCCGGATCATCCGGCGACTGGTGCCGGCATGATTCACGTTGCGGGAGAAAAGCAGACGTATTTGTTTTCCGCGAAAGCAGGGCAGATTATCTACTTCCGCGCGAGCAATTGCGAGGGAGCTCCAGTTGATTTTCAAATTAGCAAGCCCTCCAACGATTCCACGGGCTTTGGCCGGGGCGACTGCGGAGACCTTGGCCCGATCACGCTTGACATCGGGGGAACTTACAGAATTGTCGCGAAAGCAGACCGGGGCGCAGCTCGATACGCGTTTTCTTTGCGGCCCACAACTTTCGAGCAGTATTCGATCAAGCTTGGGGACACAGTCTCACCCAATCACCCGTCGCGTGGAGCAGGACTTATCGCTCAACCGAGAGAACAGCAATCTTACTCTTTCCAGGGGCAAGCTGGGCAAGTCGTTTACTTCAGCGCCACCAATTGCGAGGGAGCTACGGTCGATTTCGAGATTCACAATCCGTCCAACGGCTCTACAGGTTTTGGTAGAGGCGGCTGCGGAGAGCTTGGCCCAATCAAGCTGGCCACTGCGGGGACTTACAAGATTCTGGTGAAAGCAGAAAATGCCGGCACCTCTCGGTACTCCTTCAAGGTCAGCCAGCGAAGATGAGCGCAACACGCTGCAAGCAATGCTCCCGACGTTGTGATCGGAAGAGCGCTTGCGAACGGCTATCGAGCGCGCGTGTAGGGCCGGAACAAGACATGGGTTACATTTTTCGAGAACTCAACGACCCATTTAGGAGCGCCAGCAATGGAGATGAGGAATGCGGGACCGTTCAAGAGCGCTGGAATGCGCCCAATTGATCAACAAAGTTTTTTATCGCAGCAGTCCTCTAAACCGCCCCGCCGGAAGCTAACTGGCACGACGCAGTTGATCGTATTCTTCCTGCTCCTTGTTGTCGTGGGAGCCCTGTACGTTGGTCTGTATTCATGGGGATTTTTCCTGGGCGGAAACTTTCATCCCCTCCCTTACTGGGCAGGTTGGGGGAAGATGCATTCCACTTCGGCTGGAGATTACTTACTCTATGTCGCAGTATGGCCTTCAACGCGTCCTCTAGAAACGATAATCCCGCACACCTTTGTCAAAGGCCGAGCTGATCTCTGCAGGCCGAATGGCCAAACGTTTCATATGAATCTGAGCGGTGAGATGCGTCCGCACATTTATCTGAATACCCTCGGCGAACCGATCGAGCTTGATATGGTGAACTGGCGTGCGCCAGCGGCGTTTGGCCAACAGTCGCGTCCGAGTTTTTCCATATGGGGCAGATGGAGCAGGGGTGAGATCACGGGCGAAGATCGCCAGAGCTTATCCAAAAACTTCCTGCCGGATGGACAACTCCGCCCCCCGAACTCAACCCACCGGCTACAACCAGCCTCCGGTCCGGAGACAAGCTCCGTGTTTTTGGCCTGCCCAAGCAGATTGCGGAGTTTGCGGCCTATGTGGGAGGGGCGGAAGATCGAACCCCGCGGCAAGGATGACACGGCAGTGCGACACACAGGATGGCATGCAGCTGATCTCCCATATTCCGGATCGCAGTGGAGTTTTGCACATATTTCCGACGGCTCCTCACTCGTCAACGGCTCTTGCTACGTGCGGATATTCGTCAACTGAATAGTTCATGTCGTGCGGTCTCGCAGATCGCCACCACGGCGGGATGTTTCAGCTTGCGCTCCACAGATATCGCATAGAAGCGATTCCGCACGGCGTCAGCGCGTCCCACCACCCGAAGCTGGCGTTCTCTGCGAAAGAGTTTTTCGAGGACCGACGGAACCGCGAAGATGCCTGCCCCGGTTTCCCCAAAACGACGCAACAAGGCGAAGTCTTCGAACTGCCCGACCACAAAAGGCCGGATCTGCTGCGCGTCAAACCACTGATCCAGCGCACGCCGAACGTTCGTGTTGTCTGCTGGAAGCAACAAGGGCGCATCGTGGAGCACTTTTGGAAATTTCCTCGAATATTTCCTGAACAATTCAGGAGTCGCGAAAAATGTCATACCACATTCGCCAAGCAGATGGTTGTAGGCGCGGACCTTCGCGGGAGGACCAATCGGGGTGTCGGACAGCACCACATCGAGTTCTTGTATCGCCAACTCTGCGAGAAGGTGCTCCTGGTTGTCCTCGCGGCATGTGATCTGCACTTGCTCTCTTAACTGCAGCGCGGGTCCGATCAGCGCATGCGAAATTTCTTTGGGCAATACGTCAGCGATCCCAATGACTACCTGTAGCGGATGCCCGGTTGGACGGCCTTTGACGGTATCGAGCATTTCTCGACCGAGCGCAAATATATCCTCGGCATAACGATAGACGACTTGCCCAACCTCAGTTGGTTGCACGCCACGGGCAGACCGCGTCAACAGCTTCTCTCCGAGGCTTGTTTCCAGGCTCCGAAGTTGCGCGCTGATCGTCGGGGGCGCAAGTCGTAGCTGCTCACTCGCGCGTCCGATGCTGCCGGCGCGCACGACGGTCCAAAAGTACAGGAGATGATGATAGTTAATCCATTCCATGGCTCTCTGAGCACCTGGGTTGCGTTTTCAGCATTAGACCAAACCGAACGCTCACTGCTCAGATTATCTACTTTTTCGAAAGGCCAGCTGTGGATTAAGAATGTTGCTTGGCAAGGCGGAATAGGCCAATGCCAACCCCCAAGTGAAAAGGAGATCAAGACTATGAAAGCGGATTCCCGTACCAAGCGAGCTGCTATTCCCGAACCTGCAAGCGGCGAAGAGGAAATTCGTCAGCGGGCCTATGAGCTTTTCGAGGCACGCGGCGGAGAAGAAGGCCACGAGCTTGAAGATTGGCTCCGCGCAGAAGAAGAGATTAGGGGCAGCAAGAGCAATGCGCTAGCCGCGTAGCGGAACAGATTGGCGGAGGGAGCCATGGAAGTCGAAGTCCGAATACAAGGCACGGATTCGGCGGAGGCAATCCGAAGGTACGCCACTCGCCGGATACATTTTGCGCTAGGGCGATTTGCCCCCCGCGTAGGATGCATTGTGGTCCGAATTTCTGACATTAACGGGGTGAGGGGCGGTGTAGATCAATGCTGCCAGATTAGAGCGGAACTTCTGCCCAAAGGGAAAGTGGTGGTGGACCAGGTCGACGCTGACCTGTTTAGCGCCATCGACCGAGCCAGCGAACGCATTGGACAGGCTTGCAGGCGAGAGGTCCAGCGGGTTCGCGATGCACGAACTCAGCGCGAATCTGTGAGAACGCCCGCCTAAGAATACGAGCGTAACGCTTCTCTTGGTGTTTTCATGCGGGCATGGTGAGGTTCTCGGCGTACGAAAGCTCGGAGGTTGCCATGGATGCGAATTACATGCTGGCCTGCGGAATCGTCTGGAGCAAAACCGCAGATCCAGATGCGGGATGGGAATTGGTCGAGGCCCTCTGTTCCCCAGATCCTGAACTGCGTCAACTCGCGCAAGACATGCTCGTCCAGCGACGAGATAACGCAATGGTAATCCTTGAAGACGCCGTTGGCGCCGGCGTTCTCACTCCCGAAGTCGCAGGACCCTGTATGGTGGAACTGCTTCGAGCAGGTCGGACTGGTTCTCGCGACTTCCTCGTGGCGTGCGACGCCTAAAAGATGACGAGGTGAACTGTGGTAGCAAACTGTGCAAACCCGGAATGTGGTGTTCCATTCCGCTATTTCCGTGACGGAAGACTGTTCAGGTTCGACCTGAACGATCATTTCACGCCGGCCAGGGTCGGACCAGACGTGGCGGTTCACCGCCGCGTCGAATACTTCTGGCTATGTGGCTCTTGTGCGTCAAGGATGACACTCATCTCGGAACTCGGCGTTGGCATGAGGACGCGATCGTTATCCAGTACCGATGCGTCCCTGAGTTTATCCAGCGAAAGGTTCTCAATTCGCCAGGCGGCAGCCTGAGAACGACCAACGGAAGGAGATGTCGTTATGGACCCGGCAAACGCATTGGTATTGCTCCTGTGTGCGGGCGGTGTTGCGCTTCTGGTGTGGTTCGAAATTAATTCTCGCCGGAACGAAGCGAGCAGGAAGCAAGTTTCGAGTGCTGCTCAACCGGAAGCGTCCGGCGTGAGAAAACAAGACCCGCACACGGCTCAATCCGAGATTGACAAGACAAAGGCTGCATAGCCCTCAACAGCCGGGGACCGGAAAGGAGTTCGTCATGGTAAACGATTCAGCCCTCGTCACGAATGATGACATGGGCAGGCTCGTTCATTTGGTCCGTACTTTGAGGCAGTCTCCGTTCCGTGATCAACAGCAACTCGAATTGCTGGATGAGGTTCTCGAAAACGCGGAAGCCATGGCCTCGGAGTATGTCCCGATTGATGTGATCACGATGAACTCGCATTTCCGTGTTCTGGATCTAGAGAGCGGCAAAAGAGTACGGTATATGCTGGTGTTTCCGGAGAACGCGAACGCCTCCAAAGGTCGAATCTCCATTCTCGCGCCGGTCGGGACCGCGGTTCTCGGACGCAGACGAGGAGATGTCGTGGAGGCGAAGGTTCCTGAAGGCAGCAGAAGATTGAAAATTGAGCATGTGTTGCACAGCCCGGCAAGCAGGACAAAGCGCATTCGCCCAGGTCAACGTATCAGGTCGACAAACGACTCGAGTCTCGGGCTTCAACCAACCAGTGTGGCGGCGTAAGGCACCGTCCTCGTTTGCAGCGCCAACAGCGTTCTGCCGACAGGATATCAACACCACGAATGCCAATTCCCGTCGTTCCTCACGATATTCGGGATACCCTACAGTGACGTGAACGTCCATGCTTCCGGATATCGATCCCGGCGCTGTTGGTGGCCTTTCAGACCAGGAGGCTGCTGCTCGACTGCACGCGGAAGGTCCGAATGAGCTACCCTCCGCGAAACCCCGCGGCTTCCTTGCCCTTGTCTGGGAAGTGGTGCGGGAACCTATGCTGCTGCTCCTAGTGGGAGCGGGCGCAATTTATTTCGTCCTAGGTGAGCTAAGGGACTCCGCCGTTTTGCTGGTCTCCATCTTTGTGGTCCTGGGCATCAGTCTGTACCAGCAACGTAAAACGGAACGTGCGCTAGAAGCTCTGCGGGATCTCTCCAGTCCCCGAGCCCTGGTGATTCGAAATGGGAAAGAAAAACGTATCGCAGGACGCGAAGTGGTCCGCGGTGACATGGTTGTGCTCCAAGAGGGAGACCGCGTACCCGCCGATGCGCTGGTACTTTCGGCTGTCAGCCTATCGATCGACGAATCCCTTCTGACCGGCGAGTCAGTCCCGGTGCGCAAATCCCCGGGAACCGCGAGTATGACGATCAGCCATCCCGGCGGCGACGGCACGAGTTCTGTCTTTTCAGGAACGATGGTCGTCCAAGGACATGGTGTTGCCGAAGTAATTGCCACTGGCATCCGGACCGAACTCGGAAAGATCGGCAAAGCCCTGGTGACCCTCCAACCTGAACAGAGCAAACTGAAACAAGAAATCAGCCGCGTCGTCAAAATCATGGCGAGTGTCGGAATTTCTGTTTGCGCACTGGTGGCCGTGGTGTATGGCCTTACGCGCGGGAACTGGCTGAGCGGGCTCCTGGTGGGAATCACCATGGCGATGTCACTCCTGCCCGAGGAGTTCCCCGTTGTGCTGACTGTATTTCTGGCACTGGGAGCATGGCGAATTTCGCGCAAGAACGTTCTGACCCGCGCACCAACCGCGATTGAAGCTCTCGGATCGGCTACCGTGCTCTGCGTGGACAAGACCGGCACTCTCACCCAGAACCAGATGGCGGTCCACAGGCTGTTTGCGAGCGGTGAATCGTATGCTGTGGATGACACGACTCCTAATGAGCTCCCAGATCTCTTTCACGAACTGGTGGAATTCGGCATCCTGGCCAGCCAGCGCAAGCCTTTCGATCCGATGGATATTGCCTTCAAGCAACTGGGAGAGCGCTGCCTTGTCGACACCGAACACCTGCACCGTGACTGGGAACTGCTCCGCGAATACCCGTTGTCGCCAAGGCTGTTGGCAGTGTCACGGGTCTGGCGGACACCGGGCAACTCCGCTAACGTTGTGGCTGCTAAAGGTGCGCCCACGGCAATCGCGGAGCTTTGCCGCCTGTCCACCGCAGAAGTGGAACAGGTTCGGGACCACGCGGAGGCTATGGCAAACGAGGGTCTGCGCATTTTGGCAGTGGCTCGAGCTGAGTTTCGTAGCGACGTACTGCCAGAGGATCCCCGTGTATACCAATTTCGTCTTCTCGGTCTGGTTGGGCTAGCGGACCCCATCCGGCCAGAAGTGCCGGCAGCGATCCAAGAGTGTCATACGGCCGGTATACGGGTCGTGATGATCACCGGTGACTTTGCCGGAACCGCACGGAGCATCGCCCGGCAGGCCGGGTTGAATGAAGGTGAGCGGGTGGTAACCGGCCCCGAGTTGGAGAAGTCGAGCGATACCGAACTGGAATCCATTGTAAAAACGGTGAACGTCTTTGCCCGCGTAGTACCGGAACAGAAGCTGCGCCTGGTGGAAGCCCTGAAGGCTAACGGCGAGACCGTGGCCATGACCGGAGACGGCGTCAATGACGCCCCGGCTCTGAAGTCGGCCCACATCGGCATCGCCATGGGAGGAAGGGGGACGGACGTGGCTCGCGAGGCGGCTCAGCTTGTCCTGCTGGATGACGCCTTCTCCTCTATTGTTGCGGCCATTCGCCTCGGTCGCCGGATCTTCGACAACCTCAAGAAGGCCATGTCTTACGTGTTGGCCATCCATGTGCCAATTGCAGGGCTGGCCCTCATTCCCGTTCTTTTGAAATGGCCTCTGGTGCTGCTCCCAGTACACGTCGTCTTCCTCGAGCTAATCATCGACCCTGCGTGCTCAATCGCATTTGAAGCCGAACCGGAGGAGGCGAACGTTATGAATCGTCCGCCTCGCGATCCGCAGCAACCATTGTTCGATCACCGCACTCTGCTTTTGAGCTTGCTACAGGGTGCCAGTGTCCTGGTTATTGCACTAACGGTCTTCATCATCGCGCACTTGCGAGGTGAGCCCGAGACCAACACGCGGGCCCTGACTTTTACCACCTTTATTGTTGCGAACCTCGCTCTAATCCTCGCGAATCGCTCGTGGACACGGCTTATCGTGGCAACTCTGCGTTCTCCTAACCCGGCTCTTTGGTGGGTAATTGGTGGAGCTCTAGCAGTGCTGGCCCTCGTGCTATACGTGCCCTTCGCTCGCGATCTGTTCCGCTTCCGCAGGCTTCACAAGATGGATCTCGTCATCTGTTCGATCGCTGGGGTGTTCAGCGTACTGTGGTTTGAAGCGCTAAAGATATTCGGCCGCACTCGTGTCGTCCATGGCGCTTGAGAGTTCTCGGACGCAGACTGTTCGGAAGGTTTGCCACCCCGGAGCATTAGGGCTTATTGGCGGAGGTTATCCATCCGTTGGGTGACCTAAGTTCGCTTCCTGCAACATCTCAAGCAATACGAGTGTGACGGACAGAACGACGGGGCCGATGAAAAGCCCCATAACACCGAACGCTTTCACGCCGCCCAGCAAAGCGAAGAAGACTAGCAGCGTGTGCATCTTGGCGCGTTGGCCGATCACGTACGGCCGAACCAAGCTGTCTACTTGGCCAACGACCCCGGCTCCCCAGCCCAACAAGATCAACCCCTTCCACCAGTGCCCGCCGGCAACCAGGATCATCACCGCAGGCGCCCACACGGCCGCCGAACCAATAATTGGGATCAATGAGAACAGTGCCGTGACTACTCCCCAGAGAATGGGGGAAGGCAAACCGAGTACGAAGAAGGCAATGCTAACAAGAGTTCCCTGCGCTACGCCCACCGCGAGGCAGCCGTAAACATTGGCAATGATCGAGTCGCTGATTCCCGTGAAGAGGCGTTCCGCTTGACCGGACTTGAGGGGAAGGACTGCTATGGCGCGCTGCTTCATCGCTCCGCCTTCACGAAAGAGGAAGAACAACGTGAAGAATGCGACCACGGCCTCGACCAAGAAAGAAATGATGTTGCTGACGACTTGAGCTCCCCAGGAAAGCAAAAACCGGCTGATCTGTTCGAGCCAGCGCAATAGAGCCCCCCGCACGTCAAGCGTGGAGACATTAATGTACTGGCCGACCCAGCCGATAAGACGTTCCACCGCATGCATCAAGTACGGGTTCCAGCCTCCTTGTTCAGCGCTCCTCTCGTTCAGCAACAAGTACAGTCCCCTAATCTCCTGACTCACGACAACTCCCAGTGCTGCCGCGGGGACAATCACAACAACCAGCACCAGAATTGTGGAGATCAGAGCCGCTGCGTTCCTACCTGGGATACGCCTTTGGATGCGCACGTGGACAGGATGAAAGACAATCGCGATCATGACTGCCAAGAAGACGGGGCTGAGAAAGGGCCTGGCAATGATGTAACAGAAGTAGAGCGCGGTCGCCGCCAGAGCCAGCAAGAAATAGGTAGAGGCTGCCTGCTTCCTCTCCATGAACCTCCCTCCGTTCTCTGCAAGATCCATTGGCGACTCTAATTTGTTGTCTGTCACACTTTTCACCAGCGACTACCGATTTCACGTCGGAATTCAATACTCAGGAACGACCTTACCCTGCCGCAGCTGAGCGGGCTTCTCAAGGTTCTCCTTAATGCTATTCAGCGCCCGCTCCAGTGACGAGCGAGTCTTATGGACGGCGACTTTGCGTATGACGCCACCCTTCAGGCCTGTAAGGCCAGCTTGCCGCGATGCCTTAACGGTGATGAGATAAAATCCGTCGTCTTTAGAAGCATCGGACCCTTGAACGCAAAATGACAGATCAAGCGCGGTTTGAAAATAGTGCGTGGCGTACAGTTGCTTAATCGCAAGCACATAGACGCGGCGTTCGAGGCCGGGAGCGGCCGGGAGCACGATAGATCACACCATGATTGAGTCGTATGGTAGCCTTTAGGCCAAAATTAACTTTTTCCCAATAGAAGAAGTCCTGTGTTCCGTCCGGCTTCGACTCTGGGTAGTCCAACAGGTATCGATTCAGTTCAGGGAGATACTGGGGAAACAATTCAACGCGACCCAGAAGGGATCTGAACTGTTCCGCAACCGGCAATGGATCTCGCTTGTCCCGGTAGGTTCCGAGAGCGCGATCACCGTTGTGCTGGTAATCCTCCAGGAGGCGGATGATCCTGCGCTTGGCGAGATCGTTCACCTGTTCGGCTACGTCGGGCGAGTTCCAGTTGACCGAAGCCCGGGCGGCTTCCATGGACTCCTCTGGAAGCTGCACTTCGCAGTTACCGGGCCTGCAGTCCTTAAGATCCTCAATGTCATCATGGTCAAGGGAGAGTCCGGCCATGTCCTCCATCGTTGGAGACTTGGTGAACTCTCCTGCACCCAGATGCCCGGACAGTTTGTTGAATCGGTTAACATCCCTCATGAATTGAAGGTAGGCGACAGGCCTGGCGCGAACGTACACGGCTCCGAATACAAAGATGTCAGATGGATTAGGAGACGAAAGAATGGTTGCGACCGCTTTGCCGTTTTGAATGTCGGCAATCTGGTTGGGCGAGAGGTGTATTTGCGCACGAAGAAACTCCTCGGGACCGGGAGTGCGCCTGAGACAGAAGAGAGTGGCGCCAAGAATCAAAGCGACCGAGTTCAGGCATCTTCTCAATGGAATCTCATTGTGACTTGTCGAGTGGCAGTCCTACTCATCGTCCACTCGGCGTGGCATCCGTTGCTGTCGGTAGCCTACCAGCCGACTCAGCCCTGGATCCGCCTACCGTGAGCACCGGGCAATGTGCATGCGAGACAACCTTGTGTGCAATCGACCCGAAGTGAGAAGCCAGGCGTGCAACAGCGCCGGCTCCGCGTGCTCCAATCACGATCAGGTCCGCCTCGATGTCGGCGGCAACTTTCAAAATCACATTTGCCGGTGATCCGACCTCGACCAGAAGATCCGGTGCTGTCGCGAGTAGGGGATAAAGCGAGACGATCTCGCCCAATCGGACTCTTGCCATCTGCGCGTCTAGGTAGGGCGACTCGGGGAGGCTCGCCATCACGTGCAGCAGTGTGAGACGAGCGTGGAATCTTTCCGCACAAGAAAACGCGTATGGCGCCCCTAACAACGATTGTCCCGAGAGATCGGACGCATACAGGATCTTCTGCACTCCGGTCACTGCTTTATCCGGCGTTCTCGGACCCACAGCCAAGACCGGACAAGGCGATTCACGAATAGCCTCTTCTGCGACCGACCCAAGCAAAACTTTCCCCAGCCCGGTGCGCCCAGTCGTGCCGACGACCAACAGATCCACCGAGTGCTGCTCGATAAACCCTCTTAGCAC
>VFSW01013664.1_pt1 | contig 11271 bp, 9 predicted proteins | sample 5358111 | NCBI WGS metagenome assembly VFSW01 (sample SAMN11554181, study PRJNA540505) | mine drainage metagenome | isolation source: sediment from site ElyBrook_90M | place: USA: Ely Copper Mine, Vershire, VT | collected 2017 | reverse complement strand
ACGGGCGGTCGATTACGGTGTCAGAAGCGGCCCTCCATTCGTACTGGCACGACCGACCTTGTTAGATGTCTGCAATTATGCCCAAAGCGGAAGCCGGGCCGGCTAACTCGCTGGTGTAAAGCGGGCCTTCAAAACGTCAGGAAAAGATATTGCACGCTGTTTGACACGCGGTACATGCCGGCTCCCCCCGCTGGCCAGATCGTCCGGGTCTCGCTGCTTCAAACCCCGACGAACCATCCGTGGCTAGCGACTCACCGAGCTGAAGTCACTGACTCGACCGCAGCACGAGTACGGCGTTGGTTCCGCCGAAAGCGAACGAGTTCGACAGCATAACGTTTCCCGCCGCACCTGGCCTGGCGACCTTCGCGACGTAATCGAGATCGCATTCTGGGTCGGACTGCTCAAGATGCATGGTCGGGAGTGCGATGCGGTGCCGCATCGCCAATAGCGCCAGCACGCATTCGATAGCCCCAGCGGCACCCAACAGATGCCCGTGGATCGCCTTCGTCGCGCTGACAGGAATGACGCCGGCACGATCGCCGAAAACGCTTCGGATGGCGGACGTCTCGGCAACATCGTTCGCCAGGGTTCCCGTACCGTGTGCGTTGATCGAATCGACTTCGTCGGCCGTGATACCGGCGGACTGCAATGCAGCGCGCATCGCGGAGGCTTGGCCTTGCGCACTGGGACGCGCGATGTGCGATGAATCGGTGGTGAGGCCGTAGCCGATCAGCTCACCGTGGATCGTCGCGTTGCGTGCCAATGCAGCGTCCATCGGTTCGAGTAGCACGATGGCCGCCCCTTCGCCGAGCACCATGCCGGACCGGTTCTTGGAAAACGGCTTGCAGGACGCGCTCGGCGCGGCGACGTCGCTGCTGGCCAGCGTGTGCATCGCTTCCCATGCCTTCATCGAGCCGAGCGCGAGCGGCGCCTCCGAGCCGCCCGCCACGGCCAGATCGACGGCTCCGCTCGCAACCCGGAGCCACGCTTCGCCGATCGCAACTCCCGAGGATGAACACGCGGTCGAATAGGTGAGATTGGGTCCAGTCAATCGATTCTCAATGCCGATCCAGGCCGCGGCTGCGTTGTGCATGCCCTGCAGGATCAAGGTCGGCTTGATCCGGTCCGAAGCGTCGGCATACAGCGTCCTGTACCCGTCGTCCATCGAGGCGATGCCCGCCATGCCGGTGCCCAGGAAGACGCCGACCCGGTCGCGGTTGAGGCTCGTGAGTGCTCCACAGGAGTCGGCGATGGCGCGCCGCGCGGCAACTACCGCGAACTGCGTCACCCGGTCGAGCAGGCGCTGCTGCTGCACGTCGAAGTGTTCGGCGGCGTCGAATTGAACTGTTGCAGCTAACGGAGAGCGCAGGCGTGCGGTGGCTGCGCCGACGAACGGCCGGATTGCCGACCGACCGGCGCAGGCCGATTCGAAGACTTCACGCGTGCTGTGGCCGAGAGGTGTCACCAGACCGATGCCAGTGACAGCCACGCGCATCATGGTACGACCTGGACATCGTGCGCCGAAGCCAGGGCCACCGTGAGTGGAGTGCTTTGCGCGGCGATCTGCTCGTCCACGTAGCGTACAACGTCGCCGAAGGTCGCCAAGTCGAGCGGCACGTCAGGCAGCTTCAGATGGAACTCGTCCTCGATGTTGAACAGCAATTCAGCAAGGTCAAGCGAATCTATGCCGATGTCCTCGAGACTCGCGGTGGGCGACAGTCGGTCCGGGTCGACCTTGAAGTCCTTGACCAGCATGGCGATGATTCGATCAGTCGTGGTCATACGTCGTCTCCAATGGGTGCATTCAAAAATGCAAAGGGATGGCCTCGCGATTGCAGCTGGCGCGACTTGCCGCTCCACGCCGCGCCGATGCGCAGCAGCGAAGGGAAGCCCTGCATCGACGCCACTGCGAGGCGCGTTGGCAGCGGGCGCATGAAGAGCCAGGCATAGAGCGCCGAGGCGCGCATGCGCGGAGCGAAGTTGCGGCGCCAAAGCCGTTGGTATCTGGCATGCGCTGCCACCAGCGCCGCGGGCGCTGACGCTGCAGGCGAGAAGCGGCCAAGCGTCTGCGCCATCAGGGCCGGAGACTGAATCGCAATGCTGATGCCTTCGGCCACAATGGGGTGCGCCTCGGCAGCGGCGTTGCCGACCGCGAACACGCCATCTCCGCCGAAGTCGTGGATGCCCGGGCGGATCGGGCCCGCACCGAGCCACTGGCCATCGCAAGAGCTTGTGGCTAGCCCTGCACGGACACCGTCGCAGTTTTCGATGATGTGCGCGAGAACGGCCTCACCCGCAGTACGCCCCGGATGCCGGGCGCGTGCAGCGTCCAAATGGTCCCGGCGGATGCAGCACGACAGACTGACTCGTGCCGCGCCGGTGTTGACCATTCCGCCGTATCCCCCAGGGAACGCGAGCAGCGGCATCAGGTCGTTGTCGAGCGCGCCGCCTAGGAACCTCGCCTTGAAGCCGAGCAGGTCCGACGCTGCGGCAACTTGGCGATGCGGCTGCGTGGGCAGCGGGCCGCGGTCCCACGAGCCGTGGGCGGCGACGATCACCGGCGCCTCTAGCACGCGGCGCTCGCCTCGCTCGCGGTCCTCAATCGTGCACGCATGACGGCCGGCGCCGGACGCAAAAGCAGTTACGGTCCACGGTTGCCAGAGCGTCGCGCCTGCCGCCACTGCATGGCGCAGGAGCACCGCGTCGAGCGACTCCCGGCTCACGGCGCGCCCCCCTTCGACGCTTTTGCCGGTTGCAGGCATCGGCGCCGTAACAATCGACGTGCCCGCGAACACTCCGACACGGCGCACGACTGGCCCCGCCTGGTCCCTGAGTTCGTCGCCGACACTGAGCTCATCGAGCAGCGGCCACGTCGTCGCCGAGACGAACTCTCCGCACACCTTGCGGCGCGGAAATGTGGCCTTCTCGACGATGGCTACGCGCCAGCCCGCCCGCGCGAGCAGAAGCGCCGCAGTCGCGCCTGCGGGACCGCTTCCAACGACGATCGCGTCGTAGCTTGAAACGGGTGAAGCGCTCACGTCCTGCGCGCCAAAAGGCAGTGGCTGAAGAGACCGGCCGAATACTCGTGCAGTGACCAGCCTTCCTGGCTCGGCCAGTGCGCCGACAGTTCGCGGTCCCGAAATCCGGCGTGAACACTGAGCACTGCATCTTCGCGAGTGACTGGTCCAGCGCCGATCAGGCCGACGAGGTGGCTTCCAATCAGCGCGGTCGTGTTTCGGCGTGGTTCGCAGCAGAAGAACAGAGGTGTCACCCCGGATACCGCGCGCAACAGATGTCGGAGCTCCTCGCCATCGAAGTGGTGGACGAACAGATTGGCGACAACGATGTCCCAGGCGCATTGCTGGTTCCTGCTCAGCCAATCGAACACATCGGCGACAACGACGATGGGCTCCCAACCGGTCGCGCGCAGGCCTTGCAACGTCGATTCGGCGACGCTGTCCTGGCGATCGAGCAAAGTCCATGACACGCGCGGCCATTGACTCGCATGCCGGTGCGCGAAGCGCAGTGCCAGCGAGCCGTCGCCTGCACCGAGCTCGAGGATTTGCAGCGGAGAATGGTTCGGCTCGGCGCCGATCGCACGCGTCATGATCGATAGAGTCCTCATCGCGACGTGAAGGCGACGAAGGTCACGCCGGGATCGCTGCGCGGCCGGGTCGTCGGAACCCAGCGTGTCGAGCGCCTCAGGTGTCACCTGGCGCAGCATCTGCGATGTAGTGCTCATCCGACCTTCAGCAAGGCGCCGTGGCAGGAGAAGCCAGCGCCGAATGACGACAACCACCACCAACCATCGGCTGCATCGTCAGCCAGCGCGGCCTGCAACACGAAGTACACGAACGCGCTCGAGAGGTTGCCGTATTCCCGCAGCATCTCCGCGCTGTAGCGAAGATCGGGCTTTCTCAGTTCGAACCGCGCTTCGATTGCCTGGAGCACGTCGCGACCGCCCGCATGCATGATCCATGTGCCCACATCCGACGGCGTGACACGAGCACGATCGAGCACGGTGTTCAGCACCGCCAGTGCATTGACTGCGGCGAGCACGGGAACTTCTCTGGTGAGTATGTTGCGCAGCATGCCCGCGCGGCTTTCGAACTGGAGCGCGCGTCTGTGCTCTGGAACTACCAGCGAGGTGCTGTCCGCCCACTCGATGGAGCGCCCGCCCGGGCGGGGTTCGCGTGACAACACCGCCGCGCCCGCGCCGTCACCAAACAAGCAGGCACTAATGAGAACTCCAGGATCGTCGTCAAGGTACATCGCCGCACTGCTGACCTCGACGCAAACTGCCAAAACATGGCGGCAATCACCGCCGAGCAACAGGGCGCGACCCATCTGCATGTTCGGAAGGGCCGCGGCGCAGCCTTGGCCTACCAAGTCGTACGCTTGGACGTCGGTTCGGAGTCCCAGGCGTTCTACCACGTAGCCGGACAGGCCCGGACACAGATAGCCGGTACATGTGCTGACGACCACAGCATCGATGTCTGCAGCCAGCAGACCGGCTCTCTCCACTGCGCGTACCGCCGCGTCGGATGCGAGCAAGGGTGCATTGCGGAGAAAACGTTCACTCAGCGTGTCGGGGTCGATCTGGAACACTTCCTCCAAACGATCCACCGCCAGTCGACGCGCATCGATACCGTTATCACGTTGCAGCACCGTCCGCGCGATGATATGGGACCTCCGGTCAAGCCGGCCGAACCAGTCAGATGATTCAAACGCAGCCAGGCACTCGGCCTTGGTAAATCTGTTCGGCGGAACCGATGTAGCGACGCTTCGAATGAACGTTGGCATCGGATTCAACGGAATGCTCCCGACATCCCGACGCAACGACGGCCGGGATTTGGCCCGACGCGCGACATGCAAAGTGAGTTGCTGAATGAGCGCTCGGCAAATGGGGCAGTAGGTACCATGAAATATGCTGCCGCTAAGCTGTAGACACCAGTGTAGGACATCCGCGCAATTGATAGGCCACAGACGAGCCGTAAGCGCCAGCTATTCCAGGAAGCTGCCCTCAGTGGGCGGAAGGTACTGGCAGGCCATCTGACTGCCGCGGACCGCTGAACCGTAGATACCGGTCGTCCAGCTTCGGCGGTCGGGTTTGCGACGTACAGCGGGCCCGTAGCTCGCCGATTGCGCGCATCGACAGCCGAACCATGTAGGGCGTTCAGATCAAACACTTCGACGCTGGAAAACGGTTTCTTCGCAGAGCGATCCGCCCACCCGTGTTTGTCTGGCACATGCTTTGGCTGCTCTGACCTAGCCGCCGGCCCATCGTGACCGTCGGCTTCGGCCGTCGTCGCAGTCGCCTTCACGTTGTCAGCTGCGTGTTGTGCTGGATCGTATACCGCGTAAACCTGCATAGGGGTCAGTCGGTTCATGAAGGGTGAGCCCTGTCTGCGCTGGATGCACCCGAGCGGTACCAACCCGCGCAGCGACTGGTGTTTCCACTTTGTTGTTCTCATTTAGCAAATCTACAGTCCGTGTGACGGAAGTTCTGTTCGGTGGCGCACTGACCGGAATGATTTGCCGGTGGAAGCCGAAAGTCTGCATAGACTTACGCAAGACCGGCAGGGCGATGGCTCGGGCAATGTTGGTCAAGTTAGAGCGTGTCAGGCAGTCGGCTCGCTAGCTGCCATTCGCGACCGACTGCTCTTGGCACACTGTGAACGCTAGCCCGCAGCACCACACAGCGGACCACTAACACCGGTTAAATATACCATGTATGCCCGCTTAGTGGATTGAAGCAGACTGATTTCCAATTGTGTTTATTCCTTAAGATAAAATGCGGCTGGCTGTACTGCCGAATTTATGCGGCGCTTTCTGTTACATGTTCTGCCCAGTGGGTTTCATCGTATCCGTCACTACGGGTTGATCGCGAATATGGGACGACGAGAGAATCTTGCACGGGCGCGCGAACTGCTGAATGTAGAGTCTTGAGAACCTTAATCTTGCCAGCAATGGCAGGGCCTGCCTGGCATTGTACCCCTGGAAACAGCGCTAATTTGAATTACGACATATCTTCAACAAAATGTTCATAAGCATGCAAATTGACAATGTGCGAACCATCGCAGTTGAACTGCATCTGGATGGCATCCTTAACGATATTGATCGTGGCGCTGCGTGCGTAAAAATTTGAAATTTTGCGAAGCTGCGGCAACCGCGCAATGATTTTGGGAATCTCGTCAACGGGTAACGGCTGCCAGTTATGAAAATAACTGGCAAAACCTTGTTTCAAGTGTTCGGGCAGCTCTTTAAAAAACGCATCTTCAACAATTGCTTGGTACATGCGCTGGATCATTCCAGCTTTACGGTTGTAGTCGATTTTAGGGAAGTGGCGCTGAACATAGGAGGTGTCGAGCAAGCGCAAGGCTGGATGAAATTCCTCGGAAAAAGGATCAAGCACGGTAGATACCCTGATCTCGCCATTATTGAAGCCAACCATAATGCGATGAGCAGTGCGGTTGATCAGCAAATCTTCAAAACAGGCGGTCAGTGCTTCTAAATTCTTATCCACCACACTTTCGTAACGCGGTCGCTCCATCGCTGAAAAGCGCAGAGAGGCATCACCTTTGATGCTGATATGCATATCACGGCTGCCGTCACACACGGTATTGAGCATTTTTTCTTCCAGCACCAATTTCTCATTCCGGAAATTGACTATCGCATGGATGATGCGGTTAATTTCAGGCTCTTGCGCCAACAAAGTATGGAAATCTGAGGCGGAAATTTTTCCCAATCGAGTGGCTACTTTGGCTTTGGCCGAAGCTGTGCGGTAGCCTTTGTTGACCACCGCTACTTCGCCAAACCAATCGCCCGCTTTGGCTTCTTGAATTTCTTGAATTGTATTGAATTTTTCAATGTAGAGCGACACTATTCCGCTCTCTATGTAATAAAGGCAATCCGCGAGGTCGCCCTCATTAAAAATGACTTCGTCGGGAGCAATCTCAACGTCGCTGATTAATTGACGCACCCTACCAAGCTCTCGTTCGGTTAAATCCCGAAAAACTGATGCCATTATGCAACCCTCCTGTTACCACTTATAGTAGTAGCGTGCGTATTCGGCTGAACGTGAACAATGATTCTGCTCGAACGTGAACGCCGGAACGGCGTGTTGTGCTGGTGGCTAGTTTTTACTCCAGGTGTTCACGAGGAGTCAAGTTTTTTTCGTTTTTCGCATGGATTCTCCGGTTAATTCTATCGTATGAGCTCGGTGGGCGATGTCGGGAACGAGGTCAGTTCACATTCCAACAATAACGCAGTAACTATTTGGCAGTGGCCGACGTCTCTAAGAAAACATCAGCGACACAGTGCCTGGCTTTCGGATCGACTGGGTACTGGATATCCCACTGGCTACAGATTTGCGTTACGTTCGTGCATCGCCGGCCTAACTTGGCATGCGAAATGCGAAATGCGAAATGGGAAATGGGCGTTAATTATATGAAGTCGCAGGGTGCCTGTTTTGCCTTTATTACTTGAATTTTGCATTCATCGGGCGAGTACCAAAGCAAATATTCGATATAACAGAAATGATCTAATAAACCGATTCATAAAAGGTGTCTACTTGTCCTCACCCAGCTACTGTTGACTCTATTACACAACTGGGGTAATTTATGTGTAAAATCAGGACAGTGGTTTGAAGTGTGGGCAGTCGAAAGGCGCCAGCTTTGCCTTTATAAGGGGAGATATGAATGACAAAAAGCACCGAGGCCGGTTTGCCCGACAGTAGTCAGATTCAGCCTCTTTGGACCGATCCCAACTTGCCACCAGACCAGTTTCTGTACGATCGCATGGGGCCTTGGCCGCAACCTGCACCCGCCTACCCGATGACCCGACCGCCGGAGGTGTTGAATATACCTACGAGCGAGGATGTGGCGTGGTGGGAATGGATTGGTAGTCGACTCGTCTTAGACTACCTTGTCGCAAAGCTGGAGGCATCTGGCCTTGCGAAGACCGACTTGACGCGCCCACTGCCGACTGATTACGAATTTCTCCAGATCATGACGCGGACGGTGTATGCCCGCTACCTTCGCATGGAATCACCTGGCTCTGCCTATTGGGTTAGCGACTTCACGGCGATGGAATTGATCGACCCACTGCCGGGGATGTATTGTGCCCCGGTCGTTTGCCGATTCCTGTTGAAAGACACCGTCTTTACTTGTGTCAGCATCACATTCCTGAAAACGGCCACACGAATCAAAGAATTGACCGTGACCCCCACCGACAAGGCATGGAATCTCGCCAAAGTCTACGCTTGCCAAGGCGCCGCGTACCATGCCTTGTTCGTCGTGCATCCGGCTTTGCATTTCCCGATGGATTCTGTCAATGCCATCACGAAGACAGCGGTACCCCAAATCCATCCCCTGTTCCAGGCAATATTTCCGCACACCACCTATACGTTGAAGCTGGATAATGTCGTCCTCGAAGGTGAGGATACGATAGTCAACAAAACCGCACCCACTACGGCGTGGGATCCGCTGACGGCGAACGGCTATAACCTAAAACAGTTGTTTGGAGTTGGCTATTCGGGCTACAAAGGTCTTGCAGCTTATCCGCAATATAACTACATGAAGCCCTGGATGAACAGCGGGACACTTTATGGCATGTGCCTGAGGCAGTACTTCAAGCCGTTTTTAGCATTTGCCACAAAGATCGCCTGCGTGATTCCGAAGACCGACCCTTATGTCAAACGCTGGGCAGACTACTGTAGCGCCAATGTTTATGGCTTTCCCGATGGGTTGGCCATTTTCGACAGCGACAATCTGGCAAGGGTATTGGCAATCTACATGTGGGATGTCTCGGTGGCGCACGGAGCCGATCACTACAGCTTCGGATATGACATTCCATTGAAGGATAAATTTCTGCGCATACGCAGGCCGCCCCCCGCAGACATCAACGATGGGGCCGACGTACAGAAGGTGGGCGACGTCGCCAATCTTGACGACCTGACCCGTGCCGAGACAGCCAAAATCATGTTTTTCAATGTATTTACGCTTTCCCCCAACTTGATCGACACAACTTACGCTTTCAAGGAAGCAAAGCTTCAGGCTGCCGTCACGAAGTTCCATGCCGATCTGAAAAGCATCGACGTGGATGTACGGAATATCATGCCGGAATTCATGTGCCTGGAGCGAAACCTCGACCCATTTAACGGCCCCATCATCGTAGACGAGTGGACCATTCCTGCCAGCATCCAGTTTTAGACCCGGAACGATAGATTGGCACCTCACAGGCAGTTCATTGCATTTCTGCTCACGCTGCTGGCAATGTGCGTGGGGCAGGCAGCGCCAGCAGCGGCGCAGGAACGAGGCCCGACCGCTGGAATTGCGATCGACGCAACGCAAGCTCAAGTAGCCCTGATCCCGCGGGCGTCCATCATCAAGGACGAAGCAGGGAACAAAACCGTCGAGGAGGTGATGCGGGCGGCTCTGTCGGGAAAATCAACGCGACTCGATTATGAAGTCTTCAGCACCAACTTTACCAGGGCAGCTTACTGGTTTGTCGTTCCTCTGGAAAACAATCAGCCATCGTCGCTTAAGCGCTTGCTGATGTTCGAGCCCTCATGGCTGGATGACGTACGGGTCACCTTGACCGACGCGCAAGGTGGAGTGCAGTCATTCGTCGGGGGGGACACCCGTCCTTTCGCGCAACGCAGCGAGCCTTATCGCCTGACCAACTTTGATCTGACCCTGCAGCCGGGCAGAAGCATGCTGGTTGTGCGCGTCCAAACACGAGATCCCTTCTTCGTCAACATAAGGCTGATGTCGCATGACTCATTCGCCAAGTTTGCTGCTGGAGAGGTTTTGTACTATGGGCTTGTCTATGGCGGGCTGCTGTCGTTGCTGCTGTTCAATTTGATGCTGTACCTGGCCTCGCGCGAGAAGACCTATCTTGCCTATTGTGGTTTGCTAACCACTTTCCTCATCATGAACGCGGCCTACAATGGACATATTTTCCAGTGGCTGTTTCCCGAGTCACCCGAGGGGGCCAACTGGATAAATTCCGCCTTCATCTACTTCTACTGTTTCGCGGGGCTGGTGTTTGCTCTGATCTTCCTTGATCTCAAGGCTAAACTGCCGGGCGCCTACAAATGGACGCGGCGCATGCTGTATGCCATGGCGCTGTCCTTTGTCGCGACGGCGGTGCTGGGCGGCTACCGAGCGCATATCACCAGTTCGATCCTAGGTGTCACGATGTATTCAGTGACCGCCTTTACTCTTGGTCTGCTGTCCCTGAATAATCGCAACAAAGCCGCCATCTATTACTTGTCAGGTTCGGTAGCGGGGCTGGTCGGCTCATCCAGCACCGCGCTCGTTGCGATGGGAATCCTGCCATACTCATTCGTGGCGTTCAGAGCCGTGGACTTCGGCATGCTGCTCGATGCGATCATGTTGTCGCTAGCGCTCTCCGCCCGTATCGCGCAGGTACAGCGTCTTGAGCGACTGCGGCGATTCTTCTCACCGGCGGTCGCGGATCAACTGCTCTCGGCCACCAGCGAGAAACTGTATCGGCCACACCAACGGGAAATCGTCGTTTTGTTTCTCGACCTGCTGGGATATACCGCCTTCACACAGAAACATGGCGCGGATGAAGTCATGCGGATCCTTGGTGAGTTCCATGCCGCCATGGGCGAGTTGATCGCGATTTACGATGCCACGCTGGAGCGATTTGCCGGGGATGGAATCATGATCTTTTTCAACGATCCGGTTGAAATTCCCGATCCTGCCGCCAAGGCGGCAAGCATGGCCTTGCAAATGCAGGCCCGTTTCCAGGAACTCAACAAAATCTGGGAACAACGGGGTTACAGTCTTGCCATGGGAATCGGCATCGCCCAGGGCGTGGCGGTCATCGGTGCCATCGGTTTTGAGGGGCGGCGCGACTATGCAGCCATTGGAAATGTCACCAATCTTGCTGCCCGGCTGTGTGGGCAGGCCGGTGAGGGGCAGATCCTCATATCGAGCGTCGTGGCCGGCAATATCGGGGAAGTCGCGCGGTTTGAAGCAGTTGGTGATCTGGTTTTGAAAGGCTTTTCCGAGCCGGTTAAGTGCTTTGAACTTTTACCGGTACAGGATCATCGTGTCGAATACAGGCATAGCCTGACATGAATCTGCGCCACCGGCTACAGGACATCCGCAATTAGGGTGTCGCTATTGGCAACGTATTATTAAACTTGAATGACCGAATCGGGTTAGTAAGCGATGTTCAACTCGACAGATTTACGTCAATGAGAACGACGGTTTAACAGTTCGTGGAAAGGCTGTA